>Ga0114931_10001662_pt1 | contig 28288 bp, 23 predicted proteins | sample 2SBtaG_FD_89579 | JGI IMG/M metagenome (GOLD analysis project Ga0114931, IMG submission 89579) | Deep subsurface microbial communities from Kolumbo volcano to uncover new lineages of life (NeLLi) - 2SBTROV14_V59a metaG | ecosystem: Environmental > Aquatic > Marine > Volcanic | place: Kolumbo... | reverse complement strand
TTTCGCGCCGGGTTTGAGTATCGGCCAGGGCTTTATAAAAATGGCCGAGGGCTTCCAGCGGCCGTCCCTGCCGCTCCAGAATCAATGCCAGGTTGTTGTGCGCCTTTGCATTTGCCGGGTCGTGTTGCAATACGGCTGTAAAATGCCGGGCCGCTTGCCGATACTTGCCTTGCCGCGCCAGAACGGTGCCCAGGTTGTTATGCGCCTGCCAGAGTTTCGGGTCGAGCCGCACGGCATTTTGAAAATGCGCCTGGCTTTCCTCCGGCCGCCCCTGCTTCAGCAGGACCAGCCCCAGGTTGTCTTCCGCTTCTGCATAGTCGGGTTTGATGGCCAGCGTTTTGCGGTATTGTTCTTCCGCCCGTTTGAGATCGTTTTTTAATTCCCATTCGTTTCCCAGGTTGTTGTGGGCGATCCAGGCGCGCGGATTTTTTTTCAGGGTGTCCTGCCACAGCAAAATGTTATTTTGATAAACCGCCTGCCGGTGCCAGGTCAACAGGGCCGCCGCGGCGATCAGCAAAACCATGGCGGCGCGGGCCAGGGGCTTGACGGCGTTCGCCATCCGGTGGTTTTTCGACAATTTTTCGTAGCCGGCAAACAGTCCGCCGACGCCCAGGGCAATGACGCCCTGTCCGGCGATATACTGCCAGTGGTCCGCCACGAAGGAGTAGCGCATGAAGTAAATATTGAAAAACCCCATGACGGGGAAGAGGCAGATGACAAAATAGCCGAGTCCAAAAATCGCCGGGCGGCCCCATGACCGGCGCTTGCGGAACAGCAGCAAAGCCAGCAGCGCCCCGCCGGCATGGGGGAGCCAGGCAAGCCAACTGCCGGCATCCGGCGACCAGCGGGGATAGACGAACGTCAAGTTGACGGGAAACAATAATTTGAACAGATAAAACCATACGGCGTGTCCGGCATTGACGAGGCGTTCGGCAAAGCTCAAGGACCAATCGTCCCCCCGGGCGCCGGCGCTTTGATACTGAAACCAGACCGTCACCGCCGCCAGCGCCGCGGCAAGAAAAAAGAAGGGGACGGTGCGCGGTAAAACGCTTTTTAGCGGACGGTCGTTCTTCCACCAATGATACAGGAGCAGAACGACGGGAAGCATGACGACGGAGGTTTTGCTCAGCAGAGCCAGAAGGAACGTCAACAGGGAGAGAAAGTAATTCGCGGGATGCCGGCGGGAGCCGTCCCAGCGCAGGTAAAAGAGCGCCGCCAGCAGATAGAAAAATACGGCTTGAACGTTTTTGATTTGCGTCACCCATGCCGCCGATTCCACCTGAAGCGGATGCACGGCAAACAGCAAGGCCGCCGCCCAGGCGCCCGGTACGGCAAGGCGGACCAGCACCCGCCAGAACAACACGCCGTTCAAGGCATGAAAAGCGATGTTGACGAGATGGTATCCGAGCGGGTTCAATCCCCACAATTTCCGCTGCAGCCAAAGCGCCGTCGAAACCAGCGGGAAATAATCCGGCGCGGCGGTGGACAGCCAGAATTTTTTCAAGGCGTCGGGGGCGGCCATCAGCGGGTTGCGGGTGAAAAAGACGTCGTCGTCCCAGATAAAACCCGCGTGCAAGCTGGGATAATATACGCCCACCACAATTGCGGCCAGGAGGATCGCTTTTACCGCCGACGAGTTGCGAATCATGAGGTGCCGGTTCCCGGAAAGGCTGCCATCGGCCTTTATTGAAAGCCGATGAGGGGCCAGTAGATAAATTGAATGAGCAAATAGCTCGCCAGGCCGAGCAACGCGAGGATCGACCCCGACCCCGCCATTTCCCGCAGAGAAATGAACCGGGAGGAGTAGGCCAATGCCGAGGCGGGGGTGGCGATCGGCAGGATGAAAGCGAAATTACTGGGCAGCACCACCGCCATGGCGGCGACGGCGGAGTTGATCTCATACGCCTGGCACATCCCCAGCACCGGCGGCAGCAATATGGCGATGACGGCGGAGTTGCTCATGAATGTGGTGAACAGCAAGGAAAGCACCGCGACGCAAACCAGGAAAAACTCCGGCGATTGGGTTGTGGCGTCGAAAACCTGCAGGGCCAGCCACAAGGCGGCGCCCGATTCCGCCATGGCCTCGCCCAGGCAAATCGCTCCGCCATACATCAGGATGATCGCCCAGTTCACGTACTTCTCGACCATCTTCCAGTTGATCAGGTTGAACACGAACAGCAGGACGATCGAAATGATGGCGATGTTGGCGATGCCGATGGCGTCGCCGTAAACGAACCAGAAGAACAGGGTAACGGCCATGACGGCGCCGATGCCTTTTTCCTGAAAAGACAGTTTGCCCATGGCGGCCAGTTTGGCGCGCAACACCTGCCGCGCCGGCAGGACGTCGGCCACATCCGGGGGGAACAGGCGGATGAGGAGCAGCCAGCCGCCGGTGACCATGAGCAGGACCAGGGGGAAGGCCAGCCTGGAATATTGGGCGATGCCGATGGTTTGCGCGCCGCGGGTGCTTTGTTCGAGGATTTCCACGGCCAGGGGGACCCGCCCGCCGCCAAGCACCGTCGCCGCGCCGCCAATGATGCAGCCCCAGGCCATGGCGAGGAAAAGCGATTTCGCCAGGACCGACCGGCCGCGCGGCAGTTTGAGCGCATCGACGATTTCATGGATGAGCGGCAGCATCATGGCGGCCACCGCATGTTCGCTCATGAAACAGGATCCGGCCGCGCCGAAAAAATAAACGCCCGCCACCAGCTTGTGAGGATGGCTTCCCCACGACTCCAGCAGCCACATGGACAGGCGCGTGCTCAGGCCGCAGCCGATCATCGCCGCCGACAGGATGAATATCCCCAAAATAAAAAACACCGCCTTGTTGCCGAAAAAAGAATACGCCTCGGTGGCGCTCATGACGCCGAGAAGCGGTATGCCGGCGATCGCCAGCAGGCTGGTAATGGAAAGGGGAATCAGGTTTGTCGCCCACAGCGACACGCAAAGGAAAAACAGGCAAAGCACCTTGTAGCCTTCCGGCGACAGGTCCCGCGGCCCGTCCAGGCTCAACAGCACCAGAAAAACCGCAAAAATTGCCGACAGAAAAATACCGCGCCGCACACGGTCGATGATGACGATCCAGATGGGCCGCCGGTCGATGGTTATTTTTTCAGTCGATTCCATGCAGGATGTGATTGGCCGGATAAAGGTTTTTGTCAAATGGGAAGATAATACTACAAGCGGGGATCAACCGGTTGCGGAAAAAAATCCGACGGCGGACGGGGCCTTCCATCAGGCCGGGCGGTGAGAGGGAGGGCCGGCGCTTGTTAACCGCGTGTATCCGGGCGGGTCACCTTTAAGACTTGTTTGGCTATTTTTGGATGCAAAATCTTTCCGCCAGGATAAGGAAAATCTCATTTGACCTTTGCCGCCTTGCTCAGGTCGAGCTTCGATACTTCGTCGGCGGACATGTTCCAGACAGCCAGGCCCGCCTTGGCCTTGCGCTTGAGTTCGCCAAAACTTTTGACGCGGAACATGCGGTTCATGACGTAGGACGGGCGGGAGTAAAAACTCTTGTAGCATTTCACGATCAGCTCATAAAGTTCCTCGCGGGAAAAATTCTCCTCCCAGACCGGCAGTTCGAATCCCGGCCGGGGATTCTCGGAGAACTTCCGCCAAACATCTTCCTTGATGACGCCGCGGGCCAGCCCGGTTTCGTAGATTTCCGTGGCGGGGTACGGACAAAAGATGGTGAAATGGCAATAGTCGGCTTTCAGTTCCCGGGCCAGCGTTATGGTGTCCTGGATATCCGTCAGGGTTTCCGTTTGCTGTCCGATGATGAAATAGGCCAGGGCTTCTATTCCGGCCTGCCGGGTTTGATGGATCGTTTCCTTGACGCGGCGGACGGTGGTGTTTTTCTTGATGATTTTCAACATGCGGTCGTTGCCGCTCTCGACGCCGTAATGGATTCTGTCGCAGCCGGCTTGTTTCATGGCGCGCAGCAGTTTTTCGTCGAGGGTGTTCACATGCGCCCGCACGTCCCAGGTCATTTTCAATCCGCGGGCCATGATTTCGTCGCACATTTCATAGACGCGGTCCTTGCGGACGCTGAACGTATCGTCGTAAATGAGAATCTCGGAGATTCCCAACTCGACGATATCCTGCATTTCGTCGACGACATTTTTCGCGCTGCGCCAGCGAAAGCCGGAAATGGTGGGCGACATCGGCCGGTCGCAGAACGTGCATTTGTACGGGCATCCCCTGCTGGTGAACATGGTGGTGATGTGGTTGCCGCGCGCCAGAAGCGATCCGTAGTGATTGACGGGCAGCAACCGCCGGTCGGGGTAGGGGACCTGATCGAGGTCTTCAATTTTCGGGGCGATGCCGTTGTTGATTATTTTTCCGTTCTCCTGATACACCAGGCCGGAGACCTCGGCGAACGGCCGGCGGCCTTCCAGCGCTTCCAGAAATTCGAGGATCGCCTTCTCCCCCTCGCCTTGCACCAGGAAATCGACGTTTTCTAATTTGATGGTTTCTTCTGGGTAGATATGAACGTGCGGACCGCCCAGGACAATTTTGCATTGCGGTTGGATTCGTTTGATCACTTCGGCGGTCAGTATGACGTCAATGAGGGTGAACGTCATCGCCGTTATGCCGACAAGGTCGAACGGGTGCTGCGAAAAATAGGTTTCGATCTGGCCGTAGGTTAACTGCCGGGGCTGGCAGTCCAGCACGCTGACGCGGTGGTTTTCTTTTGCTGCATCCCGGACCGCGGTCGCCAGGGACAATACGCCCAGGGGCGGGTTGTAGCCCCGGTTGTGTTCGATGACGCTGGGGTTTTTGCCGACCAGTTCGTTAAACCGCGGCGGATTGAGGAACAGGATATTCATAAGAACCGGGCATCCACGAGATTATAAATGCGAGGAAAATTTTCGGTTGATCAAGTCCGCCACCAGTCCGAGACAGATGACTTGCAGGCCCCCCAGGGCCAGAATTCCCACGGTGACATCGGGGATTTTCCCCAGCGTCGTCATTCCCAGAAAAACGACGATCAGGGCGGCCAGCCACAGGAGCAATCCAAGCGGCACGAACACCCGCAAGGGGTCGAAAAAAACCGCGGTACGCAAAATCAGTTGCAAAAAATTCAGTGTATCACGGACCGGCCGGATTTTTGAGCGGCCTTTCCTTCTGTGGTAATCGATATCGACATAGCGCACGGCAAACCCGTTGACCAGCATCGCCAGGGTGATGGTGGACGTAAAGGAAAACCCCTCCGGCAGGATGGACACATAGTCCTTCACCACCGTTTTTCGCATGACGCGCAGCCCCGAATTGAGGTCGGGGATGGGGCGGCGCACCACATAATGCGCCAGCTTGCCGATACACCACTTGGGAAACACGCGCAGCCAGGGAATGTTGACGTTGTCGCCGCGGCGGGCGCCCACCACCATGTCCAGGTTTTGCTCTTTCGCCATTTGAAAGAATTCCGGAATCCTGGCGTTGGGATAGGTGCCGTCGGCGTCGGTGATCGCTACAAAATCGTGCCGGGCATGGTCTATGCCCGTTTTCAGCGCGGCGCCGTAGCCCTTGTTGATCGCATGATGCAGAACCGAGATGGCGGGGTGGTCGATCTTCTCCAAAATCTCGGCGGTTTTTTGGCCGGAGCCGTCGTTGACCAGAATCAGTTCCGCCACCTCGTCCCCCAGGAATTCTTCGATTTCGCGGACGGTTTGCTCCAGACATTCTTCTTCGTTGTAAACCGGGATGATGATGGATACTCGTGGGGAAACGTCCGTCATGATTGTCGGGGGGCGGGAGGGGGAAATTTAATTTTTATCCACCTGGTCGATGGTCCACAGGTCGCAGGAGCCGCAGGTTTTGCGGTAGTTTTCCCTGAAGTCGTTGAATGGCGCGCTTTGCCAGATGGTGTCCAGGTCTTCATGGATCACGCTGCCCATTTTGGCATCGGGCAGGAGACAGCAGGGGGTGACGTTGCCCTCGCGGCTGACATAGGCGGAGTTGAAGGTTTTCAGGCAGTAACCGCCGGAGCGGTGCAGTTTCTTGCGCAGCAGCCGGTAGACCAGCCGCGTCACTCCGGAGGAGACGGCGTATTGCAGCCAGTCGAGCTGGATGCCGAGCGACCGGGCGAGCCGGTCGGCGCGCGCGAAAATCCGCGCTTCCTCGGTCTCGCCGGGGCGTTGCAGGCCGGGCGCGTATTTGCGGTCGAGGCGGCCGACGTTGACGACCTGGCAGCCGACTTTCGCGCCGTAACGGATGACGTCGTAGAGGTCCTCCTCGCACCCGGCATGCAGCGTGGCTTGCAGGCGCAGCGCCGGCGAACCGTTTTTGCGCCGCCGCGCCACACTTTCGATATTTTCAAATACCTTGGAGCTGGTGTGCCCCTCGGTCACGCTTCCCTGGGTGCTGTCGATGGAGAAGGTGAGTTGATCCAGTTCGGAGCCAACGATTTTTTCGGGAACGTCGGGGTGGGTGAACAACCCGTTTGAAGTGATCATGACGCGATGCCCCTTCTGCTTGCAATAGGCGATCATGTCGAATATCTGCGGATGCAGGAACGGCTCGCCCCAGCCGGTCAGGGTGATTTCCTCGCGGTCCCGCAGTTTGTCCACCACGGCGGCGAATTTGTCCCATTCCATGTGCTCCAATTCGATGTTAAGGTCTTCCCGGGGGCACATGTGGCAGTCCAGGTTACACCGGTTGGTCACTTCAATCTGCACAAACCGGGGTTTGGCGGGCAGTTTGTAGCGAATACGATTCAGGGTTTCGGTGACTAAAGCAAACATAAGTTATTGATTCAAACCGTTAAAAATCCTAGAATTCCAGGTTCCGCCGCGCGGCAAACCTTTTGCCGCGCCGAACTATTTCAATAATAACCTTCTACGCAAATAAATAGTATAAAATTTTCATCGTTCCACGTAAAATTATCTTGATGCACTAATTTCCTTTTCGGAAGAATCCGCCGGGACTGAAGAAACAGTCTTTGTTCTTCATGACGTCGGCCAAGGAGCGTATTTATGGGAATGACATTAACGGAAAAAATTCTGGCTGCCCATGCGGGGACAAATTCGGTGCGGCCCGGCGACAACCTTTGGGTGGACGTGGATATCCTGATGACCCACGACGTCTGCGGCCCCGGCACCATCGGCATTTTCAAGGAACAATTCGGCAAAAACGCCAAGGTCTGGGACCCGGACAAAGTGGTCATCATTCCGGACCATTATATTTTTACTTCCGACCCGCACGCCAACAGAAACATCGGCATTTTGCGGGAGTTTGCCAGAGAGCAAAGCCTGCCGCATTATTATGACGTGGGCACGGAAAATTATAAGGGCGTCTGTCATCTGGCGCTGGCGCAGGAAGGCTACAACCGGCCCGGCGACGTGCTGTTCGGCACCGATTCGCATACGCCCACCTCCGGGGCTTTCGGCCTGTTCTCCACGGGCATCGGCAACACCGATGCGGCGTTTATCCTGGGCACCGGCAAACTGTGGGTGCGCGTTCCGGAAACCATGTATTTCGAGTTCAACGGCGAATTTCCGCCTTACATCATGGCCAAGGACATCATCCTGCAAGTGATCGGCGACATCGGCGTGGACGGCGCCACGTATCGCGCCATGGAGTGGGCGGGCAGCGCCATCGCCGCGTTTTCCATGGAAGAGCGCATGACCCTGTGCAACATGGCCATCGAGGCCGGCGGTAAAAACGGCGTCATCGCGGCGGACGACGTGACGCTCGAGTACAACAAAAACAGGACGGCAAAAGAAGGCGCCCTGTACCGTTCCGACGCCGACGCCAAATACGTTTACCGGAAAACCTACGATGCCGGCAAAATGGAACCCGTGGTCGCCAAGCCGCATTCCCCGGACAACAGGGCCTTGGTCCGGGAATGCGGGGACGTTCGGCTGGACCGGTGTTATATCGGCTCCTGCACCGGCGGCAAGCTGACGGATTTTATCGCCGCCGCCAAACTGTTCAAGGGAAAGACCGCGAAGATCGACACCTTTATCGTTCCCGCCACCCGCGAGGTCGAGGAAGATTTGAACCGGGAAAAACTGAACGGCGAAACGCTGATGGAAATATTCAAAAACGCCGGGGCGCGCATTGGCGAGCCGTCGTGCGCCGCCTGTCTGGGCGGCCCGAAGGACACCTTTGGGCGCACCCAGGGCAGCGAGGTCGTCATCTCGACCACGAACCGCAACTTCCCCGGCAGAATGGGTTCCAAACAAGCCCGGGTTTACCTGGCCTCGCCCTACACCGCCGCCGCCTCCGCCCTGACCGGCCACATCACCGACCCCAGGGAGTTTTTGTAGGAGAAGTTTTGCGGTGTTTTTCAATATAGGGTATCCTGCGAGCTTTACGGTAAAATAGTTTTTCCCTGAATAGAGTAAAGAGGTAAATCGCCGCTTATTGTTTTTTACAAACCCTAACTCAGCGTAATCATGAAACAAACCATCACGGGCCTGGCCTATGTGCTGGGCAACGACATCGACACCGACCAGATCATCCCCGCCGAACATCTGGTATACAGTTTGAGCGACCCGGAAGAGAGCAAAAATTACGGCAAATATGCTTTGTCCGGCGTTCCCGGCGAGCAGTCGGGCCTGCCCGCCGGCGATGGGGTTTTCGTGCCGGAGGGTGAATACCGGTCGGCGTATTCTATTCTTATCGGCGGCAAAAACTTTGGCTGCGGCTCGTCACGCGAACACGCCCCGGCGTGCTTGAAAATCGCCGGCATCGAAGCCGTCATCGCCGAATCTTTTGCCCGGATTTTTTACCGCAACTCCATCGACGGCGGGTTCTTTATCCCTCTGGAAACGCCTATTTCCCTGTACCGGGAAATCAAGACGGGCGACTTGCTTGTGATCGACATAAAAAACGGTTTTCTCACCAATCGGTCGCAAAATAAAAACTACGAACTCAAACCGTTAGGTGATATTATTGGAATTCTCGAGGCAGGAAATATTTTCGAGTACGCTAGAAAATCCGGGCTGATACAATCCTGAACCCTGCGAAACTCCATGGGAGTTTTTTGATCGGTGGATGGCTTGAAGATGCGGGCATCCCGTTTTTTTTGCCGCTTTCTTGTGTCTGCGGGCATGGTGTTTTTTGCGGCCTTGACCGCCGCCGTTGCCGGTTCCCGGGCGGAAGACCCGGCGGCAACGGAAATGATCCTGATCTCCGCCGGGCCGTTTATGATGGGCAGCTCGGAGGAAGATATCGAATGGATCGTGCGGGAGTTTTTTGCCGAGACCCGGGAATGGTATCGCGGCGAAACCCCGGCGCAGGCGGCGTTTCTCCCGGATTACTTTATCGACAAATACGAAGTCACGGTTTCCCGGTACATGCGGTTTTTGGAACAGACGGGCCGCCCGCCGCCCAAAGACTTCGACAACCCAAGGTTTAACCGGCCCGACTATCCGGTGGTGGGTGTCACCTGGGAGGATGCCTCGAAGTACTGCCGGTGGCTGGGCAAGCGGCTGCCCACGGAAGCGGAATGGGAAAAGGCCGCGCGCGGCAAGGATGGCAGACGATATCCCTGGGGCAATACCCGGGACCAAATGAAAGCCAACACCCGGGGGAAAAAAGATCGTTACCGCTATACCGCGCCGGTCGGGCAGTTCCCGGCAGGGCAAAGCCCTTACGGCGTTATGGATATGGCGGGCAATGTCTGGGAATGGACCCGGGACTGGTATTTGCCGTACCACGGCAATGACCAGAAAAGCGATTTGTTCGGCAAAAAACTCAAAGTGATCCGGGGCGGCTCCTGGAATTCCAACATGGACCTGGCACGGTCGGCATTGCGCGGCAAAAGCCTGCCGGACAAGGCATACAACTATATCGGTTTTCGCTGCGCCCGGGGAGCCACCCCGCGGAAGAACTGATTTTTGGCAGAGGATGAAGCTATGCGAACAGGTTTGAAAATCATCGCCATCATTTTTTTCATGATCCTGACCGTTCCGGCGGGCTTCGCCCATGGGCCGGACCGGCACTCGGACGGGCAAAAGCCAGGCCATCCCGGCGGCAAGAAACCGCATGGCGGCCATCATGGCTATGGCCATCGCAAGGGGCCGCCCGCCGATATCCCCGCGCACATCAAGCAGCGCGTCAGCGCCGATGGAACGGCCATCAACCTGAACGGTTCGCAAGTCGGGTTGCAGGGCATGGTTTTCATGGCGAAATTCCCCTTGCTCCGGGATGTCACCTCCATGGCTCTGAAGGGCAACCGGTTCGGCGACGAAGGCGTTAAAATCCTGACGGAATCGGCAACCTTTCAACATCTGGAACACTTGTCGCTGTGGGACAATCACATCACCGCGGCGGGCGGAAAAATGATCGCCCGGTCGCAAAACTTCGCCCACCTCAGGGAACTGAACCTGATGGGCAACGGCCTGGGAGACGCGGGAGCTATCGTTCTCGTGGAGTCTCCCAACGTGAGCCATCTGACGTTTCTCGATTTGAGCGCCAATGGCCTTGGCGATGCGGCGGCCATCGCCATCGCGGACTCGCCGCACCTGGCCGGCGTCAAACGGCTGGAACTGTTCAAAAACCAGATCGGCCCCCAGGGCGTTAAGGCCCTGCTGCAATCCAAATACCTGCAAAACCTGGAATACCTGGACCTGACCCGCAACGCCCTGGATTTCGATACGGCGCAAGCGCTGGCAAAGGAAAGCACACTGCCCAAATTGAACACCCTGATTTTGTACTGATCGCCGGGGCCGCCCGATGTTTCAAAAAATCGCCTACACCTGCTACCCCGTCCGGGACATGGGCCGGGCGGTGGACTTCTACCGCGACGTGCTGGGGTTGCAACCCCTGTTCACGGGCGACGAGTGGTCGGAGTTTGAAATTGGCGGCCAGAGGCTGGCGCTGCATAAAACCCCGGCCTCTTCGCTGGTTCTGGAAATGGCCGTGGTCTCTCTGGAAGCCCGTCCCATTGAGCAGGCGGTCGAGAAGCTAAAACGCCGGGGCGTCCGGTTGGCGCGGGACGTGCAAACTCTTGCGTATGGAAAACGGGCAAGCTTCCTGGACTCCGAGGGAAACCTCATCGGCCTCTACGAACCGCCGCCGTCAAACCGCTGAGGTCCACAACAGTTTGTTGAAGACATACCACGCCATCGTCAGGTATTCGCCCAGGAAATAGTTGGCGTATGTGGTTTTTTGCCACCAGTGGTCGAAAGCGGCGTGGTAATCGTCTTTATAAGGCTGTACATAGGCGGTGATTGCGCCGCCGCTAAAGACCCGGTCAAAAAAGAAACGGTGCCGCCGGGTTTTGTAGAAACTGAAAAGAAAAAGCGCCGAGCGGATTTTTTTCTTGGCGAAAAATGTTTTCAATGTCCGCGCCTTCTGCACATCGTTGTCCGCCGCAAGGTGTAACAGATAGAGGTCCTCGTCCCGGATTCCGGCCCGCCGGGCCTGTTGCCTGATGGTGTCCTCGGAGTTCAACGATTTTAAAGCCTGCCAGTCGGGGCGGGTTGTTTTTTGCGTTGCGATGACGACTTTTTTGCACCGGCCGCGGCGGTAGCAGGCGAAGGCTTTTTCCGCGGAATGGCTTATGACCACGGCATCGACCGTGCCGGCGTTCTCGGCAACGGCCAGGAAAGTTCCCAGCCGGTACAGGACCCGCGGGAAAACCGCCGCCATGATGAATACCAGAAAAATTAATATTGCCGCCAGGCGTTTAGGTTTCATCATTCCCCAAGCAAAAAGTGAATGCGGAAAAAATCGAGCGGCAGTTTGATCCATTCCATGACAACGTAGCGGAATTCCCTGGGGTACTTCCACCATTGGCGGGGATGCGGCGGGTCGGCTTTGAACTCGGCGGGCAGGTAATGCAAGCGGACGGCACTCTCCCGAAACACATGATCGAAAATCATAGCCAGCCGCCGCATGTTGTAACTGTCGCTGACCACGGCGGCGGTGGCGAAGGCCCGTTCCTCCATGATGTTTTTCGCTGCGCGGGCATCGACTAACGTGCTGGTGGAGTGTTTCAGGATAAGTTGCCGTTCTGGCAGCCCGAGAGCCAGCGCTTCGTCCGCCGCCAGGTCCAATGGAGATTTCCCCGGGAGGGGAGTGACGATTCTGCGGTCTCCCAGGATCAGAAGTTTTGCCGCCGGGTTTTTTTGCGCCAGCCCAACCGCATAACGAAAACGCGCGTAGGACCCCGTTGACACGACGATCAGGTCGGCTGCTGGCGCCGGGTCGCGCCGCATCAGGAATTCGGCAAAGGGGGGCAGCCAGAATCCCTGGCCGGCGACCGCCGCCAGGTATAACAACGCCGGCGGCCCGATATATTTTCCCAAGGTTTTAACCATTTGCCCCAACCCCCGTTTTTTAATATATAATGTCATTCTAATAAGAAAATCACCCAAAATTTGTTTTTTCCAAAGAGATGAACAACCCGCTCACGCATTTCAATGAACAAGGCCGCGCCCGCATGGTTGACGTCAGCGAAAAGGACGTCACGCACCGCGTTGCCACGGCCCGGGGCGAGGTGCTCATGCGGCCCGAGACCTTGCGGCTGATTCAGAGTGGAAAAATCAAGAAAGGCGATGTGCTGGCCGTCGCCCAGGTGGCGGGCATCATGGCGGCTAAAAAAACGTTCGAAATTATTCCCATGTGCCACCCGCTGCCGCTGGCCAACGTCGATATTGAGTTCTCCGAGAACGCGGAAGAAACCGGCGGCCTGTGTTGCGTCGGCATCACCGCGACCGTGAAAGTCACCGGCCGGACGGGCGTCGAGATGGAGGCTTTGACGGCGGTTTCCGTTGCCGCCCTCACCATCTACGACATGTGCAAGGCGGTTGACCGCGGCATGGTCTTCAGGAATATTGAGTTGACTCATAAAAGCGGCGGCAAATCCGGAACCTTCGAGAAACACCATGATCACGGTTAAATATTTTGCCGGTTTAAAAACCCTTGCCGGAAGCGAGGAAGACCGTTTTGATTTGGGGAGCGAAACCACGGTGCGCGTCCTGAGCGAGGAAATCGGCAAACGCCACCCCGAGTTAAAAAACCTGATCGGCGGCAAAAAAGTCATGGTCTCGGTGAATCATGACATGGCCTCCCCGGACAGTACCATAAAAGACGGTGACGAAGTGGCCCTCTTGCCTCCCTTTTCGGGCGGGTCAATGTGAAATGAAGGAGAATTTTTATGGACACCCTAACGGCGGAATCCAAGGTCAGAATTCAAAAAGAAGATTTTTCGGTTACCGATGAAATCGAGGCGCTCAAGAAAGTTTCCCGCAATATCGGCGGCATTGCCGTTTTCCTGGGAACCGGCCGGGAACTGTCCAAGGGTAAGGACATCGCCAAACTGCATTTCGAGCATTATCCGGTCATGGCCGAGAGAAAGCTTGCGGAGATCAGGGAACAAGCCATCGGCGATTTCAAAATCATCGACATGAGCATCATCCACCGGGTCGGTGTGATCGATATCGGTGAAAATATCGTCCTCATCGTCGCCGCGGGCGAGCACCGCAAAGAGGCCTTTGCCGCCTGCGAGTGGGCCATCGCCGAACTCAAACGCACCACCCCCATCTGGAAACGGGAAACGACCTCCCAGGGAGAAGTCTGGGTGACCGACACCCCCTGACCCGAAACGGAAATCCTTTCCACTCATGCCCATTCCCGCGTTAGAAGGAGCGATTGTCCTGACCGCCGGTTCACGGCTGGCGCGCTGGCTTCTTTACCGGCACGGCGAGCGGCGCAAGCGCGAGGGCGTGGCGGGTTGGCCGACGCCGCCGATTTTTCCCCTGACCGACTGGCTCAAGGCTCTCTGGCGGCAATCCTGGCCGGAGCAGCATGTCCTGTCCCGCCTGCAATCCGTCAAACTGTGGGAAAGCATTATCCAGGGCGGGCCGCGCGCGCCGCAGCCGGACCTTTTGCATCTTCGCGGCGCGGCGGAGCGGGCGGCTCAAGCCTATGCGTTGATCCGGCAATACCGGCTGCCGGCGGAAAAGGAAATTTTCAAATACACGCATGAGTCCGAAACGTTTTACGGCTGGGTCAAACGTTATGAATCGCGGTTGACCCAGTGGCGCGCCTTGGACCCCGCTTTCCTGCCGGACGCGGTCCGGGAAGCCATGAAAAAAGGTTCCATCCCGTTGCCCGGGCGCCGCCTGGTGCTCGCCGGGTTCGACGAAATCACCCCGCAGTTTCATTCCCTGCTGGACTTTTTGCAAGCCAACGGCGTAGAGGTTCAACACGGGCTGCCGCAACCGCCGGCGGACGAGATTGTGCAAGGCCGCCGCGTGGAAGTCCGGGAATACAAGGACAGGCAGCAGGAATCCATCCAATGCGCCCGCTGGATACAAGCGCACCGGCAGCCGGGAACCACCTTTGGCGTGGTGGACCTGAACCGCTATGGCAGCCTGCTGAAGAAGGAGTTGGCCGCGGAGCTTGCGCCGCAATCGGTTTTTCCCTGGCGCGAGGAGGATTTGCCGTTTAATTTTCCCGCGCTGGCTTCCCTGGCGCGGGAACCCATGATCCAACCGGCCCTGTCCCTTCTTTCGACGCCGCGCGGCCCCATTGCTTTTGCGCCATTCGCGGCTCTTTTGGCAAGCCCATTCCTGTATGGCAGCCAAAGCGAAACGGCGGCGCGAACCCAGCTCGACGCCCACCTGCGCCGCCGGGTCATGAGCACCTTGTCCCTGGACCGCTTGGAGGCGTTAGTCGATCCGGAGGCCGCGCCGCGATTGAAAGTTTTTATCCAATCCTGGAGAGAGCTGGCCGCAGACGGCCGGCATCAGCCGCCCAGCGCCTGGGCGCATCATTTTTCGGGGTTTTTACGGCGTATCGGCTGGCCCGCGGGAGAAGGCGCCTGGACAGAAAGGATGCGCCGGACGTATCAGGTCTGGACCGAGTGCCTGGATGCCTTCGCGTCCCTGGATGGCGTCATGGGCAACATCGGCCGGGTTGCGGCGGCTGGTCTCCTGTCGCAAATTGCCGAGGAAAAACCGTTCCATTTGAAAACCGGTGACCGGCCGGTCCAAGTGGTGGAGTTGGAGGATTCCGCCGGGCTGGCGTTTGACCATCTTTGGGTTATGGGGTGCAACGCGGATGTTTTGCCGGCATCCCCATCGCCCAACCCGTTTTTGCCTCTGCCGTTGCAAAAAAAGCTTCCCCATACGACCGGCGGCTGGGAACTCAAATTTGCCGAACGGGTGTTGCGCCGTTTTATGGGCGCCGCGCCCGATATCGTATTCAGTTTTGCCGGATGGGATGGAGAGACCGCGATGCGAATGAGCACCTTGCTCAAAGACCTGCCGCAGTGCCGGCCCGTTCCGGAAATCGGCCGCTCTCACCGGATTATCGACCGGCTGCAATCGCCGGTCGAATTGCAAACCTGGCGTGACAAGCCGGACCTGCCCGTTGCCCCCGGTGAGCGCCGCGAATTGCAGCAAACGATTTCCCGGCAAGGTTGCAACGTGCTCAAGAACCAGGCCCACTGCCCTTTCCGCGCTTTTGCGCGATACCGCCTGCATGCGGAAAAACTGGATTCGCCGGAAGCCCGGGCCGACGCCGAGGAGAGCATGACGCGCGGCAACCTGGTTCACAAAACGCTGGAGGTTTTTTGGGGAAAAGTAAAAACCCGGACGCAGTTGCAGCGTTTGCAGGAAGAAAACCGCCTCACCTTCGCCATTCACGACAGCGTCCGGCAAGCCGTCCGCAAGACGTTCGACCGCACCGTACTAAGCGCGCAACCGCATTTCGTCGAACTGGAGGTCGAACGGGTAAGTGCCCTCCTGGAAAACTGGTTGGCGCTGGAACTGATGCGGACGGACTTTGAAGTCATTTTGCAGGAAAAAAGCGAATCGGTGACTATCGGCGGACTGGAGCTGAACATCCGTATCGACCGTATGGACCGGGTCGAGGGCGGCCAACGCATTCTCATCGATTACAAAACCGGACAATACTCCATCGCGGATTGGTTTCAGGAACGCATCCAGGAGCCTCAACTGCCGCTGTATGCCCTGAAGTTTTCGCCGGACGCCATCGCCTACGCGCCTGTCCGCAAGGGTGAAAAACCCCCCGGCTATAAACTGGTTGCCCGGAACCCCTCCCTCGTTACGGCTCTTTGTGGCGGTAAAAGTTCGCCCTGCACCGGCTGGCGGGAAAAAATGGATTTGTGGCGAGACCGCTTAACGGCTTTGGCGGACGAGTTTCTTGCCGGCAGGTTATCGGTTGCTCCCTTCAAGAGATCGAAAACCTGCAGAAACTGTGGACTGAACAGCCTGTGCCGGATTGAAGAGATCGACAGCATGATTTCGCAGGAGATGGACGAGTGATCGCAATCGACGATGTTCGGCAAAGGGAGCAAGCGCTCGACCCGTCCCGGTCATTCATCGTTCAGGCTCCGGCTGGATCGGGAAAAACGGAACTGCTGATTCAGCGGTACCTCAAGTTGCTGGGCTTCGTGGAATATCCCGAGCAGATTCTGGCCATGACGTTTACCCGCAAAGCCGCCGCGGAAATGAAAACCCGCATTTTGAAAGCATTGGAAAACGGCTTGTCGGATACGCCTCCCGTATCGGAACATGAAAAACGCACCTGGAGCCTGGCGCGCCAGGCCCTCGAACACGACCGGCAAAAACAGTGGCGCCTTTTGGACAATTCTTCCCGCCTGCGAATCCAGACCATCGACTCGTTTTGCCGTGCGCTGGCCGTGCAGATGCCGCTTCTGACCCGCCTGGGAGACCCGCCCGCCGCCGAGGAAAACGCGGAGGACCTGTACCGGGAAACGGCGCGCCGAACCCTGCAATTTATAGAGTCGGAAACCCCGGAAGGCGAGGTGATGCGGTCCCTCCTGAGCCATTTGGACAATTCCAGATCGGCTTTTCTGCAAGGCATGATCGACTTGCTGGGGAAACGCGCCCAATGGTTGACTGACTTTTTCCGAAGACTGTTGCTTGACGAAAACTCAAAAACCAACCTGGAAAACGTCCTCAAGGATTTGATCGAGGACAAACTCAGGCAAGCGGCGGCTCTTTTTCCGCAGGAAATTGCAGAGGCTCTTCCGGCGCTGGCGTCCTTCAGCGCAAAAAATCTCGCGGACGCAGACCCGGAACATGCCGGCGCTTGCCTGGCCGGCTTGCGTGCGCTGCCGCCGCCCACGACGGCCGCCGGCCTCAAACAATGGAAAGCCCTGGTGTGGTTGTTGACAACGGATCAGGGCGCTTACCGAAAACCCGGCGGCGTAAACGCCAAGATCGGTTTTCCGCCGGGGAAATCCGCTCCGGCAAAAACCATGAAAGCGGATTTCAAAGCCCTTCTCGAATCGTTGCAAGGCCGGGAAGCGTTTGGGAAAATCCTGCAAGAGGTAAAGTCGTTGCCCCATCCGTCTTTCTCCGGCGGCGAATGGAACAACCTTCGAGCTTTGATCATTCTACTGTCCAGGCTGGCGAAAACTCTCCGCGACGTATTTGGCGAACACGGCAAAACGGATTTTACCGAAATCACCTTGTCGGCCCTGGATGCCCTGGGCGGTGCGAGCGATCCCAGCGATTTGCTGCTGAAGCTCGACATGAAACTGCAACACATCCTGGTGGACGAATACCAGGACACGTCGTTTAAACAACATCAACTCCTGAAAACATTGACCTCCGGCTGGATGCGCGGCGACGGCCGGTCGCTTTTCCTCGTCGGCGATCCCATGCAATCCATTTACCGGTTCCGCGACGCCGAGGTCGGATTGTTCCTCAACGCGCGGGACGAGGGGATCGACAACATTCAATTAACGCCTCTGACCCTGAAAACGAATTTTCGTTCGCAAGGCAGGATCGTCGCCTGGGTGAATGAATGTTTCGGAGAAATTTTCCCGCAAGCGGACGACCCAATCCTTGGCGCCATCAAGCATACGCAATCGCAGGCCGCGCGGCCGGCCAACGGCCTGCCGGGCGTGGTCCTGCATCCGCTGGAGGAATCGAAGCCGCATGAGGAGGCGGCTTCGATTGCCGAACTGATCCGGGGAATCCGCGCAAACCACAAGACCGAATCCATTGCCATCCTGGTGCGGGCGCGGCGGCATTTGCCGGGCATCGTGCAGGCTCTTCAGGAGAATCATATTCCCTTTCAGGCCGAGGAAATTTATCCTCTGGATACCCGTCCGGCGATTTTGGATTTGCTGGCGCTGATGCGTTCCCTGCTTTTTCCCCAGGACCGCCTGTCCTGGCTTTCCATCCTGCGCGCGCCCTGGTGTGGTCTCTCCCTGGAAGATTTGCACCGTTTATGCCATGACGATACATCCTCTCCCGTCTGGGCTTTGCTCAACGATTCCGGCCGCCTGGCCCGGTTGTCCGACGACGGCCGCGCCCGCGTTTGCCGTTTTGTTGGCATCATGGCGCGGGCGTTGGAATTTCGCTCCACCGTCAACCCGCGTGAGTTGGTGGAAGGATGCTGGATTGCCCTGGGAGGCCCAGCCTGCATCAATGACACGGCTTTGCAGGACGCCGAGGTGTTTTTCGACAAAATCAGCGAGAGGGTCGAGGAAGGAGATGCCGACCGGCTGGAGCATTTTGAAAACCGCTTGAAAAATATTCATGCCGCCGCCGGCGCAGGTACGCCCGGCGCCGTCAACATCATGACCATGCACAAGGCCAAGGGGTTGGAATTCGACTTTGTGATTTTGCCGGGTCTCGGTAAACCGCCGAAATCCACCAGGCAAAGGCTTCTGTTCTGGATTCCGCATGGCGATCATCTCCTCATAGCGCCGGTGCCGGAACGGGGGGGAGCCAGATCGGAACTTTACGATTTCCTCGCCCGGCTGGACAAAGAAAAGGAATCGCTGGAAACGTTCCGCTTGCTGTACGTTGCCGCCACGCGCGCGAAAGAACAGCTCCACCTTTTCGGGCACGCACCGGTCAAGAACGGAGAAAGAACTCCGGCCGCCAACTCGCTTCTGGGGAAATTATGGCCCTACCTGCAGCGGCAATGGCCGCAGGCGTCCGCGGCAGCGCATGCGGCTCCGGCAAGTGACCCGGCATCTTCAACCGCCGACCTGGCCATTCGCCGTTTGCCGGCGGATTTTCCGGGCGCCGCCCCGCGGTCACAAAGCGCACCCGAAGACGAAGCCTCTCCGGAGTTTGTTTGGGCCGGAAACCAGGCGCGTTGCCTGGGAACGGTTCTGCATTCGATTTTTCAGTCCCTGGCCAAGCCGGGCGCCGGAGTCCGGGCGGGCGCGGAGCAACTCAAACCCGCGCTTGCGGCCGCTCTCCTGGGCGAGGGCTTGCCATACGGCCAATTGGAACATGCCGTCGCCGATGGACTTCGGGCCATTGAGAATATGCTCGAGGATGAAACCGGACAGTGGATTTTGAAACACCACCGCGAACACCGTTCAGAATTTCCCCTGACGGGGTTCCTGGACGGCAGCTATAAAAACCGTATTATCGACCGGACCTTCATCGATGAAAACGATGTTCGCTGGATCATCGATTACAAGACCGGAGAACATGAAGGAACGGAACTCGAGGCGTTCTTCGAGGAAGAGAAAAAAAGATACCGCCGGCAACTGGAGGAGTATGCAGAGCTGATCCGCCTTGGCGGCGAGACCCGGCGCATCAGAAAAGCGTTGTACTATCCCCTGCACAAGCGGTTGATAGAAATCATGGCGTGAGCCGCCGCCCTGAACACCGAAAAAGCCCGGCAAAGGCCATCTTGCGGATTAATGAAAAAAAATTAATGAACCTCGCCTTCCCCTGCGCCCATCTTGTATGAAAGGTGCCCAGAAAAGGTAAGGCTTTCCGTCTATAATTTCTGATGGGTTCACAAGATAAAATGTGTAATTTTTCCGGATTTTATTCTACTATTAATAGAGACTAAAAAAAATGGATCGCCGATCCAGGGAGGACGACATGAAGTACCTTGCTCCATTAGGCGTTGCGGTGTTGGCTCTGTTTGCGCTCGGAAATTTTTCCCCAGCGGCGGCAAATGCGGCCGAGCCGGATGACGGCATGGTGACCTTTCTCAAGGACCCTCGCGGAGCTAAACTGGAAGTTTCCCTCTGTTCCATCACCCATAGGGACGGGAGCACCGATGAAGTTACGGTGAGGAAAGACGGATCCATCGACATCAAGAAAAACGCATCCGGCATTCTGGTCTGCAAACAAGGCGATGTCTTTCAGGGAGCGATGCTGTCAAATTATCATGGCGGCGCGGTCAGCATGGTGCCGCTGGATTTGACTTACAGTGCGTTGGATGCCTACCGGCATGCGCTCCGCGGAATACCTCAGCCAACGGTGGACATGGGGTCGATCGGCCTGGGCGGCATATGGGATTGACGAAGAAGATCGTAACGCGGCTCTCCCGCGACCCATAAAAAAATACGGTCCCCGTTAGCGCTAATCCGGGCAGAGCGAAATTTAATGTCCCCCGGGACAAGACGTTTCGCTTTGCCCGGGTTGACGCTGGAGCAGGATAACCCGCCGGTATTGCCGCTCGGCAACACGTTCCATTATCCGATTGTTTGTCCAGCCCGGACTTGCGCTCTTTTATTTTTGCTTCTACTATGGAAGTATTGCTGACCTTGATCAAGTTTGAGGGGGAATGGCGCTGATCCTGAATCCGAAAATCATGCTGGTTGATGACGAAAGGCTGGTCCGGGATACGACAAAAGCCTTTCTCTACAAATTAGGTTTTGACAACATCATCGAAGCCAGCGACGGCATGGTTGCCTGGTTGCGGCTCAAGCACGAACAAGTCGATCTGATCATTTCCGATTGGGACATGCCGACACTGAACGGCCTGGAGTTTCTCAAGAAAATCCGGTCGGATGAAAAATTAAAAAAAATACCCTTCCTGATTTTGACGGCTCATGGCGAGAAGGAGTGGGTCATACAGGCCGTTCAGGCGGGCGCCACCAACTATATCGTCAAGCCGGTGACGCGCAAAGCCCTGGACGAAAAAATCAAGCCTATCTTACGGCCCGGTTGACTTGCGCCGCGCCGCATTTCCGCCTTCCGCAAAACTTTCCCCGACGAAAAAACTCTTCGCCAAACGGTTTACCGCGGCGCCTTCTCGAAGACGAAGGTATCTTTGGCCCCGTTGGTGACGATGCGGATATGGTCGCCTTCGCCAAACTGTTCCCGCAGAATATGCAGGGACAGAGGGTCTTGCAGATATTTGCGGATGGCGCGTTTGAGGGGACGGGCGCCGTAAACGGGATCGTATCCCCGGCGCGCCAGGGATTCCTTCACCGCATCGCTTAAAGAGAGAGTCATCTTTTTTTCTGCCAGCCGCCGCCGCAGGTCCTCCAGTTGAATTTCCACAATAGCCTTGATTTGTTCGCGCCCCAGGCTGTTGAAGATGATGATCTCATCGATACGGTTTAAAAATTCCGGGCGAAAATGATTTTTCAGTTCCGCCTGAACCTCTTGGCGAATTCTTTCATCCCGGGCCAGAGCCGCGCCGCCCTCCTCGAAGCAGGCTCCGGCTTCCTGAATCTGCCTGCCGGCGAGGTTGGAGGTCATCAGGATAAGGGTATTTTTGAAATCGACGGTTTTTCCCTGTCCGTCGGTCAAGCGGCCCTCGTCCATGATTTGCAAAAACAGGTTGAAGACGTCCGGATGCGCCTTTTCGATTTCGTCGAACAACAGCACGGAATAAGGTTTGCGGCGCACCTGTTCCGTCAGGTATCCGCCCTCTTCATAGCCCACGTAACCGGGCGGCGCGCCGATCAACCGCGCGACGGCGTGTTTTTCCATATACTCCGACATGTCCACGCGGATCATGGATCGTTCATCGTCAAATAAAAACTGGGCCAGGGATCGGGCCAGCTGTGTTTTGCCTACGCCCGTAGGGCCGAGAAACAGAAACGTGCCGACAGGCTGGTTGGGGTCCTGCAATCCGGAGCGTGCCCGGCGGATGGCGTTGGCAACCAGTTCAACCGCTTCATCCTGCCCGACCACCTGGCGGCGCAAATGGTCTTCCATGTTCAGCAACCGGTCCTTTTCGGTTTGCAGCATTTTGTCGACTGGAATCCCCGTCCACCGCGACACGATGAGAGCGATATCCTCCGCGCCCACTTCTTCGGTCAACACCTTTTTCCCGGATTGAAGTTTGCCGAGATGGTTTTGCAGGTTTTCCAGCTCACGGGTTAAACGCGGCAGAGTTCCATATTTCAATTCCGCGGCTTTTTCCAGGCTGCCTTGCCGTTCGGCGTTTTCCGCCTCGCGCCGCGTCTGTTCGATTTTTTCTTTCAACGCCCGTTTTTCCTCGATCACTTTCTTTTCGTTTTTCCACTGGTTTTTCAGCGCTTCGCAAGACTGTTTGAGTTGGGCGATTTGGCCGCCGATGGAATCCAGACGGCTCCTGGAGTCCGCATCGTCTTCCTTCTTGAGAGCTTCGCGCTCGATTTCCAGTTGCGTGATTTTTCTTTGGAGGTGGTCGATTTCGACGGGCATGGAATCGATTTGCATCCTCAGCCGCGACGCCGCTTCATCGATCAGGTCGATTGCCTTGTCGGGCAGGAAACGGTCGGTGATGTAACGGTGCGACAGTTTAGCGGCGGCGAGGATGGCCGCGTCCTGAATCCTGACGCCATGATGGACCTCGTATTTTTCCTTCAGTCCACGCAAAATGGAAACCGTGTCTTCCACCGCCGGTTCCTCAACCCTGACCGGCTGGAATCTTCTCTCCAGGGCGGCGTCCTTTTCAATATGTTTTCGGTATTCGGCGAGCGTGGTGGCTCCGACGCAGTGCAGTTCGCCGCGGGCCAGAGCGGGTTTCAGCATGTTGGAAGCGTCCATGGCTCCGGAGACGGCGCCCGCGCCCACCAGGGTGTGCATCTCGTCGATGAACAGGATGATCTCCCCCTCGCTGCCGTTGATTTCCTTTAACACCGTTTTCAAACGGTCTTCAAACTCGCCGCGGTACTTGGTGCCGGCGACCAGGGCGGAGAGGTCAAGGGCGAGAATACGCTTGTCCTTCAAACCTTCCGGCACGTCCCGGTGAATGATCCGCTGCGCCAGGCCCTCGACGATAGCGGTTTTGCCGACTCCCGGCTCGCCGATCAAAACCGGATTGTTTTTCGTCCTCCGGGAGAGCACTTGCACCACGCGGCGGATTTCCTCATCACGTCCAATGACCGGGTCCAGCTTTTCTGACCGGGCGCGTTCCGTGAGGTCAACGCAGTATTTTTTCAAGACCTGATATTTTTCCTCGGGGTTCTGGTCCGTCACCCGCTGGTTGCCGCGGATCTCCATCAGAGCTTTTAACAGAGTGTCCCGTTTGATGCCGTGGGCCGAAAAAATTTTTCCCGCCCCGGTTTTTTTATTTTCCGCAACGGCCAGCAGAACGTGCTCGGCGCTGACGAATTCATCCTTCATCTGCTGCGCTTCCTTGAATGCGCGGTCGAGGACCTCCTTCAGTTCCTGGGACAGGTGGATTTGCGGCGAGGTTCCGGAAATTCGCGGATAACGTGACCGTTTTTCGTCCAGGTCCGCGGTCAGCCGGTCGATGTTCGCGCCCGCTTTTTTCATGATCACCTGGGCCACGCCATCCGGGTCCTTGAGCAGACTCAGCAATAAATGTTCGCACTCCAGAGCCTGCTGGTTTTCCTGTTCGCACAGAGCCTGGGCTTCGTTCAAAGCCTCCTGCAGCTTGATGGTCATTTTATCAAAACGCATGGACGGGGTCCTCCTTCGGGCGGAAATAGAATGTCTCACAACCTGAATAAGACCGGGGAGAGCGTTTGTCAAGGCGGGGCGGGGAAGGCCGCGGCGGCGTGCCGGGCCGTGTGCGCGGGGTGGGGTCAGCCGACGTTCTGTTCGGCGAGCCAGCGTTCCGTTTCCAGGGCGGCGGCGCAGCCCGTGCCGGCGGCGGTCACCGCCTGCCGGTATTTTGCGTCGTGCACGTCGCCGGCGGCAAACACGCCGGCAACGCTGGTCATCTGGCTCCCCGGTTGCAGCGCGATATAGCCTTTTTCGTCAAGATCGAGCTGGCCCTTGAACACCGCCGTGTTGGGCGTGTGGCCGATGGCGTAAAAAATGCCCGAGACTTCAATTTCCTGCACCGCTTCGGTTTTCAGGTTTTTCACCTTGGCGCCGGTCACAAAGCCGTCGCCGACGGCATCGAGAAAAACCGTGTCCCAGAGAATTTCGATTTTCGGGTTGTTGAACGCCCGTTGCTGCATGATCTTGGAGGCGCGCAACTGGTCCCGGCGATGCACCAGATAAACGCGGCTGCCGAATTTCGTAAGATAGGAAGCCTCCTCGACGGCGGTGTCGCCGCCGCCGATCACCATCAGCGGCCGGTTGCGAAAAAAGGGCAGGGCGCCGTCGCACACGGCGCAGGCGGACATGCCGTTGTTCCACATTTTTTCCTCGCTGGGCACCCCCATTCTCCGGGCGGTGGCGCCCGTGGCGATGATCACCGCGTGCGCCCGGACTTCGGTCTGATCCGATTTGACGGTAAACGGCCGGTTGCGGAAATCGACCTCGCAAACATCCTCGCGCACCATTTCCGTGCCGAAGCGGGCGGCCTGTTTGCGGAACAATTCCATCAACTCCGGGCCACCAATGCCTTCGGGGAAACCGGGATAGTTTTCCACTTCGGTCGTGGTGGTCAATTGTCCGCCCGCGGACCCTCCCACCACGAATCCTTCAAACATGAAAGGCGGCAGGTTGGCCCGGGCGCAGTAAATGGCCGCCGTATGCCCGGCGGGGCCGGAACCGATGATGACGATGTTCTTTATATCCGGCATGATGTGACCTCCCTAAGGAAGAGATTTCGCACAGCGAAAACCCAGATCGGCAAAACGCAGGCCCGGTGTGCGCGCCAGCCGGTCCTGGGCGCGCAAATAATGCGGCGGCGAATTCCACGCCCCGCCGCGCACCACTTTTTCCTTGCCGGCATCCGGCCCGCGCGGGTTCACCTGGACCCCCGGCGTTTCATAAGGCCCGTACCAATCCAGGGTCCATTCGTAAACATTCCCCAGCATGTCGTACAGCCCGCGCGAATTGGGCTGCAGCCCGCCGGCATCCCGCGGCGCGCCGGCGCCGTAAGCGCGGCCATAGTGCGCGCCACCGAGGTGTTCCGACTGGGCGGCATTCTCCCACTCCGCCTCGGTGGGCAGCCGGGCGCCAATCCACCGGCAATAAGCCTCCGCATCGCCCCAGGTGACAAACACGACGGGCTGGCCGGGCCGGGTAAAATCCCGGGGCCGCGTGTCGTGCAGGACGTTCGGCGCGCAAGCCTCCGCTTCCACGCATTGATTATACTCTGCGTTAGTCACCTCGTGCCGCGCAAGTGCATAACGCCCCAGCCGCACCCGGTGAGGCGTTTCATCGGCGCACCATTCGGAGTCGGACTGCATCTCGGCGCAAAAGCTGCTGCCCATGACGAATTCTCCGGCCTCAATCGTTATCCAACGGTCACTCGAAGAATCCGCGGCTGCCACACAGCACATCGCGATCAAAACAAAAAATCCCTGGCTGGCGATTCGGCGGGTTGCGGGTTGTTTCATGATTCGGTTTCATTCCGACAGGTTTTCAAGGATCGTGTCACGAACCTCACTATAATCCGGGGACAACTCCACGGGCCGATAGACGTATTCCGACTTCACTTCGGGCAGGTGGTCCGTATGGTATTTGTAAAGAAAATCGGTGAACTTCAATCCGTTGGCGGTCGAGATCACCACGACCCGGTGATGGCCGCGGATCACCCCGCGGGCCACGAGTTTTTCCAGGACCGCCAGGGCCACTCCGGTGTGCGGGCAGCACAGCAAGCCTGTGCGGTTGGCTTTCCCGGCGACATTGGCCAACTCATTCTCCGTCGCTTCCTCGACAATGCCGTCAAACGCTTTCAGAATGCGGATGGCTTTTTTGATGCTGACCGGCGCGCCGATCTGGATGGCGCTGGCGGCGGTTTTCTTGGCCCGGATCGGTTTGTATTCCGTATAGCCGGTTTTAAAACTTCGATACAGAGGGTCGGCCCGCTCCGCCTGGGCGCACACCAGGCGCGGCAATTTGTCGATCAAGCCCAGGTCGTGCAGCATTTGAAATCCCTTGCCCACGGCGCTGACGTTTCCCAGGTTGCCGCCGGGGACGATGACGAAGTCCGGCACCTCCCAGTCGAATTGCTGAACCAGCTCGAAACTGATGGTCTTTTGCCCCTCGATACGCAGCGAGTTCATCGAGTTGGCCAGATAAATATCTTCTTTTTCGCAGATTTCCCGGACGATTTTCATACAGCAATCAAAGTCCGTGTAGAGCGAGAGCGTCAAAACCCCATGCGTGATCGGTTGGATCAACTGCGGCAGCGAGACCTTGTTTTTGGGGAGAAAGACGATGGCGGGTATTCCCGCCACGGCGCAATAGGAGGCCAGCGCCGCCGAAGTGTCCCCCGTCGAGGCGCAGGCCACGGCGCGGATTTTTTTGCCGCCGGCAATCATTTGCTTGACCATGGAAACCAGAACCGTCATTCCCAGGTCCTTGAAGGACCCCGTATGCGCCATGCCGCACTGCTTGATCCACAGGTCCTTCAATCCGATCTGTTTGCCGTATCGATCCGCCCAGAAAAGGTTGCTGGCGCCCTCGTAGGTGGAAACGATATTGTTGTTATCCACGTTCGGACAAACCAGCTCCTTCTTTCCCCAGACACTGCTGCCGTAAGGCCACTCATGTTTGCGGTAACGCTGCTCGAACAATTCCTTCCACTGGCGTGCCGACCGCGATTTCAGTTGATCCATGTCATGCTGCACCTCCAGCAGGTCGCCGCAGGAGGGACAACGGTAAATGATTTCCGTCAACTCATGCAGGCCGGGGCAGCCGGCGATACATTGGAACCAGGCCTTGAATTTCATGATCCGTTCTCGACGCGGATTAAATGGGTCTCCCGGCAGACCACTTCCTGCCGGTTGATTTTCAGCAGAGCTTCCTGGATATTTTTTTCCTGGGCCTTATGAGTCATCAATACCAGTGGCACGCCGTTTCCATCCAGATCGCGGTCTTTCTGAATCACCGATTTGATGCTGATGGAATGCTCGCCCAGGATGCCGGAGATGATCGAGAGAACGCCCGGTTGGTCCGCCACGCGAAGCCGCAGGAAGTATTCGCATTCGATGTCGCTGATATTTTTTATGGCGATGTCTTTGATGGCGGATCGCTGGAACGCCAGCGGCGGCACCCTGCCGCAAGCTCCCGAAAGGATGTTGCGGCCGATCTCCACCACGTCGCCCAGCACGGCGCATCCCGTGGGCAGGGCGCCCGCCCCGTGGCCCACGAGAATATTCTCCTCCATCCACTCGTCGCCCACCCAAACCGCGTTCAGCACGCCGCCGACATTCGCCAGAGGTTTGTCTGCGGGAATCATGGCCGGGTGCACCCGGACGTCGATCGCCTCACCGTCCATTTTGGAAATCGCCAACAACTTGATGCGATAGCCAAAGTCTCCGGCGTATTGAATATCCTCGCTGGTAATCCCGGAAATCCCCTCGGTGTAAATATCGTCGAAATTCACTCCCGTGCCGTAAGCCAGGCGGGTGAGAATGGCGACCTTGTGGGCGGAGTCGGTGCCCTCGATATCGAAAGTCGGGTCGGCCTCGGCAAATCCCTTGTCTTGAGCTTCCTTCAGAGCCGTGTCGAAATCCCGGCCGCTGTCGGACATTTGGCTGAGAATATAATTGGCCGTGCCGTTGACGATCCCGCCGATGGATTTGAAGCGGGTGGCGGCAAAAGATTCGCGCAGGGAGCGGATAATGGGAATGGCGCCGCCGACGGAAGCCTCGTAGCCCAGGCAAAGCTTTTTGTCTTCCACGGCGGAAAAAATCTCGTCGCCGTGTTTGGCAAGCAGGGCCTTGTTCGCCGTGACCACATGCTTGCCGTTCGCCAGGGCTTTCAGAATAAACGAGCGGGCCGGTTCCAGTCCGCCGATCAGTTCCACGACGATGTCGATTTCGGGATGATCGAGCAACTCGTCGGCCTGGGTCGTCAGCACGTTGCGGGCGACGGGAACGCCGCGGTCGCTCTTGATATCCAGGTCGGCTATCTTGACCAGCTTGACGGCCGCGCCCAGCCGCCGCTCGATCAAAAAATTGGTTTGCGAGAGGATTTTGACCATCCCCGCGCCCACGGTGCCGAAGCCGATCAATCCCAGTCTTATGGTTTTCATGGCATCGATGATTTAAAGAATAGTTTCAGCATCAGAAAATTTCCCTGAGACCGCGAATCGCCTGGCGCGTGCGGTGTTCGTTTTCCACCAGGGCGAAACGGACGAAATGATCCCCGCCCGAGCCAAAGCCGATTCCCGGCGAAACCCCCACCTTGGTTTTTTCGATCAGCATCTCGGCAAACTTCAGCGAACCCATCGGCTTGTATCGATCCGGGATTTC
>Ga0114931_10001661_pt1 | contig 28313 bp, 21 predicted proteins | sample 2SBtaG_FD_89579 | JGI IMG/M metagenome (GOLD analysis project Ga0114931, IMG submission 89579) | Deep subsurface microbial communities from Kolumbo volcano to uncover new lineages of life (NeLLi) - 2SBTROV14_V59a metaG | ecosystem: Environmental > Aquatic > Marine > Volcanic | place: Kolumbo... | reverse complement strand
CCGCTCCCTGTGGTGAGTTTCGCCTGATCCTGCGGGCAGGGTGAAAAATATTTTGTAACGCTCGTTTTCTAACGCTTCCCGATTTCCTGACACTTGCACCAATCCAAGAAACCGGCCCGCCTGCAAAGGTGATGATCTTGGCGTCAAGTGGTCCTCGGGAGGAAGGCGTTCCATACCGTTGGGTGGAACCACTCTCACAAACTCGATACGTTCCCGGAACTAAGCGGGATTTTTCCGGCAATCCGTTTCAATGTATCGGGCGGAATCTCCGTTGCGATCAAATCGAAAAGAGCAAGTGAGCCGTCTTTCCTTTTGCCAACATTAGAGCGGGTGACATCAGAAACAAGATAGGCCGTTCCTTCACTGTCGAAAACGAATTGATTCGTTGCGCCTGTCGTTGCGGAAACCAAATCGAGCGAATCGAGATAGGCGCTGTATTCGGTATCCGTGATGCCCGTGGAAAGCCGCTCCTGAACAATCGCCAACGCTCCGGAGGGAAGGGTAATAATGCGGGAGAATGCCCCATCGAGCGCGTTTATGATTTTGACCCGCTTCTCAAGTTCGCCCGGAGTTACTGCGATGGCATCAAGGGTAACGGAAATTTCCCCGCCTTCCTCTGAGAACGAATGTTGAAACAGAGTGTGAACGAGCTTTACAACTCTGCTTTCGTCGAGTCCGTAAACGTAGCTTTCTGCACCGTTTCCAATATTTCGTCCCATTCCTGCGGGGATATGTCCGGACGATTCGCCCGCGCCCTTTCCCGGCTTTCTTCCCTGATCTGTCGATATTGCTCCTTGTCGGGCGTTATCACCGATTCGGGAACTGGAATCAGTTTTGGTTTCATCACTGTCATTATCTGCGGGCAGTTAAGGCGTGTCAATCGAAACGATAGCGGGAATTTATCGAATTGACCCGCTCTTTCTGCCAAAATCTCAAAACCCTGAAAAACAGCCTCATAGATTTCGCATAGATTTTAGGGGTATTTATGGGGGTAAAATAGGCTATTTTACTGTCTATTTGAACAGTTTTTTATTTTCCCCTGTTTTATTCGCAACTCCCTTATAATCAACATTGCCGACGGGGGGACTCGAACCCCCACGGTTGCAATAACCAACGGATTTTAAGTCCGGTGCGTCTACCAGTTCCGCCACGTCGGCGCGAAGATTCTTCGCGAACGCATCCAGTTTGAGGGAGAAATGACAAGAATCAACCGGCAATTTCCACCGCCCATCCCGCTTGCCACCGATCTCATCTATCACTACAATAATTGTCGTTTCTTCACGTTCAGATACTGGGTCACCACCTCCGCAGAAAGTTCTTCGTGGTCAGGCACTCCCAGTTCCACGCCGAGATGACTCAACAATTTTCCCGTCTCCCGCAATTCCTGCCACTGAAAATGCCCTCCCAAACTGTCATAGACATCCTGGGCAGTCTCCGGATCGCTTTTACCGGAGAAAAGGGGATGGGCTTTTTCGGGCCGAACCATGTTGACCAGGATGAGATGCTGCCGACTCACCAAAGGCAGAGCCCCATAAAAATGCTCGGAGGTGAGAGGATCACTCAAATCCACCAACATGACTAACAAGGCCCTTCTGGTGAGGCGCTGCCGAAGGCAAATCATCAGTTGCTCGAAGTCCGGGGCCACCTCACGGGGTTCCAATGTATAGAGCGCGTCGCGAACAATGTTGTAGTGCCCCCTTCCGTTGCGGCTTCGGATAAATCGATCTATCTGGTCGGCGAAGCTGATAAATCCGAAAAGGTCACCCTGTCTCTCGGCAACTGATGAGAGGATCAGCGAGCAATGCAAAAACCTCTCTAACTGGGTTGTCACCATAAATTCTCCACCAGAACCTTCTTCTCTGTTTGCCTCCTCTCCTTTTTCCAGGGGAACCCGCAATTCCCGACCGCTCAATCTCGAATGATCCACGATCACATACACTTCCTGCGTTCTCTCAATCTGATACATTCGAGTGACCGGTTTCTGACGCCGGGCGGTGGCCTTCCAATCGATATCGATGTAATCATCGCCGTGCTGGTAATCCCGCAATTGCTCAAATTCTCTTCCCTTTCCAACTTGCCGCACGGAGTGAAGCCCCTCATTTCCCCGCATCAGAAAAACACTCGACAGCCTTTTTCGTTCGACGCTCAAGTCGGGATAAACCCTCACCTCGACAGGCATCTCGTAGTGCCGCCGCATGAGCCACAGGCCGAGTCTGGCCGGGCTTTCTACATGGAAACTTTCCAGAAAATATTGGCCGCGCTTCAGTGGTCTCAGGGGATACTGAATGGTTCGGATTTTCCCCGCTTCAAAGTGATGAATCCGGCCAATCACTTCTCCTTCGCATTGAAAAAAGCGGGACATGCTCAGTCCATAACGGATCCACTTTAACTCTCCTCCCCTGTTGATGAACTTCACCGGAACAGGCAGCGTCCTGCCGCGAATAGACCTCAACAACTCCGGAAATTCACACTCCAAAGTCGTCAAAATTTTTCGCGACAACCATAGATCGAGCAGCGCGATTCCCAGAACCCCCAACAAAATCCAGACCCCGACATGACCGGCCGTTCCCCCATCAAACATCGCCAAGGTCATGGCGGGCACCACCACGAACAGGACCACCAGCATAAGCCGGATATGGGGAACAAAACGCACGGGAAAAATTCGGGATTCTCGATTCTCAACGCGGCACCGGGACGCTCTCCAGCAATTTCCCAATGGCTTCGCTCACCGTAACTCCCTCGATCTCATACTCGGGTCGGAGCACGATACGGTGCGAGAGCACGGGATAGGACATGGAAATAATATCGTCCGGATTCACGAAGTCCCTGCCGTTGATGGCCGCCAGAGCCCTGCTCGACAGCAGCAGGGCTGTCGTTGCCCGCGGTCCCGCCCCTACTTGAATGCTGTCCGTTTCGCGGGATTGTCGAATAATTCTAACCACATAGGACACCAGTTCCTCCTTCACCGTAATCCCCTCCAGAGCCAGTCTCATCTCTTTGATTTTATCCCCATTCAAAACCGGCTGAACGGCATCCGATTGAAGAATTTTTTCCGGCGAATCTTTTCCGAGGGATTGCGAGGCAAGTTGTATTTCTTCCTCTTCCCGGGGATAATCCATGTCCACTTTTAATAGAAACCGATCCTTCTGAGCTTCCGGCAGGGGATAGGTTCCCTCATACTCAATCGGGTTTTGCGTTGCAAAAACGGTGAAACTATCCGGCAACAGATGGGTCACGCCGTCAATGGTGACCTGCCGCTCCTGCATGGCCTGAAGAAGAGCTGACTGCGTTTTTGCCGGCGCCCGGTTGATTTCATCCCCCAGGAGAAAGGAGGTGAACACCGGCCCTTCCACCAGATGAAATGCGCTCTCCTGGAGGTTAAACACATTTGTCCCGGTAATGTCGGAAGGCATCAAATCCGGCGTGAACTGAATTCGCGAAAAGTCGGCCCCCAGCACTTTTGCCAGGGTCCTTACCAGGAGAGTCTTGGCCACTCCGGGAACTCCCTCAATCAAAATATGACTCCCTGTAAAGATGGCGATCAGGCAATAATCCACCACTTCGCTCTGTCCAATGATCACCTTGGCCACCTCGGCCCGGGCGTGACTCAGGATGTCTTTCACGCGTTCAACGCTTTGATTTGGAGCTTGCGAAGTTTCCATGACCCCGCTTCATCGCACACGTTGCCCCTGTCCGGCAAGCAGGAATCATGTGAAATTTGATGATCAGGTTTTCCGATCACCGCTGCTCCCCTCTTTCAACAGTCGCGACTGGCGGGATTCCAGGAAATTTCTCACCTTGCCTTTAATCGGGATTTCGTGTCCACTTTCCACTTCTCTCAATGGCAGATTCCAGTTCCAGTATTTCTCCCGATCGAATCCGCCTGTCGCGAAACCCAACGCTGTTTATCCTGTTCCGGATTTTCCTCAACTCGAGGTTCTACTACCCGGTGTATGCTCTTCTGTTTCTCGATTTCGGGCTGAATCAGGAACAGTTTGCCACCCTGAACTTTGCCTGGGCTCTGTCCATTGTCTTACTGGAGGTGCCCTCCGGCGCGCTTGCTGATCAGTTGGGAAGACGTCCTCTCGTTATTTCAGCAGCCGTGCTCATGATCATTGAGATGACTGTCATGCTGCTGATGCCGGCGGTGAAGCGCGGTCAGTTCGACGGCAACCCTGCCGCGTTGAACAGCGCCGTATGGGTTCTTTTCATTGTTTTTCTGATCAACCGCATCATCTCCGGCGCCGCCGAAGCGGCTGCCTCCGGAGCTGATGAAGCTCTGGCCTACGATTCTCTTCCGGAAAAAGATCGCGACCATTTGTGGACGAAACTGACCACCCGACTCATGAAATGGCAATCCATTGCTTTCATCATCATCACCCTGATCGGCGCCGCGGCTTACGATCCCATCTCCGTGAATATGACCCTCAATTGCTTGGGGTTCTCCAGCCATCTCACTCAATCGGACACTTTGAAATTTCCCATCATTCTTACGCTGGGAATGGCTCTTGCCGCGCTTTTCACCGCCCTGCGCATGAAAGAACCGCCCGAATTTCAACCGTCAAGAGACCCATCGATCATCCTCTCCATCCGACGAAGTTTTCGCCGCACCTTTCGGGCGGGCGCTTGGATTCTAAAGACGCCCGCCGCCCTGATGCTGCTGCTCGTGGGACTGTGTTTTGACAGCATTATCCGGCTCTACTACACCGTCGGCTCGATCTGGATTGAGGTCATCGGATTTCACCGTTTCCAAATGGGATACATCAGCGTGGCCGGATCGATTGCCGGTATCATTGCCTCAGTGATCGGTGAACGGCTGATGCGCAAACACAGTCCCAACTTTAATTTCCGAATTCTCAGCATCCTGGTATTCATTGGCGTTTTCAGTCTGGCTTTTCCCATTCGATACTGGTCGGTTCTGTTTCTGCCCGCCCTCTGGATTTCCATGCGCCTGCTGCATTTCTTTTTATCCAACTACCTGAATCGCGTCACCAGCGCGGAAAACCGGGCCACGGTGCTGAGTTTTCGCGGCATGACCATGAACCTGGCCTACGGCATCCTCACCTGGCTCTACGGATGGCAGACGATTTTCCTGCGGAAAAAATATGGCGCCGCCGGAGCTGGCAAGACCCCTGCCCGGGGCGAGGATCTGGTTCATCTGATTTTCACCAACGCCACCCGCTGGTGGTGGGTGTATTTATTAGTCGTCCTGTTGGCAATGGCCTTGTTTCATCGTTTCAAAATCCGAAAGAGCTGGAATGAGTTGCTCGATTCCGGCAAGGGCGCCGATTGAACAGGGTCACGATTGAACAGGGTCAAGTGCCCGACCTGACCCTGTCTGGTCCTGTCCACCGGGCCTCGCGGCGCGGAGGATTCAATTCACCCGCAAATCACCGACCGACCCGGTTGCTTTGGAAATGAGAAGGCTCAGTTCAATCTCGTTGCGACAGTATTCTCCGTGAACTTTCAGGTTAATCAGTTCCAGGGCCAGATCAATGAGATAACCCGCGCTTCGCTGGTTGATGCGCATCGATTTCCCCAAGTCCCGACTCACACTCCGCCGGACTTCTGCCGGATCATTTTCGATAAGGTAACGACGAATCAGGAGACCCGCCAGTTCTCTGCAAAAAGGCAGCAGCCCTTTCCCACTGTCAGCCGATTCCAATTTTCGGGCGAGGGAGGAATCAGATGAGGCTGCTTTCAAATTTTCCCCCTCACTCATGGAGTAGAAACGAGGTTTGACGGATTTGTCGGGATCAAAAGTCAGGGTGGTGATGGATTGCTTTCTATTTGTCATGGAAGCAATCTATGCAGGGGGTGGGACAAGCACGGCCCATTGGGTGAAAAAAGTTTCATTTTTCTGAAATCCGACCCTGATTACCGGCTGATTAGCGGGATTTTTTCGACTCATATTTTTTTGCCGCGGCCCCCAATTCTTCGGCCACGTCTTTTCTCAGTCTTTCCGGCGACAACACTTCCGCCTGGGATCCGAATCCCATCACCCAGCGAGAAATATCCTGCAAGGCAGACAACTGCATCCGGATCTCGATTTCGTTTCCTTTCCCGTCAAGATCAATGATTTCCTGACTGGGATGCCATCTCCGCTCGCCCACGACTCTCGCGGCAAATCCAGTGAACCGGATTTGTACATCGTAGGTTTTCCCCTTGCCGCCTCCGTCCCCGGCCCAGACGCCGAAACTCCCGGCAAGATGATCTTCCAGCCGAAAGTCCCGTGATCGAACAAACCTTTTTTTTGTGACCTGAACCGCTCTCATCCTTTGAACCGCAAAGGTGCGCCGGGCTTTTCGAAAAACGTCGTAACCGATGACATACCAGCCACCGTCGATTTCCGTTAAATGATAGGGCTGCAGTCGGCGTCGCATGGCTTCATCGGAATTCAGTTTCCGGTAATCGAACACCAATTCCCGGCTTTCCAGAACTGACTGCGCCAGCCTGTTAAAAAGGAAAATATCCCGTTTCGTCATACCGGTGGATTTGACTGAAAACGCTTGATCCAGATCGGACCAGGGGATGGTCACCTGATCTTTCATGCTGGCCTGCAATCGCTTAAAGCCGCTTCGGAGAGAGGCTTCAAAAGACGAGCCACGAAGCGGATCGAGTGCATTTCGGGCAAGAATCAGGGCCACCAGGTCTTCGGCGGTGGTTTTTAGAAAAGGAAATTGATTGACCGGTCTCGTATAGTGGTAACCGTGATTGGCATCGCTGTATTCCAGGGGCAGATCCAGCTCATCCCGCATGAAATTGATATCTCTTTGAATGGTTTTCCGGTTGACCTCCAGTTCCCGGGCAATGGTGCTGCAGTTGGGATAATTTCCCCGATTCACCCTTTCGTGAATCCGGACAACCCGCTCAAGGGGTCGCCGCGTCCCTCCAGCCCCCGCCTGTTTTTCCTCTGCCATACGCCGGTAGCCGAAAGATCTTGCCTCATCAGGCAATCACCTCCCGAATCGGATCTGCCCCCTCCACTCCCACCAGTTTCTGATCCAGTCCGCCGTAGAAAAAGCTCAAATCGTTCGGAATGATCCCCATTAAAGAGAGAATGGTCGCATGAAGGTTTTTCACCTGATAGCGATTCTCCACAGCCATGGAACCGAGCTCGTCTGTCTGTCCTACCGAAGTGCCACCTTTGACACCTCCACCAGCCATCCACATGGTGAATCCGTAGCTGTTGTGATCGCGCCCGGTGCCCTTGGCGTATTCCGCGGTCGGTTGACGCCCAAACTCGCCGCCCCAGACAATCAGGGTATCGTCCAGCATTCCTCTCCGTTTCAAATCCTGAATCAATCCCGCAATCGGTTTGTCGGTTTGTCCGGCGTGGAGATTGTGGTTTTTCTCCAGATCACCGTGGGCATCCCAGTTGGCATCGTTGTGCGCTCCCCCGGAATAGATTTGAATGAATCGCACTCCGCGCTCCACCAGGCGGCGTGCCAGCAGACATTTCCGACCAAAATCACCGCTCTGTTCCCGATCCACTCCATAAAGGGTTTTGGTTTCGTCCGACTCAGTATCCAGGTCGATGGCATCGGGCGCCGCCGACTGCATCTTGTAGGCCAGCTCATAACTGGCGATCCGCGCCGCCAGATTGGAATTGTCAAAGCGCGATTCGGCGTGTCCGGCATTCAGATGGTTCAGTGAATCAATGAGGACGCGCTGCTCCCTTTTTCCCATTCCATTCACGTTTTTCAGGTTCAATATCGGCTCGCCCTTAGATCGGAACACGGTCCCCTGATAGCTCGCCGGCATGAATCCGGCCGTCCAGTTCTTGGCGCCCGAAATAGGCCCGCCACTTTGGTCCAGCATCACCACATAGCCGGGAAGATTTTCATTAACACTTCCCAGGCCATAGTTGACCCACGATCCCAGAGAGGGTTTTCCGCTGATCAACGACCCGCAGTTCATCATTAAGAGCGCCGAACCGTGAATGGGCGAAGCCGCCGTCATGGAATGAATAAAGGCGATATCATCCACACAGGATCCTACATGAGGGAAAAGATCCGACACCCATTTCCCGCACTGGCCATGTTGCTTAAATTTCCATTTCGGCTCAACAATGCGGCCCCCGTTCTTTTTCCCGCCCCGGCCGAATGTTTTTACTTCAACGGTTTTGCCGTCCATTCCGTACATGGATGGCTTGTAGTCAAAGGTGTCGATATGGCTGGGCCCTCCGTAGCAGAATATGAAAATGACGCTCTTGGCTTTCCCCGGCAGGGGGGGAGGCTTTGAATCGAGAGGGTTGCTGAATTTTTCCGCGGCGTCTGCCCGGTTTCCCATTCCCTCCTGCCCCAGCAGTCCGGCCAGAGCCAGCGCCGGAAAGCCGCCGCCCACGGTGTGGAGGAATTCCCGACGTCGGACATTTCCGCAGAAATTACCGGAGATTGGATTCTTTTTCGGTTTCATGATTGCGAGGTGATTTTTCAGGGTGCGGAACCCGCCAGAGGGGGCTGCTGGTCTCTAATCCAGATAAATAAACTCATTCAAATTCAGGGCCAACAAGGCAAATCTTTCCATGGCCTGCCGGTCGTCGAGGCCGAATTCTCTTTTCATCTTCCCGAAGAAACGAACTCCATCGGCCACTTCACTGTCAGAGGGCTCGCGCTGAGTGACCAAGCTGAGGCCTTCCCGTATTTGCTCTCTGACATCCTTCAGCCGATCCCCGGATCGCAGTCGTCGGGCAAACAAGACGGCCTGGTCATTCACAAATTTGGAGTTCAGCATGGATAATGCCTGGGTCGGCACCGTGGTAGTGAACCGGGCCGCGCAGGGTGAATCCGTCTCCGCCTGATCGAATTCCGCCAGAAAATGATGCCGCAGGCTGCGCTTCACATGAACGTAAAGAGATCGCCGGTAAAAATCGGCTTCATTTTTGGACACGGGCCAGGCTTGGTCCGGCCGGGAGGCAGTGGCCAACACTTCCGCGGGAAGAGGAGGAAACACCCAGGGGCCTCCCACGGAAAGATTGAGTTTTCCGGACAGGGCCAACAGGGAGTCTCTCAATTCCTCGGCGCTCAATCGCCGCATGTTGAAACGCCAGAACAGTTGATTCTGCGGGTCCACCGCGTGCCTGGCACTGTCGGGAGCAGAAGACATCGCATAGGTCTTGCTGCTGAGAATGAGCCGATGCATCGCCTTGAGGCTCCATCCCCGCCGAACCAGTTCCGCCGCCAGCCAGTCCAACAATTCGGGATGGGTTGGCAGTTCACCCAACTTCCCAAAATCATTTGGAGTCGGAACAATCCCCCGACCAAAATGATGCTGCCAGAGCCGGTTCATAATCACCCGGGCACTGAGCGGGTTTTCGCCGGGGTCGGCTATCCACCTGGCCAGGGCGAGGCGGCGTCCGGAAGACTTGACTCCAAGCCGCTCCACCGGATGAACCACGGCAGGTTCGGGATCGTTACCTCCACAGAAAACGGCTGGAAAAGCCGGGACAACGGGATCGCCCGGAGCATGGGCTGAACCGCGAAGTTGCACGGTCAGGGGCAGCGGTTCCGTTCCGGATTCCTTGACCACATTCAGCGGAATTCCCGGCGTCTCTTTGCTGATCGCGGCGATCTCCGCCTTCAAATCCGTTCTCTCTTTCACCACATCCCGGCCAAATTCTTTTTTCAGAACCCCTTTTACCCGGGCGCCTCCCCGTTTGAGGCGTTCGGACAAACTGCCGCCTTCCAGCACACCTGTCCGAAGGGAAAAATCGATGAACTGCCCCCCGCGCTTTTGCCGACAATGAATGGCCACCACATTTCTGCCGGTTTGAAATGCCGCCAGGGCTTTCGGCCCCAACTCCACCACTTGGTAGTCTGGTTTGAACCCTGTTTCCCGAAAAATCTCGACCCCGTTCAAATACACTTCCACATCTTCGTCATGATAAATCTCCATGACCAGCGTCTCCGGCAGTTCGCTTGCTCCAAAATTTGTTCGCATCCAGATCTGCTCCGTTTTCCATTCCGTATTGATACAGGCGTTGGGAGTTCCGGGACTACCGAATCCGCCCCTGGCTTTATTCCAGCTTTTCACTCGCTCACCCACTTCTTTCCACCCGGGCGCTGGACACTCGGTCACATATGACCAGGTTGCCGGATTCCGCCGGGCATCATCGACAAAGGTTTTCACCAAAATACGACGAGAGGACGGATTGCCGGTCGGATCTGTTTTTTCCAACACGGCCAGCATGTGATTTTCCAATGCAGCCAGTTTTTTCCTCTCCGCATCCAGCCGGGCCTGATACCCCTTTTCGAATGATTTCACCTCGGAAGGACTCGCCCATTTCCGTATGGTCCCCTGGGTGGCGTAGGGAGTGATTCCATGGAAAAAGGCCATGAAAGAATAATAATCCTTTTGTGAAATCGGGTCGGCTTTGTGATTGTGACAACGGGCGCAGCCGAGGGTGGTTCCCAAAAAACCCTCAGCGGTTACCTGGACATTGTCCGCCAACACGTCGTAGCTGTGCTGTTTCCGGTCGGCGGGCTCGTCATCCCACTGCATCAGCCGGTAAAAGCCTGTGGCGGTGAGCGACTCCCGCGTCGGCCGTTCGATTTCATCACCGGCAAGCTGTTCGATGATGAATTGGTCGTAGGGTTTATCCTGGTTGAACGCGGCAACCACGTAGTCCCGGTATCGCCAGATTTCGGGCTTGGGATTGTCCCGCTCGAAGCCATTGGTCTCCGCATATCGAACGATGTCCAGCCAGTGCCGCGCCCACTGTTCGCCGTATTGGGGTCGGGACAGCAACTTATCGATCAAGGCCTGACGGGCTGCTTCCGGATTTTTCGCATAGGCTTTCTCAAACTCGGCCACTTCTTCCAGTGTCGGCGGGAGACCGGTCAAATCGTAGCTCATCCGACGAATCAAAACGCCCGGCGCCGCTGGACCGCTGGGACGTAGTCCTTTCGCCGCCAGCCTGGCGAAAATAAAAGCGTCAATCGGGTTCTTTCCCCACTCGGGATTGGAAACCTCGGGCGGGGTGAGTCGCCTGACAGGTTGATAGGCCCACCAACTCCGCTCCTCTTTGCTGATTCGGAAACTCCCCTTGCCCTCGTTGGGAGGGCCCTCGATTTCCAGGTCGGGATCATAGACCGCTCCCGATTCAATCCAACGCCGCAATACCGCAATCTCTCCGGGCGGCAATTTGGCCTTGGGTGGCATTTGGTGATCCTCATCACTGTAGGCCAACATTTGCAGCAGGAGACTCTCCGCCGGGTTTCCCGTATCGTAGCCAGCTCCATAATCGCCCCCGCGAATCAGCCCCGCGCGACTGGTCAGCCGGAAGTTTCCCTTCAATTTCGGTCCGCCACCGTGGCACTTGAAACAACGCTTTTCCAGGATGGGATGAACCTTTTCCCGAAACTCACCAAGCTGCCCTCTCTGTTCACCTGACGCTTCCACAGCCTTCGCGGAAAAATTCCAGACCGGGTTGGAAACAAGCGCGGCAATCAGGAAAAAAAACGAGCAATAACGGGGTCGAGTCATTCTACGCCACTGAGTCGGGCCACCCTGAAAAGTAAACAGAGTTGAGTCGTGAAGTCAACAGATAGAATGAGACGGAAATCGGGTCCGCGCGGAGACCACCGTGAAACCCGGGCATGCGGCCGGTTCTCCGGAGTTTCCCAAAACGGATCATACTGCCGAACAATACGCCATTTATCCTGTTTGCGGAATGAGGTGTTCGCTATTGACGCCATCTCCCGCCGGCCTGCCCGGCCATACTGAAACAGCCGTCCCGGTCTGATCTTCTCCGGAAACCTTTTGTGCGGGTTGCCGCCAGATTCCATCACATTTTTTGAAAGAGAACCCTTTTTCAAGCGTATGGAATAAGGGCGGACATCACCAGTGAACTTTTAGAAATGCGGCTGGTTTTGTCCGCGTTTTCAGATAGGATAACAGAATCATGAATGAAGAAATCGATCCGGCAGAAACATTGAGCCAACTGGGTTACGCCGCTAAATCGGGCGGAAAATGGAAAGCGGCGGCCATCGTGCTGTTGCTACTTTTCATTGCCGCGCTCGGGTCGGCCATCTTTATGGCCAAACGGTGGAGCGACGCCCAGTCGAAAACACTGTCCATGGAGCGACAACTCAAGGAGGCCACCACCCGGCTCAGCACTGCCGAGGCCAAGAGCGCGGAACTCTCCTCGCTATTGGCTGACAAACAGGCTGAGAACGAGCGGCTCCGCGAGGAGTGGGCCTCTCAGGTGAAAACCCTCACAACCGAACACGATGCGCAGCTTCAGCGCACCTACGGGCAGATGAACGAAATCGTTTACGACAGCCGCAAAACTCTCGCCTATATCGGGGACATCGAGACGCGACTCCGGAAAGGGCAGAAGATTGACCAGACCGAAGCGGTCAAACTGAAAAACGTGATCAGTGGGCTCTCGTTTCTTTACGAGCAATACAAAAAACCCATGTCCCAATTCCGGGAACTGGACCACTATATATCCCGTCAACTGGCTTCCATTCCGGACGAGAGCAAGGTCGATCCCAAGGAAACCACTCCGCCGTTGCAGCGGATTTTTAAGAACAAGCAATTCAAGGAAGCCCAGGCGACTTACCATAAGACTCAGGGAAAGACGGAGACCCTCTTGCAGGCGAAGAGCCAGGTTCAGGCCGCCTATTCCCGCGCTCAGGCTCAGATGAGTTCCCTGAATTTCGACAAAAACAAATACCTCACTGAATTGGATAATATGGTGAAATCCAACGAGGCCAGCGCCCAGGAAGTGGAAGATTTCTTTGAAAACTCAAAAGAAATTCTCAAAATTCATGACAAAATCATGAATCTCAAGCCGACTGAACAGCCCGACGTCAAACCCTGAGAGTGTCGGGCGCTTCCCTACTTCCGCACAAAGCGCGGTCCGGGTAACGACGACCGGAGGACAAGGGGCATTGGAAGAGATCCGCGATCGACTCCCACCGGTTTTACCGGAAGGGTTGCCGCCTTCTATTCTTTAGGCGCCAGTTTAGGCGTTACTTGAGGCGTTACTTTAGGCGCCAGTTTAGGCGCCAGTTCCTCCTGCAGTTTTTCGACCCGGTATTTGTCCAACACATTTTGGGCATTTTTTCCCAGTTTCGATTCGGGATCTACTTTGACAATCTTCAGGAGAGTCTTCACCGCGCCTTCATTGTTTTTTAAATGGCCGTAGATGGCCACTTTGTTCATCAACACCCGCTGCATCGTTTGCCCAACCAGTTTCTGATCGCTGATGTATTTGTCGGAAAGTTTCAGCATTTTGGACCACTCCACATTTTGTCTCAGCTGCGCCATTTCATCGGCATACTGAACATCGGCAACGAGCTTGCGATAAGTGGATATAGCCCCGCTGGCATTGTCGGGATCCGCCGCGATGGCCGCCTCCATTTCCGGTCGATAAAATCGGGCGGAGAGATTTCCCGGAAGCCGGGGAATGCCTTTGCTCAGTGTTTTTGCCTTTTCCAATCCGGAAAGGGATCGCGCCGTCGCCATCAAATCAAAATTCTTCTGCTTTTCCCGATACATCGCCATGATGACGCCCGCGTAGTCCTTCGCCGCAACAGGCTGGTAGCCATTGATTCCATAGAGCCGCCCTTTCGCATCCGTCAGCAGGACGGTGGGGAATCCCCTCACCCGATAGATGCTTTGGAGCATCCGGTTGCGAGTCGCGGTTTTCGGATCAGTGCCGCCCGGTCTTTTTTCATACTCGAGTTTCACCAGCACAAATTTGTGGGCGACCGGGCCCGAAAAATCCGGGCTCGACAGAACATTCTGATAAAATACTTTGCAGATCTGAATCCAATCCGTCCCGGTGAACACCAGCAGCAAGTCTTTGCCTTCTTTTGCCGCTGTGGCGGCCGCTTTGTCATAGTCGGAAAACCACACCGGACCGGATGCTTTTTCCCCTCCCTCCGTCTTCCGCGGTGACGGCTCCCTGGCCTTTTCGTCTTTGGCGTCCTGCGCCGCCTCTGTTGGGAGACCCGTCATCCCGGCCACAAGCGTGATTCCGAACACAAAAATAATGGGCAGTTTCATTATCAAAAAATCCTTGTCATCAGCGGTCAATTCAGTGACAGTCCGGCGCATGCCGACGGGTACCCTAGCCCCGCTTTTATCGGAATCAATCTTTACCATGTTCAGACTCATCCGATCCACCCTCTTTCTTTTCACCTGTGCCGTCCTCTCCGTCTTCCCGGCAATCGGGCAGGGAAAGCCGGATGTCGAGGCCTTGGGAAAACAGACATTCCAGATGTGTGTGGCCTGTCACGGACCGGACGGCAAAGGAGTCAAGGCCGGAAATCTGACCATGGCCCCTTCTCTTAATCTCAATTGGTAAAGGGTCGGCACAGCGATCTCATCGTCGCAGTCGTATTGAAAGGCATTCAAAAAGAGGACACACGCTATGTGCAGGCCATGCTTCCCCGGCATCCGTATTGAACGACGAACAAATCGCCTCGGTGGTCACTTACGTTTTGCGGAAGTTCGGCGGGGCAAAGATTCTGGTGAAACCCACTGAAGTCGGCAAGTGGCGCAAGCAGTTCAACGAACAGCAAATGCCCTACAGACGAAAAGATCTGGAACAAATGATCCAATCGCTCCATGCACCCAGGTTGCTCTCGGATTTGAAATATTCGATATACTCGGGCAAATGGAAGCAACTCCCCGATTTCTCAAAATTGGATCCAGCCAAAACGGGGAAACTGAAAAATAATCTCATCACACTGGAACCGGCCAAGGGAATCAAAAAGCCTTTCGGCATGGTCTTTGAAGCCAGCATGACCATTCCAAAGACGGGAACCTACGAGTTTTCACTCAGCTCCGATGACGGCTCCGCCCTCGCTGTGGACGGAGAGGGAGTCATCGACAACGACGGCATTCACCCAGCCAAAATCGTTCGGGCCAGGGAAAAACTGGAAGCGGGGAACCACCATCTCAAAGTCCTGTATTTTGAGGGAGGTGGAAACCGCAGCCTTTCTCTCGCCGTTCAAACGGAGCGTTTCGGGCGTCTCACCCTTTCAAAAGAGAAACTCAACAAGAAAGGAAAAAAGAAGACCTTTGATCCCATCCTGCTCACTCCGGAGAATCCGGGGGAAGCCGTCGTTGAACGGGCCTTCCTCCCCGACTCCAAACCGAGAGCCATCGGCGTCGGCTATCCGGATCATGTCAATTTGTGCTGGGATGCGGACATCATGAACCTCGCCTACGTCTGGCGCGGCGAATTTATGGATGCCTCGCCCAACTGGAATGGTCGTGGATCGGGGAGCAAACCGCTGGGTCAGGATCGCGTGGCGACGGCTCACGGACTCCCTTTTCAGGTATTGGAAAGTCTGGACGAACCCTGGCAACCTTTTTCGGAAGCCAAAATCAAATATGAACGCGACAACCCGGATCCACATCGGGAAATCACCTTCAACATACATCCCCCCGGCTATCGCTTCCTGGGATACCGCCTCGACAAAAAACGCTTCCCCACTTTTCTCTATCAATACGACGACCTGCACGTGTCCGACTTCTATACGCCCCGGAAAGTGGACGGCATCCCATCCATCGTCCGCACGCTGAAGGCCAGGGGTTCGGCCTCCCCAAACACCTATCTGCGCGTCGCGGATTCAGGCCCGCTGACGGAGCGGGACGGCTGGTATGATGTCGGTGGAAAAATGAAAATCAAAATCACCGGAGCCGAGCCCGTCGTCCGGCAGATTAACGGGCACAGAGAACTGCTGGTCATGATCCCAGGAGATACCGACCTGGAAATCACCTATCGCTGGCAGTCGCCCCTTCCCACTTCTCAATAATCGCACCTTCTTTTCCAAGGCATGAAAGCCAAGCCTGTTGACTCCTCCATTCTACCCTGTTTCCTGGCACTGATCTTTCTGCGCGCGGCGTCCACAAATCTGTTGGCGGCGGACACTCCGACAGAATCAGACTACTACACCATCACACCCATCGAGACTCCCAAAGGGGCCGTCATCGAAACTGCCGGGATCGATATTCTGCCCGACAAAAAAGTGGTCATTTGCACAAGACGCGGACAGGTCTGGACCGTTGAAAACGCCTTTGATTATCCTGCCAAACCAACCAAATGGAAGATCTTTGCCGAATATCTCCATGAACCTCTCAGCCTGACATACAACGACGGCTGGCTCTATGCCGTGCAGCGGCCGGAGGTCACTCGAATGAAGGACGAGGACGGCGATGGCCGGGCCGATGTGTTTGAAACAGTCAGCGATGGCTGGGGGATTTCCGGGAACTACCACGAATACGCTTTCGGATCGCCCATGGATAAAGACGGCAATATCTGGTGTGCCCTGTGCCTGACGGGATCGTTCACATCGGAAGCCCTCTACCGCGGCTGGATCGTGCGGGTTTCCAAAAAGGGAAAACTCGATCCCGTTGTCAGCGGAGTTCGATCACCCGGAGGCGTGGGGTTCAACGCGGAGGGGGATGTTTTTTTCACCGACAATCAGGGAGCCTGGAATGGATCGAGTGCCCTGAAATGGGCCAAGCCAGGTTCTTTTCAGGGCAACCCGAACGGCAATATCTGGTATAAATACGCCAAAGACACCGCCGGGGATCGCCCACCGGATCCTCCCTACACCGAAGCGGGAAGCCGCACCTCGATCGAGCGGAAACACATCCCCTCCTATATTCCGCCGGCCGTGATTCTGCCGCACCAGAAGGTCGGGAATTCCCCCACGGGTATCGTCGCAGATCTCAGTAACGGGAAATTTGGCCCCTTCGCTCGACAAGTCTTTGTGGGGGAACAAACTCAGTCGAAAATCAACCGGGTATTCCTCGAAAAAGTGAACGGCATCTATCAGGGAGCCGTATTTCCTTTTCTGCAGGGGTTTCAATCCGGAAATATCGGCCTGCGACTGACGGATGACGGCGTCCTTTTCACCGGAGGTTCCAACCGTGGCTGGGGCGCCCGCGGGGGCAAACTTTTTGATTTTGAAAGGGTCAACTGGACCGGAAAAGTTCCCTTTGAAATCCACGAGATCCGGGCAGAAAAGGACGGCTTTGAATTGACCTTCACCAAGCCTGTGGACAAAGCGACCGCTCTTGGGACGTCATTCAAAACCTCCGCTTTTACCTACATCTATCAGAAAGCCTACGGCAGCCCCGAGGTGGACACCATCCATCCGAAAGTCCGCGTGGCCACCGTTGCGGAAGATGGCAAAACGATTCGTCTGAAAGTGGATCCCCTGGTTCAGGGTGATGTTTATCAGATTCAGGCCGAAGGCTTGAAATCGGCTGCAGACGGAGAGAGTTTGCTGCACGACATGGGGTGGTACACTCTCAATGAGATTCCACGGTGAGTCGAAGAAACCGTGGAAAAACTCTGAAACGAAAAATCATAACGATTCCGGGGCGTTGCTGTCACACCACCACCCGGAGGGCGGAGTGGAGTGCTTCGAATCGCTGGGGAGTTTTCCCTACCACATCACCGTCGAGCTGCATATCGAGTTGCGGATCCGCATGAATCTCGGCTGTCCTGACGCTCCAGTGCCCAATCTGCCGGGATTCGCTCAAGCGGCTTTCAAATTCCCCGGTCTGGAACCGATCCATCCCGGTCATGGTCGCCGCCAGTTGTGCAATGCCTTCAATGTTGGCTTTCTTTAGAAAAAACACATCCAGTTGACCATCATCCACATCCACTGAGGGAGACAGGGCCAGGCGTCCCACTCCGATGGTTCCGGCATTGGCCACCGCACAGGCGACTCCCCTGCCGGTAATCGTTTCGTGGTCATCCAGAATCAATTCATAGTCCGCCACGGGACTGTCTCTGAGTGTCTTGATGGCGGCAAAAACATAGGCCCATTTCCCGTGCCGGTTTTTCATTTCCCGCGTGGCCTCCTGAACCACTCCCGGCTCGATTCCACAACCCGCACGCAAAAGAAAGGGTCGTTCTCCCATCATGCCCACATCGATGTCCCGGCTGCGGAAATCATCTCCACAGATGAGACTGCAACTCTTTTCCAACTGATTGGGCAAGCGCAGTTCCGAGGCCACCAGATTTCCCGTTCCTCCTCCCAGAATCAGAAGGGGAATCCCGGATTTCACCATGGCGGATGCGACCTCCATCACGGTTCCGTCTCCCCCGTAAACGGCAACCACATCCACACCGGATTCCACGGCTCTTTTGGCGTGGGCATGGCCATCGCCTTCTCCGTGGGTGATGGAGATATCCCAGCCGATTCCCGCACTCCGAAAAGAACGGTTCAATATGGCCAGCAAGGGAATTTTCCGGGAAGGCGCCGGATTCACCACGACCTCCACACGACCGGGTTTCGCATGAGTGTTGAGGGTGCGTGCCGCTTTTTTTGAACTCATAGATTGCTCTGCTCCAGTATCCCACGGAATCCGGCTCTTTCAATTCCATTGAAAATCAAAGCACGTATTGTGTAGAGTGGACACAAATTTTTATTCGAATACCTTCGCATGATGGTGGATGCTGTGCGCGTGAATTCTGAGTTATCCCATCACCCGCCGTCTACGGAATTTTCCGCCCCGGATCGCCCCACCTGGGTCATCGGGCATAAAAATCCCGACACCGACGCCATCTGTTCGGCGATCGCCTACGCTGATTTGCTTCGTAGAACGCGAATCCCCAATGCCTGTGCAGCCTGTTGTGGGCCGCCCAATTCCAGAACGGAATGGGTCTTGCAACAGGCCGGAGTTCCCCGCCCGCGACTGATGGGAGACGTCTTTCCCAGAACCCGCGATATTTACAGAAGCGAATTTGTTTCGGCGTCTCCCAGTGACACGGTCCTCCAGGCCTACCGAAGCATGACAGAAAACGGTTTTCGCAGCCTTCCGGTAACGGACCACCAGGGTGGGTTGGTCGGCATGTTGTCCCTGCTCGATTTGCTGGAGTTACTCATTCCTCCATTCAACGAAAATGAGACAGCCCGGAAAGTGACAACCACCACGGAGAATATCGCCCGCATCCTGGGCGGGGAAATTATCTATCTCTCAGATCGCTGTGCCGAGGAAACTGATTTTTTGATGATGGTCGCCGGTTCCAGTGAGCCAGTGATTCTGGAACGCATTCGAGCCATGCCGAATGATCAGCTGATCATCATCACCGGGGACCGGGCGGGAGTGCAGCTTCACGCGGTGGAAGCGGGGGTTCGATGCCTGGTCATTACCAGTGGGTTTCAAGCCTCGGAGTCCATTATCGAAGCGGCCAAGCGGAAGAATACCTCCCTCATTGTTACGGACATGGACACCGCCTCGACCACCCAACTGATCCGTGGAGCCAGACCGGTTCAGCACGCGGTATCCACCGACTATATTTCATTCACTCCCGACACGACGATTCAAGCGGTCAAGAACAAAATCGATTCAGTGACCCATCAATCCCTCTTTCCGGTCTGCGAACCCGACACGGGAAAACTACTTGGTGTTTTCTCCCTGACAGACCTGGTAAATCCCCAGCGCCCCAGACTGATCCTGGTGGATCACAATGAGTTTTCCCAGGCTGTCACGGGAGCGGATGAAGCAGAAATCATCGAGGTGATGGATCATCACCGACTCAGTGGCAATCTGGTGACTCGCGAACCGGTTCAGTTCATTAATAAAACGGTGGGCTCGACCTCCACCATCGTGGGACGTGCTTTTGCTGGAAGAGGGATCACCCCTGAAAGGGGCATTGCTCTTTGCCTCTGTGCCGGAATCATTTCCGACACACTCAATCTGACTTCCCCCACCACCACCGGAGAAGATCGTGAAATCCTGAAATGGGTGAGCAAAATTGCCGGGATCGAGGTGAATCAGTTTAAAGATGATTTCTTCGCGGCGGGATCCGTTTTGAGATCCAGTGAACCGGAAGAGGCGATTTCATCAGACCGAAAAGAGTTCACCGAGGGGTATCAACTCAGTATTTACCAGGTTGAAGAAATCGGATTCGACAATTTCTGGCCGATGCGAAATTTGTTGCAGGAAGAACTTCGGAAGTTGATTCAGATTCAGCAGCTCGATTTTGCCTGTCTGATGGTGACTGATATCACCAAAAATAACAGCTTGCTGCTCATCGAAGCACCCGGGGAGATTCGCTCCCGAATCGCCTACCCGAAATCCGACCCGAATCTGTTTCAATTGCGTGATGTGGTCAGTCGGAAAAAACAGTTATTCCCCTATCTCAGCATGGTCGTCGCGGAAGTGCCGAAAGCCTCCTCATAGCTTCCCCCGATATCAGGCCACCACCTCGTGGACGACTCTTCCGTCGACATCGGTCAGCCTGAAATCGCGTCCCGCGTAACGGTAGGTCAGCTTTTTGTGGTCGAGCCCCAGCAGATACAGAATCGTTGCGTGCAGATCGTGCATGTGGACCTTGTTTTCCACGGCATGAAATCCGAACTCATCTGTAGCGCCGTAGGCAAAACCCGGCTTGACTCCGCCTCCCGCCAACCAGGTGGTGAATCCCCGCGGATTGTGATCCCTTCCGTTCTTGCCCTGGGAAAACGGAGTCCGGCCAAACTCGGCCCCCCACCAAACGAGGGTGTCCTCCAAAAGACCTCTGCGTTTCAAATCAGCCAGCAGGCCCGCTATGGGACGGTCAACCTGATGCGCCAGCTTCTCGTGCTTCGGCATGTTGCTGTGCTGATCCCACACCGGCGATGAGGAATTATCGCAATGGCTCAGTTGGATATAGCGCACACCCGATTCAGCCAACTGGCGGGCCGCAAGGCATTGCCGCCCAAAACCGTCCGTCTCGCCTGATCCGATTCCATACAAGTCTCTGGTGGCTGAGTCTTCGCGATCAATATCTACGACATCGCCCGCATTATTTTGCATGAGCCATGCCAATTCGGAGGCCTTGATTGCCCCCTCCAGAACCGCGTCTGTTGAATGGCCCCGCTGCTCCTGATTCAATTTTGTCAAAAACTCGAATTGTCGCAGACTGGCCTCTTTTCCCAGCGGGCTGGTCAGGTTCCGAATCTCAGGCGCCGCATTGGGATTGCCGGGCTGCCCCAAAACGGTTCCGTGATAAAAAGCAGGTAAAAAGGCGTTCCCATAATTCCGCGGACCACCCTTGTTGGCAGGCGGATTGATGGTGACGAAGGCGGGCATATTTGCATTTTCCGAGCCGAGACCGTAACTGATCCAGGAGCCCATCGAAGGCCGCACCACCGCTGTCGCCCCGGTATGCAGAAACAGAGTGGCCGGTCCGTGGGCTACGCCGTCGGTATGCATGGAGTGGATAAAGCAAAGGTCATCCATGTGCTTCGCCACTTCGGGGAAAATACTCGAAGACCAGTGTCCGCACTCACCGTATTGCCGGAAATCCCAGAGGGGTTTGAACACTTTTCTCTTTTCAATCTTCCGACTTCGCGGGACCAGAAATTCTGCCTCTTTCTGATCCGCCTTAATCAGTTCAGGTTTGTAATCGTAGGTATCCACATGACTTGGCCCACCCTGCATAAACAGAAAGACGACCCGCTTGGCTCTGGGGGCAAGCATCGGCGATGGCCCGGCCGACGCCTTCATCGCGGAAAAGGCGAGGGCCCCAAATCCACAACTGGATTGCCGGAGGAAGGCTCTGCGATTGAAAAAGGGCGTTGTCATTTCAGGTTCTCATCTTAGTCATTTCAGGTTCTCACCTCAAAAACCGAAAATCCAGGCATGCAAACAGGGCACGCTGCAACGCGGCCCAGGCATCGGCGTCATCGCTCTCGACAGTGTCGCCGGATTCTCGCAAAAAATCCAACGCCATTCTGGATTCATTTTCGCTCGGAAATCTCCCCAGTGTTTTACGAAAAGCCAGCTTGACTCTGGATTCATCATTCAAGTTCGGGACCTGCAACAAGGCAGAGGCCGCCTCCCCTGCATAACGATGCAAAAGCGGACTGTTCGCCAGAAAAAGCGACTGCGTCGGAATGGTGCTTTCGCTGCGCTTCCCCACGGTGAAATTAGGATTGGCAAAATCAAAGGTGGTAAACATCTCGAATCCGCTGTTCCGGAATACGGGAACGTAGACGCTGCGCCTGAGAGTCGTGAATTGATACCCGAACTCGGTCTTGAATCCTTCCGGCAGACAAGGCCCACCCCGCCTGGCGTCCAGCACGTCGCCCAGTGTCAGCATCGCGTCACGAAGGACCTCAACATCCAACATCCGTCGGCTGGCATGCCAAAAAAGAAGGTTCTCGGGATCGAGTTCCGGTCCCCTGGAATCGCCACCTTCGGAATCCATCGAGTAAGCCCGGGACATCATGATTTTTTTCACAAGCGCCTTGGTTGACCAATTCGATGCGATCAGGCTGGATGCCAGATAATCGAGCAACTCAGGATGAGTCGGCATCTGTCCGGTCGTCCCGAAATTGTCCGCGCTCCTCACGATCCCCCGGCCCATCAAATGCAACCAGATCCGGTTCGCCATCACCCGGGCCGTCAGTGGATGGTGCGGATCGGTCAACCATTCGGCCAGTTCCAGCCGTCCGCTGTGTGTCCGGGGTATTTTGTTTTGTTTCCATGAGGCGACTTGAAGAAAACCCCGCTCGACCTTCGGCCCCTTGTTTCCCTCAACCCCGCGAATGCGAATCCGGGTCCCCCCAACTTTTTCTTTCTCAAAATCGACCACACACATTGCGGACGGCACTTTGGGAGCGGTTTTTTGCACTTGTTTCAACTCCTTTTCCGCTGTCACAAATTCCGCTCTCAATTTCGCGGGATCGATTGCCCCGGCCTTTGCCAGAAGCGACCGCTTCTCCACAACGACATCACTCACCGGCAACCACTGAACAGCGTCGGCTACGACGACACCCGCTTCTTTGCCGCGGTTTGAAACCGTTACGCTGGTATCCTGGCCGGACTGTATCTCATAGACTCCCAGGCTTTCAAACAGCTCTTCGTGCCTGGGGGGAAGTTTCTGATTCACCAGGATCAGCTTCTTCACCGCTCCCACCTGAACATCAACCGAAACAGCGGGGTTCCGGTTCGGCCCCCATGAGTAGGAAAGGCGGACTTCATATTTTCCGGCCCTCGGAATTCTGGCGGAAAACACCACCGATTTCTCACCACGATTCTCGCCCTTGTCGTGAAGATAACCGCTTCCAACCCAATGCCCTGTGGAAGTCGATTCCTGCCATTCGCCGGTTTTCACCGCATCGACATCATCCTTCACAATTCCCTTGAGAAATCTTTTGTCCACGGCCCCTTTGCCGCCACCAACCGCCTGACCGATTGCAGCCAGTTTTCTCTTGAGTAAATTTACTTTCTCCTGAGCGATCGATTCTCTTTTCTTATACTCGGCATACTCCTGACTGGCTTTATCGCTCGCCGGAGCCATCTCGGTGTGCCACTTGGAAACATTGGCGTGGCTCACCGCATTGGTGCTGAGAAAAATCCCGGCCATCGAGTAATAATCCCTCGTCGGAATCGGATCAAATTTGTGATCATGACAACGGGCGCAGCCAATGGTCATCCCCATGAAAGCCCGCCCCATCGTCTCCATCTGTTCATCGGCGATTTCCAGGTTCAACTCGTCCTTGTTCTGGTTTTCGTAATTGACCGGACCGAGAACCAGAAAGCCCGTCGCAATTAAATTCTCCGATCGCTCTTTCTGAGTCTGATAGGGCAACAGGTCACCGGCCAGATGCGAGCGAATTAATTCGTCGAGAGGTCGATCTTTTCGAAACGACTCCAGCACATAATCCCGAAACCGCCAGGCATCCGGAAAAGGCATGGCCCGTCCCCCGCCGCTCGTATCGGCGTATCGAACGATGTCCAGCCAATGTCGCCCCCATCTTTCGCCGAAATCATCCGAGGCCAGCCAGCGGTCAATCATTTCCTCCCACTTATCCCAACTGGGATTTTTCAGAAACTCATCCTGCTCAGCCACGGTCGGAAGCAAGCCGGTCAGGTCGATTTTGGCCCGGCGAAGACGCGCTTCGGGCGGGGCATCCGGCGCGGGAGCAATCCCCGCCTTTTCAAGTTTTGTCAGTATAAAGCGGTCAATCTCATTTCTCTGCCATCCCCTGTTTCGGGGAGATGGAACTTTCGGGTTTCGAATCGCCTGAAAGGACCAGAATTTCTTTCCCTTCTCGATATCAATCTCCCGATTTTCCGGTTTTTTGACGGGGGGGAGAACGCCCCCACGCGGATCAGGAGCACCGCGCCGGATCCATTCTTTGAGAGCCTCCCTCACATCGGAAGGCAGTTTCCCGTCCGGCGGCATTTCCAAATCGTGATCGGAATAGCTCACCGCGTGAAGAAGAAGACTTTTGTCGGGATCACCGGACACAATCGCCGGTCCCGAGTCCCCGCCGGTTTCCCAACCGGATTTCCGATCCAGCCAAAGCCCTCCTTTGCGGTTGTTCTCCTGCTCTGAATGGCATTTGTAACAGTTCTCGATCAGTGCCGGACGAATCTTTTTTTCAAAGAAAGCCTGGTCACCGGGAGAGATCGGTTCCGCGGAAGAAAGCAGCGATCCGGTCAGAAACAAAATGCAGCCGACAGCGGATTGGACTCCACGGTTCTGGGGAAAAAAATGCACCACCCGCCACTCTGCCGCTTTTTCGGATGAGAACCACCCGCGCTTTCGCGCCAAGCGGCAAGGCCCAAAACCGCACCCCACCGCTCACGGATGAAACGCAACCACGGCAACGCGGAGCACGGCGCCGTGACCGACAAGGAACGCGGAAATCGTTGAAAAAGTCCCCGACCCGCCTACCATACGCGAGGGAACCAAGCCTGTCGTTTCCCGGTTCGTTTCCGATTTATCCGTGCAATTATTTTTGCCACGGTCTACCACGCTCAGTTCATTATGGCAAAATTCATCCTCTCGCTGGATCAGGGCACGACCAGTTCGCGTTCGATCATTTTTGATGAGAACGGTGGCCGCGTTGCTCAGGCTCAACTGGAATTTGAGCAGATTTTCCCGAAACCCGGCTGGGTCGAACATCGGGCGGACGAAATTTGGAAAACCCAATTACAAACGGCTCGCGATGCCATCGCCAAAGCCGGAATTTCGGCGGAACAAATCGCCGGAATCGGAATCACGAATCAACGGGAAACCACCGTCATCTGGGATCGAAAAACCGGAAAGCCAATGGCCAACGCCATCGTTTGGCAGGATCGACGAACGGCGGAATTTTGCGATCAGTTGCGCGAGTCGGGACACGCGGACCTGATTCAGCAAAAAACCGGACTGATTCTCGACGCCTACTTTTCCGGAAGCAAAATCAAATGGCTGCTGGACACCATCCCCGACGCCCGCGACCGGGCAGAAAACGGAGATCTGGCCTTCGGCACGATCGATTCCTGGCTGGTTTGGAACCTGAGCGGCGGGAATCTTCATATCACCGACGTGAGCAACGCCAGCCGAACGATGTTGTTCAACATTCACACTCTGGAATGGGATTCGGAGCTACTGGAACTTTTCGACGTCCCCCCCTCGCTGCTTCCCGAAGTCAGAGCCAGCAGCGAGATAGTTGGAAAAACGACGAAAGACGTTCTCGGTTCCGAAATTCCCATTTCCGGAATTGCCGGAGATCAACAGGCAGCCCTCTTCGGCCAAGCATGTCACTGCCCCGGAATGGCAAAGAACACCTATGGGACCGGCTGTTTTTTACTGATGAACACCGGGGCCCAACCCAAGCTGTCAAAAAACCGGCTTCTCACCACCGTGGCCTGGCAAATCAATGGCCAGACTGAATATGCCCTCGAAGGCAGTGTCTTCATCGGCGGCGCGGTGGTGCAATGGCTGCGTGATCAACTCGGCATGATCGAATCGGCCGCGGACATCGAATCCCTTGCCGCATCGGTCCCGGACTCGGGTGGAGTCTATTTTGTTCCCGCTTTTGCCGGACTGGGCGCTCCCCACTGGGACCCCTACGCCCGGGGAACCATTGTCGGTTTGACCCGTGGATCGGGCAAAGCTCACCTGGCGCGTGCCGCTCTGGATGCCATTGCCTTTCAATCATGGGAACTTCTCGAAGCGATGAGCGATGATTCCGGCATCGAACTGAGCCAACTCCGCGTCGATGGCGGCGCTTCGGTAAATGATCTGCTGATGCAGACTCAGGCCGACCTCGCCGGAGTCCCGGTGGCGCGCCCCCAGATTGCCGAGACAACGGCCCTCGGCGCGGCCTATCTCGCGGGACTGGCCACCGATGTCTGGCACAGCAAAGAGGAAATTGCCAGTCAATGGTCCACATCAAAGCGTTACCTTCCTGTGATGGACAAAGACGAAATTGCGGCAAAGATCGCCAGATGGCGGGAGGCCGTCACCCGTTCCGCCGGATGGATCTGATTTCAGCGCCACCGCGATTGGCTGACCGTTCACCCTCAGGCGGACGCCCCTCCCCGGGAGATGATTCCGCTGAAAAGCAAACCCTGTTGAGTCCATCAGCCAACAGGGTTTGGTGGCGCCCTTTTCCGGACCCACCACTGCGGAAAGGCGCATGAAAAATACGGGTTTACATCAAGCGCATTCTACCTTAGGGGACTGTGGAAGAACTCTGGAATGAAAAACTGCGAGTCATTTTATTTGCGGACGAGGCGCCATGAGGGAGGGTAGCCTGCTACCTGACCGAGTCGGAATGAAGTCCGTAAATAAAAGGGCCGCAGCCCGAAGGGTCGATTGAAAAACACCTCCGGCAAGGCCGCTGTATTCCAATCCAACAAACCGAAGATTTTTCGTTTCAGGCTTTTTCCCCAGTCTCTTAGGGAAGCTCAACAACTCCATCATATGAAATTACATCACCAACTCATCTGCCTTCTGGCTCTCGGACTTTTTCCACATTCCGCCAGCGCAGATCCGATCGTATTCGAGGGAACCAAAGGCCCCGGACTGGGCAAGCACATCGTGTTCATTGCCAGCGACCACGAATACCGATCGGAGGAAACGCTTCCTGCCCTGGCCAGACATCATGGATTCAAGTGCACGGTTGTGTTTGGGGTGGATCAGAACGGGGTGATCACACCTGGCACTTCCCATGTTCCCGGTATCGAGAATCTCGATCAGGCGGATTTGCTGGTCCTTTTCACCCGCTTCCAGAACTGGCCGGATGATCAAATGCAGCACTTCGTTGATTACCTGAATCGGGCCGGTCCGATTATCGGTCTGCGAACCGCCACCCACGCTTTTCGGATTCCTCAAGACAGTAAATGGGCGAAATACAGCTACGACTATAAGGGGAAGGACTTCCCGAAAGGATTTGGCCGACAAATACTCGGCGAGACCTGGGCAGGTCATTACGGGAAGAATCATCAGCAAAGCACCCGCATCGACCTGGTCCCGGACAAGGTTTCGCACCCGATTCTACGGGGTGTAAAAAACGCCTGGGCCCAGTGCGGCGGCTACAACACCAACCCGCTTGAACCGAGTGAAGTTCTGGCAATGGCGCAACCTCTCAAGGGCATGACCCCCGATGCTGAGGCCGATCCAAAATACTCTCCAGTCCCCGCGGCATGGACTCGGAGCTACCAAAATAAGGCGCATCAGAGGGGTCGCGTTTTCACCACTACCTACGGAGCTTCGGGTGATATAGAGAACGAGGGATTTCGCCGTCTCCTGATCAACGCCTGCTTTTGGGCGGTCGGCCTGGAAGATGCGATCAAACCCGATTTAGATGTTGTTTTTGTGGGTCCCTATCAACCTCACTGGGATGGAAGTACGAAACGGAAACAGGGAGTCAAGCCGAAAGACCTGGCAGGCTGGGAAGCGCCAATCTGGCCGAACCCAGAGTGATCCACTCGCTATACACCTTTCTTGTTTGCGACCTGGGTTCTGGCGTGTTGCCATGCCGCCGCCCTGGCCCTGGCCGGGACATCGAAACCCCACATTCTGGATTTTCGCGCGATTTTGGCGTTCATCTTCGGATGAGATTGCACGTTACCTGAAAGATTCAGAAGAATTTCGTCAGGATCATCATCCCGATTCGCGTGAATTTCGATATCGTCGACCCAATACCGGGCGGGTTGCAGAGGGGCAAGTGCCATTTCAATGGACAATCAATTGTCTCATGAAGACGCCCCAAACAACGCTGTTCCCTCAGTTTCCTGTTGAAAATGCGATGCCCGGTTTCCCAGTGACGTATTTCCACGCGAGATAAAAGTACGGCGATAAATGGGCGAAGCCACGATGTGAACTTTCCCCACCATTTTCACGGGGGATCCTTTCGGCATGGTCGGAGTATAAGAGACTGTGGAAAAACTACGAAACGAAAAATCGATAGGATTTTCGGCAAGAGGAGTAGCGGCTTCGCCGAAAGCGGGTAAAAACCGACCGTTCCGGCTGCGGCCCTTTTGTCCGCTGGCCTCGTTGCGCGTCGGTCGCGGGGGAAACCCCGCTTCCTCCTTGCGCCTCGCCAACCCACAAAATG
>Ga0114931_10001660_pt1 | contig 28314 bp, 20 predicted proteins | sample 2SBtaG_FD_89579 | JGI IMG/M metagenome (GOLD analysis project Ga0114931, IMG submission 89579) | Deep subsurface microbial communities from Kolumbo volcano to uncover new lineages of life (NeLLi) - 2SBTROV14_V59a metaG | ecosystem: Environmental > Aquatic > Marine > Volcanic | place: Kolumbo... | reverse complement strand
TGACACGACGGGCATGATTTGCTCATGTTAAGACTCCTTCCTTTTTCAGGATTCGTTTGATTTGGGCGACGGCACCGCTTCGTTTGTAGCGGGCGTCGCCGTAAAGATGGATGTGAATGTTCGCGTATGAGCATCCCAGGATAGTAGCAATATCACTGGGGTGTTTTTGGTAGACCAACAGAAGAGTGAGTATCTCCTGTTTAGGCCGTGAGAGCTTGGGCAGAATCTCAATGACCTGCTCTTTGAGTTGCTGTAAGCGACTTCTTGAATCGTCAAGCTCAACGGCTTTTGCTTCGTCGATCTCGTCGCCAACCAGCCACTGATACTCCGGATTAAACCGGATCGCCCATGATTGACGATGTTTGAAAAGATACGGGTACGGTGAAATCGGTTTCCCGAACCGGTCGGCAAGTCCTTCTTTGTAGAGCATAATCACCTCCAAAATTCGACAAAAAAAGGCAAGACGAACTCAACCAGGTTGGCGGTTGAGATCGCCTTGCCCTAAAGCTTCAAAAAATATTAGTGTTGTCTTTATCGCCCTTGGGCCACTGAGGGATCAGCTCAATGACCGGGATCTGCCGGGATGCAGAAATGGCATCTCAACACAACACGCCAGACTCACCTGTTGTAAGAGATTCCCATCTCCACGCGGCACCACCTTGTTTAACGCATGAACAAGGAACGTTAGTCAAGAACCGTCAAACTCGATCCCGCCAGCAAAGCAGACCAAGGGCCTATCTTCCGGTCCTCTGGTTTCAATATCGTAAACCTCCAAATTTTGTCAAGAAGAATTACTTCTTCTCACAAGCCCCGCCTCTTGTAAGTGATTTTCGCCGCAAGAAGCCCAAAAATCTGTAACTTGTTAATCTTCAATGTCTTTCGATAGGTGGGGCATCGCTGGCAGGAGTCCTGTGGGCGAACCTTCAATTGACAGCCATTCCGGTGAGAGAGTGCGAGCGGGGTTAACCGACCACTCGGGGTGGCTTACCGCGAAGCGAAAGATTTTCTCTGCAGTTACAGGGTGACGGGAATCCCGAGCAGCCTGCATCAAGTTTTGCATCCGGCGCGTCGAGTTAATTGACCACAAAACGGTGAACTCGACCTCTCGGCGAGTCAAGAATAACTGAACGTACCCCAACATCTTCCACCGGATTCGACTCAGGCTGGTTGTGCCTCGGTCTATCTCGACATAGAATCGCTGAAGCTCACCGTGGCGGATCAGATCAAACTGACCATCAGGTACAATCGTAATCCGTTCCATGGTCGGACTTCTATCACCATGTACTAAGTTCACACTCCTCGTAACGGACCGGTCCTGTTTCCAGTTTCGCAATTCAATATCCCGCTGAAACCGGCAGGCCAACTCTAATCCGATGCGAAAATCATTGCGGGCAAGCGTGTGATCCAGAAAGAACTCGGACCGAATTCCCGACACCCTGAAATTATGCGGTTTCGATATAGACCCAGTCCGCTCCAGCGTCCTGATGGCCTTTGGAGTCGAAAAATACAACGCGTCAGACGATCCAGTCCCGACTACTACGGCTCGCCGGTACTGCCTCAATAGACCACACCCGGTCAGTTGCCTGAGTCGTTTTCGCGCTCTCGATAAACTTGGGAAGTGCAGCCGCTGAATCTGAGAGGTTGTCAATACTTGATAGTCCCCTACTGCCAGGAGTATTTGAAGATCTCGTTCGCCAAGACGTACGTTCTTGCGAACTTTGGGCGTATCAAGCTTTGCTGACGAGTCACTCATCGGTGTCGGGTTTTCCTAAGATGTGCCAGTCCCACCGCAACTGCATCGAATAGGTTGAAGTAGTGTTTCTCCTTCCAGCGCCGATCTGTTCCGGTGAAAATGCGGAGTTCCGGGTACTTGGAAATCAAGACTTTGACGACATCACGCTTGGTAGCATGACCATTACCACAGACGGTCTTGCGGATAGAGATCGGCACATACTCGTGAACTGGAATTCGCCTGCGTCTCGCCATTGCGAGTATCTTGTAGTAAGCCAGGACCAGAAGGCCATTCTGGGTAGACGAGGAAAACGTAGTCTTCTCCAGCGCAATCTCAGTCGGCCTCTTCTCATCAAGGTATCGGCCGAGCACTTCTTCAAGTGACAGCAATCGTTCCCGGACTAACGGGGCGGAAGGAATGACTTTTACAACGTAGTCGATCAGTCGCTTCCCGTCGAAGCTCGCTAGGCCGATTTTGTTCATACCAGGGTCAATTGAGACCAGCTTGCGACCCTGAGTGGAGCTACTCGAAGGTGTATTCGATGTCATGTTTCTTTTTGTTTTCATAGATGTCTTTTCTAAGTTGATCAAACAGGTCAAAGAACAGTACCTCGACCGGACACTTGATTGCCGCTGACAAGCGTAGCGCATTGGTGAAGCTGGGAAGCTCTCGACCTTTTTCCCAATGCGACAAGTGTGCAGAACTCGACTGCCCTATCAACCGGGCCACGTCCCGCTGCCGGAGCCCGCGTTTTTCGCGATAGCTCCGGAGCTGATTAGCTATTTGGTTTTGGCTAACTTGGGACATAGACTTTTTGTTTTTGTTTCTGTTTATCTTAGATCACACCTCCGATTTGGCAATTGCCGCAAGGAGCAATTTCAAACTTTACCATGTGGGTAATCGCTCACAGGTAAAGCCTGGCAGCTTAGCACAGCTACAGAATTTGTCAAGGGTCAGACTGATCTCATCGCGGTTGACAGAAATCACTATCTGTGTTAGGCTAAATGTGTATGAATCAACACGTATGAATGATCAACCATCGCAAAAGCAGGAATCTCAAAGCGACCTTGCTATCCCTAAGGACAAGCTGGTTCTTCTGCCGTTCTATCACGAGTTGGAGAATGAGGTAAAACAGCCGGACCGGGTACGCCTTCAAACCGACTATTTTTGGCGAAAATGGGCCCCAAAACTGGGCTCGACGCTCACCGTTCTTGTAATAACGTTGCGGAGCTACTGCTATTATAACAAGCTCACCAAAGAGCGTCGTGATTGGTGCTATCCAGAGCAGAAAACGCTGGCCGACAATATCGGTGTGTCCGTGGATACCGTGCAGCGGGAACTCAAGAAACCGATTGCCCGGCATTTTGTGACAAGAGAGCCCCGCTATCGGTACGACGAAAGGCTCAAACGGCCGGTTCGGACGGCAGATACCTACCATATTGCTATGGATGATCCACTCACCCCTGAAGATCTGCAGGAAGTGGCTAATATGGCCAAGAATCGCCTTGAAAGTGACAACCCTGACGGTAAGCCGCAAAATGCGGTCTACCCGGACAAACCTGTGGATAAGTCACCCGGTAAACCGCAATCTGCGGTCCACATAGCTACCGCAGATCGCCGTAGCCGAACTAGTACTTCGAAGAATGACTTAAGAACGTTATCAAGAGATATCCACAGGCCACTATCTGAAGAACAACAAGCTTTGGTGGAAGAGATATTGTCTGTTTGTGGGGATGAGAAATCGAGAAGATTTTACGAAATCGCGGCAAGAATATACCCGAAAGCTCAGATCTTTCAGACACTGAGTGTGGTTAAGGATGCAGATCGTACTGGGCAAATAACCAAGAGCAAGGGGGCATATTTCACAGCTCTCGTTCAGTCAGGAGGGGTAGATCAGTCGTCCGGGCCCCGATGAGAAGTTGCTTCTTCATCAACCCAATCTTCCTCTTCCCACGACATTCCACGACGGCCCGGGACTTTTCGCGTCGCTCCGGCTCGGTAAAGCGGACAGCTCTTAGGGCCGTAGCAAAAGGTCTCAAATCTATATTTCTTCTTAGACTGATCCCACTGATCCAGAATAATCTCAACCGGCATCCGGCAGCCCCAGATACAAGTTGAGCATTTCGCTTCATAAGTCTTTGGATCAAGGCGACGGTGACCTCGCTCTCGGTACGTCTCCAAGGAAGGGGGTGGTCCGAGGAACGGAGGGCTCGCCAACTCGGCAGGGCTCGACGAATCAATGATTCTAAGCTTACTCGTCTTGTAATAGGCTGCGGTCTCAAGGCGTGTATCGTCGACCGGTACAGAAACGCCATTCAGCTCCATGCCTGCCGCAAATTGATGTTTTTCATGTGCCTTTTTCCCGACAGCTACAATGATTTCGCCCGGATGACCATCACAGTCGCCGCTCAGACGGAGAACATACCCCAAGTAGCTGTGATACCGTTCGTCAAAAGACCGGGTCAGGCGGATGCGCGGTTGGACTGCGACAATGCGCCCCGACCAGGTAACCTTATTCACTTTGAGGCTCAATAGTCCTCTCAGGCGGTCGCCAGCCGTCCCGGACCAGCTCCGCAAGTATGGCATAGGCCACATAACCTTTGCCGTACTTCACGTGGGTGTGGAACGCATACTCCTCTACAAGCTGGCGGAAGATTGAGTGTAGCTCCTCTGGCAAGGACTCTTTTGCGGCTTGATATTTATCACTCTTCTCAAAATCGCTCATGTGCGCTCCAAAAATGCGATCAGTTTGTCAATAAGATCGCAGGTCATTCGAACAATCTTAATAGAGTGTCGATCACATATTTCGTTTGCAAAAGTTGAAGGATAAGTCACTATTGAGCCGGATCGATCAAAGTCGAACTGCTGAAATCTTACACCTTCGGCAATCTGTCCTGCTTCTGCGTTGATGTTTATGTTGAAGCTAATGTCAATTAAACGACGATGCTTCACGGTATTTACGAAGGCTTCTACATACTTGAAGGAATCGCAATCAAGAAGTGCCGATAGTGCAGCGTGGATATCGGCGAAATCAGGTTGGCCACTCAATTCATCCCTAATTCGATATGCTGTAACCTGCTTCTCGATCTTTCCAAGTTTCAAACACACATTCACTGTTTGTGCTGATACATCAGCGATTGAATGAAGCGCCTGTGAAACAGCTACTGTATGGGCTTCAACTTCATATTGAGCCAGTATCCATGTCGGGTCATTCTGCGGATTCGTAAGATCAGCAGGCTGATTGACCAATGGCTGAGCTTTTGCCGCTGCTTCATCCCGATGATATCGTGAAAGCCAGACCTTCCAAATCAGTGACCTCACGTACTTAATTGCATCCTCGTGCCCCTTGGCTCTACAAAGGTCCTCTAGCTTTCTAAAATCGCAGCTCATCTATCCCTCCTTGGTTCGTGGATGTGAACTGGCCAATCGGCCGGTTTTGGGACTCCGGCGGGCCAGTCAGGGAGTTTAGCAAAGCTACCGTCCGGGCTCAGTGGTGGGCCGGGCGGTGGATCAAGGCGGGTCTGGTATGGTTTGCCGCTGCGGATTGCATCGGCCATTTCATCGTAGATTTCAAGGATTGTGTCTTTGGTGCGGTAATGTCCATAAGCGGATTCGTCTTTGCGCTTCACAATGGGGAAAGATTCCATAATGTAGCTGACTGCGTCGCGTTGTTTAGGAAAATACGCTGAGAGCTCCTTCGAACCGTTTTCATGCCACTCTTCCTCTCTGCCGAGATACAGGAGGAAGAACGCCGCGTCAAGTTCACATCGGATAACGAACCGACGCTCGCCGTCCCAGATGAATGGAGGAGCCTTGTACCCAAGGTCACGGGCAAACGGCGCCAGGTCCCAGGCGGTGTACGTGAGTTCCAATACTCTTGGGGCCAGAAATTCGGCATAGGTCAGGTGAGCATACATTTCTTCCAGGTATCTCACTGGTTCAAGCACGGGTAGTTGCCGAACAATAAAGAAATTCATGTTTGTTCCACCAACGGAGAACCTGGTAACCCAATCCATTGGAATGCTGTCAAAATTGGCAAGCAACATCGCAGCTGCAGCGGCTATTCTCGGCGTGACATCGTATAGCGGAGCGCTATTTCCGACCCCGGCATTGCCCAAAGCAGAACTGACCATGCTTCGTTCGTTCGTTGCATTGGTGATACTTCTAAAAGCAGTAAGCCAAATCGGTTCAGGCATCGATTTCCCTCCAAGTTAGACGAAGCACCGTCGCGCTGTTATCGACTGCTGCATATGGAGTCATCGCGAAAATCCCCGCTCGTTCATCTGTTGCCCTAGCAATATTCCGAAACGCCAGGTGCCACCGGATAACGGGAGCAACAGGAATGTGGAATCTCCCGCCGCCCATGGGGGAACCACTGTAAATATCCCTGTCCGTTCGTTCGTCACGTTTGTGATCCTTCTGAACGCCAGCAGCCAGCCACGAGTTCTGTGAGTTGACGGAATATGTTCTGTCTGTCTGTCTGTCTGTCTGTCTGTTAAGGCTGCGAACTCATTGACATTGTCAAGCACTTTCTTCACGTGTTCTTCGGCAACCCAATACCGAGGCTGGACAACTGCCGCTGGATTTGCCTTTTCATCATCTGTCATTTCCCTGGACGGTAATTCACCTGAGTTCCCGGCGTAGTTGGTATCAAATGTCGCAAAGCGATGATCAAATTGATGGAACAGTTTCGCCTCATACAACGGCAAATACTTGTCATCGCCCTTGACGAAAATGTTTCCCTTCAATGTCCAGCCTTCGGCCTCAAGCTCCTGCCGGGTGCGAAAGAGGTAAGAGTCGCTTGTCATGTTGAATAAGCCCTGTTTGAACTTAACTCCCCATGGATTCTCTTCTGGCCGGCTGCCACGAGCCTCGCGGACCAGCACCGGCACCCGGCGATAGATATGCTTGGTCAACTCCGCGTCCTTCTTAGACCGGAAAATTGGGCAGGTACGAGTATTGGGATTGAGCAGTGCAATATCCTCTGCCGACAGCGTGAACCGCCTTTCTTCCTCGAATAGATCGGCAACATCGAGCGCGAAGAAGACAAACTCGGCCTGCTTGTGGTGCCGTCCCAGTCCCGTTAACGTCAGTAGACAAAACTTCATGCGGCTGTCCACCGCTGGGAATAGCTTTTCCCGGTTCTCAAAATCGTAAAGGCTAACCAGTAAGCGCTTTTCTATCAAATCATGGAAAAAGAACTTGGTGGTATCATCAGTGGCGATACCTGAGGGAACAATACAGCCAACCCGCCCGGTTGGGCTCATCAGTGAGCGTTTCAATTCTGCAAAGATGGCATAGGTATTGATCCGACCACGAGCACACAACGGATAACGTTCTGTTGACCTAACCATATGACTTATTGCATCGTGCTCACGCTTTGCAAATTCAAATTCCCTGTAGAACCCGGGATCACTTTCTTTCAGCGCATCAATCATGCGTTTTCTCTTGGCTCCGCTGGAAGCGCCGGCGATTTGTGGTGAACGTTGTGCAAACCACTCCTTCTCCTTCAATTCCGTATGCTCCCATGGCGGATTGCCAAGCACGCAATCGAAACCGCCAGACCACCCCAGATCCGGGCTATCAATTGATTCCCCTTTCTGCGGTACTCGAAACACGTCCGGAAACTCAATATGCCAGTGAAAAAACTGATATTGCCGGGCCAACCGCTGAATCTCTTCGACCATCCATGGAGGGATGCTGTATGGATTGTGCTCTATTCGACGGTAGACTTCTTCAGTGATAGGATACGGGAAGCCATTCTCCCGTTCCGGGCGTTTGATCCAGACAAACGCCGCACACCAGGCGTCAGCCCAGAGGCGACAATTTCGATAACCAGCCGACTCCACGTACTCCGCGTATCGCTTTTCCTTTTCTTCTATCCCTTCCAGAGTGGCATCAGTTATGCTGTCAAGCTGCATGATGGCCGTTGGCAGATTCCCCAGTTTCTCCCACGGCATAGCATCCCTGGCAAACAGCTCAGCCTGGCGAGATTCCCGCTCTTTCTTGTTCTGCTTCTTGTATTCTGAACAATAGGCCTTGTCATCGCCCTCAATCGGTTTAAACGCCTCATCGGGAATGCCCTTGGTCAGCAGAGCCGGAGTCGCGCCCAGGAGTGAGTTGCCGCACCTGATGCGATGATCCAGAAATGACAGCGGTCGACCGGGCTCGATAGCCTCAAGCCAAAGGCTTACCTTGCACAGCTCAACCGACATGGGATTGATATCCACGCCGTAGATGCAGCTACCGATTACATCCCGGAGCGCGTGCTGATAGTGTATGGGGGACGGCTCCTCCTCTCCGGCTCGAATGGAAGCCAGCCGCTTGGTAATTCGATGTGCGGCCGCAATAAGAAAATGACCACTTCCGCAGGCCGGGTCACATACTTTCAGAGATAGTAGAGCCTTCTCCGGATCCTGCTTCCTTATGGCTTCACCGATTACCGGATCAAGAGCCGAATCAAGCAGGCAATTGACGAGGCTTGTCGGGGTATAATATGACCCAGTAATCTTGCGCTCCGACCCGGCCGCCACAGTGAGCCGAAAACGGTCAGCAGGATTGGACGCCTCTATGCGTATATCCGGGTGCATCTCCAGCAGTGACTCATACACGCTGCCCAGTTCTTCCGGCCCAAGATTACGATAGTTGACAGGCTGCAGAACATTTCTGTCTATCGTGTAGGCAAGTGCACGAATTGCCTTAAGCAAATCCGAGTTGGCAATATCCTGCCCGCTTAGAGCCTTGGTAGCCTTTTCCGAGAACAAGAAAGACCCAAACGCCGGTATCCCAAGAGTTGGACAGCCATCATGAAGCTGGTTTAACACCAGATTCAGCCCACGCCACAGATCCGGGTGGCGTGTACCGCGTGTCCTGCCTGCTAACTTGCGAATACGTTTAGTTGAGTAGTGATAGGTATAGAGTTTCTTGACGTCCACCGGTGAGTTCGGATCAAGAAGCAGGTCCCTGTCTTCGACTACAAAAAGAAACAGTAGACGATAGACCTGCCTCAAAACCTGTCGGTAGTATTCCTGAGTGCTTAGTTCGCCTGACTTGAGCTTGTCCCTTAAATCGTGATTGCCTGGGTATGCCAGAAATCCGCCCCCAAGCGATTCTATTGCGTTTTGTACACCATTGCGAAGTTGATCCAATGCCCGCACACCCTGCTGGCTGGCGGTGTTGTACCACTTCTCAAGCCAACAATGTGAGGGACCCTTGCCTTCGGGAATTTCGACTCGCGATTGGTGGCATAACAGGAACAGCAGGAAAAAGTCGCTATATGCCTCGAAATCCATCATTGCCTGAAGATCAAATTCGACGTAGGCCTGTCGTGTCAGTGATGCATTATCCCGAAGCAATCGGAGATTTAGGCCGTTTGATACAAAACCCCAGAGATGGTCCTCAGACCTGTTGAGGAATTCTTGCAGCAGGCTGTGCGGACTCACGCGAGCTGCTCCGGCACGTCCGGGAGTTCGTCTGTCAAGTTCCTGACGGAAACTGACCAGATGAATGGGTGTATTTTGCCAATCGTGGCTGATCGGATAAGACTTGCCGTTTAACTCGGTGGCTTTGCGAGTGGTCAGACGGCCATAGCCTAATTCCTGGAACAGAATCAAGAGCCATTTCTCGCGGGTCAAACTTGTGCCGGCGTCAGATTCGGGCAGCTTCTCAATGGCCTCACTGAATCCTTCCCATGCTCCTTGCAGACGATTCCATGCCCTGGTGGCAACCTCATTCAAACGCTCTGATTTCGCGAGATGATAGTCCTCAGGTTTGAATCCGGGAATATCACTGTCGCCATCCAACAGTCGCCGGAGAAAATCAGACGGTATTATCGAGCCTTCGGTTTTGATCGTCTGGAATGCGTCCCCGCCCCGCCTCATTGCTTATCTCCCTGGTCAGGCAAGTATACATAAATGCCAAGAACATCCGGTGGCAATTCAGGCCGAACCTCGTACTTTAGGCCGGTAATCTTAGCAGCCGAGCGAACCCTCTTGTGTGAATCCAAGAGCTCGTCACCGCGTTCAGACGCATACCGTTCGAGTTCGGACGTAAGTTCCGGCATACCTTCGATTACTCGCTCGATGAAATTTGTAGCTACTTCGCGGTCGATATTTCGGGTTGGTTTGGCATTCAGTAGAGCATCGACACTTTCGGCATCAATCCACTCCGCTTCGCCGGGAGCGCCTCTGAAGCCAATAACCTGGCTGTCCTCGGCAAGAAGCTGCTTCTCTTGATCTTTGGCCTTGCTTACGATATGGAAACGGTACCGTAGCAAAAGAAGAGTGGTACGCAGTGCTACCTCGCTCGTGTAGATCGCGCCACACCTCATGGCGATCGCATCCGGGTCTCCATCAAGGGCGGAATTCAGGACATAAGTGGAGAGACCTTCAACGAAGGGATGTGTTCTGGATAGGTACACAACACCTTCGTCGACAGGTAGTTCGAAACGAGCCTTGAGATTGTCGATATTGCCACATATCTCGCGCAATGCGACTGGCGAATTAGTGAGATCAATACTCAAATGACTAGGCTGATCGGCTACGGATGCTCCGAGCTCTGCTAACGCCGCTCGCGTAAACTGCTTAACCTCCTCTGAGCTGCCGACACATTCCTTAACCATCGACAATTCTCGGGCAACGTCTGCTACGTTTGCCTGAAGCGCCTCATGTGCGAACATAGTTCTCGACCGCTTCTCTCGATCCGTCGCCTTGTCCCATTCCATTTGAAGACGCTGATTTGCTTCATTGCGACGCAGGAAATCATCAATACCCGGAAGCAATAACTGTGCATCTGTGCCAGATTGCTCCCTGAGCAATAGTCCCTCAAATACGGCCTCAAGAACTGAATTACTGTCGGCTGGAACAGGCACCGATATTCCTAGTGAGCTTCTTATGAGTCGGTGCTTCTTTATGAGGACTTCTAAGACAATGCCGTCGATCTGATTATCTACTCCGTAGTATGTGATGCATCTGACAATTGGTCTGGGCTGACCGAAGCGGTCCACGCGGCCCTCACGCTGTTCATGCCTCGTAGGATTCCAGCTCAAATCATAGTGAAAGACAGCATCAAAATGATCCTGAAGATTTATTCCCTCACTTAGACAGTCGGTACATACGAGCACTCTGGAGTCAGCTGTGGTCAATTCTTCTATCCTGATTTCACGATCCTCCGGGGGTAGTAGTCCGGTAACAGAAGCTACGGTGACTTTTTTGGGTAGCAGCTTTCTTAGTTGTTCAGCCACATATTCAGCAGTTTGTATAAATCGACAAAAGACAATTGTACTATGTCCTTGCTTGATCAACTCCTTGATGAGTTTTGCTGCCTTCTGGAGTTTAGCGTCTTGTTCTCCTCTGAGCTTGTCCGCTTCACGAGCTAACTCAAGCAGCTGCCGCCTGCTCAGATCTGTTTCGTCCGTTTCAATGTCCACACAGTTAGCTCCTGGGGTCATATCGCTAGCATCGGGTGAATCAGTATCATCCTGGTCGAGTACCTGCCTCCTTCCGATTTGATCCGCCTCTTCATCCGTTTCCGTTTCTGCCGTTGCGCTACGACTTCTCAGCGTCGCGGCAGCGGCTGCAGGACTCGATGCCAGCGACCTCAGCAGAGCAAGCGCCGACCACCATCTCACACGAACTCTGTGTTGACCGCCTGATTCATCTCGGACAATCTCACGGGCGTAGCCAATAACTCTCTCAAATAGGCGCTTGTAGGCAGGAGATAAGGTATAGGTAATTTCTCCGTCGTGCTCATCTCGTTCGGGAAAAACGGTTTCCTTGTCCAGAAAATGGCGAATATCGGCCCTTCTTCGTTGAATGAAGTGAGATGCAATTCGTCGGCGAATTGATTCATTTTGCTTTCCGCTCAGATCTTCAGGTAAATCTCGGAATGATTCGTCCAGAAAACCCAGTAGTGAGCGAAACGCTGCCTCCTTCCCGCTATGCGGTGTGGCAGTCAGAAAGATAATGTGCCTATCAGAAGAGGCTGCAAGTTCAGAGACAAGTTCGTATCGCTGATGGCGACCCCGATTGTAGCGATCATCGTACGTACAAGCATGCGCCTCATCTACGATAACTAGCTCCGGACAGGTGCGTATGAATTCACTGCGGCGTCTATCAGATTTGATATAGTCTATGGAGGTCACCGTAAACGGATAGACCTCATAGAGAGATTGGTTTATAGTGCACTGGCGTTCAAGTCTTCGAGCTGTACCAGCAAGTACCATCTCGGCCGCGATATTGAACTTGGTTGTCAGTTCCTTTTGCCACTGCTCGGCCAAGTGAGGTGGGCAAAGAACCGTTAACTTGCTGCATTCACCCCTATCCAGCAACTCCTTTGCAATTAGGAGTCCTTCAATGGTTTTACCAACACCAACGTCATCGGCAATCAATAGCCGAATGGGAGATAACTTCAGAGCCATCAATAATGGGACCAATTGGTACGGGCGCGGCTCTACTGTAATGCCACCGAAGCTGCGGAACGGGCCAGCGCTTGACCGAAAGCCCAATCGCAAAGCGTCTCTTAACAGCGTACAAGAGCGGTAATCTCCAAGAAGATCTGGGTTAGGTAACTGGAATGACGCTGGCTCAATGGATTCAAGCGTTGGCGAGATCCCAGCAATCTCGTCATCTATGCCTCCCAATGGGCGGACTAAGATTAGTTGATCAGTGGATCCAGGTAATACGACCCATTCACGACCACGTGCAGATACGAGCGAGCCTACCGCAAAACTCAATGTTTACCCCCAAATATGTTTGGATGCTTGGCAACGATGGCACCCCAATCCTCCCTATGGTGAAATCGAATCACCGTCCATCCCAAGTCCTCCATGCAATTCATCTGTTCAGTATCACGTTTCTGCCTGTCCGGATAGTCATGTGGCGGGCCATCAACATATATAGCTACGAGCTTATCCCGATAGGTGAAATCAGGTCGAGTATGGCAGGCTTCCACAAGTTGCTGGGCATGAGAAGGTAAGTGCAAATTCTCATCTTCCAAGTACTGAAGCCATTCTCGCTCCAAGCTAGATCCACTCAATCGCCTCAAAGCTTCAAGGTGCTTTGTACGAGACAGAGGGGTTGGGGAAGACTCAATGACAGAGTTCGACAGTTCAAGGAGGATATCTTTAATCGTATGTCTATCAAGTAATTGATGGTCCATCTGGTTAGTGTAAGACATGAGGCAATTGTAACATGCCGCTTCACAATCCTCCGTTGCTGAGGGTGCTCGCCTGCGATCCGCTCCAGAGTCTGGATCGAAATGGCAGATACCAAGAGCGGTCCGTGAAATCGACCGAAATGCAATGGTGTCCTCCACGATTCTTCTCAATACACCGGCCCCGCCTTCGGCAGCTTCATAGAGTAAGATTGACCGACGGTTTTCTCGATCAGGGAGAGGTTCGCTTGCTATCTCATTACTCTCCAGTTCATAGTTCGCCTGTATAGCATTCTTGAGCGCAAACTGAAGAGTGGTCATTTGAACCTCGGATAGAGCCGCCGCAAAGTTCAAAACAAGACAGTTCTTTCTGTCCTCTACATAAGGGATAACTCTTTCCGTTCTGGCCGACACGGGATCCCCGTCTCTGTCTAAGTCAGCTTCATGTCTTTGCCAGTAACCTCTCTCGATGTCGAGGATGAAGCCGTTTTGGTCCTTATCCTTGCGCCGTCTCCAACCCAAGTTGATCCTCCAAAGTGTCGCCGCACTTCCAAAATTCAGGGACGCAAAACTCTGGCCATTCACTTTGACATTGGCATACGTAAATGATGGCTTTCCGCTGCGTTCGGCGAATCTATATACTGTTTTGATTTCATATCCAAGCTTCAGCCGCTCCTCTTCATCGCAGCTTATCTGATCACGCCGTTTTGTGACGACATTCTCAAGTCGGAATAGCTGTCTGAAAGGGACTCCCAGCTCAGCTTTACATTGCTCACACAAATCACGTGGTTGGGAACCGGCATCGGTATGAAGATATCCACACTTGGGGCACACTTTGGCGATAGAAGTTTGTAGTTCATCTAAATCGCGAGGAGGTAGAATAACTTGGTTTATGATATAGCGGGAACCCTCATGGTATATGATTGAGCGAGGGCCGTATTCAGAAATGGCGAGAAAGCGTGGGCGCGAAAGGAACTCGTCTCTGCTCTTTTTAGGACGCCGGCCAGGCACATAGGCTGACAGGGGAAGCCTGGGGAAGTTATACCCCGGCAGAAAGCCCTCACTGGCGAAATACCGATATGAATAGAAGTCAGATTGAATCAAGTTCGCACTCTCCGTGAGTAGTCTTAACTGTGACTCGGCATTCCGTCTGAGTTGCTCTGCTTGAGCCCGATCCGTGGCTGGGCGCGACGAGTCTCGTATAATCTTATCTTGCTTCTGCGCTTGACGGAGAGCTGATATGTACAGATTCCGCCACCTTTCACATGAATCATTGAAGCTGATCGGAATATGTGAGATGTTCTCTGCAAGCCACTCGTCTGTAAACCAGTCGGACTTGGCCAGATGTTCTTCTATGGACTTCAACACCGCGTCTGACCGTTTCTGCGCTCTCTCCCTAATAATCGTTGACATCATGACATCCTGAACATGATCACGAAGAGCCATGGTCGGCTCTTCGCCATCAATATTCAAAATCTCACTCAACGATGTCCCCAATCCCAATCCACTCTCAGCCAGCCACAGAGCATGAATATGTGCCCTTATTAAGTCCTCGTTCGTAAGATCAATCTGGGGCGGAGCAACAGCACCTGAAACCATCAATGTCGGTCTCTTGAAAAAATATTGATCATGTGGACTGCCCGCAGAACAATAGGTGACTACGAGAGCAGGTTGGCCACTTCTGCCGGCACGGCCACTTCTTTGAGCATAGTTAGAGGGCGTTGGAGGGACATTCCTCAAATTGACAACACTTAATTGAGCTATGTCAATGCCAAGCTCCATAGTAGGCGAACAATAGAGGACCGGCAGTCGTCCATCGCGAAAGCGAGATTCCCTTTCCTCGCGTTGCTCGTAGGGTACTTGAGCTGTGTGCTCTCTGGCTTCCAGGCCAATAGTGGCCGGAGCGGATTCTCTATAATAGTCGACAAAGAACCTATTGGTTCTTGTGCCGTGACTGGACTCGGTAGGACGACGGATCGGGTCGTGAAAACCGATAGTTCCGTCGCCGGGTTTCCATATCATTGAGGCAGCATTAGACTGATACCCAGGTGGATCATCATCAGTACCGTCTTTGACAATTACTACAATTCCATGTAACCGCAACCTATCTAAGAGTTCTCGAACCAGGCGGCTTGTCTCCGGAAGTGAGAGTCGTCCTCCGTGAACAGTGGCTAATGGTGATCTGCGTAAGTACTGACCGAATCCGCTCTGTGGGGAAAGATACACATCTCCCCCGTAATCATCTCGCCGTCGCGATCTAGGGAAGAGTACCGCCGAGTGCACCATATCTCGCACTTGCTCATTTTCATCAAATCCCCAAGGCGGAAGTAGTCTCTGGCGACTTCGCTGTAATAGGCCTTCTTGATAGCTTGGGGCAAGATAGTCAACTTTAACGGCTAGTTCGCGACGCATAAAATCCAAAAGTACTTGCGCAACACTAAGCCGTTGCTCGGGAGTTGCCTTTCGAAGGGCTGGATGACATTCCGCCCAAATCTCCAAATCTTCACATGCTTTCGCCAAATGTGGGTACTCAATCCTGAGTAAACCGACCTGCTCCAAATTAGGTGCTGTTATGCGCCAACCTCTCTTTAGATCGCGGTATATGCGGTAGCCCAAAACGTCCCTTAGTATTCTGTCAGTTTCGTCGCGAGCTAGGCCTCTTAGATCTGCGTCCAGCGCATAGCCCTCGAATGGTAACTGCAGGGTTCTGAACGTTTCCTGTGTGATTAAGTCGTGAGTCAATCCGTTACTACCAGCATTCAGCACAGCTCGATACAATGCAGAGCGAAGAAGCCCGACTTCCACGAAATCATTGAAATGCCCAGCCTGTAGTGATGCATCTTGCCGGTTATCCGTAAAACTCAAAAGCTTCTTGGCAGCTTCCTCCGTAGGAAAGTCCTTAAGATGACGAATTATGGATAATGACAGGATTGTCGTTGCAGTACTCCGTCCTTCACTTCCCAACGCCGACAACTTCTGAAAATCACTACGTTGCCTAAATCCGTAGGATACCCCACACTGAAGGCAAAATCTGAAAGGTGCAGAAATATACCAGCATTGCAATCCGGCCGGGTTTTCCACGCCGTTTGCCGTTAACAGAATTTCCTGAGGGAGAAAATCGCGCCTATTTCGCAGCACCCTGCCGGATTCGTCTATCCAATCTTCAGGAATTCGACGTATGAAGTCTTCACTTCCCTCGTTCGGCCAAGGACTCGTCGAGCTAATATAGATGAACCCTGCGTCAGCATCACCCTCGGTCGACCAATCGGATAGATTGCGCGGGGTGTAAGTTGTTGCTGCCGAATCCTTTTGTGGATTTCGCCAAACTGAATAGTATTCCTGTCCGCACTCTCGACAAAAGGCTATTGGCAATAGCGACTTGCTTCGGTCCCCAGGAACATACTTTTGGCCATGGAGGGTTATGTATCTTGATTGCTCATCCTCAATCGAACCATAAACGGTGTCCCCGCGACTTACAAATTGATGGACACGAAATGCAAATACCGGCATCGATGTCTTTGGGTGTAGGATCGAAGAGCCCGCAATCAGAGCATCCTGAATCGCCTTTGCACAGATCGCAGATGTGGCACCTGTCTGTGAAGCTAGTAGATCAGCAGCTCCTTTACGTCCACTAATACTCCTTGGTTTTTGTCGTATTAGTCGTCCAGACTCTTTGTCTTGTTTTATACCGAAGCAATTTTCTATCCAGATTGATAGAGGATCTCCTATGAACCCTTTAAAAGTATCAGGCGGGTTCTGCGCTATGCGTTCTTTGAGTTGTTCTAGAAAAGCGGGACTCTCTGTATCCTCCTCTTTAGTTACGCGTATTAGGCTCTCGCCGATTACAGCGTTTGGTGCTACAGGCGCACCAAATAACAGTGATGCCATCCTGCTCACCTCACGTTGCTGTTTCTTCCAAGGCCCATCCGTCACCAAAGTGGCAGACGTTCCTACGCACTGTAAGTTGGTTGCCCCTAATGCATCACGAGTTCGTCGGATTAGCATTGCAACGTCCGCACCCTGCCTACCTCTGTAGGTGTGCAGTTCATCCAAAACAAGGAATTTTAAGTCTTGGGCTGATCTAACGAGGTTATTTTCCTGAGGCCTTGTTAGAATCAATTCAAGCATCACATAGTTGGTTAGAAGAACGTCTGGAGGATTTGCTACTATTTCATTCTTTTCTGCATCTGATTCTTGCCCTGTATACCTGCGAAATGTGAGCGGTCCCTGTTGGTCGGGGTAACCAAAGTTAATAAACTTCTCCAATTCTCCCAGCTGGCTATTGGCAAGTGCATTCATCGGGTACACGATTATTGCCTGAATGCCTTTTCCGGATCCTCTCCTAATGATGTGATTCACGATAGGGATGAGATATGCCAAACTCTTTCCTGAACCAGTTCCGGTAGTGAGAACATAGTTGGTTCCCTTGTTTGCGATCTTAACAGCTTCGGATTGGTGACGATGAAGTGGAAGTGGGATGCCTCTATCACCCGGGTCGCGTTTAATTCTGAATATCTTGGAGCACTCAGAGTGAATAACGCCCGAGGAAACCAGATACTCTATTGAATCACCCGGTTCAAACGCCGGGTTGAGCTGGATCAATGGTTCAGGCCAAAGCGCTCCATTTTCGAGTTCTTGGTTCACGAATTGCGAGATTCTGGAATCACGAATATTCAGAAAGCTGGTCACAAAACTGGAGTAGTCAGCAATCAGTTTATCCCGAAGATCAAATATATTCATTGTCCCTCCCCCTTTGATTCATCGCTTGGAGTAGACGTATTTTCCATCCATTTCTCAATAGCGACCTTGCTAAATCGCCAATGCCGCCCCACCTTTTGACTCGGTATTTTCCCTTCACGAACGAGCTTGTAAAGAGTGGACTTTGAAATCCTGAGATATTCGGATAGCTCTTCAATCGTCAGAATATCTTTGGTGACCTTTGCCATGAATTGGTCCCTTCAGTGGAATAAGGCTATTCGCAATGAATAGTAATTTGCAGTTACTATCTGTTGTTGTCAAGTGATGAATTTATGATTTTGGTATAAAAATGAGGACTCAAGACTAAGTCTCAAGCCCTCTGGGTGTGTGTTCTCATTCAACTTGTCGCAATTGACTGACAATTGAATGAGGAACAATGGCCTGAATTGAATTCAGAGCCGGAAAAGAACTAGTTGATGGATTTCAGCAGTGCCCCGGCCCGACGCTCGAGGTTTACTCGTGCGTCGGTGTGGGGAAGCCGACGAGCATAGGCCGTGAGTCCCTGCACCATACCCCAGAGTGTGGAGACGTCGTCACCTTCGTTTCGACCTGTTCGCCATCCGGCGATGATCTCCGATCCGGTGAACGGCTTCTCCTTGAACCATTCTGTGACTTTGTCCAGATCGTCGCCGACTTTCAGCCGCGCAGCTTGGTCGACTCCTCGAGTGATTGCCTCGGTAGCCATGCGATTCTCAACGAATCGGTTCAAGGCTGGTAGGGCATCAGACCAAAAGCGGTCTATTGCCTTTGACCGATGAACAATCTTCAGTTCCTGGACCTGCTCGGCACCCCACACGATGTGGTTGCCACAGACATAGTTGTACAGGAATGTGGTAAGTCCGAACGTGCAGGATCCCGTTTCCGAGTTCCAGCAGAAGAAACCACGTCCGAGCCTGGCATTGCCAACCTCAATGGGATTCTCGTCGTTGACGAAGAATGCGAACATATCCCGATCCGACGCATACAGGCCTGCATTCTCAGAGCTGCCATTGTTTCGGGCGGGCGGCACTCGCCAACCCGTCCCTTCAACGGCATCTTTCAATGAAGCCACAACATCTGCATCCCAAATACGTCCGTACTTCGGTCCAGTGAAAGCCGATACGACTCGATCTCCAGTGCCGTTTCGAAACAGCAGCTTCGCCTGTGCGTCTCGCTTGCTAAGGCTGTGCTGGAGACACTCGATTACTGTCTCTGGCGGCAATGTGCGAAGGTATTTCGCCGGTGCGCCAGCGACGTTACAAAGCTGGTTGAACGACCAATTGGTCAGAATGGCCGGCTGTTCGGAGCCGTTCAAGGCTATGCCGGAATGGCCAGTGACATCGAGATGGATATCCGGAAGTTCGCGGACCTTCTCTTCGGATCCGTCCTTGAGACGCTGAGTGAAAGCCTGCAGACTATCCAGATCTTGGAACCTCTCGTCAGGTGGTCGGATGCACCACTGACGATGAGCATCGTATAGATTCGAAGACATCAGTTCCTCCATGTTTGAAGTGTAGGTTTGCGTTTTCCGCAGAAATAGAGAAGTTGATGAGCGATAGGCTCACTTCAGCCTCTCCATCGTCGGCATGGTTCAGCGAACTCGCAGTTGGCGCACTGCCACCCGTAGTTCGGGTGATAGCAGCCACCTCTGATCGACCTACATACCGACTTGGCAAGGTGAAAGAATCGGACCATGTCTGACTTGTCTCTCAACACCTCGACTGATTGCATTCGTGGTGTCTTGGTCTTCGTGACAACATCCAGCCGAAGATTCGCTTCGCGATCATAGAGAACGCGGAAAGCGTATCCATAGGCCGTTAGCTGAAGGTGATTCAGTATGGTCAGCTTGTCGTAGGCGCGCGCTGCCGTCTTTGTTTCGACAACGGTGTCCTCGGCTTCGAGAAGGTCGAAATAGCCGTCAAGAGGCAATCCCATATCTTCACCGGTTTCGAGGTCAACAAGCGGTACTCGAAACGGAACTTCCGTGTCGTGAACCGGCTTGCCTCGGTAGCCTTTGACATAGGCGCTGGCGAGTTTCCCTCCGACTTCGATTACATCATCGAGTGACTCGCCGTTCTTAAACTGCAGTTTCTCCTCAGCTTGCGCGCGTAAGTCAGCAGCCAGAATGCGTGACACGTCATCAGCACTCGGAGACGAACCGTTCTTCCTGCGTTTGTGCCACCATTCGACCGCTGCGTGGAATGCGGTGCCAAGCGCCAATTCAATAGGCTTGAACGGACGCGGCAGCTTGTCTACATACACGAAGCGGTACTTGAGCGGGCACATCAGGTAGATGTTGATCTGCGATACCGAGACATGATCTGTTGGATGACCGTTCCGATTGGTATTCAAAATGGTACCTCCTCGGCCGGCTTGGCCGCATTGACCATCTCGTCGATCAGGATGCTTGCTTTGGCTTTGGTGATCTGATCCAGCGATTCGACACCGGCTTTCTCAAGCAGGTATTTGTGAGCGTTGTCGCCTTCAATCTGGCGTTCGGCCAGAAGTCGGAACAGATACCGGCGCTGAGCATCGGTCATCGGAGAATCGGAATTGCTTGGTTGCTCTGATTCGGCCTGTGGCCTTGATCTGCTTCTGACACCGGGAATCCTGTTGTTTCCTTGATTTGGCTGCGGTTCAGTCGAACCTCCGCCGTTGATCGGTCGGCCATTGCCCTCCAGTGCCAACTCCTCAATCGACACGACACCGATATTGACAGCATCGCGCAGCGCTCTCGCTTTGGCGCGGGTTTCAGCCATCCGGATGATGTGAGGGATAATCCTCGACGCGACATTATCCGGGCTGGCATCACCGTGACCCTTGTAGATACCGCTTTCGGTTTCCACAATGGCCAGAAATACGGCGGTGTGACCATTCGCCTCCTTGGGAAGTTGCACCAGCGCGGTCTCGATCTTCTTGAGGCCTTGGTCGTGAGCCAAGCTCAACAAGCCCGCATAAGTAACAACATCCTCGGTTGCAATTACTCGACCCTGACGATCCTTGATTTCAATCGTCTTCACCAGACTGCCATTTCCAGACATACTGTCCTCCTAACGTTTGGGGTGATTGTGAAAAGGGCTGTTTTTGTGTGATCAGTCTGGACCTTAGCAGGTCTGTGAAGACCGTCAATTGCCGGGGCCGGCAACAAACTTGGCATCGACTAGTGGCGGAATCTTTGGTAAGGTGTCGCGATATGAAGGATCAGGGCATCACCATCTTGGGCGAGACAAACTACCGCAATCAGCGGAAGCGGTTTGGGATCAAGGATCATGACCGACAACGGCATGTTTACGTCGTCGGCCAGACTGGAATGGGCAAATCTACGCTCTTGCTAAACATGCTGGTTCAGGACATAAAGCGTGGTAAGGGCATAGCCTTGATAGACCCGCATGGCGACTTGGCGGAGCAACTGTTAAATCATATCCCTCAGAGACGAATGACCGATGTCATCTACATCAACCCGGCTGACACTGAATATCCGGTAGGGATTAACCTACTTGCGGACGATGATATAACTAATCGTCACCTAGTAGCATCGCATTTGGTTGACATTTTCAAGAAGATCTGGTCTGATTCCTGGGGACCACGACTGGAGTACATTCTAAGAAACACGATTCTCGCGCTCCTTGAGTGCGGTGGGCACACGCTGCTTTCAATTCCGCGACTGCTCATAGACCCCGAATTCAGGGCTGTTGTGTTAAGCCGGGTTCAGGATCCGGTGGTTAGAACCTTCTGGCAGGTGGAGTATGAGCTGTATCCGAAGGTTTTTCGGACTGAGACAATATCCCCAATCCAGAACAAGGTTGGTCAGTTCCTATCGGTACCAGTGATGCGGAATATCCTCGGACAGGCCCAAAACAAGGTTGATTTCCGCTCGGTAATGGATTCAGGCAGGATTCTGATCGTAAATTTGGCTAAAGGGCGGCTTGGAGAGGACAACACGAGCCTTCTGGGTTCGCTCATTGTCTCAAAGCTATTATTGACAGCCATGTCGCGCTCGGACGTGCCAGTGACCAAAAGGACGCCATTTACCGTGTATATCGATGAATTTCAGAGTTTTGCAGCTGATAGTTTTGCTCATACTCTTTCTGAAATGCGCAAATTTGGTTTACACCTGGTTCTTGGACACCAATACCTCGCTCAACTACCTCTGCAACTTAGATCATCTGTCTTTGGTAATGTCGGAACCGTAATATCGTTTCGCATTGGTGCAGAAGATGGGGAATACTTAGAAAGGGAATTTCACCCAACATTTAGAGCTGGAGACCTACAATCTCTTTCGGCTTATGAAACCTATATCAGGTTATCAATTGACGGTAAAACATACGATGCTTTCAGTGCTCGCACTTTACCAGAGCCAACAATCACTAAGAGTCATGGCGAGGCAATAGTTCAACTGTCTCGCATTCGATATTCCTCTGAGAAAGAGACTGTGGAGAGTCATATTGATTTATGGATGCAGGACCCGATCCGGGTGCAGTTTGGGGGACATAAATATGTCTTAAGTCGGGGTCAATTTGACTGATTGCGTTTGAAATACCAGTGGTGCTTATTTCCCCTATGCTTAGCACAAAAAAAACACCATGATTTCAGTGGATACATGGTGCGTCAAATAGCTCTACTGAAAAGCCACTCAGTAAGCTAGGCATATGACTAAGCTAAATGTCGTCAACGGAACGCAGCTGAACTGATATCAGTGGCAATTTCTCATAAACTTTAGATTGTTAAACCAATTCGTGTGTGAATATCTCCGTATCTGCCTTGAGAGTTTCTGCGAGCTCAAGAACCCGCCTGTGGTGAGTGAAAAGCAAGACCTGGGTGCTGAGAGCCAGTTCCCCGAGGACCTCGAGGCAGACCCTTGTACGATTGTCGTCAAATCCTATTAGGATGTCGTCAACCACGAAGGGCATGGGTTCTCCCTTACTCAGATGTTGCTCAAGAGTAGCAAGGCGAAGAGACAGGTAGAGCTGATCTCGAGTCCCGTCACTCATCCCATCAACGGATACCTCAACATCGTTTGGACGAACTCCAAGTAGGATGGGCTTGCTGCTCTCATCCAATTCATCCCGAAGATTCGCATAAGACCCCAAGGTGAGTTTGGAAAAGAGATCGCCAGCCCTTGCCAACACCGGTGCCTGATTTTTCTTTCGATAGTCCTCTATTCGTTGTTCAAGAATGAGCGCAGCAATTTGCAAGCGAAGGTACTGCTCGACACCAGAAACTATGGTGGCAAGTTGCTGCTCTGCCTCTTCTGATGCATTTGCGGCTACGGCACTGCCATCCTTGGCCTTTATCTCATTTTGGAGCGTTTGTCGTTGGTCGCGCAATGTATCTCGATTTGCCTGCAGCTCTTTCAGTTCTGAGGAGACTCTTTCCAGTTCACCATCGACAGAATCAACATCTGACTCGCTGGCCTCTTTCTCCAAATCTTGTATGCTCAGACCATCCCCATTCCGTGTGAGTTCTTGTTCAAGCCTATCGAGCTTCTGTTGCATCTCACGCATTTTCCGAGAGCTTTCACCGGCTGATTCCAAGTCTTCGTTAGTCTCAACGTCGGCTTGCTGTCTCAATGAAGCAAGCTGCTTCTGTGCCGCTCGAATCGTTATATCAGCGTCTTCAATTTCTTCATTTATCTCTTTTTCCTGCTTCTCTATCTTTTTAAGGCTTGCCCGTGCTTCTCGCGCCTCATTCAGGTCTCGATTTAGCTGAGCTGCAATGGTGTTTGCATCGTTGCCGTCCCTTTTGAAGCCAATACTATCGGCAAACTTGAACACCTTTTTTTCAAATTTCTCTGTAACTTGGTCCATTCCAAAAATTCGTTTGCGTAGCTCTTCTGATTTGTCAAATTTGTCGAAAAACATTAATAGTTGATCGAATGTCTCAGTCGCTTGTTCTGGGTGGACATCAGATTTCAACCCCAGGCCATCGATAGCCTGACCCCATTCCTGTATCCAGTTGGCTTGATCGTTCTTGATTGATTTGAGTTCTTCACGCGTTCTTTTGATGCGAATCTCTGTATCGCTCAGCGAATGCTCCAATTGGCGCTTTCGTTCGAGAGTAGCTTCCTCTTGCTCGACTCGCTGTTCGCACAGATTTATCATAGCCTCAAGACGCATTTCTTGCAGGTCTATGGAATCATCGAATTTAGATATCTGCAGAGAGATGGATTCCTTAAGCGTTTTACAATCCTCGGCTATTTTTCTTGTATCACCAGAAACTGTTTTCGCCGTCTGAACATTCGATAGAAGTTTGTCTACTCTTAGAAGCCACTGTTTCATCTCCCGTGGAGATCCAGGATCTACTCCCAATGGCTCCCAAATAGAAATCCATTCCTTTTGAGATATTTCCTTTTTCTCAATCGCCTTTCTGACCTCTTCCGTTATGTCGTTGTGACGCGACTTCAGATTTTCTATCTTTGCCTCAAGGTCTGCTCGTTTCACCACCTGGTCTGCGGCTAACCGCATTCGATCCGATACATTATCGGCAACGTCGACCTTTTGCTCGTAGAATGTCGGGAGATCGGAATCAGACGCAAACTCTGCGATATCCTTTTCGACATCAATATCTTCGATGTACTTTCGTTTTATGAGATTCCATCCGGTGTCCCGTACTGATCTCACTTCTTCCAGCTCCGAAATTGTCGGCACGTCGCTTTTCAATAACAGCGCTTTTAAATCCTGCTCTGCCAATTTCTGATCTTCTTCTATTTCCTTCTGGCGACGATCATAATCCCTTATATTTTCAGTTAGTTCATCGAACTGCCGTTCATAATGATCCAATGTCTCTGACACAGGCATGGCAATTTTTGAAAGCGCTTCGATTGTTCCAGTAAATCGTCCGAGCCTGGAAAGCTCATTTTCGCAGGCCGCTTCCTCTTCCAAAGCGCGTTTTTGTGAATCGGCCAATCGCTGCTCCAGGTCACCGGCCTTGCGAGCAGATGCAACCGCCGCCTTCAGTTCCCTTAGATCCAAATTCGATTGAGCCTGTTCATCCAGCTCTTTCTTGATTGTCTCTTGTTCGTCTTCAACATCACGCAGTGTGGCCTCGGCATTTTCCTTTTTCTGATTCAAGAGGCTATGCTTCTGAGCTAAACCAGATATCCACTTTTTGTTGTTAGTCAACGGTCGTAGCTGATCGGAATCATCGATGCAAAGATCGGGACGTACGCCTTTCAGCAGTTGTTCTGCTTCGTTGCGTAGCAGACGCCTTTTCCCATCTTGCTGAGGACGATCTTTAATTGTTTTTTCAACAGCTCCTAATTCTTTTTGAATAGCCAATATGGCATCTTCGTTGTCCAGCAATTCGTCACTAACATTCAACGTTGCGGACTCATCTTTTAGGCGAGACAGTTTGGCGTCGGCTCTTGTTTTAGATTTGGAGGCCTTTTGCAGGTTGTCTTTGGCGTTTTTACGTTTTTCGTCGAAGTCTTCCGACAGAAGCAATACGTCTCCTAATTCCTCAATTCGAGCCATAACCCCACGACGTTCAGCCAGGGCACTCTTTACCCGATTGAAGCGATCCAGACGGCTTTTCTCTTTGCTTTTCCACTTGATAGTTTCTTCAACTTGCTGAATGGCGGAAAGGGTATCCACGAGCTCTTTTTGTAGCTTTTTCCATTCTGCAACAGGAAGACTCAATTCTTTGATTCGCTTTTGTGCTTCTTTGAAACTGGATATAGCCTTGTTCACAAACTTTGTTGAAGCTCGAGGTTTGAAAAGCTCTTCAGCACCATTTTGCAGCTCGGACAATATTTCGCGAAGACTTGCGGTGCCCACCGCAGCACTAAAAAGTGCTTGACCAAGGTCGCCGGATTGATTCAGCAGCTCCTGGCCACCAGCTACCAGCCTACCATGGTCTATTCCATACAATCTCGTGAATAGATTCTCATCAATGCCACCTGGTAAAAACTGCGATAAAATTGAATCGTTTAAGGCAGCATCAGTGCCGGGTTCTAATAAGGTTCCTTTCGTGCCCTTCCTCCGTACAAATTCTATTTCTTCGCCGCTTGAAAGCCTGAGCTTCCCGCCAATTCGTAATTGAGGATTAGAATGGAGGTAATTGTCTTTCGTGCGGGAAGGAATACCAAATAACCAGGCGATAAGCGCTCTCAGCGAGGTGCTCTTACCCGCTTCATTATCTCCATATATCAAATGTAGGCCCGAGGCACCTTCTGATAGATTCAATGATTTATCGGTGAAGGGACCGTATGCAGTCAAATCTATGCGGTCGATTCTCATTTGGCACCTCCCCCCGTCAACAACCTTCCAACCAACATATGTTTGGCTTCTTCAACCAAACGTTCAACGGTTTGAATTTCATCGAGGCTCAAAACAGAGTCAGCGCTAAAAGCTTCAGATGGAATTTTTTGTCTGAGATCGGCAATCACCTCTTTGAGGCCGTTAATCTCGTCTGGACTTTCTGGCGTTGCCAATATGTCCTTGAGCAGTTTTCCGAATGTGCTGTCGTCGGACAACGTAGATTCCAATTTGAGCTTGCCTACCGCTACATTTTCAATTCTCTCTATCCACAATTCATCACCGGCGATTTCAGCACCAAGCGCTTTGATTTGTTGATCTAATCGTTCTGGGTATGATGCTATCGCATCCGATATTGAAGTTGACCCTTCAAAGCGAATGCGCATTGCCATAGGTCGTCCGTCTGCTGATGTTCTTTCGTTTTCAATGGATTTTCGAGTACGATCAAGTACATCTCGCATTTCAGCCGCATCTGTTAGATCGACGCTACACTCGACCCAACGCAAAACGTCCAATGAACGCTTCTCTACTGTGCTCACGGAACCGTCTTCAACGGTGACGAGCACACACCCCTTGGCACCAGTCTCTCGGATATGACGTCCCTGAATACAACCTGGGAATACGATCCAAGGGTCTTCGGAAACGAATTCCTGCTTGTGAATATGCCCCAACGCCCAATATTGGTACCCCTTGGAACGTAAATCATCTACTGAGCATGGGGCATACACAGCATGACCTTCCCGGCCATCAAGGCTGGTATGCAGTAGTCCAATATTAAACATTCCTTTCTCAGCTGCAGCAAACCCTGCCGCAAGGTTTTCATCAACGTGTTGCGTTCCAAAGCTCCGTCCATGAATCACAACCGCCAAATCATCTATCCTTATTGTTTCAACCTTTCGTGAAGATAATATTGTCATATTGGCGGGACTATTCAGGGCTTTAGTCATTCGATTGGCAGCATCGTGGTTTCCAGCAACAGCAAAAACTAAGATGCCATGTTGACCGAGTCGACCCATCTGCTGGCTGAGAAATATGCCGGTACTGTAATCCTTCCAATCACCGTCATAGAGATCGCCTGCTAATAAAACGAATGAGACTTTTTCCTCAATGGCCAGGTCTACAAGGTTCTTAAAAGCTCTCCTGCAAGCATCGCGTATAGATTCAGCGGGTGCTGATTCGTAGCGTGACAACCCACGCAATGGGCTATCCAAATGAATATCAGCAGCGTGTATAAACTTAAACATTGTCACCTCAATGTTGGGAAAATCTTTCGATAATCACATTATAGAACTCAGTCCTCCGAGTGCACTTGTAATATTATCTGCAATTGTCTCTGCTACATCAAAATCGTTCACATTTGCTCGTATCCAAGTCCATGGGTAAGCAGCGCCAGCTGATGGTGCTGTTGGGAATAAGCCGTGTCTATCACGATATCCCGTTACATCAGTATGAATCTCTACCCGAATGAACCTCTTCATTGTGTCAATACAAAGGCTACGGTTTGATCTTCATCTGTAAATCTAAAATCAACTCTCGTTCCCTTCCAAAATGGAAAGACATGAGACATTCGCATTGCTATATAATCAAAAACTCTTTGAGCTTCCACTGATGCACTTCTATATTTGTGATATAGGGTTGCAGGAATACGAACGACTGTTCCCTCTGCAATGATTCCGCTTTCGTAAGGAATCGCCCTGCTTTCGACCTGCGAAATAGGATCTGGAACTTCAACCTATCTTGCCAAAACATTCACTCCTTTCAGTTTTTATGATTTTTTCTATGTGAACTGAAAATAACTGGATTATATCTCGAAGTCAAGCTATATTTATAACTGAATACTGATATCAAGGACGATGCCGCCTCACTCCAGCCCACTCAGACTTTTTTTAAGCAGACGATTATTGAGCGACAGCTCAGCCACCAACTGCTTGAGCTGCTCGTTCTCAGTACGAAGACCGGTCACCTCACCACTACTGGCCTCTCGCACCGTGTCCCCCTGCAACCGTTTCTTACCCGCCTCCAGGAAATCCTTGCTCCAACGGTAGTACAGGTTACTGACTATCCCTTCCCGTCGACATAACTCCGATATACTGGCTTCCACCTTCAGACCCTCCAGGACGATCCGTATCTTCTCCTCAGCACTGAACTTCCGACGGCTCTGCCGCCGAATCTCCCGCACCACCGCCTCGGGATTCTGGCTCTGTTTCGTGTTCATCGGACACTCCTTTCACCAAGACTACGTTACTAAAACTACGTCTTAACAAAAAGACCTTATGTGTCCGATGATAATCCGTATTCAGAATCACATTTTAAGACGTTAAAATATCATCCTTTGTTTCCGGGACAGTTTGGATCATTAGAGGATGCCCGTTCCTATTTACAAACCTTTTTTGACTGGTACAATAATGAACATCGTCATTCAGGGATTGCGATGTTGAC
>Ga0114931_10001659_pt1 | contig 28338 bp, 30 predicted proteins | sample 2SBtaG_FD_89579 | JGI IMG/M metagenome (GOLD analysis project Ga0114931, IMG submission 89579) | Deep subsurface microbial communities from Kolumbo volcano to uncover new lineages of life (NeLLi) - 2SBTROV14_V59a metaG | ecosystem: Environmental > Aquatic > Marine > Volcanic | place: Kolumbo... | reverse complement strand
TGCCGGAGCTAACCCAGCTGGCCGCTTGAGGATAAATCCGGTGTTCGACTGCCTGGACACGTGTCGCCAGTTCTTCGGCTGTCTCACCGGGTACCACAGCGAGGCGCCCCTGCAGAATTCGCGGTCCGCCATCGAGTTCTTCGGTCACGAAGTGCACGGTGCTGCCGTGCCACTGATCACCTGCATCGAGGACGCGTTGATGGGTATTGAGTCCGGGATAAAGTGGCAGTAACGCCGGATGAATGTTCAAAATCCGGCCCGCATAGTGAGCGACGAAAGTCGGGCTCAGGATGCGCATGAAGCCGGCCAGTATCAGTAAATCGGGTTCAAACCGGTCCAGTTCGGCTATGACCGCGTGCTCAAAAGACTCGCGGTCCGGAAAGTCGGAGTGCTCAATGCAGGCGGTCGGAATGCCTGCCTTTTTCGCTCGTTCGAGTCCGTAGGCGCAGGGCTTGTTGCTAAACACGACGCTTAAATCAAGATCGAGATCACCGTTTCCGACGGCGTCGATGAAGGCCTGCAAATTTGTGCCCGACCCGGAAATCAGGATTGCGGTTTTGCAAGGCTTCGCCATCAAACGTAAAGCACGGTACTGGCGGAATCAGCATCGCCATCGACGATTCGACCGATCTGCCAGGCGTTTTCTCCCTGTTCATTGAGTAGATGAATCGTTTTTTCCGCATCGCCGGCAGCGACAATCACGACCATTCCGACGCCGCAATTGAAGGTGCGGCGCATCTCGCCGGTTTCAATATTTCCGGTCTCTGCCAGCCAGTCGAAAACAGGGCCACGCGACCAGCTGTTCGTGTCGATCTCAGCGTCAATCGGGCCCTTTAGTATGCGTGGGATATTTTCCGTAATGCCGCCACCGGTAATATGCGCAAGTCCCTTCACGGCGACCGATTGCAGCAGTGACAAAACCGGTTTGACGTATATGCGGGTTGGCAGCAACAGGCGTTCACTGGCGGGACTGCCGTCAATTTCGGCATCCGTTGTGCGATCGAGGACTTTACGAATGAGAGAGTAGCCGTTCGAATGCGGCCCGCTTGAGGCCAGGCCGATAATTGCATCACCAGCGGAAATATTGCTGCCGTCGATCAGGTCCTCGCGTTCCACCGCAGCAACCGTGAATCCGGCGAGGTCATAATCACCCTCTGAATACATGTCGGGCATTTCGGCAGTCTCACCGCCGATCAGCGCTGCACCGGCTTGCAGGCATCCCTCCGCGATTCCGGCGATTACGTCACTGGCAACAGCGTTGTCGAGCTTGCCGCAGGCGAAATAATCGAGAAAGAACAGCGGCTCGGCACCCTGTACCAGTACATCATTGACGCACATAGCGACGAGATCGATGCCAATCGTGTCATGGCGGCCCAGGTGTTGCGCGAGCATCAGCTTGGTGCCGACGCCGTCGGTACCCGAAACCAGCACGGGCTCTCGATAACGGCCGGGTGGAATCGCGAACATACCGCCAAATCCGCCCAGTCCGGCCAGCACTTCAGGGCGTCGGGTCCGCCTGACGAGCGGTTTGATACGTTCGACAAGTTCGTTGCCGGCATCAATGTCGACACCGGCATCTTTGTAGGTAAGTGGTTTATTGGTCATTATGCAGTGGCATACTCTGTGAGGGCGATATAATAATGCTTGGCGTTGTACGGGGAAACTACCGTTGTTGAAATTTCAGGAATCTATCGGTGCGCGAGCATCAAAGCGGCCTCTCTTCGGGGTGTTGGCAGCACTCTTTTTCGCCGTCGGGCCTGTATTACCAGCCCATGCGGTTGACGTACCGACCTTGTTCACAGCCGAGGTGCCGCTGAACGAAGAATCTGACAATCCACGGGATGATGCCTACGAAGCTGCGCTAATCGAAGTTTTGACGCGCGTTTCAGGACCGCAACTCAGCGCAAACTTGGCGGCGATCGAGGAACTTTTTCCAGTGCCATCGGCGTATGTGACGCAGTTTCGGCCCGGTGGGGGCGATAGCACATTGTGGGTATCGTTTGATGGCGAAGCGATCGAACACGTACTGCGTGCCGCCGGGCAAACCGTCTGGGGAAGTGACCGACCACTGACCCTTGTGTGGTTGGCGGTTGATTGGGGTCAGGGTGAACGAGAGATCATTGCCGCCGGCGAACCGGACCGAAGTCCACAGCAGTCGCGCTCCATCGACCGCAACCATTTGCTGCGCGAACGCATGCTTGAAATCGCCGCGAAGCGTGGTTTGCCATTGGCTTTTCCGTTACTGGATGCAGCGGACCTGCAAAGCGTGACCTTTAGTGATATTTGGGGAGGATTCGATGAGCGCATTGTGAAAGCATCCAGACGATACGCTGCAAGGTCGATTCTCATTGGCCGGGTACGCCCTGGCTCCGGCCAGCGCAATCGCTGGACTTACGCCTTCAGTGGGCAGTTACTAACATGGAATGGGCCGCCCGAAGCTATTATCGATCAAATTGCTGACACGCTGGCCGCAGAGTTTGCCGTTGGCGGTGACGCGCCGCTGGAAACGGTTGCCTTGAATGTCGCAGGTGTTCAGACCATTGATGACTACGGGTCTGTACAGGCGATGTTATCGAACCTTGGCCTGATTGAGAGCTTCAGTATTTCCGAAGTGGCCGGTGACACCATCAGTTACCAGGTGGAGGTACGAGGCGGTGCGGAGCGATTACGGCGTGCGCTGCGTTTTGCCGGACTTCTCGAACAAGCGGGCCTGGATGATTTCGGCGGCCCTGACCCCGATTCTGCGTTAGAATTTTTCTACAGCCCCTGAATTAAAGCCGTCATTGCACCGTATGTCTCTTAACTGGTTACCCAACGCGATATCTCTGCTGCGTATTGTGCTGGTCGCACCGATCGTGATGTTAATCACGACAGGAAGCTTCGGCTGGGCGATAGCTTTGTTCTGGTTAGCCAGCTTTTCAGATGGCATCGACGGATACCTTGCCAAGCGCTTTAGCTGGCACACGCGAATTGGCGCATTACTCGATCCACTTGCCGACAAATTATTAGTGGCCGGTACTTTTGTTACGCTCGCCTATGTCCAACAAATTCCCATCTGGCTGGCAGTGCTCGTCATTTCCCGTGATGTGATAATCGTAGCTGGTGCCACGGCGTATAACTTTCTTGTGCGGCCAGTAGAGGGTGAACCAACACGCATAAGCAAGCTGAATACTGCTCTGGAATTATTATTCCTGTTTTTTGTTCTTAGCCGCGCCGGTTTTGGCTGGCCTGATGAAATCGCCATCACCGTACTCGGTGCATCGGTTCTGATTACCGTCGTAATTAGCGGTGTTGACTACGTTTGGTCCTGGTCGTGTCGCGCGCGACGCGGAGAATAAACAATGCAAACTGATCTGCGTGTTAACTGGATGATAGCAATCACTCTCGCTGGCTGGTTATTTTATCTCCTGGCACCGGTATTGACGCCATTTATTGCGGCAGGATTGCTCGCCTACATGGGAGATTCAGTCGCGGATCGGTTGCAAAAGCTGAAGCTGCCGCGAACTCTCGCCGTGGTTGTCGTGTTCCTATCCACCTTCTTGCTGCTGGCTTTGCTCGTGCTGTTGATTGGGCCGTTGATCAAGACGCAAATTTCGGCGCTGTTTCAGGCGCTACCGGATATCGCGCGGCAGGTTGAGAAGGTCTGGCTACCCAATGTACTGGGCTGGATGAACATTCAGCCTGGTGATGACGTAGGGGTCGGCGCATTCCTGGCCCGCTACAGCGACATGTTCGGTGCCTGGAGCGGCAAGGTCCTGCTTGGCGTCAGTAAGTCCGGCGGAGTTCTCGCGGCGGCCGTGCTGAGCCTGTTCCTGGTTCCCATACTGACCTTCTACATGCTGCGGGACTGGGATTCTTTTCTGGCTCACCTCGGTGCACTGATTCCGGACAGCCAACGCGCAACTGTGTTTGCGCTTGCCCGGGAAACAGACGATATGCTTGGCGAGTTTCTGCGCGGACAGATCCTGGTCATGCTGGCGTTGGCCGGCCTCTATATGCTCGGCTTATCCCTTGTAGGCCTCAAATTTGCCATCGCGATCGGCGTGGTCGCGGGCCTGGTGAGCTTTGTCCCGTATCTTGGTTTTGTTTTCGGCATCGGACTTGCTGGATTGACCGTTGCACTTGAGCCGGACCCGCTCTGGAATCTGGTCGGCGTTGTAGCTACCTTCACGATTGCCCAGATGATCGAAGGATCGTTTCTTACGCCGAAGCTGGTTGGCGACCGTATCGGATTGCACCCTGTTTTGGTCATTTTTGCGGTCGCTGCGGGTGGTCAGTTATTTGGGTTCTTCGGCATATTGCTGGCATTACCGGCAGCTGCCGTTTTGTCTGTATTGATTCGATTCCTCTATCACCGCTATCTTAAAGAGCATCCGGATTTGCTTATTGAAACGGATCAGGAGCTTGAATGAGCCAACTGGCGCTGCCTCTGCAACTCGCGGATCATGCTGTTTTCGCGAGTTTTCTGGATACTGGCAATGAAGCTCTCGTTGCAACACTGCGTCGTATTGCAAGCGGTGGTGAGGGACATGGCTGCTGGTTGTGGGGCGCGTCATCCACGGGCAAGACACATCTGCTGCAAGCCGTTTGTGACGCAGCGGGCGATCGTGCGGCTTATATGCCGTTGTCAATGTTCGCCGGGGCTGGAGCGGAAATTCTGGACGGCCTCGCAAGCCGGGAACTGATTTGTATCGACGATGTTGACCTGGTTGCCGGGCAGCCGGTATGGGAGGCGGCCTTGTTCAACCTCTCCAATCAGGTCTTCGATGCCGGCGCACAATTGATCGTGTCGGCCGGTTCGGCACCACGTGAGTGTGCGCTCGAACTGGCCGACCTCAAAAGCCGCTTCGCGAAGTTACCCGTATTTCAAATTCATGCGATTGACGAGGACGAGCGTGTCTGCGCACTGCAGTTGCGTTCAAAGCACCGTGGTCTGGATTTACTCGATGATACGGCGCGATATCTGCTGAAACGCAGTCGTCGTGATATGGCGAGTCTTTATGCAGTGCTCGACAAACTGGATGGTGAAGCGCTGCGTGCCAAGCGACGGCTGACGATTCCCTTTGTTCGTGCTGTACTCGAGGGCAAGCCGGACTAGCTTTCGAGTCTTGCGGCGACCTCGGCGACCCGCTTGCCGAGAGCGGCCGCAAGAATCTTCTCTTCGTCAGACAGAATATCCGGGTTCCTGCCCCAGGTGACATGGGATGCACCATAGAGTGAACCACCCGTCGTCGTTGACGACAGTCCTGCTTCCGAATACGGCAGGCCGACATACAGCATGCCGTGATGAAGCAGCGGAATCGCCATCGTCAGCAGCGTGGTCTCAGAGCCACCATGCAGCGAGGAGGTCGATGTGAAGACACCGGCTGGCTTGCCGATCAACGTGCCTTTCATCCAGTGGGCACCGGTAGAGTCGATAAAGTACTTCAGCGCCGCACTCATGTTGCCAAATCGCGTCGGGCTACCCATGACAATGCCGGAACATTCATCAAGGTCGGCTGAACTGACGTAGGGTGGACCGGAGTCCGGTATTGCGTCTTCGGTGGCTTCGGACGCGGCGGAGACCGGTGGCACTGTGCGTAGTCGGGCGGCCATTCCCCTGACCGAATCGATGCCGCGACAGACTTCGCGGGCCAGCCCTTCGGTCGCACCGTAACGGGAATAGTAAAGGACCAGGACATCGCTCATCAGGACAGAATCCCGAGGACACTCTCAGGTGGACGGCCCATGATGGCTATACCCGACTCGTCGTCCACCACGATCGGGCGCTGCAGTACAGCCGGGTGCTGAGCAAGCCATTCGGCCAGAGCGCTATTGTCGGCTAGATCCGGAAGATCGGTAGCCTCCTTGAATTCGCTCTCACCGCGACGTAACAGATCAGCAACGGCCAGGCCAAGGCTCTCAGCGAGGCCCGCTATGGTCTGCCCGTCGGGTGTGTCTTCCTTATAAAGGACGACACGGTACGCAGTGCCGGAATTTGTAATTAACTCGAGCGTCTTTCTTGATTTCGAGCAGCGCGGATTGTGGTAGATAGTGACAGCCATGGTTTCCTCTGAAAAACTTCGAATTCGGTGCAGCGCGCACTCTAGCAGGACTGAATCATTGCGTCAGCAAGAGCTCATATTCGATATTCGAACTTGACGGGAAGCCACACATGTTGGTAATTTCGTTGGGCTTTCACTTTTTGAAATGGCCCTAAAACAATCAATAAAAACCGTGGCAAATCAATATTTCACACATCGATTCAAGAAAACCTTGCAGCTGGGACTGCTGGCAGCTGTTTGCAGCCTGGCTGCTTGCCAGACAACGCCACCGGTACAGGAAATGAGTGATGCGCGTCAGGCCATCGCTGCCGCCAAAGAAGCGGGCGCGGCAGAATTGGCTGCAATCCACCTGCGAGCGGCAGAAAACTACCTGGACAGTGCTGAGCAAAAGCTGGGTGAACACGCTTACGGGCAGGCGCGTCGCGAAGCCAAACAGGCCAAAATGAAGGCGCTGGATGCCCTGAAGGCCAGCGAGACTCTCAGTGAGCCACAGTCGGACTTCGAGCAATAACTGATACCCGGCAAGCCCGTACACGGCTGTATACGATCAAAGGCCGTGTACAAGGGGTGTGGTTTCGTGACAGCACGCGTCGCGAAGCTGAGCGCCTCGGCATTTCGGGGTATGCGAAGAATCTCCCCAGCGGTGATGTGGAGGTATTGGCCTCGGGAACGGATGCCGCCCTTGACGCTTTTGCGCTTTGGCTGGATGATGGTCCACCGCTGGCGAAGGTGGCCGCAGTTGTGGAGCGGTCGGGCGAACAATGTGCGGCGCTATCGAAAATACCCGCCGGTTTTGAGGTCGGCTAGAGTGCTTCACTTGCAGTACTTCATCAGGCCTGAAACCATTTCCTGCTGAGTTTGTCGATAACCTTGTTCGGGTACTTTCGTTTCCCCAGACTGCCATTGTAACGTCCCAGTGCGCGCCGCAGGTCGCCGTCTTCCTTGTCCAGGTAAAACTTCAGAATCGTGCAGCCGTAACGAAGATTAGTCTCGATATGTAACAGGTTATCGTCGGGGCGGCCGATTTCATCGAGCCAGAATGGCATGATTTGCATCAGGCCGATCGCGCCGGCAACGGAGATCGCATAATGGTCAAAATTACTCTCGATTTCGATGACGGCCAGCACGAGTTCGGGAGCGAGGTTTGCCCGCGAGGCCTCCAGGTGCACCAGTTTGAGAATTTCGATGCGTTCTCCCGGATCCTTAACCTGGCGTGCCAGTCGTCGCGACATATCGGTTAACCAGACTTCCGCCTCAAAGCGATCGGTGAAGCTTGCCGTATCGCTGGCAGCTGCGCGCAATGCTTCACGTAGCTCGGGATCCGGACTGCCTTGTGCCGCCGCACTGCCTGTTGCAAGGCACGCGACGAGAAAGATTCCTGGGATGGGTGACTGCACTAACTTCATAATCGAAACTTACACATGATGAATTAGTAGCTTACAACGGTTTCCTACAGTAATTTGAGAGCTTCTTCACGTTTCAAATTGCGCGACTCCGAGTCATTTCGATGACGATACTCGAGTTTTCCGGCGGCCAGGCCCCGCTCACTGATAACCAGGCGATGCGGGATACCGATCAGCTCAGCATCCGCAAACTGAACGCCCGGGCGCACATTGCGGTCGTCCAGCAGCACCTCAAAACCGGCGGCCTTGAGCTCTGTATACATGGATTCAGCGGCCTCCCTGACTTCGTCGGAGCGATGCATGTTGATAGGGACCAGAACGACATCAAACGGGGCGAGTGGTGCTGGCCACAGGATGCCGGCATCGTCGTGATTCTGTTCGATCGCGGCACCCACAATCCGGGTCACGCCAATGCCGTAGCAGCCCATCGACAGGACCTGATTTTTGCCGTCCGGGTCCTGCACTGTGGCGCCCATGGCCTGGCTGTACTTGGTGCCCAGCTGAAATATGTGGCCGACTTCAATGCCGCGCGCGATGCTCAATGTTCCTTTGCCTCCGGGTGTTGGATCACCGGCGACCACATTGCGGATATCGACGGTCGCCGCTTTTTCAATATCCCGGCCGAAATTGACGCCGGTATAGTGCATATCCTTTTCATTGGCACCGCAGACGAAATCGCTCATGCCAATGGTTGCATGGTCGAAAAAGACCGGAATCCCGAGCCCTGTCGGGCCGACAAAGCCCGGGCCACAGCCGATAGCTTTCGCGATGCTTTCCGGACTCGCCATTGTGAGTGGAGAGGCGACGCCTGGAATCTTTTGTGCCTTAACTGCGTTGAGTTCATGATCGCCACGCAAGGCCAGAGCGAGCGGCCCGTCAGTACCTTCGACGATCAATGTCTTCAACGTCTGATCGGGGTTGATCTGCAGGGAATCACACAGCGCTTCGATCGTCTTTATCCCCGGCGTCGAGACTTTTTTCATTTCTTCTGTCGCAGCGGGAGTATTAATGCCTTTTGCTGAAGTGGCGGCTGTCTCGACGTTGGAGGCGTAGTGGTCTTCATCGCTGTAGGCGATAGCGTCTTCGCCCGAGTCGGCCAACACGTGAAATTCCTGTGACCGGCTGCCGCCGATTTCACCGGAATCGGCATCGACAATACGGAATTTCAGCCCGAGCCGTTCGAATATGGCGGTGTATGCGGCATGCATGCGCGCATAGGATTCTTCGAGACCGGCCTGATTGAGGTCGAACGAGTAGGCATCTTTCATGATGAATTCACGTGAGCGCATGACACCGAAACGCGGGCGAATCTCATCGCGGAACTTTGTCTGAATCTGGTAGAAGTTGACCGGCAATTGCTTGTAGCTACGCAGCTCCTTACGCGCAATATCGGTGATGACCTCCTCGTGAGTCGGCCCAAAGCAATATTCGCGATTGTGGCGGTCGCTCATGCGCAGCAGCAATGGGCCGTATTTATCCCAGCGCCCGGATTCCTGCCACAGTTCTGCCGGTTGCACCGCAGGCATTAGCAATTCAAGAGCCCCGGCGCGATCCATCTCTTCGCGGATAACAGCCTCAACCTTGCGCAACACACGCAGGCCCATCGGCATCCAGGTGAACAGGCCTGAGGCCAGGCGACGGATGAGGCCGGCTCGCAGCATCAGTTGATGGCTGACGATTTCAGCGTCCGCTGGTACTTCCTTGAGTGTTGTCAGCCCGAATTCTGAAAAACGCATTGCTTGTCTTACCAAAAATGTATGAGGCGCGCATTCTAACCGTATTGACAGATAAGCCAAAGCAGGGGAAGGTCCGGAATCTTTTTACTGCCGGGATGCCAGATTGCAGGGTCGTCGAAATCCGCTCGTTGCTCAGGAAGGCTTGCCGCTGATTGCGCTCGCATTTGCGGCAGTAATTTTGCTGATCCGCTACCACGAACCGTGGCTCGCCGTGATACCGGGTATCGTGATTATCTTGCTTTACATGGTCTTCAGAGACCCCGTACGTTCTGTGCCGTCCGTGGCGCTGGGGGTATTTAGCCCGGTCGATGGCGAGGTCGTCAAGGTCGGCCGCACTGACAGCGGAGAAACCGGTGCAGCTGCACTTCGTATTGTGATAAATGTTAATAGTCTCGGTACTTACACGGCACGCGCGCCGGTTGAGGGTATTATCAAGGATCTGGGCGGCAAGGCTCTCTGGCTGCAGACGGATGAAGGCGATGATGTTGTGCTCAAGTTCAGTGGCTTTCGTCTCGGGCTGGCGCCACGCTCGTTTGCGAGATACGGTGAACGGCTGGGGCAGGGACAGCGATTTGCGTACTTACGGCTAACGCGTACCGCCGAAGTACAACTGCCGACGGATAGCAAGGTTGCAGTAAAGCCCGGCCAGACTGTCGTGGCTGGCACCGACATCATCGGCAATGTTCGCGGGCCCAGGTAGCGAAGGATAGTTGAATGCTGAACTACGATCCCTCTAAATGACACATCCTGAACATCAACGGCGTGCCTACCTGCAAGCCATGGGTATCGATGTCTGGCTGCCGCGTGATGCCGCCGAGCCAGAAGAGCCCGTGGTCATTGCGAGTGCCGTTGCTGTTGCAGAAGGCCTGGACTGGGGTGAGTTGCGACGCTGCGTTGCGGAATGCACCCGCTGCGGCCTGGCGACAAGCCGAACCCAGACTGTTTTTGGCGTCGGCAATGAGGATGCGGACTGGATGATTATCGGCGAAGCGCCGGGTGCTGAAGAGGACCGGCGCGGTGAGCCTTTCGTTGGCCGAGCAGGCAAGATGCTGAACGAAATGTTGCGAGCGATCGGCCAGAGCAGAGATGCTGTATTCATCGCCAACACACTCAAATGCCGTCCACCCAATAATCGCGATCCGAAGCCAGCAGAAGCGGCCGCCTGTCGGGACTATCTGGATCGCCAGATCGCACTGGTGCAACCGAAGATCATACTGGCGGTCGGAAAAATCGCTGCGCAAAACCTGTTGGGCAGCGACGATTCGGTAGGGAAGATGCGTGGCTACCCCCACGATCTCAACGGAATTCCGCTGGTCGTGACCTATCATCCGGCTTATTTGCTCAGGAGTCCGTCACAAAAACGCAAGTCGTGGAGTGACCTCTGCCTCGCAAGGCGTCTTATATCGGAGGGCACGGCGTGATTACCCCGATGGCAGAGCCACCGGTAACGATACGTGAGATGAACCACGATGACCTGTCGATGGTGTCGGATATAGAACGGCGCAGCTACGAGTTCCCGTGGAGCCACGGTGTTTTTCGTGACTGCCTGCTGGCCGGATACCAATGCCTGGCGTTGATTCGTGAAGACCGTGTGGCCGGCTACGCGATCTTGTCCGTCGCAGCCGGTGAGGCGCACATACTGAATCTCTGCATTGATCCTGAGTTTCGCGCTCTCGGTTACGGTGAACGACTACTCGATGAACTGCTGTATCGGGCCCGGTCAGCTTCGGTGCGCGAGATTTTTCTCGAGGTGCGCCCGTCGAACGAAACGGCTCTGGGCTTGTACCGCAAGAAGGGTTTTCACCAGGTTGCCGCACGTCCCGCCTATTATCAGGCCAACGACGGCCGTGAAGACGCCGCAGTACTCGCCAAGAAACTGGTCGTCGACCCGTAAGCAGACGGTTTCGCAGCGGCAACTAATCGGCTAGACTCCGCCGCCACTCGATTCTGAACACAGTCATGCCAAACCTCGACGACCAAGTCAGCAAACGGCGCACATTTGCGATCATTTCGCACCCGGACGCCGGCAAGACGACATTGACCGAAAAGCTGCTGCTTTACGGTGGCGCTATTCAGCTTGCGGGCACCGTCAAAGGTCGAAAGGCGAGCCGTCATGCCACATCGGACTGGATGGCGCTGGAACAGCAGCGCGGAATTTCCGTAACTTCATCGGTCATGCAATTTCCCTACGCCGGTCATGTGATCAACCTGCTCGATACACCGGGACACGAAGACTTCTCCGAGGATACGTATCGGACGCTAACAGCGGTCGACTCGGCACTGATGGTTATCGATTGCGCGAAAGGCGTGGAAAAGCGCACCATCAAGCTGATGGAGGTGTGCCGCCTGCGTGATACGCCGATCATGACATTTGTCAACAAGCTCGATCGCGATGGCCAGGAACCGATCGACCTGCTCGATGAAATCGAGTCAGTACTGAAGATTCAATGTTCACCGGTTACCTGGCCGATCGGAATGGGGCGCTCATTGAGGGGTGTTTATCATCTGTTGCAGGACAGAATTTATCTTTACGACCGGGTAGGGCGGGAGAAAGCATCAGAGCGCCGCGTCATCGAAGGGCTGGATTCGGAGGAGGCGACGGCCGCGCTGGGTGATATAGCGGAGAATTTCAGGGAAGAGATTGAGCTGGTTAAAGGCGCATGTCCCGAGCTGTCGATCGAGGACTATCTTCTGGCACAGCAAACACCGGTATTTTTCGGTTCGGCGATCGGCAATTTCGGGGTTAAGGAATTGCTGGATGAGTTTGTAAACTATGCACCCGCGCCGTTGAATCGAGAAAGCGAGCAGCGCGAAGTGCAACCCGCTGAAGATAAATTGACCGGCTTCGTGTTCAAGATCCAGGCGAACATGGATCCAGGGCACAGGGACCGAATTGCTTTTATGCGCATTTGCTCGGGTGAGTACCACAAGGGTATACGCGTATTACATGTTCGTTCCGGCAAGGAAATGAAAATCCCGGATGCGATCACGTTTATGGCGGCAGACCGGCAGCATGCCGAAACTGCCTACGCAGGCGATATTATCGGTATTCATAATCACGGCACGATTAATATCGGCGATAGTTTCTCCGCAGGCGAAACGATTCGTTTTACCGGCATACCGAATTTCGCACCGGAAATATTTCGCCGCGCAGTGTTGAAAGACCCGCTTCGATTGAAAGCCCTGCAAAAAGGCCTTGCACAATTGTGCGAAGAGGGAGCAACGCAGTTGTTCAAGCCGATGCGCAACAATGATCTTATTCTCGGTGCCGTTGGCCCGTTACAGTTCGAAGTCGTTGCACACAGACTGCGGGACGAATACAAGGTTGAATGTCAGTTTGAAGCGATTAACGTTGCAACGGCGCGTTGGGTCGAATGTGATGATACGAAGATGTTGAGCGACTTCGAACGTAAAGCGCACGATAATCTGGCACTGGATCACGGTGGCAGTCTGGTCTACATTGCACCTACGCGGGTTAATCTCAACCTGACCGAGGAACGCTGGCCGGACATTGTCTTTCAGAAGACAAGAGAACACTAGCCAGCAGACCTCCGTCTGAGGCAAGGCTTTGCCGAAGTCCAAGATAGTTACCAAGCGAGTCATTACCTGGGCACTTTATGACTGGGCAAATTCTGCGTTTGCGCTGAGTGTGCTTGCGGTCCTGTTTCCATTGGTTCTTGGCAATTATTGGGGTGTTGACGACGGCGGTGTGTCGGCAACCATTCGCCTTGGCTGGATCACATTCACCGCAAGCATAGTTGTATTCCTGTCAGCGCCTGTACTTGGAACAATTGCCGACACGGGTGGATACCGCAAACGATTCCTGATGCTTTTCGCGATCCTGGGTGCGCTTGCTACAGCTGGACTGGGCTTTGTTGGGCGAGGGGACTGGCCGATCGCCCTGGGATTATATCTGCTCGCGTCAGTCGGCTTTTACAGTTCCATCGTGTTCTACGACTCCCTGCTCATAGACGTTACGGAGCCGCGTAACTACAGCTTCGTATCGACCCTGGGTTTTTCTCTCGGTTATCTCGGTGGTGCGACCTTGCTTGCTCTTCAACTTTGGGCGTTGAAGTCACCACAGACTTTTGGTCTTGAGAATGCCACTGAAGTATTCAGTTATGCATTTGTTTCAGTCGGCCTCTGGTGGCTCGTTTTCCTCTTGCCCCTGATATTCATGGTTCCCGAGCGACACAGTTCGACTGCGGTATCGGAGCACGCGATTCGGGCGGCCTACGCGGAGCTCAAAGCAACAGTTCAAAAGATCAGTCAGTACCGAAATATCATGATTTTTCTGGCTGGCTATTGGCTCTACATCGGTGGTGTATTCACCGTAATATTTATGGCTGTCAATTATGGACAACGCCTCGGCTTTGAAGACAGTGATCTTGTCCTGGCCTTGTTGATCGCTAACTTCGTTGGATTCCCGGCAACGCTGATTTACGGTTTTCTCGCGCATCGCTTCGGGGATAAGAAGGGTCTCTATGTCGCGTTACTGGCCTATGTCGGCGCCTGCCTCTGGGCCATTCAGATGACCGAAGTGCGAGAGTTTTACATCATGTCAGCCATGATCGGTATGGTGCAGGGCGGTGCGCAGGGACTTAGTCGATCGGTCTACGCCGCGTTAATTCCAGCGGATCAGCCGGGTGAGTTTTTTGGTTTTTACAGCATGACGACCAAGTTCGCGCACATCCTGGGGCCGGCTATGGTCGCGATTGCAGCGATGTTGTCGGATGACCCGAAGTGGGTGCTGCTGGCGCTCATGCCGATGTTTTTGGCCGGGGCATTCTTACTGGCGCTGGTTCGCGTGCCGACCACTCCTGAGACTATGGAATAGCGGCGACTGCTGTTTTTAGTCTTGATAAAGCGATATCGTTTTCGGGCCCGTAACGGGCATCGAGATAAGCGACGGTAACCGAATTCACGTTGTCGACGGGCAGTTTGTCTTCCGCCAAAGCGCGAACAGCAAACTCCCCGGCGGTTTCACCCACACGTCGTTGCAGATCTGTTTTGCGGACGAACTTGTTGTACAGAATGAAGGCGCGGTCTTTCGCTGGCGGGCGGTAGCGCAGCATCATGAAAGCGCTGATGATCAGGATAAACCCGACAACACTGCCAACCAGCAGCAGAAACTTCTTGCGCCAGTCCGGATCATCCATGCCGAGCCACTCCATGAACTTGTTCTGGGTCTCGGGTCCATAGCCCAGTATCCATTCGTTCCATTTCGCATTCAGCACATCCCAGGTCATTGCCAGGTCCTGCAGGAATTGTGAAGGTGCCGTGAATCCCCAGGTTTCCCCTATGCCGTCCAGAGTCGCAGCCTGGACGCCGTATTCGATGCGCTCGGGGGCGACGGCGGCTGTCGGGTCAACGCGGCGCCAGCCATAGCCCTCCAGCCAGACCTCTGTCCAGGCATGTGCGTCGGACTGGCGCACGATCAGGTGTCCACCCAACGGGTTTACCTCGCCACCCTGGTAGCCCAGAACAACACGCGCCGGGATGCCGGCGCTGCGCATCATGAATGCGAACGCCGATGCGTAGTGTTCGCAAAAGCCTTGCTGTGTGTCGAACAGGAATCGATCGACGGGATTGCTGCCTAATGCCGGTGGCTGCAATGTATAGAAATATTCTTCATCGTGAAATTTCGCGAGCACTGCGTTTATGTAGGCCGCATCGGATCCGGCATTCTCACGCATCTGGCGTGCGAGTTCGACGGAGCGCGGGTTACCGGTGTCGGGTATTTTTGTGTACCACTTACGATAAATCGCCTGCAGATCGGTCTGCACGACATGGTCAGTGTAGGAGACGACTTTGTAAGCGACCCGCTGCTCGATGGGCGTAACATGCACGAGCTGTTGCTGCGGCCCCATGAAGGCGCGTTCGATTGACCAGTCTTGCGGCATTTCGAGCGCAAATATCCACTGTTGTCGCGTGGGTTCCAGGGTTATCTCGTAGGACACCGGTTCACCATCGAACCGGATTTGATCCTCGGCGGGGGTACCGACTCTGGGCTAGGACCCCGTCCACGTACGGCCATTGAAGCGTGTCATGACGAGGCCTCGCCAATAGAGGTCGCGAGACGCCGGTATCTTGCCGTCAAAATGCACTCGGAATGCGACCGCATCCGACATGGAAAGTGAGCTGATATCGCCGGGACTCATCGTGTTGCTCAAGCCAGAGGCGCCGCGACTGGTATCGATCGGTACGGCCCAGAACGGCGACGACAAGCGCGGGAAAAATACCCACATGGCGATCGCCAGTGGAGCGGCATACAGCAACAAACGACCGCTGGTCACGAAGCTTTGCTTCGCAGTTTCGCTACTCCCCGCTGACATCCGCAGCCATGCCGTCAGGATTATCAACGTACTGCCAATGAGGTAGGGGAGCGACCACAAGTATTGCTCACGCAACAATGATGACATCACGAGAAAAATTGAAATGAACAACAACACGAACTGGTCACGACGTCTGCGAGTTTCCAGTAACTTGAGTGCTGCCATGATCGTCAGCAAAGCCGATCCCGGACCGACGCCGCTGATGGATGAATAGGTAGCAAAAACGCCAAGAAAACAAATGAGCGCAAGTCCACCGCGTAGCCACCGCGACGGCAGCGTACTCCGCCGCTTTTCGATCAGGTAACGCCACACGGCACAGCCAGCAAAGGCTACGGTAATCCAGATCGCAAGATAGGGTACGTGTGGGGCGATGGAGACAAGCAATGCCCCGATCGTCCACGGCAGGCTGGCCAACAGCGAACCGTCGGTGCCTCGCGCTTGCGCCTTCATGACGATTTCTCGTCGAACAGGGCAAGCGCCTCAAGGCATTGTCGTCGTTGCGCATCGCCGTGCGCGGGCGGAAATTCCTTGCCGGGGATTCGCAGACCATAGTCCTCTCGAGTGCGGTCCGAATTAACGATCCACCGGGTGAGAATCGACAGCCGCTCTTCGGTAGCGGCCGCAGGAATGTCGCTGAAGTCGAACCACTGACTGCTGGTGTCGGCTCCGGCAAACTGTTTGGACAGCAACTAGCCGCTACGTGCATAGGCTTTCCAGGCGACGTGCCGTGGAGAGTCACCAACGTGGTATTTTCTGAGCCCGGCAAAATCCTCTTCTCCCCGCGCATCGTGCTGGCGGTGGCCATGCGCGACCCGTGTCGGCGGCGGCTCAGGCGGATGCGTACTCGGATTCGGATATACGAGGCCCTGAAGATCCATGTGCAACCAGGCCCACGAGCGAAACAGCTCGAAGGGGAACAGCGTTCGAATGCCGAAGCGTTCAAGTCGTAGCCAACCGCGTCGCTGAGTCGCTATCGGCAAAACGAAAAGCTTGCTTTCACCGGGCTGCAGATCGTGTACGTCGCTTTCTGTCTTGTCGTGATAGATGCGAATGCCGTAACGCGCACTTTTGGACTGATTGGTGATGGCAATGCGAAAGCGTATTGCCTGTCCAGCGAAAACCGGATCGGTACCCGCGAAACTCAATTCCAGGCCGACCAGGTTGCGTTGACACTGGTGCATGGAAACAAAGCCAATGCCGGTGAGAATAAATGTGAGGACAAACGACAGATTATTGTTGTAGTTCATTGAACCCAACATCATTGCGAACGCCATCAGCCCGTATATGAGTCCTACACCCGTGGGGAGAATATAGACGCGCCGTGGCCGCAGCTTCGTCGTCGCGTCATCGCTGCCCTGGCGTTTACGCGCCCAGCGCAGTACCCGCATGACTGCGTGTTCACGTACGTTGCCGAAGAGCCGGCTAGGGTATTGCCACTGAATCGAGGACATGCTGGCAAAGCTCGGACGCGCTGCGGAAACGAGTGCTGCCAGCCGGTTTCAGCCTGTGCCCGGCGACCGACGAAAACACAGCCTGAATATCATCCGGATAAACACCGGAATGACTTTCGATGAATGATCGTGCCTGAGCTGCGGCTACCAGTGCCTGAGCACCACGAGGTGACAGTCCGATTTCAATATCGGCAGATTCGCGCGTGTGTCGAACCAACGCCTGCACATAATCAACTAATGGCTCACTGACGTGTTGCTTGCGTGCCGATTTTTGTAATTCGATGAGTGTCTCTGGTCCACAGACTGCCTTGATGTGGTCGAGCAGAGCTCGCCGGTCACCACCGGTGATGAGTTGCCGCTCGCTGGCTTCGTCCGGATAACCCATGGCAACTCGCATCAGGAAGCGATCGAGTTGCGACTCGGGAAGCGGAAATGTGCCGATCTGGTCACCGGGGTTCTGCGTCGCGATGACAAAAAACGGTTTTGGCAACGGGCGTGTATCGCCATCGACAGAGACCTGATACTCCTCCATTGCCTCGAGAAGCGCGCTTTGCGCTTGGGTGTAGCGCAATTGACTTCATCGGCAAGGATTAATTGCGAAAAAACCGGGCCCGGTTGAAATTCGAATTCACCGCTGTGCTGGCGAAAAACGGACACACCGACAATGTCAGCGGGTAGCAAGTCACTCGTAAACTGGATGCGCCGAAAACTAAGACCCAGTGTCCGGGCAAGCGATTGCGCGAGCATTGTCTTGCCAAGCCCGGGCAGGTCTTCGATCAACAGGTGTCCATGAGCGAGCAAACAGGATAGCGCCAGAGAAATTTGCTCGTCTTTACCGAGAATGATGCGCGCCAGCGCTTTTCGAGACTGGTCGATGGCTGTGCGTTGTGCGTCGACGCTGGTGGGCAGGGTCTCAAGTGTGTTGCTGCGCTGCATACAGTGGTCCTCCGCCCGGTATCGTTACCGATACGCGGTCAATTTGCACTGCCTCTCCCGCCAGAGTGTGATGCAGTGCTCAGAAAGCGGGCAGTATCAGTCGAGCTCGTCGAGTTTCTGCAGTTGCCCGGTCAGCTGTGCCAGGGCATTCTCGAACCCCGCAATGCGCTCACGTTCCTGTGTGACCACATCGGCCGGAGCATTGTTCACAAATTTCTCATTGTTGAGCTTGCCGGAGCTGCGTTGCAGGTCGACCTTGATCTTGTCTTCCAGTTTCCTGAGTCGTGCTCGCTCTGCATCAACATCGATGAGTCCCTTCATCGGCACCAGCAGACGCATATCACCCAGCAGTGCGGTCGCCGATGCCGGCGGTTCCTCGTCGTCACCGAGCAAGCTAACCGATGCTACGCGCCCGACGCGTTGTAACAGCAGCGCTTCGTTTTCCACCCGCACTTGATCGTTGCTACTTGCACCCTGCAAGATTACGGGCAGTGGCTTGCCCGGCGAAATGTCCATTTCTCCGCGAATCTGCCGAATTCCCAAAATGAATTTTTGTACCCATTCGATATCAGCAACGGCAGCCGGATCGGTCGCGTCCGCCGTAACTTCCGGGTAGGGACGCAACATGATCGAAGCACCTTCAATGTTGGCCCGTGCTGCGACCGTTTGCCAGATTTCTTCGGTGACAAACGGCATAAGTGGGTGCAGCAAGCGAAGTGTGGCTTCAAGAATCCCGATCAGCGTCTGTCTTGTGCCGCGTTTTTGTGCATCCGAAGATTCATCAGACTGCAAAATCGGTTTCGAGAGCTCGAGGTACCAGTCACAAAACTCGTGCCAGGTAAATTCGTACGCGGATTGCAAGGCAAGGTCGAGTCGATAGGTTGCCAGATGCTGGTGCATGTCGGCAGTAGCAGAATTGAAGCGCGACTTAATCCAGCGATCGGCTGAGCTGAACTCCACCTCGCCTTCATCAATCGATTCCGTATTCATCAAAACGTAACGTGCTGCGTTCCAGAGTTTGTTGCAGAAGTTCTTGTAGCCTTCGATGCGCCCCAGGTCGAAGCGAATGTCTCGCCCGGTCGTTGCAAGGGCCGCGAATGTGAGACGCAGGGCATCGGTGCCAAACTGGTCGATGCCGTCGGGAAAGTGTTTACGCGTCGCCTTCTCGATTTTCGACGCGAGGTGATCCTGCATCAGGCCCTGGGTACGCGTCAGAACCAGCGCTTCGAGGTCGATACCGTCGATCAAATCAATCGGATCCAGCACGTTGCCCTTGGATTTCGACATCTTCTGGCCGTCCTGATCACGGATCAGGCCGTGAATGTAGACCTCGTGAAACGGCACGTCGTCCATGAACTTCAGGCCGAACATGATCATGCGTGCGACCCAGAAGAAAATGATGTCGAAGCCGGTAACCAGAACGTTGCCCGGGTAGAACTCATCAAGCGCGTCCGTCTTTTCCGGCCAGCCCAATGTACTGAACGGCCATAGCGCGGATGAGAACCAGGTGTCGAGTACGTCATCGTCCTGCCGCAAGGCGATATCGCCAAGCTTGTTCTTCTCCCGGACGTCCTGCTCGGAGAAACCGACATAGACATTGCCGTCCTCGTCATACCAGGCTGGAATCCGGTGTCCCCACCAGAGCTGCCGGCTGATACACCAGTCCTGGATGTTGTACATCCAGTCGAAGTAGGTCTTCGACCAGTTTTCCGGCACAAACCGGATGCGACCCGTCTCGACGGCCTCGATCGCGGGCTTGGCGAGCGGCTCGATCTTCACGTACCACTGGTCCGTCAGGTAGGGTTCAACGACTGAATTGCTGCGATCGCCACGCGGGATTTTCACAACGTAGTCTTCGACCTTCTCCAGCAGACCTAAAGACTCAAATTCTTCGACGATTAGCTTGCGAGCGTCGAAACGATCCATGCCGCGATATTTTTCCGGAGCCTCTTCATTGAGCGCAGCGTTGTCGGTAAGGATGTTGTACATCGGCAGGTCGTGCCGTTTGCCGATATCGTAGTCATTGAAATCGTGTGCCGGAGTAATTTTCACGCAGCCCGTGCCGAATTCCGGATCAACGTAGTCATCGGCAATAATTGGAATACGCCGGCCAACGATCGGCAGGATAATTTCCTGGCCGACAAGGTCTTTGTACCTGTCATCGTCAGGGTGCACGGCCACTGCACTGTCGCCGAGCATGGTTTCCGGGCGCGTAGTAGCGACGACAAGACTGCCGTCGCCGGATGCCAGCGGGTAGCGAAAATGCCAGAGGCTGCCGTTCTCGTCTTCTGACAAAACCTCAAGATCTGACAATGCGGTGTGTAATTTCGGGTCCCAGTTGACCAGGCGTTTGCCACGATAAATCAGGCCCTCTTCATGCAGTTGCACGAACACCTTCTGCACCGCTCTGGACAATCCTGTCCATGGTGAAGCGGTCACGGCTCCAGTCCACCGATGCCCCAAGGCGTCGTGTCTGGTTCGCGATCTGGCCACCGGATTCTTCCTTCCATTCCCAGACGCGTTCAACAAATTTCTCACGTCCGAGATCGTGTTTTGATTTTCCCTCGGCGTTAAGAAGTCGTTCGACAACCATCTGCGTCGCAATACCCGCGTGATCCATGCCAGGTTGCCACAATGTGCGGCAGCCTTTCATGCGATGGAAGCGAATCAGGGTATCCATGATCGTGTCCTGAAACGCATGCCCCATGTGCAAGGTACCGGTCACATTGGGTGGTGGGATTACGATGCAATAGGGCGTGCCTTCTCCTCGCGGGGCGAAGTAACCCTGTTCCTCCCAGCGCTCGTAGATGCGCTGCTCAATGTCCTGCGGTTGGTAGGTCTTGTCCATCAGATCTTGTGTGTATTCATCTTGTGACCCTGTTCACGGTAGCTTGCGTACCGCTGTCGGCTCTTGGCCCGACAGGTTTCGTCGGAGCTTACAAGCTCAGCGATGCGCGGAAAACGACCGGCAAAAGACGGGATTTCATCGCACAGAGTGATTAGCAGGTCACACGGTTCTATGGGTGAATCGCCAAAGCCTATGGTGATGGGTGCTGCATTTTCGCTGCCGGCGAGTTCATGTGGAACGAAACTACCGTCACGAAATGTCCACAGGAGTTCGTCAAGACGCTCCGCATCCGCCTGCGTCATGGTATGGATGTGAATGCTGTTCTCCAGCCGCCAGGCCTTTTCGGCCAGCTTACAGGCGAGTGTGTTGCGTGCGTGTTCGTCGACCCGGTCGAGAACGTAAAAGTCGACTTGCGCCACGTCAATATCAGGGCAGCGCGCCGGCACGCGACAGCAGGAACTCTGACAACATTGAAACCGGTCGCCCGGAGGCTCCCTTTGCCGCACCGGATTTCCATGCCACGCCTGCGATGTCCAGGTGCGCCCAGTTCAAACCGTCCGTGAACTTGCCGAGAAAACACGCGGCCGTAACCGAGCCGCCACCAGGCCCGCCAATATTCGCCATATCGGCGAAATTGCTCTTGAGTTGCGCAGCGTATTGATCACCCATGGGCATTTCCCAGCCAGTGTCCTCTGCATGATTGCCTGCGGCGAAAATTTCTTCACGCAGATCGTCGTTGTTTGAATAGATCGCACAGCGGTGATGGCCCAGGGCAACAACGCAGGCACCCGTCAAGGTTGCCACGTCGATAACGGCCGCTGGCTTAAATCGTTTTGCATAGGTCAGTGCATCGCACAGTATCAAGCGACCTTCAGCATCTGTGTTCAATACCTCGATCGTTTGACCGGACATGCTTTTGACGATATCCCCAGGGTGAGTCGCGGTGCCACTCGGCATATTCTCGACTGAAGGGACGACGACGTTCACATTGATTGGCAGCTTCAGTTTGCTGATTGCAGCCATCGTGCCGATGACACTTGCGGCTCCGCACATGTCAAATTTCATCTCGTCCATGCCGGGGCCCGGCTTCAATGAAATGCCGCCGGTATCGAAGGTCACGCCCTTTCCGACCAGCACGACAGGTTTGCCACTGCCGGCACCCTTGTATTGCATGACAATGAGCTTGGCCGGTTCCACAGCACCTGCTGTAACAGACAGCAGCGAACCCATGCCGAGTTTTTTCATCTCGGACTCATTCAGAACACGGGTCGACAATTTTCCATTGCCGCTCGCGAGCTTTTTCGCAACCCGGGCGAGATAAGTGGGCGTACAGACGTTGGCTGGCAGATTGCCCAGGTCTTTTGCGAGCGACACACCTGCGGAAATTCCAGCGCCATGTTCAGCGCCGCGACTGGCTCTAGCCGCATCACCACGTTTTGCAATAGCGAGGCCTATCGTGTTCAACGGCATTGCCGATTTTTTACGACCGCTTTTCATTTGATCAAAGCGATACAGTGAGTCATTGATGCTTTCGACCGTGTGTCGCGCAAGGTAATAAGCATCACAACCGGCTACCGGTTCCAGAGTCAGGCAATTCAGTACCTGTTTGACCCGGGTGTCCGCAACCGCTTTCGTCGCCGCCGCGACGGCTTTACGAAAGGCAGCGGCATCCAGCTCCCCGGATTTGCCCAGTGCAACGACAGCAACCCGACCCGCCTTGACGCCCGGTACGGCGTTCAAAACGACCGCCCGGCCGGGCTCGTCCGAGATGTCGCCCGACTTGATGAGCTTACGAAGGTAGCCCTTGCTGGCGGCGTCGATATCGGCAGCGCCAGCACTCAATTTGCCATGTTTGTAGACACCGACAATGACGCAATCAACGGCTCGTCGAGAAGCCTTGCTGGTAGTTGTAAAGTATTTCATAGATTCCCAGTATTCCTTGGTTATTGTTCCGAGACTGTCACGGACAAAATAAAAGCGGTAGTCTAACCAATTCAGCTACCTACAGCTACGTAATTCCCGGACACCGATGATCCGTATCCTCGATCGGTACATATTTCGTGAGATCGCCACGGCCTGGCTCGGGGTCACGATGGTTCTGTTGCTGATTTTGCTCACAAACCAGTTTGCACGAGTCCTCGGTGACGTTGCCAAAGGCAAATTGCCCAAAGACGCGGCATTTGACGTGATCGGGCTGTCCGCGCTGCAATATCTGACTATCCTGGTGCCCATCGGGCTGTTTCTGGCGATCATGCTGGCGCTCGGCCGGCTTTACAGGGACAGTGAAATGCCTGCAATGATGGCTTGCCGTGTTGGCCTGTCAGGTGTTTACCGGCCATTGACCTGGCTGATGCTGCCGCTCGTCATCGGTGTTGCCTGGCTTTCGATTGAAGGTGCGCCGTGGGCATACACGACGGTTGACCGAATTGGTGCGGAAGCACGGCGGCAGGTGGACCTCGCCAGCATCGAACCGGGTCAGTTCACTATTCTGGGTCCGGATCGGGCGGTTGTTTACGGGGACAGTATGACGCCCGATGGCAACATGCAAAACGTCTTCATGCAACGGCGGGCCGATGATGGTTCGGTAGCAGTCGTGACTGCAGATCTCGGCGAGATGGTCGAGTCAGACGATCCGGATGTACATCTCCTGGTATTGCATGATGGGCGACGCTACGAAGGTGTACCCGGAACGACCGAATTTCGTGTGATCGAATTTTCTGAACACGGTATACCGTACAGGCTACCCAGCTTGAGCGCACCAGAGCCGAAACCACGGACGATGGCGTTTTTCGACCTGATGCGCTCCGGGGAGCTTCAGCATGTCGCCGAATTTCAATGGCGACTTGGCGTGCCATTGGCGACCATAATTTTGGCAATACTTGCAGTGCCGTTGAGCAAGAGCCAACCCCGTGCGGGCCGTTACGGTCGTTTGGCGATCGGGCTGCTCGTTTTCATTATTTATATGAACATGATCAGCGCATCCAAAGCGTGGATCGAGCAATCGATCATTTCTCCCGCACTTGGCATTTGGTGGGTACATGCCGTCATGCTGATGTTCGCCCTGGGATTACTCGCTGTGCAAAACGGTTACCCCGGCAGGCTGTTCAGATGACCGGCATCCTCAGCCAATACATGATGCGTACCATTTTCGCGGGCACGGCGATGGTGCTGGTCGTGCTGCTGGCGTTGATTGGCTTGTTTGATTTCATCGCGGAGCTTGACGACGCGCAAGGGGGCTATCAGACGGCGCAGGCGATTCTCTATACCGTTTTGCGACTGCCCAATCTTGCGTTCGCGATGTTACCGATCGCTGCGTTGATCGGGTCGCTACTCGGACTGGGCGCCTTGGCGGGCAATAGCGAAATTATCGTGATGCGATCATCCGGGCTGTCCGTGCGTGAATTATCGACCATGGTGGCGTTATCGGGCGGCGTGCTTTTGGTGTTCACGGCTTTGTTGGGTGAGTTCATCGGACCGCCACTTGATTCCTATGCACGCAAAATGCGGATGGAGGCGCGCTACGAGCAGGAAGATGCACCTCCCGGCAATGAAACCTGGGTCAAGGACGGTTCGACCTTCCTGCACCTGGAAAGGGTTAGTCCCGAGTTTGAGTTCGGCAGTCTCTACATCTACAAATTTGACGAAGAGCGCCTGCAGTCAATTGCCGTAGCGGAGAATGCCGGTATTGACGAGAACGACAACTGGATTCTGGAAAACCTTCGGGAAACGAAATTTCAGAATGACGGTGTCCAGGTAATGCAGTCTTCCCGGTTGGTAGAGTCTTTCGAAGTGAACTCTGATCTGCTGGGCAGTTCTATCGCGAAGCCGCTGAGTCTGTCGGCGCGGGAGTTGCTCAGCTATATCGACTACCTGAAGCGCAACAGTCTTGATGCGAGCCGTTATGAAACCGAATTCTGGTACCGTGTGTCGCGAACATTTACGCTATTGTTCATGCCGGTACTGGCGTTGGCATTTGTTTTCGGCTCCGTAAGAAGCGGTGGTGCCGGCGGCCGCTTGCTGCTCGGAGTGGTGATTGGTCTGGCGTACTATCTCGCGAGTGAGATGCTCGCCAGCTCGGGTCAGGTATTCAATCTAAACCCGATTGTGGTTAGCTGGTTACCGTCGGTGACGTTAATGATTGTCACCCTGATTGCATTGTCGCGGATACGTTAAGCGTCTTTTTTCGGGTAGTACACGATTCGTGTCTTGCTGATGCGGTCGTGCCAGGTCAGCCTGTCTTTGTCCCACAGCGACCAAAGAAAACCGAGACCCGCCGGCGCCCATGAAATGAGCGCTGCGAAAAAGCGAATGTTTGCAGCACCAAAGCCGACTTTTCCACCGTCCATGGATTCGAGCTGCAGTCGCCAGGACTGCATGCCTAAAGTACGCCCCGACCGCGTCCAGAAAGCAACGAAGAATCCATAGATAACCGTGGCAAGGACCATGCGGTAGAGGAGATTCTCACCGGATTCGACGGGTTCGCCACCGCGGATGGCGATAAATGGCAGCGTCGCCAGGAACAGCAGGGCCAGAATGAGCAAGCCGTCGTACAACATCGCCGCGATGCGGCGAATCAGTGTGGTGTTCTGCATTATTCGACACCTATGCTCTTCAATGCCAGTGCCTGGCGTTTGTAATCGCGACCGAGCCAAAGCGCAATTACGAACCATATTGCAGCAAATGGCAACATCATAATGGACACACCAGAGATACCCAGCACCATCAGAAGTTTGACCGACCATGCACCGATGATATCGCCGAAGCGATAGACTGCCGTTTCGATGAAATTTTTGGTTTTGTATTTTTCTTCGGGTGTGACTACTGAGTACAACATGTCGGTGCTTGGCTTACTGAAGCTGAAACCGAGTGCTCTGCGCGCAATGGTCAGGAATGCGACAACAGCGAGGACCGGGTCGAAAGCCAGCAGTATGAATCCGGCTACAGAAACGATGGGTTGGAGCGCAAGTGACCGACCAATCCCGAATCGCATAACAATTTGCTTGACGATGAACATTTGACCGAGCAGGGCGAACAAATTGGTCCAGAAGTTGATGTTCGAATAGAATTCGGTTCGTGCATTGGTACCGGAGATCGATTCCTCAACCATCTGTGCGGCAAATATGTACAGAGCTGTCCCGAGCAAACTGGCGATAATTGAACAAACAACGATTCCGAGGAAGTAATTGGATCCGAAAACATGCGTGATACCGCCGAGTGGGCTGCCGCCGAGGGGTTTACTGCTTTCAACGGTCTCGTCAATTTCCTCTTCGTGTTCATGCGCCACCCAATGCCGGAGCTTGTAAATACACAGGACAGGAACGATCAGAATCGCCGCTGCAATCGGAAAAAGGTTCTGAAAGCCGATCTTGACCACGACTGCACTCGTGGCTGCGGCGCCGATTAGTGCGCCGATACTTCCGCCGGCGGTAATGAAACCGAACAGTCGTCTGCCTTGCTCGCGAGTATAAATATCCGCCATGAAGCTCCAAAAAACGGAAACGACAAACAGATTGAAGATACTTAGCCAGACAAAAAAGGCGCGCCCAAGCCAGATGTGGTCGGTGCCATCGTCAATGTTCCGGGAGAAGATAAACCAAAAAATCAAAATATTTGAAACGAAAAATAAATTGATCCAGGGAAGGAATGTCCGCCTTGGATATCGTGACGTGACCCAGCCGAATAATGGTGCAGCGAACATCATGGCGACAAAAGTGCCCATGAACAGATAGGGGATCGTATCCGGGCCGCTGCCAACGGCCATCGCCTCGCGAATAGGGCGAAGGATGTAGTATGAAGACAAAACGCAAAAGAAATAGGCAAAAGACCACGCTACAGCCACATATTCATGCTGCTCGGGGCCCAAAACCTGCCCAAACAGAAATTTGCGTGGCTTTGAGGTAGGGTTGCTGGCCATCGTGGTGCCATCTTAATGGCCAAGCGACAAAAGTCACACTAAATTAATAAAACAATCGTTGGGGGGTAAAACCATGGAAGCAGTCGTAATCGTCACAGTGCTGGCATTGCTGCAGTACGTGTATTTTGGAATTCAGGTTGGTGGAGCGCACCAGAAGTACGGCATCAAAGCGCCGACCATGTCAGGTGATCCGCAGTTCGAACGCGTCAATCGTGTACACCAGAATACGCTGGAGCAACTCATCGTTCTGCTTCCGGCACTTTGGATGTACGCGAAGCTTGTAAATCCGCTTTGGGGTGCCGGCATGGCCGTTGTCTATCTTATCGGGCGATTCGTCTATCGAGCCGAGTATACAAAGGACCCGTCAACTCGATCTCTCGGCTTTGCACTGTCGTTTTTGCCCGCTACGGTAATGTTAGTTTGGGTACTCATCGTCGCGGTCATGAAAATACCTGTAACAGCTTCTCAATAAATCGGCGAGATTTGGCACTGTCCAAATCTCGTCGTTCGTTCGATGCTCGTCGCTCATACAGTGAAGGAGAAGAACGATGGCGAAAAGGAGTTTTGCCGCACTGATCGCGGTGTTGTTGCTACCGGCAACTCAATCGTATGCACAACCCATAGCAGTCACGGTCGATGGTTGCACAAGGCTGGCGCGTGTCGTCTACACAGAAGTCTCTGCAGCCGCTGTCTACGGGCCGGGTAAGTCGGGCCCCTGGATGATCAACCTGGGGAAGGGTGATATCTCGGTTTGTGCCCATACAGCCAAAACCGTGTCGCAGGCTTTTAGCTCGGCAATGTTGAGTGCTGGTATCGACGTCAGCTGGTCGCGCGGGCCAATGGGTACCGGTGACTTCTGCTTGAGTCACTATCTGTCACAGTGTTATCCGGATCGTGAGCGAACATCGTTCTCGACGTTTGGCACTCAGGCGGCATTCGTACAGAAAAGCTGGTCGATTGTTTCTCAAGCTGTCATGCGTGAGATGTACAACCCGTTCAGCAGCGATGAAGTCCGGTTTCGTGATGAGGACCTCAGCTTGCGCCTGGGTCTGGCGCTGCGGTCGATGGATGTTGCGGACAGGTACTAGCCCGTGAGACGGGAAGTTGCCGGTCTAGGTTCCGGCAGCTTCCCAATCAGCAATTACCTGCCGGGCCATATCGACATCTTTCAGAGGCACAACAACTCGAATATTGCCGGACGCCGGAAGTTGCCCAATGCCGCCCTGCAGGTACTCGCCCTGAATGTTTGCCTTGATTCCGGCTTGCTGTAGCTGGTGCATGACGAGATGAGCCTCGATATTGTTGGACGCGTCATAGACCGATTTCATCGTTACCTCGCTCGCGGGCCATTGTCCGGATGATCCGGGCTTGCCGATATTTGTAATTTCCACAGCATTTGACAGTCCGCAGGACGGCTAAGGTCGCGCATTCGGCACTATTTCCGGGAATCATCATGGACTGCGACATTATCATTGTTGGAGCAGGTCCGGCAGGCTTGAGCATCGCCAGATCGCTGGCTGCACTATCGCTGTGACCCGTAGGAGCGCGCCCTGCGCGCGAAGCGTAGCGGCAGCCGTAAGGCTGCTCGAAATCTGCACACTGGCAGAAGCACAGCCAAGGGCAGGTTTCGCGCGCAGGGCGCGCTCCTACAAGGTCCGGGACAAGTGCTGC
>Ga0114931_10001658_pt1 | contig 28378 bp, 26 predicted proteins | sample 2SBtaG_FD_89579 | JGI IMG/M metagenome (GOLD analysis project Ga0114931, IMG submission 89579) | Deep subsurface microbial communities from Kolumbo volcano to uncover new lineages of life (NeLLi) - 2SBTROV14_V59a metaG | ecosystem: Environmental > Aquatic > Marine > Volcanic | place: Kolumbo... | reverse complement strand
GCGGATGACACGGCCTCCGAAGGACAGAGATGCGGCCTCGCCGGCTGATCGCCCGGAGGCGGAGGAGGACCCCGACGCCCATTCGTCGTTCGCCTCGCCGCCCTGCTTCATGCACGAGCTCGATCCCGCCTACCTCGGCTACCTCGACCGGGGCGCGCTGGCGTCGCGGCTCGGCGCGCTCCTCGAGGAGGGTCGCGCCGTCGCGGAGATGGAGCGCCTGGCGTCGCGGGAGACCGCCGGCGACGAGGCGCGCGCCGCGCTCGACCGCGCCCGGGACCGGATCGTTCGGAAGATCCGCGAAATCCTGCCCCGGATCGCCGATGACGGCGTTCACCGGACCTTGAGCGAGATGCTCGCCGTTTGCGAGCGACGGATCGCGCGCCGCCGGCGGCTTAAGGGCTGATGCCGAGCGCATCCCGGCCGGGCGGCATTCCGCGCTACCGGCCCTTCGCCGGGCCGGCGCTTTTCCGCCAGGGGTTTCGGCCGTTCTTTCTCGGCGCGGGGCTTTGGTCCCTGGTCGCCGGCGCGCTCTGGCCGTTCGTCCTCGACGGCGCCCTTTCGATCCCGACGGCATTCGATCCCGTGAACTGGCATGCCCACGAGATGCTCTTCGGGTTCGTGACGGCGGTGGTCGCGGGGTATCTTCTGACCGCGATCCCCAACTGGACCGGCCGGATGCCGCTTCAGGGGTGGCCCTTGGCCGCGCTGTTCGCGATCTGGGGGATCGGACGCGTCGCGGTCACCTTTTCGGCGACGATCGGCGCGTTCGGCGCGATGCTGCTCGATTTGTCGTTTTCGGCCGTCCTTCTGGTCGCGATCCTGTACGAGATCGTCTCCGGCCGAAACTGGCGCAATCTGCCGATGGCGCTCGCCTTCGGCGGGTTGGGGGTCGCGAACCTGTTGACCCATCTGGACGCCGCGGGCCTGGCGCCGAGCGGTGATCTCGGCCTGCGTTCGGGCATCGCCATCGTCGTTTTCCTGATCGGCCTGGTCGGCGGACGGATCATTCCGAGCTTCACCCGGAATTGGCTCGCCAAGCGCGGCGCGGCGCGCATGCCCGCGCCCCCTGGACGGTTCGACCGCTTTTGTTCGGGCTTGACGCTGGTCGCGCTGGCCACCTGGACGGTCGCGCCCGAGAGCCTGGTCGCCGGCGTCGGCCTGCTCTGTGCCGGGCTGGCCAACCTTGTCCGGGTCGCGCGCTGGCGAGGCTTGCGCGCGGCCGCGGAACCCCTGGTCTGGAGCCTTCACCTGGGGTTTCTCTGGGTGCCGGTGGGACTCCTGCTCGTCGGCCTCGGCGTGGTCCCGCCCGGTCCGTCGTCCTCGGCGGGGCTGCACGCGCTGACCGCCGGCGCGATGGGAACCATGACCCTCGCGGTGATGACCCGCGCGATCCTGAGCCACGCGGGGCGGCCCCCGACGGCGGATCGCTGGACCGCCGCCCTCTACGTCCTCGCGAGCGCGGCCGCGGCGCTTCGCGTCCTGGCGCCGTTCGCGGCCGACGCCTCGCTTTCGTTGCTGCATGCCTCGGCGCTTTCGTGGAGCGCGGCGTTCGGGATTTTCGTCATCCGTTTCGGGCGCTTGCTCGTGTCCCGGTAGCTTGCCCGCCCGCGCGCGCGGGTGGGGGCATTGAAACTTCGTCGGGCGCGGAATTACGCCATGCGGACCTCTTGGAAATAGACCCTGGCCTTGAGGGGGGATTCCGGATTAGTTTCCCGGCGGCGGGCTCTTGACGCCTTGATGTGAGAATGATAGTCATTCGCATATAGTGATCAATCACAGCCTTTCGGAGGTCGGTCGTGGGGGTTCGCGTTGATGAGTCCGCGTTAATGTCGCAAGAGACGGGAGAGCTCTCGGCGGTCGCCCCCGGGGCGCGAAGCGACTACCGGCGCGGCGGTTTCCTTCTCGCCGTGTTCGGCCCGGGCCTTGTCGTCATGCTCGCCGACACCGATGTCGGGAGCCTGGTGACCGCCGCGCAGAGCGGCGCCCGTTGGGGATACCGGCTGCTTCTCCTGCAACTCGTCCTGATCCCGATTCTTTATGTGGTGCAGGAGCTGACCGTCCGGCTCGGGGTTCACACCGGGCGCGGCCATGGCGAGTTGATCCGCGACAGCTTCGGCCCGATCTGGGCCTGGGTCTCGGTGGCGGGGCTCGTGGTGGCCTGCTTCGGGGCGCTGCTCACCGAATTTTCGGGTGTCGCCAGCGTCGGGCTTTTGTTCGGCATGCCGCAATGGACGAGCCTTTCGCTCGCGGCGGGCTTTCTGCTGCTCGTGGTCTGGACCGGTTCCTACCGAAGGGTCGAGCGGGTCGCCGTTCTGTTCGGCCTGTTCGAGCTCGCCTTCTTCTGGGTCGCCTTCGCCGCCGAGCCCGACGGGACGGCGCTGGTCGCCGGGCTCGCCCACGCGCCCTTCGGCGACGCCGACTACCGCTTCCTGATCGCCGCCAACATCGGCGCCGTGATCATGCCCTGGATGATCTTCTACCAGCAGTCGGCGATCGCCGATAAGGGGCTCGCGCCCGAGCACTACCAGGCGGCGCGCTGGGACACGGCGCTGGGCGCGGTTCTCACCCAGCTCGTGATGGCGGCGGTCCTGGTGGCGACGGCCGCGACCATCGGCCGGGCGCGCCCCGACACCTCGCTCGCGACCGTCGGCCAGATCGTCGAGGCCTTCGTGCCCTTCCTCGGCGAGACCGTGGGCCGGGTGGTGTTCTCGGCCGGCATCCTCGGCGCGGCCTTCGTCGCCGCGATCGTCGTCTCGCTCGCGACCGCCTGGGGGCTCGGCGAGGTGACGGGATACCACCATTCGCTCCAGCGCAGTCCTCGCCGGGCGCCCTGGTTCTACACCGTCTACAGCCTCATGATCGTGGGCGGAGCGCTGGTCGTCGCCAAGGTGCCCAGCCTTGTGACCCTGAACGTCGCCGTCGAGGTGATGAACGCGCTACTCCTGCCGCTGGTGCTCGGCTTTCTTTACGCGCTCGCCATGCGGGCGCTGCCGGCGCGGGTGCGGCCGGGGCGGATCTATCGCTGGGTGGTGCTCGCGGTCGTCGTCGCGACCTCGGCGCTCGGCGTCTACGCCGGTCTCAGCGGCGCCTCGGCCCTGACCCCCTGAGGCACCTCGGGTCGCGGCCCACCCCCTTGTCCTCCATGATCATTCACGCTCCTCGGGGTGAAGCGGGCGCCCGATCACGCGCCGGGATTGTCAAGTCGCGCGCCAAGCGCCCTGAGCAGGCGTGCGCCATCCCCGCGCCACGCCGCGCCATGCATGCAGGCCAGCGTCGTCCTCGTAGTGGGAAAACGATACATATCGTAGACGCTCGACCGGCAGGATCGCTTGAATCGCCTCGCGCACAAGCGGGAACATCCGTCGCAAGCCGGTGTGGAACAACAGCGGCTCGTCATCCACCACAAGATATTGGTTGAAGGTGAAGCCGCCCGGCACGGCGGAGACTGGCGTGCTGATCCGGAATATGCCCCACGCGATTTCCTCGACGCGCGTGCCGGACTCGCCGTTGGTCATCATGGGGTGTTCCTTTTGGTTCGGGGTCCGTCGTTACGGCCCGCGACGGCGGTGGTGGAGCGGTGCATCTCCACGAGCGCGATTAGCGCGCCGGAAAGCACGGCTTCCGCCTCCGCCGGCTCAAGTCCCTGGTCGCTTTCGAGCCGTTGCCAAGCCGAAAAATCCAGGAGAATCTCGCAGAGCGCCATGAGTGCGGCGGGTGGGGATGCGCCGAACGCCGGCTCCAGCGCCAGTTCCATTAGCCGGCGGCGCGCGCCGGTCTCTTTGCGCAGCCACTCCGTCAGTTCGGGAACAAGCCGCGCCTCGTAATTCGCCCAGCGCATCCACGGGGCGTAGTAGTGGTAATACGCGAAGAGCGCGTGAACCAAGGCCTCCAGCCGGGCAGCGACATCGCCGGCGCGGTCGTAAATCCGTGGTCCAAGGGGCGGCGCGAGCGCGGCCGCCTGACCGGTGCACGCCGCGAGAAGGTCCCCGCGCGTGGGAAAATGATTGTAGACGGTCGGGACCGCGACATCGGCGCGCTTCGCGATCATCGCATAGGTGGTCGCGAGGACGCCTTGTTCGGCATGCAGGGCGACCGTGCTTTCGACGATCTTGCGCCGGGTTTTCTCGGCGGCGGCCTTGCGCCGGTCGGAACGGTAGCGTCGGGGACTCATCGGCGCGCCCTTGGCTGCGATTTAATTGAATGAACAATAAATCCAAATATAGTGGATCGTCAATCGCTATTCCCGACGCCGACCGATCGCGCTTGAACGCGCCGGGTGTTGTCGCTATAATTTCGAAAAACAAAATAAGATTTCGTTATTCGGAATTTTGTCGACCGTCCAAGGGAAAGGCGGAGGCCCGCCGGAAAGCCCGCGCGCACGGCGATGCTTGGGTCGCGGTGATGTTCGAGGCGCGAACGAATCGGGGAGACGACGTCGCCATGACGCAGGACCAGCCCATCGGCGCTCCGGGGCCGAGGCCATGACCGCCCCACGCGCGGTCTGGCGGGTCGGCATCGACGTGGGCGGCACCTTCACCGACGTGGTGGCGCTGCGCGGCGAGGCGAATAACGCGGCGGGCGAGGTCCGCGTGGCCAAGGTCGCGAGCCGGCGCGACGATCCGGTCGCGGGGCTGCGCGCAGCGCTGGCCGCCGTGCGTCTCGATTGGGACGAGGTCGCCGATCTGGTCCACGGCACAACCATGGTGACCAACGCGATCGTCGAGGACCGCCTCGCCCCGGTCGCGCTGATCGCCACCGAGGGCTTCGCCGACACCCTCGCCATCGGCCGCCAGAACCGGCGTTATCTCTATCGTCTCGACCGGCCCCCCAAGGCGCCGCCCCAGGTGCCCGACGCGCGCCGCATCGAGGTCGCCGAGCGGCTCGATCACCGGGGCCGGGTGCTGCGCCCGCTCGATCCCGAATCGGTCGAGGCAGCGATGGCGCGCGCGGTCGAAAGCGGGGCCGAGGCGGTCGCGGTCTCGCTGCTCCACGCCTATGCCAACCCGGCGCACGAGGAGGCGCTCGGCCGCGCGCTCGGCGAACGCTTCGCCTATGTCGCGCTTTCCAACCGGGTCAACCCCGAGGCGCGCGAGTACGAGCGCACCGCGACCACGGCCTTGAGCGCCGGCGTGATGCCGCTCGCGGCCGGCTATCTCGACCGACTCGATCATGCGCGGCCCCGGGGTTCGCGTCTTCACCTGTTCCATTCGGCGGGCGGCATGGCCGCGCCCGAGGCGCTGCGCGAGCTGCCGCTTGGGCTCGCGCTGTCGGGGCCGGCGGCGGGGGTCGCGGCGGCGGGCGACGTGGCCTCGGCGCTCGGCCTCGATCACGCCATCAGCTTCGACATGGGGGGCACGACCACCGACGTCTGCCTGATCACGCAGGGCCGCGCCGAGATTTCGAGCGATCGCGCGCTCGCCGGCCGGCCCATGCGCCAGCCCATGGTCGCGGTCGAGACCATCGGCGCGGGCGGCGGCTCGATCGCGGCGCTCGATCGCGGCGCGCTCCGGGTCGGCCCGGAAAGCGCGGGCGCCGATCCGGGGCCGGCCTGCTACGGGCGCGGCGGCGCGTGTCCGACGGTGAGCGACGCGAACCTCCTGCTCGGCTATCTCGACGGCGGGCGGGTGCTGGGCGACGGCCTGCGCCTCGACGTCGAGGCGGCGCGCGCGGCGGTTGCCGGGCTCGCCCGCGAGATGGACATGACGATCGAGGACGCGGCGCTTGGCATTGTCCGGGTGGCCGACGCGGCGATGGTCCGCGCGCTCCGCCGGATCACGGTCGAGCGCGGCATCGACGGGCGGCGCTGCGCGCTGATCGCCTTCGGCGGCGCGGGGCCGATGCACGCGGTCGAGGTCGCGCGCGCCTTCGGCATCGTGCGCGTGATCGTGCCGGCGAACTCGAGCGTCTTCTCGGCGCTCGGCTGCGTCGGCGCCGAGCTCGCCTATTCCCAGCAGCGCACGCTCCGCATGGCGGTGACCAATTGGGATGCGGCGCGGCTCGATGCGGCGCGCGCCGAGCTTCGCGCGCGGCTCGCCGCGCCGCTCGTCGCGGCGGGCTTTGATGCGGCCGCGCTGGCGATCGAGGAGGTCGCCGCGATCCGCTATGCCGGGCAAAGCTACGCCATCGAGATCAACCGCCCGGCCTTCGACGACCCCGCCGCGCTCGGGCGCGCCTTCGTCACTCGCCACGAGGCGCTCTACGGCTTCGCGACCGACGAGCCCTGGGAACTGGGCGCGATTCGCCAACGGGTCTCGGTCCCGCGCGCGGGCGCGGCGACCCCGCGTCCGGACGCCGGCGAAGGGGCGTTGGGACCCGAGACCGTCGCGCCATGCGTCTTCGCCCGCGCGGGCGCGGTCGCGACCCCGCGTCACGACCGTGGGGCGCTGATCGCGGGCCGCCGGATCGACGGGCCGGCGATCGTCGAGGACGTCTGCTCGACGGTCGTGGTGCCGCCGGGCGCGACGCTGGTCGCCGACGCGGCGGGCCATCTCCACATCGACGTCGGGGCCACCCCATGACCGCCGCCGCGATCGACCCCGTGACCCTCGAGGTCATCCGCAACGCGCTCACCGCGATCGCCGAGGAGATGTCGCTGGTCGTCATGCGCGCGGCGCGCTCGCCGCTTCTGCGCGAGGCGGGCGATCTGTCCTCGGCGCTGACCGACGCCGACGGCGCGCTGATCGCCCAGGGGCGCGACATTCCCATGCACATGGGGGTGATGAGCTTCACGGTGAAGGCGTTCCTGAAACGCGTGCCCCGCGACCGCCTCGCGCCCGGCGACGTCTGGTTCCTCAACCTGCCCGAGGTCGGTGGCAATCATCTGCCCGACGTCAAGGCGGTGCGCCCGATCTTCGCCGGCGGCGCGATCCGCGCCTTCGCGGTCAGCCTCGCGCACTGGGCCGATATCGGCGGCGCGGTGCCCGGAAGCTATGTGGCGAACGCGACCGACGCCTGGCAGGAAGGGCTGCGCCTGCCGCCGACGCGGCTGTTCTCGGCCACCGGGGCGGATCGCGAGAAGCTCGACCTGGTGCTCGCCAACCTGCGCGGCGCGGTCGAGCGCGAGGGCGACATTCTTGCCCAAATGGCCGCGACCCGCGCCGCCGAGGAGCGCCTCGCCCATTTGTTCGACGAGCACGGCGTCGCCACCGTCGCGGCCGCCGTCGCCGCCATCCACGACCGCGCCGAGGCGCAGATGCGCGCCGCGCTCGCGGGCCTCCCCGACGGCGTCTACGAGGGCGAGGACTGGCTCGACGACGACGCGGCGGGCGGCGGGCCGGTGGCGGTGCGGGTGCGGATCGCGGTCGCCGGCGACGAGGCGGTGTTCGACTTCTCGGCGAGCGACGACGCGACGCGCGGACCGCTCAACACCACGCCGTTCATCGCCGCGGCCTCGGTGTTCTACGCGGTCAAGGCGCTGCTTGGCCCCGAGATCCAGCCCTCGGGCGGCTGCTACCGGCCGCTGCGGGTGATCACGCGCCCGGGCTCGCTGCTCGATCCGGGCCCCGAGCGCCCGGTGGTCGGCGGCAACCACGAGACCTCGCAGCGGGTGGCCGACGCGGTGTTCCGCGCGCTCGAGCCGGCGCTCGCCGACCGGCTCACCGCCGGCGGGCCGACCACCTCGGGGCTGGTGCTGTTCAGTGGCGCGCGCGCCGACGGCGCCTGGACCACGCTTTACGAGACCCATGGCGGCGGCGAGGGGGCGCGGGCGAACCGCGACGGCTGCCCGGTGGTGCGTGTCCATATGTCGAACGTCATGAACACGCCGGCCGAGGTGATCGAGGCCGAGTATCCGATCCGCGTCGAGTACCAGCGGCTGCGCCGGGGCTCGGGCGGGCGCGGCCGCCACCGGGGCGGCGAGGGGCTCGCCCGCGCCTACCGGCTGCTCGCCGACGACATGTCGGTGACCACCATGTTCGAACGCCGCGTCGTGCCGCCCTACGGCCTGCAAGGCGGCGAGCCGGGCGCGCCCTTCCGGGTGCGCGCCCGGCGCGCGACGGGCGAATGCGACGAGCTGCCCGGCAAGGCCAACGTCCGCCTCGGGCGGGACGATCTCGTGATCGTCGAAAGCTGCGGCGGCGGCGGCTACGGCCCGCCCGCCGAGCGCGAGCGGTGCGAGGAAACCAGCGACAAGGGAGAACAAGACGGATGAAACTGGAGAACAGGAAAGCGATCGTCACCGGCGCCGCCAAGGGAATGGGCGCGGCGATCACCCGGACGCTCGCGCGCGAGGGCGCCGACATTCTGTTGACGGCGCGCGACACCGCCGCGCTCGAGGAGGTGGCGGGCGAGGTCCGCGCGCTTGGCCGCGAGGCCCATGTGGTCGCCTGCGACGTGACCATTGAGGCCCAGGTCAAGGCCATGGTCGAGGCAGCGCGCGCCGCCTTCGCCGGGCGCATCGACATCCTGGTCAACGTCGCCGGCGTCACCGGCCCGATCGAGACCCCGGTGCAGGATATCGCGGTCGAGGACTTCGATAGGGTGATCACCGCCAACATTCGCGGCACCTTCCTGCCGATCAAGCACGTCATGCCGACCATGATCGCCCAGCGTTCGGGCAAGATCGTCAACATCGGCGGCACCTCGGGCCTGCGCGGCTATCCCATGCGCACGTCCTACAGCGCGTCCAAATGGGCGGTGCGCGGCATGACCCGCACGGTCGCGCTCGAGGCCGGCGCCCACGACATCAACGTCAACGTCGTCTGCCCCGGCATCGTCGAGACCCCGCGCATGCACAAACTGTGCGAGGAAAAGGCGCGGGTGCGCGGCTGGACCTTCGAGCAGGTCTACGAGGAGTACGTCGAGGACATGGCGCTGCGCCGCGTCACCACGCCCGAGGACGTCGCCAACGCGGTCCTGTTCCTCGCCAGCGACGACAGTCGTAACATCACCGGACAAGAGCTCGCCGTCGACGGCGGCTGGGACGTCTGATCCGGCGCGACGGAGGGGCCAGAGAGGGAGACAAGCCCATGATCGCCGAATTCGAACTCGAAACCCCCGACCGGCTCGACGCCGCGCTGGCGCTGCTCGCCGGGCAAGATGCCGGCGCGGGCGCGGCGCTCGCCGGCGGGACCAACCTGATCGTCGATCTTCGCTCGGGCCGCGAGAGCCCGGCCCGCGTCGTCGATCTCGGCGGCATCGACGCGCTGCGCGGGATCGAGGTCGGAGCGGACGCGATCACCCTCGGCGCGCGCGCCACGGTCACCGATCTTCTGACCTCGCCCGAGATCGCCGCTCATGCGCCGGCGCTGGTCGAGGCCGCGCGGGTCTTCGCCGGCCAGATGGTGCGCAACGCCGCGACGGTCGCGGGCAACATCGCCTGCGGCTCGCCGGCGGCCGATCTGGTGCCGCCACTGATGACCCTCGACGCCGAGGTGACGCTGGCGAGCACGACGGGCGAGCGGGTGGTGCCGCTCGCCGAGTACTTCACCGGCTACCGCGCCGACGTTCGCCGCGGAGACGAGCTGATCACCCGCATCCGCTGGCCGCGCCTGCCGGAAAGCTCGGTCCACGGCTTCCATAAGCTCGCGCGGCGCAAGGGCGACGCGATCACGGTCGTGGGCGTCTCGGTCGCGCTTTCGGTCGCGGGCGGGCGGTGTTCGCGGGCGCGCATCGCGCTCGGCGCGGTCGCGCCCATGGTGGTGCGCGCGCCCAAGGCCGAGGCGATGCTCGAGGGCGTCGCGCTGACGCCCGCGCTGATCGAGGACGCCGCCCGCCAGGCGGTCGAGGAATGCACGCCCATCGACGATATTCGCGCAACCGCCGCCTATCGCCGTCACTGCGTCCATGTGCTGACCCGCCGCCTGGTCACGGCGGCCTGGGATCGGCTCGTCTAAGGGAGGGACGACGCGCCATGCCGAAAGAGAAAAACGTGACACTCACCGTCAACGGCCGCCAGGTGACGGCCCGCCTGCCGAGCCACCGCACGCTTCTCGAAGCGTTGCGCGATCTCGGCTTCGTCGACGTCAAGCGCGGCTGCGAGAAGGGCGATTGCGGCGCCTGCGCGGTGCTTGTCGACGGGGTCGCGATCGACAGTTGCCTGACGCTCGCGGCCTCGGTCGAGGGACGCGCGATCACGACCGTCGCCGGTCTCGGCGACCGCGACGCGCCCCATCCCCTGCAGGACGCCTTCGCCGCCTCGGGCGCGGTGCAGTGCGGCTATTGCACGCCGGGGCTGATCGTCGCCGCCCAGTCGCTGCTCAATCGCACGCCCGAGCCGACCGACGACGACATTCGCCTCGCGCTCAGCGGCAATCTCTGCCGCTGCACGGGCTACGCCAAGATCTTCGATGCCGTGCGCGCCGCCGCGCGCGCGCTTCGCGACGGAGGAGACGCGCGATGACCGGAACCGAGAGAGCCCGGGACGCCGGCGCCAATATCGGCTACCGCCAGATCGGCCGGCCGCTGATTCGCACCGACGCGCCCGGCAAGGCGGTCGGCAAGACGCCGTACGCGGGCGATTACACGATGCCCGGCATGCTGCACGCCAAGGTCGTGCGCAGCCCGCTCGCGAGCGCCCGGCTAGAACGCCTCGACGTCGTGGCGGCGCGCGCGCTGCCCGGCGTGGTCTGCGTGCTGACCGCGGCCGATCTGCCCGACCGGCTGGCGCCGACCGACATCCCGGGCCAGACCGGGCAGGCGCGGCTCAAGACCGACCAGCAGATCCTAGTCCGCGAGCGGGTCCGCTACCACGGCGAGCCGGTGGCGCTGATCGCCGACGAGAGCCGCGACATCGCCGAGCGCGCCGCCGGGCTGGTCGAGGCCGACTACGCGCCGCTGCCCGGCGTGTTCGACCCCGAGGAGGCGCTGAAGCCCGGCGCGCCGATCGTCCAAGGCGAGGACAACGTCGTCGCCGAGCATCGCATCCGCAAGGGCGACGTCGCCGCCGGCATGGCCGAGGCCGACTTGGTGATCGAGAATACCTTCCGCACCCAGTTCATCGAGCACGCCTTCCTCGAACCCGAGGTCGGGCTCGCCTGGGTCGACGAGAACGAGGTCATCAACATCCGGGTCTCGACCCAGGTGATCGAGCATTTTCGCGGCATCGCCGACGCGGTCGGCGTGCCCCACAACAAGATCCGCATTCGCGGCGCGCTGGTCGGCGGCGGCTTCGGTGGCAAGGAGGACGTGACCGTCGAGACCTATCTCGCGCTGCTCGCCCTGCGCACGGGGCGGCCCGTTCGGCTCGAATACACGCGCGAGGATTCCTTCCTCGGCCACGGCAAGCGCCATCCCTTCAAGATGACCTACCGCACGGGCGTGACGCGCTACGGGCGGATCACCGCGCTCGAGGTCGACATGATCGCCGATGCCGGCGCCTATGTGTTCCTGAGCCCCTATGTGCTGCTCTACGCGGTGGTCGCCGCGCCCGGGCCGTACCGGATCGACAACCTCAAGGTCGACGCGCGCGCGGTCGCCACCAACAACATGTTCACCAGCGCCTTCCGGGGTTTCGGCGGCGCCCAGGCCTGCATCGCCTACGAGCAGCAGATGGACGAGGTCGCCAAGGCGATCGGCATGGACCGGATCGCGTTCCGGCGCCGCAACTACCTGCGCACGGGCGATCCGATCTCGACCGGCTATCCGATCCAGAGCGCGGTCTGGACCGAGGACTGCGTCGACCGGGCGATCGAGGCCTTGGGCGCGCCGACGCCCGCCGCGAGCCCGGTCCGGATCGGGCGCGGGGTTGCGGCGTACCAGCAAAGCTACGGCCGGCTCACCTTCCTGCACGATACCTCGGAAGCCTGGGTCGGGGTCGAGGTCGATGGCACGGTGATCGTGCGCTCGGGCGTGACCGACATCGGTGCGGGCCAGACCTCGGCGCTCGGCCAGATCGCGGTCGAGATCCTGGGCGTCACCCTCGATCAGGTAGTGATCTACAACTCGGATTCGGCGGTCACGCCGCTCGCGGGTACGACCACCGCGACCCGCGCGCTCTACATGACCGGAAACGCGGTGCACATGGCGGCGGGCGCGATTCGCGAGCGCTTCGCCGCCCGCGCGGCCGAGGCATTCGGCGTCGAGGCGCGCGAGATCGAGATGGCCGACAACCGGGTGTTCGTCGCCGGGCGGCCGGAACTCGAAATGTCGTTCGTCGATCTCGTCACGCTTTGCGCGGCGGACGGGGTGCATCGCTCGGAGCTCGCCATCTTCCGGGCGCCGTTCTCCGACAAGCTCGACCCCGAGACCGGCCAGGGCCAGGCGCATCCCGACTACACCTACGGCGCGCACGCGGTCGAGGTCGCGGTCGATATCGAGACCGGCGAGGTCACCGTGCTCAAGAGCGTCGGCGCCCACGACGTCGGTCAGGCAATCAACCCGGCGGCGGTCGAGGGCCAGATCGAGGGCGGTGCCGCCCAGGGCCAGGGATACGCGCTGAGCGAGGAGATGGTCTATCGCGAGGGCGAGCTCGTCACGCCGTCGTTCAGCGAGTACCTGATCCCGACCGCGATGGACGTGCCCCAGATCAAGAGCATCATCCTCGAATCGCGCAGCGGCATCGGCCCGTTCGGCGCCAAGGGGATCGGCGAGCCGGCGCTGACCCCGGTCGCGCCCGCGATCGCCAACGCGGTCGCCGACGCGATCGGCGCGCGGGTCCACGACCTGCCGATCACGCCCGAAAAGATCGTGAACGCGATCGCGGCGGCGAGGGAAAAGGAAGAGGGGTAAGCCTTCCTGTCGGTCAGTCGCGGTCGCGGGTAAGCGCGGCGCGGGCCTCGGCGAGCACGATTGCCGGAAGCGCGACAATCACCGCCGCGCCCAGCGCGACCGCGAGCGCCGCCCCCGGCGCCGCGCCCAGCCGCAGCCCCGCGACGCCGGCCGCCAGAATGGCGCCGACGCCCGCCGCGACCGGCCAGGAATCGCCGATCACGAGGTCGTAGAAGAAACGGAAGATCGCGCGCGCCCAGCTCATGGCGCGATGCCTTCCCGGCGCCCGCGCCCGAGCCCGCGAAGCAGCGCCACGGTCGCCTGAGAGACCACGATCCAGACGAGCAGGATCACGGGCAGCGCCGCCGTGCCGCCGGGCCATTGCAGGCTTTCGCCCGCCGGGCCGAAGAAGCCGATCCCCTCGACCACCCAGAACAGCCCGAAGCTCGACAGCAGGAGCGCGACCGCATATTTCATCGCGTTCTCGGGCACCATCGCGAGCGGGCGGCGCAGGACCGCGCCGGCCGCGACGACCACGAGCGCCGCCACCGCCGCGCCCGCCGCCGCGAGCGCCATGGCGTGGGGCACGCCCCGGTTCGCCGCGCCAATCCCGAAGGTGATGACGATGAAGATCACCTCGACCCCCTCGAGGAGCACGCCCTTGAACGCGACCACGAAGCCGAAGCCGTCGATGCCGAAGCGCCGGCGCGACGCGGCCGCGCGGGCGGCCTCGCGCTCCTCGGCGAAGATCCGGTCCTCGTCGTGGATCGCCTTGAGCCCGGCGCTGCGCAGCATCGCCTTGCGCAGCCATTGGAGGCCGAAGACGAGCAGCAGCGCGCCGATCACGAACTGAAGAAGCGATTCGCTGACGTAGGCGCCGAGCGACAGCCCCGCCGCGAGCGTCAGGGCCGCGAGCGCGACCAGCGCGACCAGCGCGCCGGCGAGCGCCGAACGCCAGCCGCGCGTGATCCCCATGGCGAGCACGATGGTCAATGCCTCGACCACCTCGACGGCCGAGGCGACAGTCACGGCGGCGACCAGTCCGATCGTTTCGGCCGACGGCATCGCGCGGGTCTCCTTCTGGCGGCTCCCGATCCTCGGAAAAGGGGATAACATGGCGCGAACGTTACAATCAAGATGTAACGAACGTTACATTAGACTCGTTCGGCCCGTGCGAGAAACGCCGGCGTGGCGTCACGGGGCGTCGTGAATATCCTGGTCCTCGCCGGCATGGGCGTAGACGTCCGCCTCGAAGGCGTCGAGCAGCGCCTCGCAATGGGCGAGCTCGTCGGCGACCCGATCGCGCAGGCCGGCGTGGAACCAGTCGCGGGCGATCACGCGATAATACCAGCGCTCGATCTTCTCGAAATCCTCGCGGATCTCCTCGGCCTCCTCATAGGTGAAGTTCCGGCGCTCGCGCTCGAACGCGATCTCCTTGACGAACTTGGTCCGGCACTCCTCGATGATTTCCTCGTACTCCTTGGTCGAGAGCTGGCGGAACGCGGCGACCAGCCGCGCGGCCTGGGCGGCGGGAAGTCGCTCGACGGGAAACATGAAATGGCTCCCCCCGGCGGCGTCGACCTTGCGGATCGCGCTCCGCAGCCCCTTGCGGCAGGGCGGCAGATCGGGGAACACGCAGGTGCAGTTCTGAAGGAACAACGCTCCCTGGCGCTTGAGCTCGCGCCAGACCGACACGCGGTTGCGCGACGGCTCGGACGGCACGCGATACGTCAGCACCAGCCAGCCTTGGGTTGGCGGCGCGGCCTCGGTCTTGGGCCTCGGCAAGGGGCGGCTCCGCTCGGGTCGCGACCGGGTGATCTTGTTCGGGCCCGGACGGGCGAGTCAAGCGGCGGCGGTTTGCCTTCGCGGTCGGCGCCGTTTCAATTTGAATGAAAAACGCTCTATAGGTTGGCGCGGCAAGGGAGAGGGCGGCGAGCGATGGCGAGAAGGGAACGGCGGGCGCGGATTCCACGCGGCATCTGGGCACTCGGCGTCGTCAGCCTGCTGATGGACAGCTCGTCCGAGTTGATCCACAGCCTGCTGCCGATCTTTCTGGTCACGACACTCGGCGCGGGCGCCGTCTCGCTCGGCCTGATCGAGGGGATCGCCGAGGCGACCGCCGCGATCACCAAGGTGTTCTCGGGCGCGCTGTCGGACCGTTGGGGGCGGCGCAAGCCGCTGGTGATCCTCGGCTATGGACTGGCGGCGCTGTCAAAGCTCCTGTTCCCGCTCGCGGGCTCGGCGGCGATGGTGCTCGCGGCGCGCTTCATCGACCGGATCGGCAAGGGCATTCGCGGCGCGCCGCGCGACGCGCTGATCGCCGACCTCGCGCCGCCCGCCGTTCGCGGGGCGAGCTACGGGCTGCGCCAGGCGCTCGATACCGTGGGCGCGTTCGCCGGCCCGCTGATTGCGGTCGCGGGCATGGCCTTGCTCGCGGGCGACGTGCGGCGGGTGTTCTGGATCGCCGTCGTTCCGGCGGCGCTCGCGGTCCTGGTGCTGGCGCTCGCGGTGCGCGAGCCACCCCACGCCCACCCGGCGGCGAAGGCGGGAAAAGCCCCCGTCGCGCCTCCGCGCCTCGCCGATCTCGAAGCCTTCCCCACCACTTTCTGGCTGGTGTTGGGGTTCGGCGTGGTACTCGCGCTCGCCCGCTTCAGCGAGGCCTTTCTCCTTCTGCGCGCGAGCGACGTCGGGCTGGGAGCCGGGCTGGTGCCGCTCGCGCTGGTGGTGATGAACGTCGCCTACGCCTTGTCGTCGTACCCGGCCGGGGTGCTCGGCGACCGGATCGGGCGGCGCGGCATTCTCGCCCTCGGGATCGCGCTTCTGGTCGCCGCCGATGGCGTGCTCGCGCTTGCCGACGGCCTGGGCGCGGTGGCTGTCGGCGTGGTGCTCTGGGGGCTGCACATGGGGCTCACCCAGGGGCTGGTCGCGGCCCTGGTCGCCGACGCCGCCCCGCCCGAGCGGCGCGGCACGGCGTTCGGTCTTTACAACCTGGCGACCGGCGCGGCGCTGTTCGCGGCGAGCGCCGTGGCCGGGCTTCTGTGGGACCTGTTCGGCGCGGCGATCACCTTTACGGTCGGTGGCGCGATCGCCGCGGTTGCGTTGGCCTGGCTCGCAGTGTTCGGGATTCAGAAGCGGCCGTCGTAGGCGCGGCGCCGTTGGTCCCGATCTTGCCCCGCCTTCGCCCGCCGCCGTCAGCCCCGGGTCGCGGGTGGCGCCAACACGAGGCCGATAGGCGAGGAAAACCGCGATAAAACCTTGACCTTCCAGTAAAGGGAATGTCTATATCCGCGTCGAGCAAGACCGACGCCCCACGCCGACCTCGCCGCGCCGACCTCGCCGCGCCGAGCATGCCGCCGGATCGGAATCCGGTACCCGCGAAGGAGAACATGACAATGGGCCACAAGCTGAAATCCAGGATTTCCGTCATCGCCGTCGCGGCCTTTCTGGCCGTCGCGCCGGGCGCTTTCGCGCGCGCTCACAGCGTCGCGCCGGCGGACGGCGCCGCTCCGGGGACCATGATGCAAGGCGATATGATGCAGGGCGGCCACATGCGAGGCGACCAGGGCGGCATGATGCGGGGCGGCCAGCCCGGGATGACGAAGATGATGGCCCAGATGAGCAAGATGATGGCCGCCTGCGCCCAGATGATGCAAACCATGGCCAAGCATCTCGAAAACGAGGCCGCGCCCGGCGCCGGATCGTCCGACTAGGCGACCGACCAGCGCCCCCCGGCTCGCCCCGGGGCGGCCCGCGCGCCGTCGCGCATTTCTGATGGGAGGGCGCCATGTCGACCACGCCTCCAACCGAAACCACCGCGGGTTCGCCGTCCGCCCGACCGACGGCCGAACCGGGCGCGCCGCGGGGCCTTGCCGGGCTCTTGCGGCGCGGTGGCTATGTTTTGCCGGTCATCGTTTTCATCGGCATCGGCATCGCGTTCGCCGTCGGGCTCACGCTTCGGCCCGACATCATCCCCTCGGCGCTGATCGGCAAGCCGGTTCCCGAATTCGACCTGCCCCCGGTTCGGGGTCGCCAGCTCGGACTTTCGAGCGCCGACCTCAAGGGCGAGGTCTCGGTGGTCAACGTCTTCGCCTCCTGGTGCGTCGAATGCCGGCGCGAGCATCCGATCCTGATGGCGCTGTCCGATTCGAAGGTCGCGCCGGTCCACGGACTCAATTACAAGGACCAGCCGGCGGACGCGCAAGAGTGGCTCGACCGGATGGGCGATCCGTACACGCGCACGGGCGCCGATCTCCAGGGCCGCGTCGGCATCGAATGGGGCGTTTACGGGGTCCCCGAGACCTTCATCGTCGACCGCCGGGGACGGATCGCCTACAAGCATATCGGCGCGATCACGCCGCGCCTTCTGCGCGAGGAAATCGTCCCCTTGATCGAGAGGCTGAAGAAGAATCCATGACCGGGGTCCGTTTCGCGCGCCCGATGCGTGTTCTCGCCGTTCTCGCCGTCGTGGCCGCCGTTGGCTTGCTCACCCGGGCGCCGGTCGCGGTCGCGCAGGCGCTGGCCGCCCTCGACGACATGCCAAGGGCGCATCGTATCGTCGTCGACGCCACCGCCGCCGGCCGGCTTCTGGTCTCGACCCAGGGCGGGCTTTACGACGCGATGGCCGACGGCATCGCGGCTCCGCTGGGCTCGCTCCGAGGCGATCTGATCGGACTCGCCGCGACTGCGGACGGCCGGCTCTATGCCGGGGGACGCTCGCCCTCGGGCGGCAATCTGGGCTTGCTCGTCTCAGCCGACGGCGGCGAGAGCTGGACGTCGCGCGACGACGACGCGGCGGGCGCGGTCGCCTTCTATGCCCTCGCCGCGAGCCCCGCGAACCCGGACGTGATCTATGGTCTCGGTCTCAAGCAGGGTTTCCGGGCGAGCCGCGACGGCGGTCGAAGCTGGACCACGCCCGGCAAGCCCGTCGGCCCGGTCTACGACATCGCGGTCTCGCCGAGCGATCCGGAACGGGTCTACGCGGCGACCCGCAAGGGCCTGAAGATCAGCCGCGACGGCGGCAAGACCTGGCAAGGCGCGTACCCGCGCCCGCGCCCGGCGACGACCGTGGAGGCCGCGCCCGACGGCAGGCTCTTTGCCTTCGTCTGGGGCGATGGTTTCGTGACGGCCAAGGACGAAAGCGGGGACGACGCGCCGTCCTGGACGGTTCTCGCGAGTCATTTCGAGGACCGCCTGCTGGTCGACATCGCGGCCGACCCGGCGCGCCCCCCATGGATCTACGGGCTCGCCGACACGGGCGCGCTCATGGCGAGCGACGACGGCGGGCGGTCCTGGACGACCTTCGAGGGAAGCGGCGAGGGGCGGCGCGCCGCGATCGCGCGCGGCGAGGCCCTCTACCGCGACACCTGCCAGGCCTGTCACGGCGAGCGCGCCGTGGGCGAGCGGCCCGACGACATGTACGCCAAGGACGAATTCGGCTTCGTCGCGCCGCCTCTCGACGATTCGGCCCATGGCTGGCATCATTCGGACAGTGGTCTGGTCGCGACGATCCTCAACGGATCGCCCCGCAACGAGCGCATGCGTGGCTGGAAGGACGAGATGACCGAGGCCGAGGCGCGGGATATCGTCGCCTATATCAAGAGCCTGTGGAATTTTCGCAGCCTCGCTTGCCAGGGGCCGCGCCATATGATCTGCATGCGGCAACAGCCGTAGTCGGCCCGGAGCCGGGCGCGCGAACGAGGGCGGAGAGCGGGGCGAGCGATGGGCGAAGTGGCCGGCGTCAGCGGCGCGATGGCGTTTCTCGCCGGCGTCGTGTCCTTTCTCTCGCCCTGCGTGCTGCCACTGGTGCCGGGCTATGTCGCCTATGTCGCGGGCGAATCGCTCGACGATCTGCGGGCTGAGACCTCGGCCCGGGCGCGCGCCTCGGCGGTCGGCCTCGGGCTCTGCTTCGTGTTCGGTTTCTCGGTCGTGTTCATCGCGCTCGGCGCGAGCGCCTCGGCGCTCGGCCGCCTGTTGCTCGCCTATCGCTACGAGGCCAATATCGTCGCCGGCGCGATCGTGATCCTGTTCGGTCTTGTGCTGACCGGGCTTCTCCGCCTGCCGGGGATGAACCGCGAGTTCCGCTTCACGACCCGCATGGCGGGCGGACGGCCGACCGGGGCGTTCGTGCTGGGCACCGCCTTCGCCTTCGGCTGGACCCCCTGCATCGGCCCCGTTCTGGGCGCGATCCTGGCGGTCGGCGCGACCGCCGCGAGCGTCGGACAAGGCGCGGCGCTGCTCGCCATCTACGCCGCCGGGCTCGCGGTGCCGTTTCTGCTGGTGGCCCTGTTCACGGGCGGCTTCATGTCGCGCCTGCCCAGGCTTCGCCGCCTGGGACCGACGCTTCAGGTGGTCGCCGGCGGTCTGATGATCGTCATGGGAATCGCCATGATCACGGGCTATCTCTCGTCCTTCGGCTTCTGGCTGCTCGACAGCTTCCCGGTACTCAACACGGTTCTTCTCTAGACGACCTTTCCGCGATTGACGCAGGTCGTCGATTGCCGGACGATCCCCCGACTGCGGGGGGCGCGGCGAACGGGGAGGGAGATCCATGAACCACGAGGTAATCGTCACCTGCGCCGTCACGGGTGCGGGCGACACGGTCGGTCGTCACCCGGCGATTCCGGTCACGCCGGCCGAGATCGCCGAGGCCGCGATCGAGGCGGCGAAGGCGGGGGCGACGGTCGCGCATATCCACGTGCGCGATCCGGAAACCGGCAAGGGCGCGCGCGACGTGGCGCTCTATCGCGAGGTGGTCGAGCGGCTGCGCGAAGCCGGCAGCGACGTGATCGTCAACCTGACCGCCGGCATGGGCGGCGACTGGGTGCCGGGCGAGGACGACGTGCGCGCCGGCGGGCCGGGGACCGACATGGTCGGACCCGAGGAGCGGCTCGCCCATGTCATCGAGCTGCGCCCCGAGATTTGCAGCCTCGACTGCGGCAGCCTCAACTTCGACGAGACCGTCTATATATCGACGCCCGCGTATCTGCGCGAGATGGCGCGCCGCATTCAGGAGCTCGGCGTCAAGCCCGAGCTCGAGGTGTTCGAGCTAGGGCACCTGCGCTTCGCCAACCAGCTCGTCGCCGAGGGCCTGATCGACGCGCCGCCGCTTTACCAGATCTGCCTCGGCATCCCCTGGGGCGCGCCGGCCGAGACGCGCACCATGATGGCGATGCGCGACATGCTGCCCGAGGGCGCGATCTGGGCGGGATTCGGCATCTCGCGCATGCAGATGCCGATGGTCGCCCAGGCGGTGCTGCTGGACGGCAACGTGCGCGTCGGGCTCGAGGACAATCTTTACCTCGATCGCGGGGTGTTCGCCTCCAACGGCGATCTCGTCGCCCGCGCGGTCGAGATCATCTCGCGCATGGGCGCGCGGGTGCTCTCCCCCGACGAGGGGCGCGAGAAGCTCGGCCTCGCCAAGCGCGCCTGAAGGGAGAGGGAAGCATGAACCGCGACGTCATCATCACCTGCGCGGTCACCGGCGGCGCCGACACGGTGGGCAAGCATCCCGCCATCCCGGTCACGCCGGCCGAGATCGCCGCCGCCGCGATCGAGGCGGCGCGGGCCGGCGCGGCGGTCGCGCATATCCATGTGCGCGATCCCGAGACCGGGCTGACGAGCCGCGATCCCGCGCTGTTCCGCGAGGTCGTCGCCCGGCTTCGCGACGCCGGGACCGATCTCATCGTCAACCTGACCACCGGCGGCGGCGCGCGCTGGCTGCCGGGCGAGGACGACCCGGCGGTGGGCCATCCGTCGAGCGCGCTCGCCCCGCCCGAGGAGCGCGTCGTTCACATCGAGGAGCTGTTGCCCGAGATTTGCAGCCTCGACTGTGCGACCTTCAATTTCGGCGATCAGGTGTTCATGAACACCCCGGCGCATCTTCGCGTCATGGCGCGGCGCATCCGTGACTGCGGGGTCAAGCCCGAGCTCGAGGTGTTCGACGCCGGCCATGTGCGGCTCGCCCGCCAACTCGTCGACGAGGGGCTGGTCGCCGGGCGACCGCTGTTTCAGATCTGCCTCGGCATTCCCTGGGGCGCGCCGGCCGATACCCGCAGCATGGCGACGCTGTGCGACCTGCTGCCCGAGGACGCGATCTGGGCGGGGTTCGGCATCTCGCGCATGGAAATGCCGATGGTCGCCCAGGCGGTGCTGCTGGGCGGCAACGTGCGCGTCGGGCTCGAGGACAATCTCTATCTCGAGCGCGGCGTGTTCGCCTCCAACGGCGCGCTGGTCGAGCGCGCGGTCGAGATCGTCGAGCGCATGGGCGCCCGGGTTCTCGCGCCCGCCGAGGCGCGCGCGGTCCTGGGCCTCGCGCCGCGCGCGGCGTGACGCGCCCCGCGCCCGAGTCGGTCCACCGCGTCGCGCTTGTCGGCGCGGGCGTGATCGGGGCGGGCTGGGCGGCGCATTTTCTCGCCCGGGGGCTCGACGTAATGGCGAGCGACCCCGCGCCGGGCGCCGAGGACCGCCTGCGCGCCGCGGTCGACAACGCCTGGCCCGCGCTCGCGCGGCTGGGGCTCGCGCAAGACGCGAGCCGCGAGCGCCTCGCCTTCGCCGCGACCCTCGAGGACGCGGTCGCCGAAGCCGATTTCATCCAGGAAAGCGCGCCCGAGAACGAGGACCTCAAGACCGCGCTCCTCGCCAGGATCGACGCCGCCGCGCGGCCCGGGACGGTGATCGCCTCGTCGTCGTCGGGCCTGCTGCCGAGCCGCCTTCAGCGCGAGTGCCGCACGCCCGGGAGGGTGGTCGTCGGCCATCCGTTCAACCCGGTCTATATCCTGCCGCTGGTCGAGGTGGTGGCCGGCGAGGCCACGGCGCCCGAGGCGGTCGAATGGGCGCTCGCCTTCTACCGCCATGCCGGCAAGACGCCGCTTCGCGTCCGGGTCGAGGTGCCGGGCTACATCTCGGACCGGCTTCAGGAGGCGCTGTGGCGCGAGGCCCTGCACATGATCGTCGACGGCGTCGCGACGACCGAGGAGATCGACGCCGCGATCACCGGCGGCCCCGGCCTGCGCTGGGCCTTCATGGGCACCTGCCTCACCTTTCACCTCGCGGGCGGCGAGCGCGGCATGGCGCATATGCTCGAGCAGTTCGGCCCGACGCTCAAGCTGCCCTGGACGCGGCTGGATGCGCCCGAGCTGACCGACGCGCTCGCCCGGCGCATGATCGAGGGCACCGGGGCCCAGGCGAACGGGCGCGCCGTGCGCGAGATCGAGCGCTGGCGCGACGACTGCCTGATCCGCATCATCGAGGTGCTCGCCGCCGCGCCGGGTGGGGAAGGGGCGTCGTGATTCCACCCGCGCGGACATTGCGCTAGCATCGCGGACCGGGTTTCCAAGGAGGTTGCATGCGCGCCGTATTCGTCGATTGTCCACCATTTCTGGCCGCGCTTTATTCACCCGAGCTGCGGGCGATCGTGCCCGGGCTCGAAATCAACGTCGGCGACGCGGACGCCGGGACGACGGTCGGACTGCTCGACGGCGCGGTCGCGGCGCTCAACGATCATTGCTACATGCCCGAGGCGGTGCTCGCCGCCTGTCCAAGCCTCAAGGTCATCGTCTTCATGGGCACCGGGGCGTCGAGCTACATCGACGTCGCGGCGGCCGAGCGGCTGGGAATTCGCGTGCGGACCTTCTCGGGCTATGGCGACCGCTCGATCGCCGAGCACGCGCTGGCGCTGATGTTCGCCGCCGGACGCCAGATCGCGCGCATGGACCGGGGCATTCGCGCCGGCGATTGGGTGGTGCGCGACGGCATCGAGTTCGAGGGCAAGACCCTGGGCGTCGTCGGCACCGGCGGGATCGGGCGCGAGATGGTCCGGCTCGGCGCGGCGATCGGCATGGCGGTGGTCGCCTGGAACCGCTCGGGCGTTCCCGACGGCTTGCCGTGCCGGGCGGTCGAGCTCGACGACCTGCTCGCGCGCTCGGACGTGGTCTCGCTGCACCTCGCGCTCAACGAAGGGACCGAGGGCATCATCGACCGTCGCCGCCTCGGCCTCATGGGCGCGCACGCGATCCTGGTCAACACCGCGCGTGGCGCGCTGGTCGATGAGTCGGCGCTGGCCGAGGCGCTTGCGGCCGGCGCGATCCGCCACGCCGCGCTCGATGTCTTCGCCGAGGAGCCGATCGGCCCCGACCATCCGTTCTGTCGGCTCGACAACGTGACGCTTTCGGCGCATGCCGCCTTCATGACCGCCGAGGCCTCGGTCTGCATGTGGCGAAGCGCGCTCGAGATCCTGAAGGACGAGCTCGCCGCCCTCGACGCGTAAGACCAACCAGATCCGGCGCGGCGGGCGCCAAGTTCTCGCGAATCGTCTTCCGTGAATCGCGTCCGCCGGCGAGTATCGCGTCGCGGCATGCAGCCGGAGATATTATTTCTCCTCTGAACCGGCACGGGCGGCCTGCGCGATCACAAAAAATTTACCTTGATTCCCACGGGCTTCCACGCTTTCGCCAGGGTCCGGGTATTATGGGCATTGCCTTGTATACCAAATACGGCATATCGTATTCCCGATGCCGAACGGGGTCCGCCCAAGGGGGAACGGCGGCGGTTCCGACGGTCGTCGGTATGCCCGGGGAGGCGAGGACTCATGGGGTCGGCATCGATCATCAGGGAGGATTGAGATGAACCTCGCACGCAGATCGGTGTTTTTCGGGCTTGGCGCGTTGGCGATGCTGACGCTTGGCATGACGGCGACACCCGCGCCCGCCGTCGCGGGCTGGCAGCCGCAGAAGCCCGTCGAGTTCGTCATCATGGCGGGTCAGGGCGGCGGCGCCGACCGGCTCGCGCGTTTGATTCAGAGCATCATCGAAAAGAACAAGCTTTCGCCGCAGCCGTTCATTCCCATCAACAAGCCCGGTGGCTCGGGCGCGGAGGCGTTGCGCTATCTCAAGGACAAGGCGGGTAACCCGCATGTCATCATGGCGACGCTCAACAGTTACTACACGACCCCGCTCCGTAATCCGGGGCTCGGCGTCGATATCGCGACCTTCACGCCGATCGCGCGGCTGGCGGAGGACACCTTCCTTCTCTGGGTGCATTCCGACACCGACATCAAGTCGGTCGACGACTTCGTCGCCGCGGTCAAGAAGGCCGGACCCAAGAATTGGGTCATGGGCGGCACCGGCAAGGGCCAGGAGGATTCGCTGGTCACCGGCATGCTCGAGCGGGCCTATGGTCTGAGCATGACCTACGTGCCCTTCAAGGGTGGCGGCACGGTCGCCAAGAACCTGATCGGCAAGCATATCAACTCGACCGTCAACAACCCGTCCGAGCAGATCGGCTTCTATCAGGCCGGCAAGTCGCGGCCGCTCGCGGCGTTCACGCCCGCGCGGCTCGAGGCGTTCCCGGACGTGCCGACCTTCCGCGAGCTCGGCAAGGACCTGGTCTACTTCATGCAGCGCAGCATCGTCGCCCCGCCCGACATGCCCAAGGAGGCGCAGGCCTTCTACGAGGACGTGTTCCGAAAGGTCTACGATTCGGACGAGTGGATCTCGTATTCGAAGAAGAAGTCGCTCAAGCGCGCCTGGCTGACAGGTGACGAGCTGACCGCCTACTTCATCGCCGAGCGCGAGAAGCATCGGGCGCTTCTCAAGTCCCTGGGCGAGATCAAGTAGACGGCCCGGCCGGCGGACGATTCGAGTGGGGCGAGAGGGTTGACGCCATGCGCAAGGCCGAGCTTCTGACGGCCGCCATTCTGTCGGCCCTCTCGCTCTATCTCATGTGGAAGAGCGCCGAGCTTCCGATCGGCTGGATCCCCGACGAGGGGCCGGGCGGTGGCGCCTTTCCCTTCTGGCTCGCGGCCGGGATGCTTGTGTGCAGCGTGACGATTTTCCTGCGCGCGCTCAAGGGGGCGACCCCCGCCTCGGCGTCGCGCGAGCCGTTCATGGACTGGGTCGGGCTCAAGCTCTTCCTGGTCGCGGCGGGCTCGCTCACGGCGATGATCGCGGTCACTCAGGTCGCCGGCGTCTATGTGGCGGTGCCCTTGTTCCTGCTGTTCTACGTTCGCGTGTTCGGCGGCCATTCCTGGCTGACGGCGGGGCTGCTCGCGCTGGCGACGCCGGTGATCACCTTCTTCTTCTTCGAGATCGGCCTCAAGATCCTGCTGCCCAAGGGCGTGACCGAGCCGCTGTTCTATCCACTGTTCCAGTACTTCCTTTAGGCGAGGCCGGTCATGGAAGTTTTTTCGCACCTGGTCGACGGGTTCGCGACCGCGTTCATGCCGATGAACCTAATACTGATCATCATCGGTTGCGTGGTCGGGCTGTTCGTCGGCGCCATGCCGGGGCTGGGCTCGGTCAACGGGGTGGCGATCCTGCTGCCGGTGACTTTCCTGGTGCCGCCGACCTCGGCGGTCATCTTTCTCGCCGCGATTTATTACGGCGCCATGTACGGGGGCGCGATCTCGTCGGTGATGCTCGGCATACCGGGGGCCTCGACCGCGGTCGCGACCGTGTTCGATGGCCGGCCGCTGGCGCTCAAGGGCAAGGCGGACCTGGCGCTGACCGCGGCGGCGGTGGCCTCGTTCGCCGGCGGCACGATATCGGTGATCCTGTTCACGCTGTTCGCCCCGCCGCTCGCCGACTTCGCGCTCGAGTTCGGCCCGGCCGAGGAATTCGCGCTGATGGTCGTCGCCTTCGCCACCTTCATCGGGCTGGGCGGCGACGACATCCCCAAGACCTTCTTCTCGATCTTCATCGGCCTGGTGTTGAGCGCCGTCGGTCTCGACGTGGTGAGCGGAATGCCCAGGCTGATCTTCATGAACCTGCCGGGCTTCTACCACGGCATCAACTTCCTGGTGTTGGCGATCGGCATCTACGGCATCGGCGAGATCCTGTGGACCATCGATCAGAACCGGGGCAAGGTCAACATGATCCAGGCCAAGGTCACGCTCGGCCGCGTCGGCAAGGCGCTCGGCACGCTTCGCCATTCGTTCGGCACCATGGCGCTCGGCTCGCTGTTGGGTTATTTCGTCGGCATCCTGCCCGCCGCCGGCGCGACGCCGGGCTCGCTCATGGCCTATGGCATGGCGAAAAGCATGTCGCACCACCCCGAGCGCTACGGCAAGGGCGAGGTCAACGGCGTGGTCGCGCCCGAATCGGCCAACAACGCGGCGAGCACCGGCTCGATGCTGCCCATGCTGACGCTGGGCATCCCGGGCTCGCCGACGACCGCGATCCTGCTCGGGGGCATGATCATTTGGGGGTTGGAGCCCGGACCGCTCCTGTTCATCGACCAGCAGGAGTTCGTCTGGGGGCTGATCGCGAGCCTCTATGCCGCCAATCTGTTCACGCTGATCGTCAACCTCGCCTTTATTCCGCTGTTCATCTGGGTGCTCAAGCTGCCGTTCACGATCCTCGCGCCGATCATCTTCGTGCTTTGCGTCATCGGCGGCTACGCGCCCACCAATTCGATGCACGACGTCTGGCTGATGCTGATCTTCGGCGTCGCGGGCTTCCTGCTGCGCAAGCTCGACTATCCGATGGCGCCGGCGGTGCTCGCCATCGTGCTCGGTCCGCTGGCCGAGAAGGCGTTGCGTCAGTCGCTGATCATTTCGCAGGGCGACATCAGCGTCTTCGTCCTGCGGCCGCTGTCGGCGACCTTCCTCGCGATCGCGGTGGCGATGTTCGTCTTCCCGCTGGTTCGCGGGCGGATGAGGCGTGCGGCGCGACGCCGCGAGGCCGCCGCGAGCGACGGGGTCGAATGATGCATGGGGTTGCGCGGCCGGACCCGGTGGTATATTGTATACCACGATATGTGGCAAGGGGTTGAAGGGTGGAACGACACAGTCCGGCGGATGCCGGAGCGGCGGGTTCGCCCCATCGCGGCGACCTCGCCGGGCCGCGCCGCGGGGGACGATCGGCGGCGGGCATTGACGTCCGGCGATCGGCGGGCTAAGGCCCCGGGCCAGGGACGCGCGACGAGGCGCGCCGCGCGCGCCCCGCAAGGCGCGCGGGCGAGTGGAAAACAAGCGCGGATCGGGGAGGGCGGTGTCGATGCAAGGGAGAGACGGGAGCAGTCGATGAACGTTGTCCGTGCGGTCGTCCAGCCGATCGACGTCAATTTCAGCCTCAAGGACAAGACCTACGAGGCGCTCAAGCAGGCGATCGCCTCGATGAACATCTACGCCCGGCCGGGCGAGCCGCGGCTCGACGAGCGCCAGCTCTCGAAGGACCTCGGCGTCTCGCGCACGCCGATCCGCGAGGCGATCGCGCGTCTCGAGCAAGAGGGCTTCCTGCGCACCGTGCCGCGCCGGGGCGTGTTCATCGTCCGCAAGTCAAAGCGCGAGATCATCGAGATGATCACGGTTTGGGCGGCGCTCGAAAGCATGGCCGCGCGGCTGATCACGCTGCACGCCAGCGACGAGGAAATCGCGACGCTCAGGCGCATGTTCGCGACCTTCGACGACGACAAGGACCGGGTCAACGCCGAGATCGACGAGTACTCGGAGACCAACATCAGCTTTCACCAGGCGCTTCTCAAGATGAGCCACAGCGAGCTTTTGAACCGGATGACCGAGAACCTGTTCATCCATATGCGCTCGATCCGCCAGCGGACGATCGCCGAGGACGACCGCGCGAGCCGCTCGATCATCGATCACATGAACATCATCGAGGCGCTCGAGACGCGCGACACCGAGCTCGCCGAGCGGCTGACCCGCCGGCACACGCTCGACCTCGCGGCGCATGTCGAGAAAAACGTTCACTACCTGGATTGATCCGAGGGATCGATCCGGACAACGAAAAGAAGACGACGGAATATCGGAACCGGGATAGGGCGCGACGCGCAACCAACTGCTGGACGGGAGGATCGAAATGGCAGACACGGCAAGCCACGCCCGCGTCGACGAGACGGCGCCCAAGAGCGAAACCATCTCGGGCGGGCATCTGGTGGCCAAGGCGCTCAAGAACGAGGGCATCGACGTCATCTTCACCCTGTGCGGCGGCCATATCATCGACATCTACGACGGCTGCCTCGACGAGGGCATCAAGATCATCGACGTGCGTCACGAGCAGGTCGCGGCCCATGCCGCCGACGGCTACGCGCGCATGACCGGGGGGCCGGGCTGCGCCGTGGTGACGGCGGGGCCGGGCACGACCGATGCGGTCACCGGCATCGCCAACGCCTTCCGCGCCGAAAGCCCGATGCTGATGATCGGCGGCCAGGGGGCGCATTCGCAGCACAAGATGGGCTCGCTTCAGGACCTGCCGCACGTCGACATCATGCGTCCGATCACCAAGTTCGCGGCCACCGTGCCGGCGACCGAGCGGGTCGCCGACATGGTGTCGATGGCGTTTCGCGAGTGCTTTCTCGGCGCGCCCGGGCCGTCGTTTCTCGAGATCCCGCGCGACGTGCTCGACGCCAAGGTCGATCTCGCCAAGGCGCGCATTCCCGCGCCCGGTCGCTACCGGGCCTCGACCCGGCTGCTCGCCGATCCGGACGACATCGAGCGCGCGGCCGATCTCTTGGTGCGCTCCGAGCGGCCCTGCATCCTGCTCAGCACCCAGGTCTGGACCTGCCGCGCGGCGGACGCCGCCGCCTCGCTGGTCCGCAAGCTCAACATTCCGGCCTATATGAACGGGTCCGGGCGCGGCACCCTGCCGCCGGGCGATCCGCATCATTTCCACCGCACCCGGCGTCTCGCCTTCAACAAGGCGGATGTGATCGTCATCGTCGGCACCCCGTTCGACTTCCGCATGGGGTACGGCCAACGCCTGCGCGAGGACGCGACGGTGGT
>Ga0114931_10001657_pt1 | contig 28379 bp, 25 predicted proteins | sample 2SBtaG_FD_89579 | JGI IMG/M metagenome (GOLD analysis project Ga0114931, IMG submission 89579) | Deep subsurface microbial communities from Kolumbo volcano to uncover new lineages of life (NeLLi) - 2SBTROV14_V59a metaG | ecosystem: Environmental > Aquatic > Marine > Volcanic | place: Kolumbo... | reverse complement strand
GGCTTCGACGACGCGGCCGACCTGCGAAACCATGTCTACGACAGCCAGGCGCTGCCCGACGGCACCAAGATTTTCCCCGAGGTCGACACGACCACGTTCGCCTCGGGCGGTGGCGCGATGAAATTCACGGTTCCACCGTTCAGTGGGGCAAACTCCTCCGGCGGCTTCCGCTTGAACTTCACGCCGGGCACCACACACGGCGGCGCTGATCCGGCCTATCCGGAACAGTTCGGCGAGGGCGAAACCTTCTACGTCCAATATCGCCAGCGGTTTGATCCGTACATGATCACCCACCACTTCCTGGGTAGGGATCAGGAGTTCTCGTCCGGGTTCAAGCAGTCGATCATCGGCGTAGGCGACCAACCGGGCTTCCGCATGGGTAGTTGCTCGGAGTTCGAGCTGGTGCTGCAGAACATCGGCCAGCGGGTCAGCGCCGACGGCCAAATGGCGCCGCAAATGTACCACGGCTGCCCCGGATCGCCGGATCGCGTAGGGCCTTTCGTCGTCGGCATGGCCGGTAGCTGGGACCTGCAGCCCAATAACATCTGCCGTCACGACGGGCACGGCAACATCATCGACAGCGAGCCCAACTGCTTCTTCTACAAGGCCAACGAGTGGATGACCTTCGAGGTGCGCGTGCGCATCGGGACGTGGCGCAGCCGTAGCGGCCCGACCTGCGACACCCAGACGCGCATCGACGACGCGGCCGCGAAGGGGATCGCCGATCCCTGCTCCGAGGTCACGGTCTGGGCCGCGCGCGAAGGCGGCGTGTCCAAGAAGCTTTTCCAGTGGACTCTCGATCTACCGAACTCGAACTGGGACGGGTGCCCCAGCGAGTGCAAGTACGGCAAGGTCTGGCTCCTACCGTTCCAGTCCCACAAGAGCGCGCTGGAGAACCACCAGGAGACCTATACCTGGTACGATGAACTGGTGATCTCGCGGAACTTCATCCCGTTCCCGAACTAACGAGAACGATTAGGGCACCCGATACCATGGGGACCGGCCGCCACATAGGGGGCCGGTCCTCGCATTTTGGCGAGACGAGACACGGGTGCTAAACGCTATACACCCAAGCGCCGCTCGAGGCTGGCGGCCACGCGGTCCGCGGTGTGGCCGTCCCAAAGCGCCGGGCAGGCGCCCTTCGGCCACGCGCCGGCCAAGACCTGCTCCACCGCGCCTTGCAGATCCTCGCGCCGCACCAAACGGTTGGTGCCGAGCGTGACCGTGATCGGCCGTTCGGTGGTATCGCGCATGGTCAGGCAGGGGATGCCGAGGTAGGTAGTTTCTTCCTGCAACCCGCCGGAATCCGTGATGACCAAGCGCGCCTCGCGCATCAACCCCATGAATGGCAGGTAGCTCAGGGGCTTGACCAGATGCAGGCCCTCGGCGGACTCCAGCCGCGCCAGCAAGCCGAAATCGGTCAGCCGCTGGCGCGTGCGCGGATGAACCGGAAAGACGATCGGAATCCTGGCCGCCAGCGCCCGCAGTACGTCGACGATGGGCGCCAGGTCCTCGGCGCGATCCACGTTGCTCGGCCGATGCAGGGTGAGCACGGCGTAGTCTCCGCCCGCGAGTCCGAACCGGGCACGGGTCCCCTCCGCCTCGATCGCCGGGCGCAGAAGCTCGTAGGAATCGATCATGATGTTGCCGACCCGCTCGATACGCGTCTCGGGCACGCCCTCGCGGCGTAAATTCTCGTCCCCGTCCTCGGATGGGGTCCACAGAAGATCGGCGATCGAATCGGTCACGATGCGGTTGATCTCTTCGGGCATGGCGCGATCGCCACTACGCAGGCCCGCCTCCAGGTGCGCCACGGGAATGCCCAGCTTGACCGCCGCCAAGGTGCAGGCGACCGTGGAGTTGACGTCGCCGACCACCACGCTCCAGGCCGGCGGCCGCTCTCGGCACAGCTTCTCATAGGCGATCATCACGCCGCCGGTCTGCTCGGCATGGCTGCCGCTACCTACATTCAGGTGATGGTCCGGCACGGGCAGGCCCAGATCGCGCAGAAAATTATCCGACATCTCCGCGTCGTAGTGCTGCCCCGTATGAACCAATTCCGGCGCGCACCACGGGACCCGGGAGAGCACGTGATAAAGCGGCGCCACCTTCATGAAATTGGGGCGCGCGGCGGCAACGAGGTGAATGACCGGTTGGGGCATGTCAGGAGTCGCCGAGCTGTCTGGAGAGGATGGCCGACAACGGATGGCCGGGATGTCGCGCCACGTACCCTTGGGCGGCGGCCTCCACGTAGGACCGGTCCCGGCGCGACAGCTCGCTCCGCCAGCGCAGATCCCGCGCGATCTTCTTTTGCCCGAAACGCATGGCATTGCCCAGGATATGATGCTCGGCCGCGCCGAAATCACTTGTGAACGGAATCGCGGGGACGCCCATGAACCGGTGGATACCGGCCAGGGTGTCCTCCGTCCGCTCGCACAAATCCTCGTACGCGACGATATGGAAGCGGTCGAAGCCGCGGCCGATGCGCAGGATGCTCTCCTGCTCGTCGAGCCAGATGCGCGTGGCGTCGCGCGCGTCCCAGCCGTGGTTCTTCATGTGGGAAAAGACGGTGTCGCGGATGTCGCGAACCAGATAGGCGACCGACAGATCGAACTCGGCGATGCGCGACAAGCTATACGCGCGATAGGGGCTATGGGTATTGTCCACGTAAACCCGCGCCCGCGCATAGTCGAGCGCGGCGCGCACCAGGGTGGCGTTGGCTCGATCTTGCCGCGCCAGCTTGCGCGCCCACGCGGGCACGCACCGCACCGCCGCGTCCCGCAGCGCTTCTATGCGCGCGCCGCGAAAGCGCAGCACCTGCGCCGTCAGGTATCGATTGAGCCGGTCGTTGTCGACTAGGCGGTAACGGGTGCCGAAATCGTGATAACTGAACGGCAAGCCCGCGGCGGCGAACCGCGTGGCGACCTCGGCCCAGAACGGGCACGTCTCAAGCGTCGCACCGCAAGAGCAATGAAACACCTCGCCCGGCCGATATCGCCAACCGATGGTATGGCCGACCGTGGTCATGTCCGGGTGCGTGTTGAGCAGAAACGACAGAAGGGTCGAGCCCGAGAAGGACGAGCAGGCCAGAAACAGAACCGCCATGGGCGCGCTGGACGCGCCGAGCGCCTCTGGCGCGGCGTCGCGCGCCGTGGCGATGGGACGATCCTGGGCGTTCATCCGGCCGCGAGCGCGTCGTAGCGCGCCGCCATCGCGTCGCAAAGCTCGCGCACGGCGGGCTCGATCTCGGGCGCGGCGCCCTTGGCAATGGACCCGGCGTGCACGTCGCGTACGAAACGCGGGTCGAACGCCAAGCCCGCGAACTCGAACACCCGCGCGAACTCTTGATCGGGTGCGCGCACCAGGGGCTCGTAGCGCACCACCATGACACGCTCGTCCCGGTCCAGTCCCTGGTCGAAGAACAGCTCGTTGCGGAAATACCAGAACAGCCCCACCGCCGAGGCCGGCGTCATGTCCGGATGATAGACCCGCTTCACCACCCGCAGCGTCTCATCGCTCATGCCCAGGCCGCGCCAGCCGCCGCGCGCGCGGTCCTCGATGATCTCGCCGATGACCTGTGGGCAGCCGGTCCATTTCTTGAGGTGCGAGCTTATCATATCCTCGTAGCGGCGCACCGCCCACAGGGCCTTGGCGGGCGCGAATTCATCGAGCAGCGCCTTCAGCCTGTGCCCCTCGCACAGGGCCTTCAGGACCACGAGCGGCGCGCTCGCCGATTCCACGAGCCCGCGGATAACCGCCGGCTCGCGCATCCGATATTCGCAAAAAGCCCGCGAATCGCTCTCATGGTACATGCGGGTCTCGGGGCCGTGCTCGAGCACGGCCATCATCATCTCGGTCCCCGAGCGCTGCACGCCGCCAACAAACAGGACCGGCTTGCCGGCGCCTCGCCTGCCATGGCGAATGGCCTGCGCGGCATGCTTGGCCGCGAGCGTCGAGTCACGCCCCAAGCGGCGCGCGACCCGCGAGAACAGGTCACCCATACGCCTCTCCACTCGCGACGTGCGCGGCGCATGGGCCGCCATCTCGAATTTGTTCGAGAAACCGGGCCAGAACCTCGAACTGATCGTCGCGCGACAGGCCGGCGCACACGGACTCGGGCAGTGGGTCGATCCGCCCGGCCGTGGTCTTTTCCTTGCGCCACGCGCGAAGCCGCCCGGCGATCGCCACCGGGTCGTTGCCGAAAAAACCGGCATCGCGCTCTCGAATGATGCCCGCCGGCACCCCGTCCTCCAGGCCAAGCCCCAGAATGGGCCGCCGCGCCGCCAGGTACTCGAACAGCTTGCCGGGCACGTTGCCCTGTTCGCGCGGATCGTTCCATTGCATGAACAACAGGATATCCGCCGCGCACTGCGCCGCCAGGGATTGCGCGTAGGGAACGTGGTCGCGCGCCTCGACCAGATGCTCGACCCCACAAGCCCGCGCCAGGGGCATCACGCGCTCCGCCGGCACGCCGAGAAAGATTATGCGCACGGGCACGTCCGCGCCGAGCTCGCGCACCGCCTGGAACAGCGGTGTTGGATCGCGCCGGCCCGGGTAGATCCGCCCGGTGTGAACGATGACGAGCGCGTCCGTATCCACGGCGCCGGCGCCGGCCTCGGTGAAATCGTCCGGGTCGAAGCCATTGTAGACGGTGCACACGGGCTTGGCGTAGGTCCGCCGGTACGCCTCGGCCCACGGCTCGGAGACCGTGACCAACCCCGCCGCGCGGCGCACTAGCCAGCGCTCGCAACGGCTTTCCATCCAGGCGCGGTACCCTGGCGGGGGATAATAGGGATCGTCCGCCCAACGGTCGCGGAACTCGGCAACCCATGGCACCTTGGCCCGCCAAGCCAAGAGCGCCCCCACGATCAGGGTCGAGAACGGCGGCCCGCTGGCCAGGATAACGTCGGGCCGATGCGCCCGACTCTCGCGTCCACCGGCGGCCAGGGCGGGGGGTATCCAACCGGCCGCCGCGTCGGGAAAGTTGATCAGATTTTGGTATAGCTGGCTTAGCCGCGCGCGCAACGATGGGCGCTCGTTCGGTCCAGCGGGGCTCGGCGTGGTGGGAACGGGCGCCGGCGCGCCACCGCCGCCGCCTCCGGTGCCGCCCCGCCGCAGAACACGGGCGAGCCAGCGCGACGGCGCGTTCACGTCGAACCACCGGGTACGCGTCACCCGCTCTTCCGGGAAATCCTGAGGTAGAGATTGCGGCCGCGGGATGTCGCGCGCGCTTAAGACGCGCACATCGTGGCCGGCACGATTCAGGTATTTGGCCAACTTGCCCAGGCGCAGCGCGCCCATGGTGTTGGTTGGCGGGAAGTACCAAGTGACGATCAGGATCTTCAAAGGGCGCACGGTCGTTCCCCGCTGGCCGTTCGGCGGATGTCCGCGCCCTCGGAGGCGCGCCGCGCTCACGGCGCGGTGACCGGCTGCCCGGACACTCCACTGACCGGCACGCCAGGCCGCGCGGCCGCATCCGCGCGGTGCGGATCAGCGGAGCGTTCCGCGACAAGCCGGGTCAACAACATGATCGCGACCAGGTGGTAATAAAGATCGAAATACGCCTTGTTGAGGAACAATCCGCCGACGGCATAGCCGACCAGACTGACTTGAAGCATGGCGGCCAGATCCGCCGCCCATTGCAGGTCCGGGCGGTCGCGCGCCAGGCGGATCACCCGGGTGCCCGTGCGCAGGGCGACGATACCGATGAGCAGAAACAGGGCCAAGCCCACGAAGCCGTGCTCGCCCAGCACTTCGAAATAGATGGAGTGGGAGGCGCGTGCCTTGAGGATACAGTCGCCACTTACCTCCTCGATCGACTGGCGATTACGACACAACTGCAGCCCGAATCGCGGATAATACTCGAGCGCCGGGAATATCTCGAACCCGCCGCCGAAGAGCGGTCGAGCCTTAGCTACGTTGAAACCATACTTCCACATGGTCAGGCGGCTCATGGCCGAACTATCCTGTTCATAATTCTGAATGGTTTCGATCCGCTGCATCCACTTGTCGGGCATGAAGCCAACGGCGGCCACCAGCGACACGACGCCGATCGTGCCCAACAAGAGCTTACGTGACGACTTGAGCCACATGACGCCAAGCATCGCCAGGATCGCGATGAACGCCCCGCGTGAATAGGACGACAGGATCGAGAGCCCACACAGGCCCATGGCCGCGAACAACGCCCAGGACAGCCACGTGGAGCGCGCGCGCATTTGCAGATATCGCAATAGCGGTAAAATCATGATGAGCGCCAGCGCGAGGGCATTGTTGGCCCCGATGAAGCTGCCCGGCGGCCCCCAAACACGGTATTCCCCGCCGGTCAGGATCACGAAGATCCCCCCCTTGATCCCGAAAAATCCAATGGACAGGGCAATCACCCAGATCAGGCTTTCGATTCGCTCGCGGCTTTGGATCAGCGCCAAGGTGATGAACGTGATCAACATGATCTTCATCACCAGCACCCATGTCTCGAACGCGTCGTCGGGCACGAGCGCGAAGATTGTGGTCCAGCTCATCCAAAGGGTAAACGCCACCAGTAGCCCGGAGAGCGGTGTCCAGGGAATTTTCTTGGGCTCCCTGGAGAGCAACCACGCCATGATGGTCACCAAGCCGATGATCTGCGCGAAGCCGAAATCCGACGTCGCGCCCCAGGTCAGCCGGTGCGGGTTCATGTAGGACAGCCACGACCACACCAGCACCCCGACGTGAGGCTTGAGGAATATGATCGGAATGGACGCTATGATTATTATTATGAGTGCGATGGCACGCATCGTGCGCCCTCATCCGCGCCGGCATTTTAATGGTCGAGTAACCCATATTTTCATGTATATATTAAAATTTCAATTATCGTTGGAGAGGGCACGCGCCCCTATAGTGTTACTTTTTGAGCGCGAATCGGGTCGAAAGCCGATCGGCGCCATACGGGTAGGTCGTGAACGTGGGTCCGAGTGGCGCGGGCGCGGAGCGCGGATCGGCGCCAAGGACCGTAACAAATTCAACACTTTCTTATGCGATTGTTCGATCGAGACTTGGTGCGTGGAATCGACGGTATGGGGCGCGGCCACGCGATGAAGGCACCCGGGGAGACCGTGACGATTTCCACCGACCCACCGCGCACCGCGACTGAGCCGGGCCGCGACGTGAGCGAGCCATGCACGCCGGGCGCCGGGCGCCACGGTGGCACGCCGGCCGCGCGAGAGACGGTGGCGACACCGCCATTCTTCATTGTCGGGGCACAACGCTCGGGCACGACCATGCTGCGCCTGATGCTCAATCAGCATCCGCGCCTAGCGGTGCCGTTCGAATCGGGTTTCATAACAGCCTATTACGAAAAGCTCGATGAATACGGCGATCTGACCGTCGTCGAAAACCAGCGCCGGCTCCTGAACGACATCTCGACCTATGATTGGGTCGTGCGCGGCAAATTGCTGCAAGACATGGACGCCGTGTTGGCCCGCCGTATCACGAACTACGCCGACATCGTGGCGGCGATCTATGCCGAATACGCCAGACAAAAAAACAAGCCGCGCTGGGGCGATAAAACCCCAGGCTACGTCGAGCATATCGAAGTGCTGCGGCGCATCTTCCCCAATTGCAAGATTATTCACCTGGTCCGGGACGGGCGCGACGTAGCGCTTTCGCTACGCCGCGTAAGCTGGGGCTCGTCAAGCATCCCACGGGTCGCGCTCGATTGGCGCTGGAAGACCATGCTCGCCCATAAGATGGGCGCGTTGCTGGGGAGCGACTTCCTGGAAGTGCGTTTCGAGGACCTGGTTTTGGAACCCGAGTCCAGCCTTCGGACGATCTGTGATTTTCTCGCGGAGACATATACGCCCGATATGCTGACATACCACCGTCAATCGGAACTCGATCTGCCGGAGGACAGCAAAAAGTGGCACCAAAGCTCGCTCCAGGCACCCAATTCCAGCAAGCTCTGGGAATGGAAGTACGCCATGTCCATCCCGGACCGAACCATCTTCGAGCAGAACGCGGGCGATGCGCTCGAGCTGTTCGGCTATGAAAAAGAGCGACGCGCGCGCACCTTCGCCAGCCGGTGCCGGGAACTGTACTACGCCCTGGTGCGGCGCTGGTAGAACTCGCGCGGCGGCGGCGACCCATCGAAATTTTCACCGAATCATAAGGCCGAAAAGGTCCACTCGGCATGGTCGCCGGACAAGGGGAACGCCACGGCGTCGGAGGATCATTCGCGATGAAGGTACGGGAAAAACTGGGTCACGCGCTCGACTGGGCGCGGCTGCCGGTGGCCGCCAAGCGCGCTTGGCTGGCGGACGCCAAGGGCCTTCCCGCGCACGACCCTGGCCCCGAACGCGCGATCGACGAGGCCATCGCCTGGCTGGGCCGGGCGCAGGACAACTCGGCCTCGGCCGATGGCGGCGTCGCGCGCCACTATAGCCTGATCAAGGGCTGGGGCACCTCCTATCCGGAGACAACCGGCTACATCGTGCCGACCATGCTGGCCCACGCCGATTGGCGCGGCGACGAGGACACCCGAGCGCGCGCCCGGCGCATGCTCGATTGGTTGGTCTCGATTCAGCTTGCCGATGGCGGCTTTCAGGGCGGGCGCATCGATGCCACCCCGGTTGTGCCGGTCACCTTCAACACCGGGCAAATCCTGATGGGCCTGGCCGCCGGCGTGGTCGCCTTCGGCGAGGCTTACCGCGCGCCCATGCGCGCCGCCGCGGATTGGCTGGCCAAGTCCCAAGATCCGGACGGCTGCTGGCGCAAGCACCCCACGCCCTTCGCCGAGCCGGGTGAGAAAGCCTACGAAACCCACGTGGCCTGGGGCCTGCTGGAGGCGGCGCGCCTGGAGCCGGACCGGCCCTATGGTGATAAGGCACTCGCCAACGCGCGCTGGGCGCTGCAATGGCAAAAGCCGAACGGCTGGATCGAGCGGTGCTGCCTGAACGACCCCGTCCGGCCCCTGACCCACACGCTCGGCTATGCGTTGCGCGGGATCGTGGAGGCCTATCTCTTCAGCAACGACGAGGCTTTTCTGGCCGCGGCGCGGCGCACCGCCGATGGGCTGCTCGGCGCGCTGCGGGACGACGGCTTCCTGCCCGGGCGGCTCGATCCGGACTGGCGCGGCGCGGTGGACTGGGCCTGCCTGACCGGCACGGTTCAGATCGCCCATAGCTGGCTGCTGCTCCACGAGGCGACCGGCGAGGCGCGCTACCTGGAGGCGGCCCGGCGCGCCAACCGCTACGTGCGGCGCACTATCGCCATAGACGGGCCGGCGGAGATGCGCGGCGGGGTCAAGGGCTCGTTCCCCGTGCGCGGCGACTACGGCGCCTTCGAATATCTGAACTGGCCGCCAAAATTTTTTATAGATGCGCAGATGGCGGAACTGCGGATTGGGGACGGCGTGGCGAGTTAATTCTATGCAATTCAACTTGAAACGCCGACTTTCCAAGGCCTACGACAGACTGGCCCACCGTATCGGTGCCCGCGGGCTCAATGCCGCGTTCAACCGCATCGGGCTGGAGCCGGGCCTGACCGTGTGTACCCATTCCGCGCTTAGCCGGCTCGGCTACATGGACGGCGGTCCGGACATGCTGGTCGATACCCTGATGGAGCGCCTGGGCGACCTCGGCTGCCTCATGATGCCCTCCTTTCCGACCGGCGCGGCAATGGTGCGGTACCTGGATAGCGGCGAGGTTTTCGACGCGCGCTCCTCGCCGTCCAAGGTGGGCATCGTCACGGAGGTGTTCCGTCGCCGGGCCGGCGTGGAGCGCAGCCCGCATCCGACCAACCCGGTGTGCGCCCACGGCCGGGGCGCGACCGCGCTCTTGGTGGACCACGACAAATCGCTCACGCCCTTCGGCGTTGAAACCCCCTTCGGCCGCCTGGCGGCGCGGGAAGATGCGTTTATCCTCATGTTGGATACCCACGTCCACAGCTACCTGCATCACTTGCAGGCGCGCGTCGCGTTTCCCAATCTGTACCTGCCCGGCGAGCGAAGCGTCGAATTCATCGACATGGACGGTCGCGCGCGCACCATGAAGACCAGGGTCATGCGACCGCGCATCCCGTATTTCGTGGCGATCCCGTCAGCCCGGGGCGAAGCGCCCGATTGGGCGGTTCTACACGATTTCGCCCTGCTCTTTCCGGCCAGCCAACAACGCTGCGTGGACCGGGCGGGCTATCGCTTCGCGGGATATCCGGCGATCGCGCGCCGGCGCGCGGAGCTGGAGGCAGCGGGGATTTTCCGCTCGACCCGGCTCGGCAAGGGCGAGGTCGGCCTGTTGAACGTGAAACGGTTCACCGAGCGGATCGAGCCCGAGTTTCGCGAGCTGATCGCGCGCTTCCGCGACGCCTACGTTTGCGAGCGCATCGCCGCGCTTGGCCTGCCGTACACTTGAAACACGTGCACGATTATCCGCCGCCGCCGACCCGCGCGAGCAGCACCCTTAGGTTGCCGGTGTGCAGCAAGATCTCGGCCTTCAGCGGGTGATTGAACAAAACCAGCCCGCCCAGCCAGCCTATCCCCGCGCCGGCGCTCGCGATCAAGAACGGTGTCCACAAGTGCTCGGGGTCGATTTGCATCGTGGCCAGAACCGCCACCGGCGCGATGCAGCTCAGCACCAGCAGGCCGAGGCTCCTGACCGTGGCACCCAGGATATCCAGGAACGCGATATCTAACAGCCGGCTCAGATTCCAGGTGCGCACCGCCGCCAACAGCACGAAGCGCACGACCACCGCCATCGCCGCCGCCTCCACGCCGTAGGCGGACAAGATGACCAGGGCCAGAATTTGCGGCGGCGCCGCCACCATCTGCGCGTACAGTTCCCGGCGCACGTGGCCAATCGCGATCAGTACCTGGTTCGCGAATTCCCACGGCATACCGATCGCCGCGGCGAAACACAGCACCTGCGCCACAGGCACGGCCGCGTCCCACTGCGGCCCGAACAGGATACGGATGATCGGATAGGCCATCAGGCCGACGAAACCGAAGAACGGCTACGCCACGCCGGTCAGATAGCCGATGCCGGTCAGGTACGGCGACTTTATGTCGTCCCCGGCGTGGTACCGTTCCGAGAACGCGGGCAGGATAACCGGCATGATGGCGCTGAGCGCGCCTTCGCGGAACAGGTTGACCAGGCCCTCGCCGCGGCTGTAAAGGCCGACCGCGTTAAAGCCGAGCAAACGGCCCAGGATGAAATCCGCCGCGCGCTCGCCGATCACGTTGAGCATCACCGCCGCGGTCGCGATGCCGCCGAACGAGGCGACCCGCCGCCACTCTGCGAACGATGGGATCAGCCCGACGCCCGGCGGGCGATAGCGCGCCGCGAGAACCGCCGTGGTGATCACCCCGACCAACGACGCCCAGGCCAGGCTCATATACCCGAAGCCCGCGAACGCCAGCGTAATCGAGGTCACGGCGCGGGTGGACGTGCTGGCCATAAGCAGACGCGCGCGCACATTGAACGCCATGCGCCGGCGCAGCAATGCCAACACCGGCAGCGTAAACGGAATGACGAAGAAATTGAACCCGAGCATGCGCATGACATTGCGTATGCCAGGTTCGTCGTAGAGCCACGAGATCGGCGCGCTCAGCACGATCAGCAACAGGCCGATGCTCCAACCAATCAGGATGCTGACGCTGAAGGCGGCCTTGATGCGGGTCTCGGTAAGCTCTTTTTCCTGAATGATGTAGTCGGCCACGCCGAAATCGCGCATCACATGAGCCAAGGCCACGAACGCGACGCCGACGGTATAAATGCCGATTTCGTGCGGGGTCAGGATGCGCGACAGGATGGGCAATGTGACGAACGAAACGCACAGCCCGAAGTACTTCTGCGCGAAAGACCAGACGAATGACTTCCTAACGGTGCCCATGTCTCGCGGTCTTCCGATCTCATCGCCCGCCCGACAGCAACGGTAAGCAGGCGCGCTCGGGTCTCGTTGCCTCGATCACCCGCGCGGCGGACCGATACCGCCGCAAGCCGGCGGTGCCTATTCCTTACCCGTCGGATACTCCAGGAAGAAGGATCTGGCCTCCTTGCTCATTCCGTTCGCGTTCCAGCGAAATCCATCTTGGACCGGCCAATAGTGAACCGGCCAATAGCGAAAGTGCGCGTTGCAGACCGGCTGTTTGGTTTCGCCGTGGATGCCGCCTTCGTGATTCCAGATACGGTCCCAATTGGCGTATTCGGAAAGCGCGTAAAATTCGCCCGTCACCCATTGCAGCCGGTTGTAGGCGCACCAGTACCGCAGGCCGATCCAGGCCTTCTCGTCGGCTTGGAAGGTCCTGCGCAAAAAATCGCTCACCTCTTGGCTTTTTACAACGGCCAAGCGCCCGCGGGCGCCCTTGTAGACGCGCCCGCGCGCCAGCTTGCGCGCGTTGCCCCACGTGATCGCGGGGATATCCTTGCCCCGGATGGAGTGCCCGGCGCGGACCCGCACAAGCTCGAAGTAGCTCTGTGTATCCGGGTTGTAGACCGGCGTATCGTAGAGCACCTCGGCCCGGGCGGCGGAAACGACAAGGAGAATGGCGGCCGGGATAAGCAGCCGGAAACATCCCATTGCGGCGGATCGAAGTACCATGGTCGCCTTGATACCCGGCTTCGGCTTAACGATTCGATACGATTCAAGCCCCCGGTCCAAACCCTGGCGCACCTCCCGAAAACCCCGCTCAGCCATGACCATGGGTCCGCAGCCAAAGTTCGAGCATGACAATATCCCAGACGATGCCGTCGCCCGGGGCCGGCTCGGCGCGGCCGTGGCCCTCGATGATGCGGTCTAGGAAGGCGGGTTGCAAGTAACCTCGCCGCCGGAAAGCGCCCAGGGCCTCGCCGGCCAGGGCGCGCAGATCCGGGTCCTGTTTCAGCCATTCCTCGAATGGCATGCCGAAGCCCTGCTTCCGCTTGGCCAGGGTTTCGGGCGGCAGAAAGTCCTTGAGCGCGCGCTTGAAAAAGTCCCTGAGCGCGCGCCCGCGCACCAGCATGTCCGGCGGCACCCGGGCCGAGAAGGCCGCCAGGTCCTCGTCCAGAAACGGATAGCGCACCCGCACCCCGGCCAGCGCGCACATGCGGTTGACCTTGCGCAAATCGTTGTCGGCGAGCGCCGCCGTCAGATCGAGATGCATCATGCGGTGCACCAGCGCGCCCGACCCGGTCCGCTCGTAGACGGCCCGGCGCAGGGCCATGGGCTCGTCCGGGTCGATCTCGCGCAAGGCCGCCGGATCGAACGCCTCGGCCAAGTCGATGCCGCGCCAGTAATTAAAGAGTTCCAGCCGATCCGGCAGGGGGATTCGCGCGTACGAGATATAGTTGCGCGCCTTGCAAACCAAGCCGACGCGCCCCGGCCATGGCAACCTCAGGATCGCCGGCTCCAGCAGCCCGGCGCGCACGAAACCTGGCAGGCGGCTATAGGCCTCGAACGGAATCTGCTGCACATAGCGCTCGTTGCCGCCGAAGATCTCGTCCCCGCCATCGCCGGCGAGCAGCACGTCCACGCCCGCGGCGCGCGCCATCTTCGCGCAATAATACGCCGGTATCGCCGAGGAGTTCCCAAACGGCTCGTCATAGGCCGCCGCCACCTCCGGGATCAGATCGAGCGCGTCCTTGGGCGTCAGCGCGTAATCCCGGTATTCGGCGTCGAAATGGCGCGCTGCGGCGCGCGCGTAGCTCGATTCGTCGTAACCCTTCTGGCGAAAAACGACGGTAAAGGTGCGCGGCCGCCGGTCCGTGGCGCGCTTCAGCATACCGGTCACGGCCGAGCTATCCAGACCGCCGCTCAGAAACGCGCCGGTCCGCGCCGAATCCTCCCCCTCCAAAGCGCGGCGCACGGCCACTTCCATGCGCGCGTCCAGCTCCGCGGCCAAGTCCTCGAAACGCCCAGGCTCGTCCTCCCGGTACGGCATGCGCCAATAGAATTCCGTACGCGTACGGTCACCCTCGAACAATAGGTACTGCCCAGGCAGAAGCTTGATCTGCTCGCGATAGACCGTGCGCGGCGCCGGGCACGTGTAAAACAGGAGGAAATCGAATACCGCCTGGGGAGTCACGGTCGCGCCCGCCGCCGGGTGGGCACGTACGGCCTCGGTCGTCGCGCCGAAGGCGAGGCCGCCACCGGGCAAGGGCGCCACGCACATGGTATGTACCGCGAAACGGTCGATGGCGAGGAGGGTTCGGCCCGACTCCGGCTCGATCACCGCGAGGGAAAACGGGCCTTCCAGGTATTGGAACAACCCGGTGCCGTGGCGCCGATAAGCCTCGGCCAGGGCCGCGCCATGGCCCCGCTCCCGCGCCAGCGCCGCCAAGGTGGCATCGCTCCAGCGCGGATAGCCCTCGATCGCCGCCCAGGGGCCGTCGCCCGCGTCCAGGCCCGCGCGGCCCGGCCAGCCGGCAACGTGGAGCGCGCACGCGGGCCCGTCCCGGCTCTCGGCCACGGCGCCCGCGTGCGCCACCAGCCCCTTGGCCATGGCCGCCAGCACGCCCGCGGTGGGCTCGTCCAGGGGCCGGCCGCCAACCCAGCCGCATAGGCCGGTCATGGCCGCGCCGCCGTGACCTTGTTCACACCAGCACCTCGGCGGGCGCGGGGTGGCTCAAAAATCCGCTCGGGCTGGCGCTCGGCCCGTAGGCGCCGGATTGAAAGATAACCACCAGATCGCCCACCTGGGCCGGCGGCAGCGCCGCCTTGTCGGCCAGAAGATCGAGCGGCGTGCACAGGCATCCGACCACGCTCGCGGTCTCGCTCGGCGCCTGGCTCATGCGGGTGCCGATGGCGACCGGGTAGTTGCGCCGGATGACCTGTCCGAAATTGCCCGACGCCGCCAGGTGATGGTGTAGGCCGCCGTCGGTCACCAGAAACACCTGACCGCGCGACTCCTTGCGATCGATCACGCGGGCCACGTACACCCCGGCCTCGCCCACGATATAGCGCCCGAGCTCGATCATGGTCCGGGCATCGGGAAGCTCCGCGCCCAAACGATGCATCAGTTCTTCCAGGTTGGCGCCGAGCCGGGGCAGATCGAGGGGCTTGTCCTTGGGGAAATAGGGAATGCCGAAGCCGCCACCCATGTTGAGGTGACGCACCGGCGCGGGCGCATGGGCGGCGAGCGAAAGCGCGAGCTCGACCGTGTTGCGCTGTGCCTCGCACAGGATCTCGGCGTCCAGGTTTTGCGAGCCGGCGAAGATGTGAAAGCCCATGAACTCCAAGTCGAGCGCCCCAAGGGCTCCCAGCATCCGTGGGACCCGCTCCGAGTCGACGCCGAACTGCTGCGCTCCGCCACCCATGCGCATGCCCGAGGCCTTGAGATCGAAGTTGGGATTGACCCGGATCACTACCCGCGGGCGCCGCCCCTGGCGCGCGGCGATCGCGGCCAGGGTGCGCATCTCGCCTTCCGATTCGAGCGCGATCACGATCCCGGCCGCGCACGCGCGCGCCAACTCGGCCGGGGTCTTGCCCGGCCCGGCGAAACTCACCCGCGCGGCGGGCATGGGGGTGTCGAGAGCGGTTTGCATCTCGCGCGCGGAAGCAACATCGAAGCCATCGACCAGCCCGGCCAGGTGCTGCACCACCGCCGGCATGGGGTTGGCCTTGACCGCGTAATTGAGGTTGAGGGTATCGGGCAGGGTGCGGCGCAGGTGCGTCACGCGCTCATCCAAGCGCGCCCGGTCGTAGGCATAAAACGGGGTCGCGCCCACCTGCTCCGCCAGGCGCGGCAGCGGCACCCCGCCAATCAGGAGATCGTCGCCGCCGACCGCGAAGCCGGCAAGCGCCGGATGCGTGGGAGCGGGCTCTTTATCCATGGCGTGTCTCCAGGGGGATGTCCGCGAAGGTATCCATGAAATCCTGCTTGAGCCGGGCCCTGTCGATCTTGCCGTTGGGGCCATGGGGCAAGGCATCGCGCGCGGCGATCAGTTCGGGGACCATGAACCGGGGCAGCTTTTGGCGGCAGGCATCCAGCAGCGCCTCGGTATCGAGCGTCCCACCGTCGGCCGGCGACGCCACGACCACGATGCCCTGGCCAAGGCGCGGATGGGGCACGCCCAGCGCCGCGGCTTCGGATACCAGGCCGGACTTGTAGAACACGTCTTCCACCTCGCTCGGGCTTATGCGATAGCCGGACGACTTGATCATCTCGTCCCGGCGGCCGACGAAATAAAGGAAGCCCTCCTCGTCCTTGTAGACGATATCGCCGGACCAGACCGCCATTTCGTCGAGGGGCAGGCCCGATTCGCGCCCGGGCGCCGGACGAAAGCGCTCCGCCGTGCGCGCCGGGTCGTTCCAATACCCCATGGCGACGAGCGCCCCGCGATGAACCAATTCGCCGTGTTCGCCCGGGTCGCACGGGGTGCCGTCCTCGCGCACCACCAATATTTCCGCGTTCGGGATCGCCTTGCCGATGGAGCCGGGCCGGCGCTCGGCCTCGCCCGGGTCCAGGTAGGTGGAGCGGAAAGCCTCGGTCAGGCCGTACATGAGGTAAGGCCTGGCCTGGGGAAAGATGGCGCGCAGGCGCTCCAGCACCGGCTTCGGCATGTGCCCGCCGGTATTGGCGAAGTAGCGCAAGCTCGCCGCCGCGTCATTGGGCCAGTCCTGCTCGGCGAGTTGCACCCACAAGGGGGGCACGCAGGTGAGCCCGGTGATCTTCTCCCTGGCGCAGGTCCGCGCTACGTCGCGTGGCAGCAGATAGTCGAGCAGGATCACCTCGGCGCCGGCGCAAAACCCAGTCGTCAATTGGCTGAGCCCCGCGTCGAAGCTGAGCGGCAGGACCGAAAGGATGCGGTCGTCCGGGTTGTTCTCCAGATAGCCCGAGACGCTGCGCGCGCCGGCCACGAGATTGCGGTGGGAGAGCACGACCCCCTTGGGGCTGCCGGTGCTGCCCGAGGTATACATGATGGCCGCCATGTCCGTATCGATGACCCGGTGCGGCGCGGCCGGGCCGGCGGCGGCCAACATCTCCTCCCACGAAAGGGCGCGCGCCACCACCGGCGCTAATTCCTTCGGCGCCAGGTTCTCCGGTAAGGGGCCGGTCACGACCACGCACCGCAAATCCGGGCACGCGGCCAGCTCGTCGGCCAGGCCGCGGGCGCGCTGCGGCGAGGTAACCAGCACCCGCACCGCGCAATCGCGCAGGATGTATCCCACCTGCGGTGGCCGGAGCAGGGGGTTGACCGGCACGAATACCCCGCCCGCCGCCGCCGCGCCGAAGAACCCGGCCACGGTTTCGACGCGCTTTTCCAGATAGACCGCGACCCGCTCGCCGCGCCCCAGGCCGAGATCGAGCAGACCGGCGGCCACCGCCGCGACCGCGGCATTCAGCGCGCCATAGCTCAGCCGCGCGCCCTTGTGGGCGAGAGCCGGACGGTCTTCCCAGGCGCTGGCGCCCGCGGCGATAAGGTCCTGAACCAAGTCATGCATGACGCGCGGACTGTAAATCGAGGTCTGTTAATATTGAATTGGTATTTTAGCGACGGTTTGACGTTGTTTGCGCCTCCTCACCCAGGCGGCGGCCACAGCGGGATCTCGGGCACGTTCCCGTCCCCGCCCGACAGGTGCACATAGGGCGGCAGGCCGCACACCATGAGCTGCCAGCGCCCGGCGCGCAGATAGGTGGCGCCGCCGATCCGGCGCGCGCCCAGGCGCCCGTGGGATGCGATCGAGGCCGGGTTGAAGGCCGAGATACGGCTGAACGACCAGGCCACTTCGCGCTCGCGCAAGTAGGCATTGGCGGTATCCCACAGGCGCGCGAAGGCCAGCCCGGCGCGCTGGTCCGGCCGGATATAGATGTCGAAATCCCACGACGCCCGCCCGGGAGGGCTCGGCACGAAGCGGGCGCGCACCTCGTCCTCGTCATAGGGCCCGAGGATGAGCCACTGACAGCCGATCATCACATCGTCTTGAAACGCGCCGAAGCACACAGCCCCCTGGCCGAAGCGATAGTCCAGCACGGCCGCGTCCAGGGGCATGGCAGCGAGCGCCGGATCGCCGGCCGCGACCGGCCGCACCTGGATCGAGCGGCCGCGCCGCGCCGGCAGAAGCGGCGCCACCGACACCGGCTGGGCGACCAGGATATAGCGATAGAGGCGCGCGCCCCCGCACCAGCGCTCCAGCGCCTGGCTCAGAAGATAAAGCGCGCCATCGAGCGGGCCTAGCTCCTTGAGGGCCGCGCGGGCCTTGCCGAACACGTATCATCCCCTCCCGGCGTCCCGGCCCGCTCCAGAGCGGCTTCACCGGGCGGCGATTTCTGATATACAGGCGCTCGAACCGCGGGCCGGCGGCAAAACCCTTCGGTAACCCACCTCGCGGTAAACATGCCCCGTCCCCCCACGCGAACTCCTTGAGGCAGGCTTTCGACCCATGGCCACAATCGACGACATGAAGGCGATTTTGCGCGACACCCTACAGTTGGGAGATCGCGCCAGCAACTTCGACGCATCGACGCCGCTGTTCGGCAGCCTGCCGGAGCTGGATTCCATGGCCGTGGTGACCCTGATCACCGCGATCGAGGAGCGCTTCGACATCATGGTGGAGGACGACGAGATCTCGGCCGAGGTGTTCGAGACCGTGGGCAGCCTGACCGATTTCGTCGCCGGCAAATTGGCGGCCTGAGCCAGCCCACGGGACGAACGAGCGGATGGCGATTCAGCCGGTCCTGATCGAAGGCCCCAATGGGCCGCTCTTCGCGATCCATCATCCTCCCGCCGAGAACGCCCCGGAGCGCGGCGATCTCATCTACGTGCCGCCTTTCGCCGAGGAGATGAACCAGGCCCGGCGCATGGCCGCCATGCAGGCGCGCCGGCTCGTCCATGCTGGATACGGGGTGCTGCTGCTCGACCCCGCCGGCACCGGCGACAGCGGCGGCGATTTCGCCGACGCGCGCTGGGATGGCTGGCTGGAGGATATCGCCGCCGGGCTGGACTGGCTGGAAGGCCGGGGGCGCCCGCTGGCCGGGCTGTGGGGCCTGCGCCTGGGCGGGCTCCTCGCGGTGGCGGCGGCGCGGGCGAACCCGGCGCGTGTCCCGCGCCTGCTCCTGTGGCAGCCGGTGACCAGCGGCCGTACGTTTTTGAACCAGTTTCTGCGCCTGCGTGTGGCGGCGGGCCTGAGCGGTGACGGCGAACGGGAGACAACCGCGACCTTGCGCGCGGCCCTGGCGGCGGGCGAGCCGGTGGAGATCGCCGGCTATCCGCTCGCCCCCGCGCTCGCGGCCGCCATCGAGGGCGCGGACCTCACCGTTCCGCCGCCGGAGGCATGCGCGGTCGCGTGGCTCGACATGGTGGCATCGCCGGACTCACCCCCGCCCCCGGCGAGCGCGCGTACGATCGCGGCCTGGCGAGAAGCGGGCGTTTCGGTCGCGCACCGCACCGTGGTCGGGGAGCCGTTCTGAGCCGTTCAATCGTGGCTCGAACCGGTGCTCGTGCCCGCCCTGTGGGAGGCGAGCCTGGACCTCATGGAAGACACCGGGCCATGACCGCCGAGATGGTTCCCCTCGCCTTCCCGTGCCGGGGCGATACCCTGATCGGCGTGCTGCATCTGCCGGCCAAGCCTGGACCGCGCGGGGTCGTGATCATCCCCGGCGCGCCCCAATACCGGGCCGGCAGTCACCGGCAATTCGTGGCCTTGGCGCGGGACCTCGCGGCGGCGGGGATCCCGGTGCTGCGCTTCGATTACCGCGGCACCGGCGACAGCGACGGCGATTTCGTCGGCTTCGAGGGCATCGGCGAGGATATCGCGGCCGCCATGGACGCCCTGGCCGCGCGGGCGCCGGGGGTGCGCCAAGTGGTGCTGTGGGGCCTGTGCGACGGTGCCTCGGCGGCCGCCTTCCATGCCGCGCGGAACCCACGGGTTGCCGGCCTGGTTTTGGTCAACCCATGGGTGCGCTCGCAGGCGACCGTCGCCGAGGCCCGGGTCAAGCACTACTACGCGCGGCGCCTGCTATCCGGCGAATTCTGGCGCAAGCTCTTGAGCGGCGGCTCGAACCCGGCGCGGGCATTGCGCGAGTTTCTGGGCACCGCGCGCGCGGCGCGGAGGAATGGCGCCGACGGCGGAGACGATCTACCCGACCGGGTGGCGCGGGATATCGCGGCGTACGATGGACCGATTCTGGTGATCCTCAGCGGCGCCGATTTGACCGCCCAGGAGTTCGACCGGGCGGTGCTGCGCTCGCCGGCGCGGGGCGCCTGGGCCGCGCGCGCCTACGTGACCGTGCGCCGCCTGGACGGCGCCAACCACACCTATTCCACGCACGGTTGGCGATCCCAGGTTCACGCCTGGACCCTTGAGTGGCTCGCCGCCGGATCGGACGCCGGCGCATAGCGCCCCAGGCACGCCTCGATGATCCCATCCAGGCGGGCCATGGAGGCCGGCCAGTTGTGATGGGATTCCATGCGCGCCCGCCCAGCGGCGGCGAAGCGCGCCCGCTCGCCCGGGTCGTCCAGCAGGCGAAGAACCAGCGCGGCCACCGCCTCGGCGTCGTCGGCGGCCAGGAAGTGCTCCCCCGACACCGCGTCGATCCCCTTGGCGGCGGCCAGGCTGGAAACCACGGGCACCCCCATGGCCAGGGATTCCAGGATCTTGTTCTGGGTGCCCCGGGCAATCGCGAGCGGCGCCAGCGCCACCGCCGCGCGGGTCACATGGGGCCGCACATCGGGCACGGTGCCGGTCACGGTGACACCCGGTAACTCGCCGAGCGCCTTGATCTCCCGCGAAGGGTTGGCGCCCACAATAGCGAGCGTGGCATCCGGCCGGCGGCCACGAATACGCGGGAACATGTCGGCGCAGAACGCGACCATGGCCTGCTGATTGGGGAAGTAGTCCATGCGCCCGACGAACACGATCCGGTTCGGGTCGTAGGGTTCCGCCACCGGGCTGAAGTAGTCCAGGTCCACGCCGTTGGGAAACCAGTCGGCCGGCGTACCCACGCCGTAGCCTTCCAGGGTCTCGAACTCGGCGCGGGTGGTGCAGGTGCAGGTATCGAAGGCGCGCGCCAGCTTTTCCTCCGCGCGGCGCAGCTTGGCGCCTTCCAGCCAGTAGACGAACGAGGTTGGAAACGGCCTGACTTCCGCGTAATCCAGCCACTTTTGCGAATCCATGTCGCCGAAATCGAGAATCTTGGGCACCCCGCGCACACCCGCCACATAGGGCGCGACCGAGGAGCAGTGCACGAAGATCAGATCGAAGCGCGTGCGGCGCAGCTCCGCTCGGATGCGCCGGGCCAGCCGCCCGGAGCGAAAATACCCCATGGAGGCGGGCTCGGGCGTGGGCGCGCCGGCCACCATGCGCGCGATCGCGCCCGCGTTGGATACCGTTTCCATCATGTAGGCGTGGCAGTGAGGCGCGATGCCCTTGCCGGCCTCGGCCTCATCGGGTGAACGCGCGAGCGAGGCGACCGTCACCTGGTGGCGCTCGCTCAGGTGGCGGATCATGTTGAACGGGCGAATCTTGCCGCCCCGGTTGGGCGGAAACGGAAAGCGGTGGCACACGTAGAGAATCTTCATGCCGCCGCCTCCGCGCTCAATTCGCCCGCCACGTCGCCGGACGACCGGCGATCCAGATACATCCGCGCCCAGACCTCGAAGTTGATCAGCGAAAGCAGATGGTCCGTATGGTCCGCGCGCCCGGCCTTGTGGGCGGCGATGGTGGCCTCGATCTCCGGCCAGTGGAACAGCCCGCGCCGCTCCACCGCCGCGCGCGAGAGTATGGTCTCCATAAGCGGGGTCAACTCGTTCTTTAGCCAGGCGCCGATGGGGGCGCCGAAGCCGCGCTTCTTGCGATAGATGACCGTATCCGGCAGGACGCCCTTGAGGGACGCCTTCAAGATGTGTTTCAGCTCCCGCCCGCGAATGCGCAAGGCCGCCGGCAGGCGCGCGCCCAGCTCCACCAGCTCGTGATTGAGCAGGGGCACCCGGCATTCCAGCGAGGTCGCCATGGTCATCTTGTCGGTCAGCGCCAGCAGGTCGTTGGGCAGTTGCGTTAGCAGGTCCACGCGCATGAGCCGGTTAAGCCCGTCGCCGCCAAGCGACGCCTGGAACGCGGCCTCGAGGGAATCGATTTCGCCGCGCCGCTGGGCGCGCAGCAGCCGGTCCAGGGCGTCGGCGCCAAAGACGCGCACGTAGCCGCCGTAGCGCTCCTCCATGGGGCGGTCGCTGGACTCCACGAAGGCGCGGGCATAGCGGGTCAGGTTGGTCAACGGGGAGTGGCGATCCGCCGGCAGGGTGCGCGCGATGGGCGCGATCAGCCCTCGGCGCAGCCATGCGGGCAGGCGGTTGTAGCGTGCCGCGTAGTGATCTCCCAAATAGCGGCGATAGCCGCCGAACAGCTCGTCCCCGCCGACCCCGGAGAGGATCACCTTCACGTCCTGGCGCGCGAACTTGGCGACCAGGTAGGTGGTGATGAAGGCGCTATCGGCGACCGGCTCGTCCAGGTGCCACAGGAGCATGGGCAAGAGACCCACCACGTCGGGCCGGACCAGGATTTCCTTGTGCTCGGTCTTGAAAAGATCGGCGACCTGACGCGCGTATGGCAGCTCGTTGTAGTAGCTGCCCGCGGCCCCTGTATCGAAGCCGATGGAATAGGTCTTTACCGGGCGATCGCCATGGCGCGCCATCATGGCGACCACGGCACTGGAATCGACGCCGCCGGAGAGGAACGCGCCCAGGGGCACGTCGCTGACCATCTCCATCTCCACCACGCGCTCCAGCTCGTCGCGCACCCGGCGCGTCCACTCGGCCTCGGACATGGTGCCATCCGCCTCGCCCGGCGCGCTCCAATAGGGGCGCACTTCGACGCGCTCGCCCTCGCACACCAGGAGGCATCCGGGCGGCAGCTTCTCGATGCCGGCGAAGATGGAGCGATCGCTCGGGGTATAGCCGTAGGCCAGGTAGTCCTCCAGCGCCGCCGGATCGACGGCGGCGGACACCCCCGGCACCTCCAGTATGGCCTTGGCCTCGGAAGCGAAGATCAGCCGGTCGCCGGCGCGGGTGTAGTAGAGCGGCTTGATGCCCAGGCGGTCGCGCCCGATCACCAGGCGCCGGCGCGGCGCGTCCCACAGGGCGAAGCCGAACATGCCGGTCATATGATCGACGCACGCGAGGCCAAATTCCTCGTAAAGGTGGACGACCGCCTCGATATCGCTACCCGTGCGAAAGCGATGGCCGCGCGCGACCAGCCGTTCACGTACCTCGCGGAAATTGTAGATCTCGCCGTTGCACACCACGTGGACGGTTTCGTCCTCGTTGGCGATCGGCTGATGGCCGCCGGCCAAATCGATGATCGAGAGCCGGCGCATGCCGAGCGCCACGCCGGGCGCGATGAAGGCGCCCGAATCGTCCGGCCCTCGGTGAATCGTGACCGCGCCCATGCGCTCCAACAGGCCCGGGTCTACGCCCACGCCCTCGCGCAGGGCCACGATTCCGTGAATCCCGCACATAGCCTAGGTGCCGACCTCCCGATCCATGGCCGGCGCCTCGGGCGCGCCGGCGACCGTCACGCAGATATCCTCGAACGCCTTGGCGACGCTTCTGGAGGAAAAATTGGCCGCGACATGAGCCCGCGCCTCCGCCGCCAGACGTGCGCGCAAGGGGGCGTCCTCGAGCAGCCGGACGGCCGCCTGGGCGAAATCCTCGGCGCCGTCCGCGCGCAGATAATGCCGGTCCGGCTCCAGGGGCAGCCCCTCGGCCCCGATGGTGGTCGAAACCATCGGGCACCCCATGGCCATCGCCTCGAACACCTTGAGGCGGGTGCCGCCGCCGACGCGCAACGGAATGATGTAGACCAGCGCGTCGTGGACATAGGGGCGCACGTCCTCGACCCGCCCGGTGAATTCAATCGCCAGGCCGCGCCGCCTGACCTGGTCGATCAGCCGCCGCGGCGGACTACGCCCGACGATCAGCGCGCGCGCCTGGCCGCGCCGGGCTGCGATGCGCGGCCAGATGTCGTTCATGAAGAACTCGATGGCGTCGATGTTCGGCATCCAGTCCATGGAGCCGGTGAAGATCAGCGTCTCCGCGCCGGAGCCGGGCCCCCGCGCGCCCTCCACGGAAGCGCCGAAGTAATCCAGATCGACGCCGGTGGGAATGACATGCACGTTGCCGGCCCCGTAGTCGCGGATAAATATGTCCCGATCCTGTTCCGAAACCGCGATCACACCGTCGAAGCGTGCCAGCGCGGCGCGCTCGAAACGAACCATCTTGGCCCACTGATTGCGCCAAATCGCCCGGGCCATGGGATTCGCGGCGACCTGGGCGTGGCGTTCGAAGATCTGGGCCTCGACGTTATGGGTGAACAAAATCGAGGGTACCGCCAGGCGATCCGGCGTAAAAACGGCGGTGTGGGCGAAATCGATGACCGCGATGTCCGGGCGCCGGGCGAGCTCCGCGCCGATGACCTTTTGTCCCTCGGCCGACCAATCGGAGATAACCGGGATCGGCAGGCGCGACGGCAGGTGGCGCATGCGCGTGTAGGCGGACCACGATCCACGCTTGGCGGGGCCCCAGCCGACGAAGCGGTCGCAGACGCTATCCACGTCGGCGCCGTGCGCGAGGCCGTCCTCCGATTCGGGTGAAACCAGGGTGATCTCGTAACGCCCGCCCTTCAAGCCGCGCAGAATATCGCGCGTGCGGATGCGGCCACCTGTGTTGGCGGGAAACAGAAACCATGGCGCGATGAATAGTAACCGGGGCCGACCCGTCACCAGCAGATGCCTTCGTAATCCACGCCCGACAGATCCTGGATCTCGCGAATCCCTTGCAAGTCGATGATCGCAAGCCCTTCGCGGGACCGTTTGATCGCCTTGATCTCGTCGGCGCCGGCATGGCCGATGACCACGATCTTGGCGCCGTCCAGCGCCCGGTCCGCGTCGTCGGTCATCAGGCGCTCGAAGTGCGGAATCTCCCGCTCGATGAATTCCCGGTTCGCCCCCATCAGGCGGGCCGCCTCGACGCTGCGATCGAAGATCGACAGGTCGTAGCCCTTGCCGATCAGGCGCTCGGCCAAACGCACCAGCGGGGATTCGCGCAAGTCGTCCGTGCCCGGCTTGAAGGCCAGGCCGAACATGGCGACCTTGCCGCGCCCGCGCCGGGCGATCATCTCGAACGCCTGATCGATGTGCCGCTGGTTGCTGTTCAGGATCTGCGCCAGCATGGGCAACTCGATATGGTGGCTACGGGCAAGCGACTGCAAGGCCCGCAGCTCCTTGGGCAGGCACGAACCGCCGAAGGCGAACCCGGGGCGCAGGTACGCCGGCGAGATGTTCAGCTCCCGATCCTCGCAAAAAATGCGCATGGTCTCCCGCGAGTCCATGCCCAGGCTTTTGAGCAGGGTGCCCATCTCGTTGGCGAAGGCAATCTTGAACGCATGAAAGGCGTTGCAAACGTACTTCAGGGATTCGGCAACCCGGGGCTCGGCGCGCAGAAGCGGCGCGTCCAGACCATCGTACAACTGCTCCAACGCGGCAAACCCAGCGTCGCTCGTGCATCCCGCGATCGTGAACGGCGGATGGAAGAAATCCTTGATCGCGCTGCCTTCGCGCAGGAATTCCGGATTGAAGCAGACGTCCAGCCCGTCGCCCAACGCGCGGCCGGAAGCCTCGACCAGCGCCGGCGCCACGCGCTCCTCGGTCGTGCCGGGCAAGACCGTGCTGCGCACAACCACCGTGTGGGCGCCGTCCTTGCGGCGCAGTACCCGGCCGATATCGCCGACCACCGCGTCCAGGGCGCCCAGCATGGGCGTGCCGCTCTCGGCGCTGGGCGTGCCGACCGAGATCATGGAAACGTCGCTCGCCAGGACCGCTTCCTCGGCGTCCGTGGTGGCGCGCATGCGCCCCTCGGCGCGCGCCGCCGCGATGCGCTCCGCGACCCCGGTCTCGACGATGGGGGCCTGGCCCCGATTGATCAGATCCACCTTGGTCGGATTGGTATCGACCCCGATGATCTCGTGGCCCAGATCGCTCAGGCACACGCCGGAGACGGCCCCGACGTACCCCAAGCCGAATATCGAAACCTTCACGCCCATACCTCCCGCACCCTAATTCGAGATCACCATGACAGGAATACCTTGCGATTTTGCGATCATGCCGCCCAAAACACAGGCCCCATCGCGAACGCCGCGCCGCCGGCCAAGGTGCGCGCGAACGGGGCCGCGCCACGATCGGCGCCGACGTTGAAAACCATAATCACCAAATGTTAACTAAATGAGTCATGTGCCCAAAGCTATTTAAATGTAAGGAAACGTCCGAATCTTTCCCTTCACATACAATTCCACGCCGGTTGCCTTGGGAACACCATCGCGACCCGGCCCTGCTATACTGATTCATATTGAAATCGGCGCCAAGTTTTGTGATGATGGCCTCCGTGGCCGATTAGCAGGAATCGGTCGGCTTCGCCAGGAAGGCAAGATATGTCGCACACGACGGATAATGAGAAGCCTGAATCCAGGGCCGATGAGAAAGGGTTGCGATCCGATGCCGCCGAGGCTAAGCGCTTGGCGGCGCGGCGCCGGTTTCTTCTGGGCGGTGCCACGGCAATACCGGTTATCGTAACCCTTAGCCAGAAACAGGCGTGGGCAGCCAGCAGTCAGGTTTGCCAATCGGCGAATCTGGGCTACGGGGCCGGGTTCACGGAGAAAGACTATATACGCGCCCGTACCGAAGGGATAGCGAGTTCGCTGTACTGTCGGCCGGAGCGTTCGTAGCGGTCTGTCGCCAAGAGTCTTGCCCGGGTCCCAACCGGGAGATTTGGCGAGGGGGTTGTTTGTCCGAAATCGTGCCCTGCTAAATCGCGGAATTCGTGATAACCTCCGCGCGCCGCAAACCGTTCGCGGGGACCCCGGCGCGAGCCATCCACCTGAAGCCAAAAGCATTTGCAAGCCACGAGCACTTGGCGATTGGGCTCCGACCAGGACCTGTCCTGGCGTCAGTGGGACGGCGATTATGTCGTGTTCAACCCGGCCTCGGGCGATACTCACGTTCTCGATATCGCCACGGGCGAGGTCTTGATGCGCCTGGCCGCGGGTCCGGCCAGCATCGAGGAAATCGCCGACCGCCTAGCCGCCTTTCTCGATGTCGACAAGGATAGCGGCCTGGCCGAGGCCGCCACGGAAATGGTGCGAAAACTGGACGAGCTCGGCTTGATCGAGCCGGCGACACCATGCTGATCCGCGATCTGGCGCCGGACCAGTTGGGGCGGGTCCTGCGCGGGCCGGGCATCACCCTGGAAACCGGGCCGTTCGCCACGCGCCTGCGCCTGGAGAGCCCGTCCCTGGCGAGGAGCTTCGCAGCCGCCTACGCCGCCTACCCGATAACGACGTCGCCGAGCCTTTACGATTTTACGGTCGAGCTGACGCGCGCGCGTGGCCGGTTCGGCCTGCCGGCGCGGCGCGGGGCCATGCAGGCGCGCATCGCCGGCGCGGCGGCGTTCGATCCGTTTCCTCCCGCCTACGCCTACCCCATGCTGGAATCCGCGTTCAACTGGTGCATCGCGACCGATCTGCTCCGTTACATCACCTTTCACGCCGCCGCGGTCGAGCGCGGCGGGCGGGCGCTGGTGCTGACCGGGCCGTCGGGCTCGGGCAAAAGCACCCTTGCCGCGGCGCTCTCCCAATCCGGCTGGCGGCTGCTTTCCGACGAGTTGGTGCTCTTGCGCCTGGGCACCCCCGAAATCGTCGCCAATCCCCGCCCGATCTCCCTCAAGAACCAGGCCATCGAGATCATCGCCGCGCTGGCGCCGGACGCTCGTTTCTCCCCGCGCTACGAGGGCACGATCAAGGGCACCATATCGTTTCTGCTGCCGACGCCGGAAGCCGTGGCCCAAGCCGCGCGCGGCGCGCGGCCGAGCATGGTGGTCGCACCGGCGTTCCAAGCCGGCGCCCCGTGCGCGCTGGAGGATCTGGACAAAGCCACCGGCTTCACGCGGCTGACGGAGAACTCGGTCAATTATTTTTCCACCCTCAAGCCCGGGTTCGAGACGCTTGTGCGCCTGACCGACGAATGCCGGTTCCACGCCCTGACCTATGGCGACTTGCGCGAGGCGGTCGAGCTATTGACCCGCCTGCACGATGCCGGCGCGGCGGGCAACGCCGCCGCATGAGCCGGAACGTCCCAAGCGATCCGGTGCTTGCCGCCTTGCGGGCGCCGCGCACGGTGCTGGCCCTCGACGCGGACGGCTGGATGCATCTGATCCACGCGGCCCGGCGCCACGGTTTGCTGGCCCGCTTGAGCGCCGATCTGAACGAGGCCGTCCTATTGGAGCAGGTGCCGGGCAAGGCGCGCGAGCAGCTCGCCGAGGCGACGGCCACCGCGGTTCTCAACCGCACAGTCATGGGCTTCGAGATCAACCGGGTGCGGCGCGCGTTACGCGGCCTCGACGTGCCGGTGGTGCTGCTCAAGGGCGGAGCCTATCTCATGGCCGGCCTGCCCG
>Ga0114931_10001656_pt1 | contig 28403 bp, 28 predicted proteins | sample 2SBtaG_FD_89579 | JGI IMG/M metagenome (GOLD analysis project Ga0114931, IMG submission 89579) | Deep subsurface microbial communities from Kolumbo volcano to uncover new lineages of life (NeLLi) - 2SBTROV14_V59a metaG | ecosystem: Environmental > Aquatic > Marine > Volcanic | place: Kolumbo... | reverse complement strand
TCACTATTCTTTCCCATCAATTCTGAAGATTTTTCCAAATTCTAACTAAAAATCTTTTTTTTGTGGACCAAATTTCATCTAACCCCCAACAAAATAAATCACTCCAACTCTTCTCCAACCTTCGAACCAAGAACTTTAAACTGTTCAAGATAATTCTCTTCCATATAATGCATATCCCCAGGAAGTACAATGCATAAAGGGGCTCTAAAGCTAATTTTTGAATCAAGTTCAATTAATTCGCTAATTGTTCCATAACAAATTTGTTCGTCACGAAAACCTAATCTAGAGCACACGATAGCAGGTGTTTGTAAATCAAGACAAACTGAATCTTTTTCTTCTATTTCTCCTTCTTGAACCATTTTTTTAGGTATTTTAAGTAGAAATTTTAGGGCATCTTTTACTTTCAAATAATCATTTTCAGAAGGAGTCAAATCTAATAAAAACAAAGAATGAGCTCCAATTTTATAGTTGTCATAGAACACTAAAAAAGGGGTTCTAGGCATAAATTTCTCATTAAAATAAGGAATAGAAGTTATCTTCCCAAATTTGTAAAACTGAAGGCCTGTTCTTGTAATAAAATTTGCAATTGAAACGTTGTGATAAATTTTTGTTTTAATCTTCAACTCTTTAGCTCTAAGTAATAAATCAGTGTGAGTTGTTGCTATAAGTGGGTCGCCAAGAACAAGAAGACTCACATCATCACTTTTTGAAAGAGCAAAAATCTTCTCTTCAATTTTAGATTCAATATCTTCCCTAGAACAAATTTCAATTTTCACTCCCAGTTCTTTTTCCAAATCTTCCATAGAATTTTCATAAAACGAGGTATAATATTCAAGAAATACCTTTGTTGATTTTTTAATTATCTCTCTTTGTTCAAGAGTAATATCTTCTTTTCTTCTACCAATCCCTATAAAATGTAACATAACTCTTCAAATTTACATTTATTTATAATATTTAACAAAATCACATTAGAAGATGATTTTGAAATCATTTATGAAAAACAAATTACTAAATTTGGAACTGGAGCAAAAATTGATGCACCTAAAGATTTAATTGGAAAAAAAGTTTATGTGTTGGTTAGGAAAGAAGACTTGCCCGACACAGCATAAGAATATCTGCATTTCTCTCTCTTTTTCCTGGTGAATAAAAAAATTTTTCATTCGAAGAGTTACTAATTGGATTTAATCCTCTACCGTGTTGAGCTTTCCCCATGCTTTTTCTTCTGTAATACCCTAGGATTAAAGAACTAACATCTTCTGGTGTTTGGACATTTTCTCTTAATTCATAAGTCTGAAGCCAACTTGCAACCTCACCTAATGCAAAAACTTGCTCCCAAATTTCATCTCTTGCGAAGCCTCGTTCAGCAGTAATTGCATCCAATCCACCTAAATGCATCTGTAAGTCTACTTCTGTATCCCCAACCATTCCATGTCCTGGTGCGTCATCTATCCTTCTTAATGCATAGCCAGATTTTTCTCTGTAAGAAATTCCATTCGTTACAGTATTTTCAATTTGTTTTTGTATAGGTGTTTTTTTCATATTAATAGGATTAAATCACATATAGTATTTAAATCTTTCGGTTATTCACCACTTGAGAGGTACAACATAAAATAAGCCTGCCCTAATTCTTTAAGACGCTCGCCCACTTACTTTGGATTTTTCGGCTTCGCCGAACGTTGCACTAAACCTTGGTCTCTTCGAGACGCGTATAACAGGGATTATATACGATTTTTCCCTTTATTGACATTTATTCTACTCTCACTTCGTTCGCTACTTTAAATTTCGGGAAAAACCCGACTCCACTTCATTACGTCATTCTCAGCTACGCTTCGAAGAATATAACATATATTAGTTTCAATTGTGTTTAAGTTCAGTTTTCTTTTAGAAAAAGAAACAAAAGGGGAGAGTTCCAGTCCTTCGGACATATTACCTTTTACTTCGTAAAAGAAATTTATACTAAATTTTCAATTTAGAAATTTAATAAAAATATTAGATTTTTAAATAATCGAACTAAAAATTACAAATTTTTAGCTCTGTCGGATGAAGCCAAATTAAGAGAAAATTTATAAGAATGCACTTAAATTTTTGTTTTATGCAAGTTAGAGAAATAATAATGTACCCAAAACACATAGAAATGAGATTTGGTCTTGACCCTTTTGATGAAAATAGAGCTTACTCAAGAGCAAAAGAATTTGCAAATAGACTAAGGGCCGAAGGATATACTATAAAAAAAATAAATGATCAAACTCAAAATGGTTCAAACGACAATTTAAGATATATTATAGAAATAGAGGGAGACATTAGATTTTCTTTGTTTTCACAAGAAAGAGGTTTTAGAATAGAGTTAAACGAAGAAACTAAAGGCTCACAGTGTGACAGTTTAAAAGAATTTTTTTATACTTTAGAAAAGATTTTGTTAAGATAAGAAAGAAGAGTTACTATTATTTCTAAATTTTTCTCCTACACAATAAGACTAAAATTTATAAATCTTTTCTGCTGAAAATAGCTATGTTTGAAATAGAGTTAATTGGGTTTCTAAATCGATACAAAAAAAGTTCAGATAAAAATGAAAAAGAAAAATTAAAAAAATCAATAGAAGAGTTAACAAACCAAAACCAAACTGAACTTAAACATTTTTTAGAATCACAAGAAATTGACGAAGAATCAAAACAATTTTTAAATTCATATCTTAAGGAAGAACCCGAAGAAGGTAAAGAAAAAGAACTTCAAATTGAACAGGATAAAAAAGAGTCTCAGAAAAGCCAACAAGATGTACAAATTATAATGGATTATTATCAAAAATGGTTAGATTCTTATCATAGAAATTCTGATCAAGTAACAGATGAATGTTCAAAAGTCGTAAAAGACATAATTAATTATTATATTGTAAATCACTTTGATATATTATTAGAGATTCTCTCTATGGATGATACACAGGACTTTGAAAAATTTAAAAATCACTTGAAAAATAACATTAGAGCGTACTTTGGACAAAAGATAAATGAGTATTTTGAAGGTAAATATACAGAATTGGGTTTTTTTGCAAAAATGAAGAAAAAAGCACAAATAAAAGAATTAATAAAAGAAATAGGAAAATATGAATTTAATAGAGAACATATTGAGGAAGTACTAAGATGAGTGATGGTGAAGTTAGTGCAATAAAAAGTTACATTGATGAAAAATGGAAAGGAGATAAAGACGCAACAAGAGAGGAACATCACTCTAATGTAAAGGATTCTTTATTATTTTTTGTGTATAGAACATCTAAGTATATTTTTAGAGTTCTGATTTTTTCACTATTAATTCTATTTTTATGGTGGAGATTTGGGTTCACTTTAGGTGTTCCTGAGTTATACACCTTATTATTTAATTTTTTTTATAATTTTGGAGGAGAATTGGCATATAGTGTTTCAGGAGTACGATATATTACATTCATCACCCTTACAATAGTTGCAATTATTTTTATTGAGTTAGTTCTTGCAGTATTTTATATTGTTCTTGGTATTAATTTTAACAGCTCAAGAAAAAGGTATAAAAATGAGGTAGGAGTTGTTGCAGTTTTTCTTCTAATATTTGTATTCTTTTTTGCTACAAATACACTTGGAATTACAATTGGTGAGAGAATAAGTACAATAAGCAACCCTTTAAATTCAACAACCGCAAGTCTAAGAGAGTTGTTTAAAGAAATTAAATGCGATATGAACACAGAGTGTATATTAAATAAGAAAAACAATAAAGAATTGACTCAAACGTCCCAGACAGCATATAGTATTTCTTTTCAGAGACAGCCAGAACTATCGTTTACACTTGCCGAACTAAAAGATTCAGGTGAATGGCCATTGAACTATGACATTCAAGCAAAAGGAGGAAAATTATTTATAAATTCAATTACATGTTATCAAGACAAAATTGATGAGGCACATTTCATTTCAAAAAAGGATTTGAAGTCAGAAGAAATAAAACCTAGTGAAAAATCCACATACGACAAAGCAATATGTGATTTAAGTAAAATAAAATTAAATAAAACGACAAGAGTGAAAATTATACCCGTTTTAGAGTTCACATTAATTGGCAATTATGAAGAAGATATTCCTTTCATTAATAAAGAATTACTTACTACAACTTTAAAAAAAGTTGCTGAAATTAAAAAAAAATATCCTTCCGAGTCACTAGAATCTAACAGTTTGTTTAAAGTAACTAGAACTTTTTCCCCAGAGCCCCCATTGATATTTAGTAATAATGAACAAAAAAAGGTAATAATGTTATATACATTTGAGAAAGAAAGTTCTTACTCTTCATTTGGAAAAATAAAAGAAGCAACACTTGATGAAATAACAAACCTCCCTTCTGGTTTTGAAGAAGCAGATTCAATATTACTTCCAAAGTCATTAAGTGTTTCTAAGGGAAAAACCTCAATAAGACTTAATTTTAATGCAAAGCTTCCAAATGAAGACAAACCTGTGACTATACAAACTTTAGGGTTTAAAACAACATCAAAAATCGCAAGAGAGAGTGATTATTTTTATATGACAATAACAGTTCCTAAAGAGGAAACACAAGCGACACAAAATTAATTTGACTCGTAAACGTATTTTTCTATTCTTTTTTTAAATTCCTCAAAATCAACCTCAGAAATACCAACACCAACAGAATATTTGTGTCCTCCTCCACTCCCATTTAAACCAACTAAACATTCTTTAATCATCTTCTCAACATCAAAGGTCTTTCCCCTAATGGACGCAGAATAAAATGGTTTTCCTTCTTTCTTAAAAACACTTATTATAACTTTCCCTTTCTTCTTTCTATATGCAAGTTCTTCTGCAATTTGTCTATTAAAACTATTTTTTCCACTATGTTCGTAATAAACCAATGGACCTTTAGTTCTCTTTCTTGCATCTTTAATCAACGTATTATAATCTTTTTTTAACTTATTAAACTCTATATTATATTCACTTTTTCCTTTATTTACTTCTCTTGCAAATTCTATAGGATTCAAATCAATAATACTATTTAAATGTTCAATTTGTTCTTTTTCGTATCCAAATTTATACAAAAGTTCAAAATAGTTTTTATAATTAATAAATCCACATTCATACCACAAATAATCAATCCATTCCCTTCTTTCTTTTTCATCCGAGATGGAGTTGAATTTATTTTTTTCAACAAATGAAAAGAGTTTCTTTCTTCTATAAAAATTAATATTAAATAATAATTTAAATTCCTTAGGATATAGTTTGTACAATTCTACAATTTGTGGGAGAAGAAAAGAGTCAGCGAGTGTTCCTAAAACACAAAAAAACAAATTTTCTTTTTTAGATGAAATTTTATATGCGAAGTACGAAGCAGACCTAGAATCATTTTTATTATAATCAAGAGGATTCAAATAGAGGATTTGATGTTTCTTTATAACTTCTCTATAATTCCCAATATGATGATCAACCCAGACTATTTTTTTACCTTTTAGTTCATCTAAAAACCATTCTTCAATATATGGAATATCAAAAAACAAAATCAAATCATGTGTCTTATTAACAAAAGAGATAATATTTCTAAGTGATTTTTCATTTTTTTTAAAAGGAGCAAAGTCTTTAATTTGAGGAAACACTTTTTTAAGTTGAAACAAAGAAGAAGTTCCATCATCATCTGCATCAAAAAATAAAAAAGGATTTTTAGAATTATGAATCAATTTTTTAATTTCTTTTATTCTCTTTAATAGAGTCATAATAGTACTCACACCTATTCATTTAAAAGTTTGTTCAAATTCCAAAGAGCCAGACAAGACTGTATAAAGTTGTATCAACAAAAAAATGTAAGAGAAAAGGATATAAGAAATTTCCTGTATATTTCTTTGATTTTAAACTATAAAAATAAAGTGCACTTACCATAAAAAAGAATAAAAAAATGTAATAAAATGTAATATAAACCAAATAAGAATCAGGAAAACTTGCGTGATATACTTTGACTAAATTTTCAAATCTCAATATGTGAAACAAAACAAAAACAATAGCAACTTGATAAAATGCCTCAATCTTTGAAGACAAATATTTATAAGAATTAAATAAAAACCCAGTAAATATCATTTGCTCAGAAAAAGAAAGTAATAAAGTTAAAGAAAGAATTTTTAAAAAGTAATCTGAAGAAGAAGGATTAAATAATTGATAAGGAATAGGTTCTCTTATCAAATAAAACATAAAACCCATAACAATTCCAACTAGAAGAACAATACCTAATAATTTAAAAGAGGTTTTTCTAAAATCTCCTAAAAAAGTTTGGTTTTCACCTGAAAAAACAAGAAAAATATATGCTAAAAATAGATTGTAAAGCAATATAAATAGATAGCTAATAGATCCGAATATTTCGACAAAAAAAGTTGCAACATTAGGATATAAAAAATAAAAAAAAATAAATAAATTTGTTAAAATTAGTAATTTAGATAACTTCCTTGATTTTTTAAAGAAAAAATAGGATAAAAAAAATGTGAAAAGAATATTAAAATAAAAAAAATATTTAAGAGGAAAACCAAAGAAAAAAGTGACTATAACAAAAAAAATTAAAATAAAATTGATGTAGAAAATAGATTTTTTTTCATGTTCAAATGAAATAGATGTTCCTGACATATCTTTTATAGTAACAAAAAAATTTTATAAACCTATTGTACAATACATAAGTGATTATGGAAATTGATAGTGATAAGAAAGAGATGGGCAAAAAGGCCTTAATAAAATTTTTTTTCATTATCTTTATTCTTTTAAACATCTTTGATTTTTTAAATTATATAAAAGGAGACATTGATTTTTTCAAAAAATTACTTTCTTGGTCATTAATTGGATACATGTTTTATAGGGCAAGTTTCACTAAAATAATAATAGGAAAAAAACTAAAAAAATTTGATTTGTTATTTATATTAGGTTTCTCTCTCATAAGTCTTACGAAAGCTTTGATTCTTTATACAAAAACGAATGTAATAAATTCAGGCCTATATCCTATTTTTGGTTTTTTTTTGGAACAAGTAGCAGAAGTAACGCCTTCATTGTTAATTCAAGTAAATTTTATATTGGGTCTTTTACTTATTGTGATTTGTTGTGTTGCAATACTCATGAATTATTCTGTTGAAAAAAATTCTTTTATAGGTAGTATAAACGTAAAAAAAGGATTTTTTAAATTTCCAATTGAATTAATTTTTTTCTTAATAATGTCCATTTTTTTTGGATTAATTGTTTTTAATTTTTTTATGGAGTGGTTTGCTCTAGCTGTTGATTCAATAATATTGGTCTTAGGTTTAATATACTACTCAGTTGAATACATAAAACATCATACAAACACGAAATTTGATTCAATATTAAGTTTAATTTCTAACACAGGAAATTCTTTTTATCAAGGAGTAATTCAAATGTTCTCTAACAAAAAAACTCTCTTTATTGGTTTATCTTTTTTATTAACTCTTCATGCGATAGTTGACACAGGTGTTTACTTGGTCCCATATTCAATAGGGACAAATAGTTCATTATATTTCTCAGCACTTGAAACACAACAAAGAGTTCACACTCCGATATTTAATTTTTTCTCTCCTCAAAAAAGTAGAATTGGTGAAGATTTACAGAATATAGACTATTTTTCAGTAAAAACGGCATCTGTATTTATACATTTTGATATTTTATTTTTATTTTTTGTTCTGATGGCATTTCCATTTTTTGCATATTATAAAAACATACAAAAAGTACATTTGAACCTCCCAAAAGCATTCGTTGTAATATTTTTATCTTCTTTAGTTACATGGATTTTTTTACTTTTAAGTCCAAGTATAAACCCTTCAATTAATTTTGGATTTCCTCAAACTGATTCAATATCAGGTGTGGACATATATACTAATAATTTAAGTGCTAATCAAGATTCAAATTTGTTCTCTGCTTCCGTTTTAAAAGTTCTTTTATTTTTCATAATTTCAACTCTAATTTTTTGGTATGTCAAAAAGAGATGGTATATACCACTTAAGAAAATAATGTATTTTACAACCTTATTTTTTTTTGTGATATATATTAGCATGTATTATCTAAGTACTGTAAAAGTTGAAGTTAAAAATTTTCAAGAGGATTTAAAATTTTCAAAAGAAAATGTAAAAGATGCAAACTATTTTGGAATTTATAATTTGTATCTTTCAAATTTGAGCATGAAAACACAAAGAGCAATAGATGTAAAAATTGACAAAAAGGAAACGAGAATAAAAATCCATCCTTTTTGGACTGGAACCCATAAATCACACCAAGATTATTTAGTTATTGATTTTGAAAATCTGGACAAAACAGGAACTTTTTTTTTCAATGGCGTAAAAGAATATTATTTTGATAATGAACAAAGTTATGATGAAAAAAAAGGAAAATTTTCAACCTCAAATGCGAAAGGAATATTTGTTTTAGAGAACAAAACGTTTCAATTTGAAAATAATAAACTAAATTCTAAAAAGTTAAATCTTTTTTTAAGTAATTTAATTTCTGTTGATTCCCCTGAAAAAACAACTCTTTCAAAACTTGAAAAAGCAGTAGGATATTTAAGATTAATATTTTTGAGTGTTTTTTATATCTTTGGAACAATAAGTTTTGTTTGGTTTTTCTTAAGAAAAAATGTATTTAATAAAAATGATATTATTCCTTAATTTTTTTTAACAAATAAAATCCAAAAAACATAAAAAAAAGATTAAGTAATTGTCCTAGAGAAATTAGTCCCAAATCTGTTGTTGGAACTCTTAAAAAATCAATTATAAATCTTAAACCATTATATAAAATTAAAAACAAGGCAGTTAATGTTCCAGTTTTCATCTTTTTGAAAAAGTAAAAATACAATAGAATTTGAAATATAACCAGATTTTTAAAAGAGGCAAGTAGTTGATAGGGATATCTTTTTACATCATCATAAAGAGGAAAAACTATACCTAAATTTGAATTTGTAGCGATGCCCACTAACTCTTGATTAATAAAATTTGCAAACCTTCCAAATGCGAGTGCAAAACCTGTAGGTAGTACAAATAAATCCGTTAATTTCAAAAAAGGAATTTTATATTTTTTTGAAGAGTAATAAAGTGCAATAATTGCACCGAGAAAACCACCGTGAATACTCATTCCACCATTCCACACAGCAAAAACTTGCAAAGGATTGCTAATGTAGAATAAAGGATTATAAAATAAAATATAAAAAAACCTACCACCAATAACAGAAAAAACCATCATGTAAAAAAAAATATCTTCTATCTGTTGTTCTTTAACACCAAATTCTTTTGAAAAATGCAATATAAAAAAATATGAAAATAAGAATCCAAAAACATAAGAAAGTCCATACCAATGTACAGGAAAACCAAAAAGAGTAAAAGCAATAGGTTCAATCATTTTTCATACAAATTTTCAATATGTTTTTTTAGAGTTGTTTTTGAAAAATCAATGTCTTCAAGTTGATATTCGTCATATTTTTTTTTACTCTCATCATGCAAATTTTTACTATATTTTACTAAATTCAATTTTCTAAATTCACCATTAATTATAATATAATCTACCAAAGAATTAACATATCTCTCTCTTGTCACATAATCAGGAAATATTGTTGGTGCATATTTTTTTATTATCTCTTTTAACAAATAAACCAACATTTCTTCGGGTAAAATGGAATATTCAATTGTAATTGGAGAAGAAAAAGACTTAAATTTTTCAGCTCTAACAACATAAAATTCAATTTCAGAGGGGAGCTGGGTTCCTAGTTTCTCACAAATTAATTTAGAATTTTTTTCAATAAAGGGAATTATAGATAAAAATCTATCTTTATCAGAGATTAGAGACGCAAAGTTAGTCAACTGTTCTTTATTTGAGAGAGTTGGGTTCAATATTTCATTGTAATCAAGAGAGTAGTTTGGTTTTAATTTCATCTTCTAAAGAATAATTGTTGCCTTTTTATATAAATATCTGTTTGGAAATCTTTTTAAAACATATCACACTATAAATTATAAGTTCACACTCAGTGCCTTATTAATAGATTTGATATAGAGTTTGAATATTTATATGCCAAGATCGCATAATCCGGTATTGCGCTACACTGCTAATGTAGTTCCTTTTGGAATTCTGGGTTCAAATCCCAGTCTTGGCGTTTTCACCCAGAATTACATTCTGGTTCTCAAAAATTTATTCTAAATTTTTGGACGCCTTGAAATCTTTGATTTCAATGCACTTCAAATCCTTGTCTTGGCGTTTACTTCGTTCTCGTCACTTCTGTGATTTTCACCATTACACGTTCACTCACTCTGTTCGTTCGGTGCTCATCTAAAATTCCTAAAATCTATTAATTAACAGTTTATATAAGAAATCTATTTAAATTCAAAGATTTTGATATAATTATGATAAAACCAAACAGATTAAAAAAAGGAGATACTATTGCAATAGTTGCTTTGTCTTGGAATGGAAATGAATTTTTTCCACATATCGTAGAAAAAGGAATTGAAAGGTTAGAAAATCAATTTGGTTTTAAAGTTAAAAAAGGAAACACATTAAGTTATAATAATAAGAAACTTTATGAGAATCCAAAATTAAGAGCTGAAGATTTACATAATCAATTATTAGATAAGAAAGTAAAAGGAATAATTACAATTATTGGAGGTAATGAAAGTATTAGAGTTCTTTCTTTTTTAAATAAAGAAATAATTAAAAACAATCCTAAGTTTTTTATGGGTTATTCAGACATTACAACATATAATACTTACTTTAATCAATTAGGTTTAATTATGTTTAATGGTCCTACTGTAATGGCAGGATTTGCAGAATCAATAAAATTAGAAGACGATTTTGCAAAATATTTTGAAAATTTTATTTTTGGAAATTGGAATGAATTTAAATATGAGAAATTTAAAAGATATACAAATAAATATCTAGATTGGTCCGATCCAAATAATCTAGATAGAGAAAATATTAATTATATTGAAAATAAAGAGGATTGGCATTTTATTCAAGGAACTAAAACTGTAGAAGGTGAATTATTTGGTGGGTGTATTGAAGTTCTAGAATTTATGAAAGGAACTGAATTTTGGCCTAATAAAGATTTTTGGAATGAAAAAATTCTATTTTTTGAAACCTCTGAAGAAAAACCATCTCCAAAAAATGTTGAATATGGGTTAAGGAATTATGGAATGCAAGGAATTTTTGATAAAATCAAGGGAATTTTATTTGGAAGGGCAAAAGATTTTACTGAAAAAGAAAAGAAAGAATTAGAAGAAGTAATATTAAAAATTCTTAAAGAGTTTAATAGAGAAGATTTAGTCGTAGTTACAAATATGGATTTTGGACACACAGATCCTCAAATGATTATACCAAATGGGATTAAGGCACAGATTAATCCGAAAGAAAAAACTTTCAAGTTATTGGAGAGTATTTGGAGTGAATAGAGCTATCAAAAACTAAGGTTTTAGAATAATTTTACCTTTTTTCTTAAGTATTCAAATATTAAATAATTCAAGGTTACAATAAAAATTCCTAAAGAAAGTCCTCCAATTACATCTGAGAACCAGTGAACATTAAGATAAATCCTTGATAATCCTATAATTAAAGGATATAAAAATAATAATAATAAATATTTATGTTTTAAATTCACCTTGAAAATATCTCTGTAAATGAAATAAATACTAAGTGCAACAATAATTGAATATGTACTATGTCCTGAAGGGAAGGCATAATCTGTCATTGAAATTAATTGTTCTTGAGGTCTTATTCTTCCAACGAGATTTTTAATTATCTCAACAGAGAATAAGCTTAAACTTATATTACTTAAATAAAAATAACTATCAAATTTGTCTTTTTTATAATATAAATAAACAAATATTATTATTGAAATTATTATAATCGAGATAGTATCTGCAAAATGTGTCATAAATATAAATACTTTATTTAAAATAGGATTCCATAGTTGAGTGATATGAATAGAAATCCACTTATCTAATATTGTTATATACTCTAAATCTAGAATGTCTTCTAACATTTGTGAAAATATATATAATGAGACTATATTAGTAATAAGTATAGGTAATTGATATTTTGTAAAAATGTGTTTTTTATTTTTTAAATATTTAAATATAATTATAAAAAATATGGCAATTACTGTTGCAATAATAATTCCCAAACCGATATATTTTGCAACTATTTCAAAACTTTTTCCTGCAAAATATCCGACTAGAACCCAAGTAGAACCCCATAAGATGCCAGTAATAATATTCCAATATAAAAATAAACTATATTTGATCTCTAAAGAACCACAAAGAAATGGAACTAAAGATCTAGTAATACCATTATATCTACCTAGAAATATACTTTTACCTAAATTTTCCTTAATTAATTTTTTAGTTTTGACTAGATTATTATTATTTAATAAAAAATATTTTACATATTTTTTTAGAAAAGATTCACCTAATTTTTTTCCCATATAAAAAGAGATAATATCCCCTATAATAGAACCTAATGATGCTATTAAAAGTAAGACTGTCAAATTCATTAACCCATTATATGCCAAATAACCCGCGATGATAATAAGTGTTTGTCCTGGAATAAAGGAACCGAATATAGGGATAGATTCAAATACAGCACTCAAAAAGATTAATACGTAGCCTACAGAATGTAGTAATCTGGTAGGCATAATTTTAAAATAATTTAGCAGATAATTTGAAGCACTATTTAAATTCATAAAATATATTTAATGAGCTTTATTTATAAATATTATAGACAAATCTCAAAAAAATTGCTACGCAATTAATTTAAGCTATTTTTGGTGTTCTCACTTCATAAAATTTTAGTCACTTTTAGAATTCTCCGATTCCCATACTCAACAATCACTTCATAAATTCTTAGTCGCCTTTTGCAGAATGCAAAAGCCATTTCCATATTGGCTTTACTATTATTTTATAACCTTCAACTTCAAATTCTTGTGCTTCATCTTCAGTTAAAATTAAACCTTGAGACAGATTATAGGTTTTCAAAGCATCTAATAAACCTTTAATTTCTCTTTTTCTAGTATCTGGATTAGCCAAAGACTTTGTTACTTGAATTGCATGAGTTATTTTCAATCCTTTCTTTATTACAAAATCACATTCATAATTATCTTTATGATAATATATCTCTTTGTTTCTTTTTTTAAGTTCTATAAAAACTAAATTTTCTAATAGCCTGCCTTTATCTTCACTAAATTTAAAAGAAATTGCATTTGTAAGTCCCGTATCTATTGAATAAATTTTTTTATCATTTCTTAATTGTTTTTTAATAGATTTATCATATTTATATAAATTAAAAAGCAAATAAGAATCTACAGAATAGTTAATATATTCTTTAATTGTATCTACTGAAATTTCTAAAACTTTAGAGATTGAATTATAAGAATAAAATTTAGAATTATTAGATATTAGATAATATAATAAATCATAAATATCTTGAGAATTTCTAATATTATTAGGGAGTATAATGTCTTTACTATATATTGTTTGAAAATAATTTATTAAAATCTCTTTTTTTATTTCAACATTTTTTTCTAAAACAACTCTTGGAAATCCACCAAATAGTAAGTATTTTTCAAAAGAATTTTTATATTCTTTTATTTCTAATTTGTTTTTATTATTAAAATTTAAAAACTCTTTAAAAGATAATGGAGAAATTATTTGATAAAAATATCTTCCTGAAAGTTTTATAGACAACTTACTTTCAATAATATTAGAACTTGAACCACTAGCAATTATTTTAATATTTCTATTTATATCATATAAATATTTTAAAGTTTCTGACCAAAAACTATAATTTTGAACTTCATCTATAAATAAATATAATTTATTCACTTTATTTTCTAACAAATAATCTTCTACTATGCCTTTAATTAATTGAGAGTTTTCTCTTTGACTCATAAAATAAGGTTCATCTAGGTTAATAAATAAAATTTGATTTGCTGAATGATTTTTTAATAGCTTATCTATTAATTGATACATCAATGTTGATTTCCCACACCTTCTAACTCCGATTAAGAATAAAATCTCTTTTAATTTTAAATAATCTAAAAGTTTATTATAATTATTTAGTCTATTTATACCTTTTTCAAATCTTTTATCAAACCACCAAGGATTTTGTGATTCTAAAATAGATTTAATTTTTTCTTCCATTTTATCAATTATAAAAGATAAAAATTTATAAAGTTATCGGTTATAATGGACAATATTCCTTAATTATCTTTCTAAAACCACAAGTAGAAATAGTTTTATATTCTCCAAGACTCAAATTCGACAATCATTTCATTAGATTCTTGGTCGCTTATTATTGTTCCAACAATAACCATACTCAACAATCACTTCATAAATTCTTAGTCGCATTTTGCAGAATGCAAAAGCCATTTCCATATTGGCTTTACTATTATTTTATAACTTTCAACTTCAAATTCATGAGCTTAATCCTCAGTTAAAATTAAACCATGAGATAAATTATAAGTTTTCAAAGCATCTAATAAACCTTTAATTTCTCTCTTTTTAGTATCAATATCTCCTAAAGACTTTGTTACTTGAATTGCTTGAGCTATTTTCAATCCTTCTTTTACTACAAAATCACATTCATAATTATCTTTATGGTAATATATCTCTTTGTTTCTTTTTTTAAGTTCTATAAAAACTAAATTTTCATATATTCTTCCAATATTTTCACTAAAACTAAAACCTATCTCTTTTGCAAAGCTTATATCACTAACATAAACTTTTTTGTTTGAAGAATATTGTTTTTTCAAAGAATCATCATATTTATTTAGTTCATATACTAAATATGTTTCTCTTAAATATTCAAAATACTTATCAATTAACTCATAAGATATATTCAAAGAGGTTTTAAGTTTATTTAAGTTAGTTAATCTTGAAATATTTGAAATTAAATATATTGCAACTTTTCTAACATTATCATAATTTTTAAGATTGTATCTAGCAACTATATCTTTTAGTATTATAGTTTCAAAATAATTTAAAATTTCTTTTTTTCTTAAAAAATCTTCATTAGTTAAAATTACTTTGGGAAAACCACCAATTTCTAAATATTGATTAAAATATTTTTTATACTTTATTTTTTCAGTAATTAATTTTTGTTTAGTTATATTATTTTCACCATTAAATTCTAAAAATTCCAAAAAAGATGCAGGATAAATATTCATATCTAAATATCTTCCTGAAAGAGCAGTTCCAAATTCACGACTAAGTAATTTTGAAGATGAACCAGTAATATATATTTTTTTAACTTTCTTTAATTCATATACTGTTCTAACCCATTTTTCCCATCCTGAGACATTTTGAATTTCATCTAGAAATAAATATATCTCAGTACTATTATTTACATATTCCTTATATATATCAAGAATTTGCTCAAAAATCTTAGTGTCTAAATCTACTCCAAGTCTTGGATCTTCAAAATTAACAAATAATATCTTCTTAATATCTATTTTTTGTTTCAATAATTCTTTAATATGATTAATTAATAAAGTAGATTTTCCACATCTTCTAATACCTTTTAATACGGTTATCTCGTCTGTCAAATCATATTTTAAAATATTATTTTCATAAAAATTTCTAGAATAATACTCCGGCAATTCTTTATTCCAATAGTTCCAATCATTTAAAACTTCGAATAATTTTTCTTTTTCCATAATATTTAACATATTCGGTAATTTATAAAAGTTTCTGTATACAGAAAGTTTTTAGATAATATTTATTCTGTTAAAAGAAACTTTTTAACCTGTACAAAGATTCTATACTTCAACAAAATAATTGTAATCTCTTCTAATTTTATTTAAAAAACTAGTATATTCATATTTTTTACCATACCCTAACTCTTTTCCAATATTTCAATAGAAAACTTCCCAGTATCAAAACAATAGAGAGCCAAACAAACCAAGTAGAGATACTTTGCAATTCTTTCTCTTTTTTAATTTTTTCAGGTAATTTTTCATAAATTTCATTTAAAGATAAGCTATCTGTTGCTCTAAAATACTCTCCATTAGTACTTTGAGCAATTTTCTTTAAACTAGCTTCGTCTAATTTAGCATATTGCGGTCTTCCAAACCAGTCATAACCTAAAACTACATTTTTATTTGAACCAACTCCAATAGAATAGACAACTACTCCTTCAGACTTTGCATATAAAATTGCATCATCAATTGAAATTTGTCCTGCAGTCTGTTCTCCATCAGATAAAAATATAACTAATTTTTTTTTATTAGGAATAGAAGTTACCATATCAACTCCCATTGCCAAACCATCTCCAATAGCTGTTCCTCCTCCTGCCTTAATACTTTGGGTTTTCTCTATTGCTCTATCCTTATCATTAGTTAAAAAACTTACAATTCTTGTTGAATCTGAAAAACTAACAACTCCAACATTATCTTTAGTTCCTAATTGTTTAATAAAATCAATTGCACTCTTTTTTGCACTTTCCATTCTATTAGGTTTAAAATCTTGTGCTTGCATTAAACCAGAACTATCAATAACTAATACAACATTAACTCCTTCTTTCTCTCCTTTAAGTCTCATCATAGGGTCTGCTAGACTAATAAATAAACTCAAAAGAGCAAAGAGAATAAATATTGAAATTAAATTTTCTTTAATGGTCTTTTTTGTAATTGTTTTCTGTAAAATTTTAGTTGTTGAAAGTTCTTTTGAGACAAATTTCTTCTTCTTAAATTTGAAATAATAAACTAACAACAAACTACAAATTAATAAAATACCTATCCATAAAAACTTAATGCCTCCAAACTCTATAAATCCCATTTTTCTTTAAATCCCCTCTGCCCTTTTTCTTATTTGCATATTTAAATCCAAATCCGAATCAATTACAAAAGGTCTAACACCTATCTTTAATAAATCAGATTCAATTAAATTAATCTGTCTATCAAACTCCTCTCTATATTCTTTTAACTCATCTTCATCTAAATCATAAATCCCATTAACACCAGTTTCAATGTCCTCAAATGAGTTTAAACCATCTTCTAAATACTTTTCTTTCGAGGAATATAATTGGAAGTAGTTTAGTTTATGTTTTTGTTTAACTGCCAAAATCAAAGACTTTACTTCTGAATTCAATTCTAGTTCGTCTGTAATAATTGAGAGAATTGACTTTTTCGAAATAGAATTTAAAATTCTTAAAAGTAATTGCTTTATATCTCCCTTCCCTTTAGTTTTAGTTTCAGAAATCTCATAAACATATCTCATTAATTGATTTTTACTTTTGGATTGAGGAAATAATTTAACTCTATCTTCGTTAAAAAAACCTATCGAAAAATTATCTCTTGCTTTACTTGAAGATAGAAGTAGAGATGTTGCTAAAACTTTTGCAGAAAATAATTTATTTTTCATACTAGCTGAAATGTCGAGTAAAACATAATGGGACGCATCTTTTTCTTCTAAAAATTCTTTAATAAAAGGTTTATTATTTCTTGCTGTAACTTTCCAATCAATTTTTCTAATGTCATCTCCTGCTTGATACTCTTTTAAATCAACAAACTCTATTCCATCTCCTTTAATTTTAGAGGAATATCTCCCAGCTAAAAGATTTAAAGATTTTTCAAATAAAATTCTAAATTCCTTTGACTCTTTTAAGATATTTTCCATTTTTAACTACGTTTTAGAAGGGGAAAATTTGTTCCCAAATCTTTTAACAAATTTTCCATTTTGTATAAAAATTGCTCCATTTTTAAGGACTTTTAATTTTCTTCAATATTTCATCAATTACTTTCTCACTATTTACGCTATCAATTTCAGCTTCATAAGTTAAAATAATTCTATGCCTTAGAATATCTTTAATTACAACTTTTACATCATCAGCATTTACATACCCTCTTGTCTTCATGAAAGCATTTGCCTTTGCTCCCAAGATTGTCCATATATTAGCTCTTGGAGACGCTCCCCATTTAATATATTTCCCTAAGTCTAAATCATATTTTTTAGGATTTCTGGTAGCATCAATAATTGATACAACATATTCTTTAACTAAATCATCAACATAAATGTCTTTTACTTGTTTTTGGTATTTTAGAATATCTTTACCTTCTAAAACTTTATTTACTTTAATTTCTTTATTTGTAGTCATACGATTTAAAATTTCAATTTCATCTTCTTTTGTAGGATAACCAACAATTAATTTCATCATGAACCTATCAACTTGAGCTTCAGGCAAAGGGTATGTTCCTTCTTGCTCTATTGGATTTTGAGTTGCCATAACTAAAAATGGTTTATCTAGTTTAAAAGTGTCCCCTAAAATAGAAATTTGTTTTTCTTGCATTGCTTCAAGTAATGAAGATTGGGTTTTAGGTGGAGCTCTATTAATTTCATCTGCAAGTAAAAAATTTGTAAAAATAGGACCTTTTTTAGTTACAAAATTACCTGTTTTTTGATTAAATATCTTAGTTCCTAAAATGTCAGAAGGTAATAAGTCAGGGGTAAATTGAATTCTAGAAAAATCTAATGATGAGCTTTTAGCTAAAGTATTCACTAAAAGAGTTTTAGCAAGTCCCGGTGCTCCTTCTAATAATAGATTTCCACCTGCAAGCATCGCAATTAATGTTTTGTTAATTACTTCTTCTTGCCCTACAATTACTTTTGATATTTCTTTCTTTAACTTTTCTATTTTATTACTTTTTATATTTAATTTCATTTTTCAAACTCCTTTCTAACATTTTTAACTAATGTTTCGTAATCTAATTTTACTTTTTTACCTGTAAACTCAATTTCCTCAGTTTTTTTTAAAATTCCTTGAAATAGTTTACTCTGAGTTAATTCAATTGCTTTTGAATGTGTTAAATCAATATCTAAATTATTCTTTTCTGCAATATAAGTCTTAATTGCTTGAGATAATAGTTTAGCTTTTTCTTTTTCATCTTGAACAGAATTTACCACATTTAATAGTTTAATATATTTTGGGGTTTTTTCTTTAACTATAACAGGCTCTTCTTTTGGTTCTTCTTTTCTGTGATATTTGAAATAAACCAATAGACTCGCTAAAAGTACAATCAATAATATAAAAAACCATAACCAAAATGATTTTTTCTCTTCAGTTTGAACATTAGTGTTTAAAGGATTTGCTTTTGCATTTGCTATGTTCTGTTTTAATTGATTAACAGACTGAGCATTTTGTTGATTATTTGTTAAAGCTTGTTGACCTTGCTGTGATAATGATTTTCCATTTTGAGTTTGGCTGTTTTGTGTATTTTGTCTTGATTGTCCCTCACCATTTTGCTGAGAGTTTGGATTTTGAGAAGATTGAGTATTTTTTGATTGACTTTGACTTTGTGATGATTGTTTGTTAGAGCCCTCATTTTTTCCTCCATTTGATTGTTGTTGATTATTCTGTTTATTCTGATTTTGAGATGTAACAACAGTTATATTTAATAGATTAGATTTTGCATCATAATCTGTCCCATTTAACGTATAGGAATAAGTAAAAGGACCTAATTCAAATGTTTCCTGACCATTTTGGGCGAGAGGTGAATTGTCCATCATAGTTTTACTAGATTGCATCCGAGTTCCACCACAAGCATAAAGTGTTGTCATAGTTTTCCTATTTGAATTAGATAAACTAGCCGGAAGAGGAGTTAATCCTAAATATTGTGTTTGATTACCTGGAGCACTATAATCAAAACATTGGATCTCATAACCCACATCACCAATAATTACTTTTCCTTTAATCTGACCTTGAAGCATATTTTCATTCAAATTAGAAATTTTTAAAGTCAAATTAACATTCTCTCCAACTTGGTAAATTTGTTTATTGGAAAGAAGTTCTAATGAGACATTATTGTCATTTATTGCATATGAAAAATTTAACAATGACAAAAATATCACCATTGTAATTGCAAAAGATTTGACTAGATATTTAATTTTCATAATACTTATTTTGATTTGAATCTATTTATAAATAAGATGAACTCTAAATTCATAAAATTTATATATGTAACTATTGATAAAAACAGAGTATATAAATGTTATGAATAATTGCTTCATTTTATTTATATAGTTTGTTTTCTAGATTAATTGTGAGGTCTTGCCTCAAAGCAAAAAAATAAAAAATAATAAAGAAAAATGAAAAATAAAATAAAATCAATAGTTGCACTTTTAGTATTAATGATACCAGTTGTGCCGGGTATGATTTATGCTAGTGGTGATAATTTTACTAGGGATGATAGAATAGAAGCTTCATCAACTCAACAATTAACTTTAGAAAGTGCTGAGATTATGCTTATGATGGAGAATAGAGGTGAGTTATATTCGTCTCATATAATTCATAATCTAAATAATGAAGAAGTATTTATTATAACAATTAAAGAAGATGAGTTACTAAAAACTTATTTAATTGAGCAAAGCGGATCAATGGAATTAGTGGAGGAGAGTAGAATATAATGGATTAATAATTATGGAAGAAGAATTAACATTTCTTAGCAATTTTGCTTGTGTATTAAATTCTTCAGGGATATTATCAAAGCATCAAATATCAATATTTATGGAAAGTAAAATTCGTTTGATAATATGCTACTTTGATTATAAAACATCATTTTTTAAATTGTAAATCATTATTAAATTATATACAATGTCATTTTATATATATTCACCAGATTGGTTTTCAGGAATAGATAGTATACTTGAAATTATCTCAATTATAATTTCTTTTTTGATTGCTTACTATTCTTATAAAACATATAAATTTTTTAATTTGAAAAAATATAAATATTTTGCAGTAGCTTTTATTTTAATAGGATTATCATTTATATCTAAAATTATATCAAATCTTATTTTTATAGTTCCAAAAAAGAGAGAAATTACTTTTAGTTTTTATCAATTAATATATACTTATTACAGTCAATTAGATTATATTGAGGATATTTCTTTTTTTATACATAAATTTTCATTATTGATTTCATTATTAATATTATATTTAATTATTATGAATGAAAAGAAAATGCAAAATATACTAATGTTTATATCATACACTTTAATTATTTCATTTTTAATAACTAATTATTTATTATTTAATTTTGTAATAGTAATTATTACAATGTTTTTATTTTTTATAAATCATATAAAAGATAAAAAAAAGAAAAAAAATTCTAGTTTAAGTTTATTTTTTTTAGGTTTTTCTATTAGTTATTTTTTTATATTTCTAGCATTGGAAAATACTATATTTTACTTCTTAGGTGAGATGATATTGTTGATTACCTTTATTAATTTATTATTTAATCTAATAAAAACTTTTAAAAAATAAGATGGTTATAAAAAGAGATAAAATCGAAATCATTTCGGATATACTAACTTCTATACAAGAAAAAAATAATAAAATAAAAATCACTCACATTCTATATAAAGCCAATTTATCCTATAATAAACTTAAAGAATATTTAGATGAATTATTAAATAAAAATCTTATTGAAGAATATTATGACAAGAAACATAAATATTTTAGATTAACCAAAAAAGGGAATGAATACTTAGAAAAAATAAAACAAATGACTAAATTTATTGAAACATTTGATATTTAATTTTTAATCAACATATTAATAAATAAGAAAGAGACAAATATTTTTATAACCAGTCTATTGTATTAAAATAGTACTTTTACATGTTAGGGTTTTCAATTTATTTAAAGAGAGTAACATATTATTATAAAAGTTAGAAAAGAGAAGTAATTAAAAATGAATGATTTTTATAAATTAAATAAAAATGAAGTATTAAAAAATTTTGAAATTGATGAGAATAAAGGTGTTGAAACTAAAAATTTAAATAAATTAATTGAAAAGTATGGAAGAAATGTATTAGAAGTTGGCAAGGATTTGTCTTTTTTAGAACTTTATTTTAAACAAGTAAAGAGTTTTTTAAATTTGTTATTATTATTTTTAATATTTTTTGCATTTGCTGTTTGGTATAAAACTCAAAATGTTGAATATTTGATGGATTCTATAATTATATTTGTAATTTTTTTAATTAATACAACTATTGGTGCATATCAAAATTATAGTTCTAGAAAAATTGCCAAAACTCTTTCAAAAATGCTAAATTCAATAGTTAATATTTTAAGAGATGGTAAAGAAATTCAAATTAATTCTAAAGATTTAGTTTGTGGGGATATAATATTTTTAAAAGGTGGAGATAAAATTCCAGCAGATTGTTATATATTAAATAGTGACAATTTAAAAGTTGATGAAAGCATATTAACTGGAGAGAGTGTCTCTGTTAATAAAAAAGCAGACAAAATTGAAAAAAATGTTGAGATTGTTGAACAAAATAATATGTTGTTTATGAATACATTTGTTGTTTCAGGTGATGTAAAAGCAATAGTAGTAAATACAGGTCTTAATACTCAAATAGGTAAAATTTCTCAAAATTTAAAAGTTAGTAAGAAGAAGATTTCTTTTTTAGATGAAATTGATGATGCATCAAAAGTTATTTCCAAGTTCGCAATTTTTTTAATTGTTATTGTATCTATAGTTTTGTTATTAAAAGGATTTGATTTTATTGGAGTTTTTCTTATAGCATCCGCTTTAGTTATTGGTTCTGTACCCGAGGGACTTCCTGCTATAGTCGTTTTTTTATTGTCTAAATCGGTTCATTCTTTGGCAAAGAGAAACATTTTAGTAAAAGAGATGGGACTTCTTGAAACTTTAGGGAGTATAAATATTTTATGTACAGATAAAACAGGAACTTTAACTACCAATATGATGGGTGTAAAGATGTTGTATACTAATTTTAATGTATATGATAAAATTGAAGATGTAGATAATTTTTATTTAGATAAATTAGCAAATATAATTTGTTTAGCTAATGAGGCTGAGTTTGTTGATAATGATTTTAAAGGTGAAGCAGAAGATATAGGTTTAATTCATTTTATAAAAAATAAATATGATTATAAGCAAATAAGATCAAAAAATAAAATCGATGAATTTGAACCTTTCTCTTCTGAGACAAGATATGTTTTTGCAAAAAGTGATGGTGTTATGTATAAAAAAGGTGCATTTGAAGTAGTTTTGGATGATTGTAAGTATATTTTAAAAAAGGGGAAAGTAGAAAGAATAACTTCTAAAGAGATAGATTCTATTAAAGATGTTGCAAAGAGTTTTACAAATCAAGCTCTAAGGTTAATTGCTTTTTCATATAAAGTTAATAATAAAAATATCTTTGTTGGTTTTGTTGGTTTGTATGATAAACCTAAGGAGGGAATTGATAAAACTATTAAAACACTTTATTCTTCAGGAATTGACGTTAAAATGATAACTGGAGATAATTTGAATACTGCTCTTGCAATTGCTAAGGAATGTGGATTTGAATCTCCTAAAGGTATTGAATTTAAAGACATTAAAGATTTGCCAGAGAATGAGTTTAAGAAAAAAATTTTAGAGTGTAATGTTTTTGGAAGAGTTATGCCTGAGTTTAAAGAAAAGATAGTTGAGGTTCTACAACAAGAAGGAAATAGAGTTGCAATCACAGGTGACGGAGTAAATGACACAATCGCTCTTAGAAATGCAGAAGTAGGTATTGTGATGGCATCTGGAAGCGATATTGCAAAAGAGAGTTCTGATATGATTTTACTTAATAATAATTTTAATGAGATTCCTAATGCAATAAAAGAAGGAAGAGGAATTTTTGCAAATATTAGAAAAGTTATTAATTATTTATTAACAGCGAATTTAGCTGAAGTTTTAACAATATTTATCGCATCATTTTTAGGCATTATACCATTTACGGCAATTCAAATTTTATGGGTGAATTTTGTAACTGATATTTTCCCAGCTCTTTCTTTAGGTGTTGATAAATTTAATAAAAATATTATGGAAGAAAAACCTAATGGTAAAAAAGAAATAATTTTAAATTTGAGAATTAAACTACTTACTTTATTTATTAGTATAAAAAAAGTTATTTTAATTTTCATAGTATATTATTTAGCATATTATTATTTCTCAGATAGAAGTGTTATTTTTGCTCAAACAGCTTCATTTACTTGGCTTGTTTTAACTCACTTCATTAGGATTGCAGCAATTAGATTTGATGAAAAAATATCTTTATTTACAAATAAGTATGTTGTTATGTCAGTTATGGGAGTTGTAATTTTACAATTAATTATATTATATACTCCAATAAGAACTTTATTTAAAGTAGTTACTATTCCTGCAGGATTTTGGATAGTTCTTGTAAGTGCAGTGTTAATAGGTGTATTTTTAGCAAAATTAATTGCGTGTTATGTAGATTATTTAGTAGCAAAAAATAATTTTAAACAAAACTAAAGATATTCAACAGAGGAGAATAAAATTATAAAAATATTATTCTAAACAATAATCTTAAATTTATTCTCATCTACATTTTACACAGGTTTTGATTACATAATAGAAATAATATATTTCAAAAGAATTACAAGTCACTTAGTTATTCACACTTGCCGTTTATTTTCTAAAAAAGAAATCAGATTAAATAAAATTTAATCTTTACTATAAACACCTTTAACTTCAAGTTGAAAACTCTCGATATCTCCGGGAATTTTCTCCTTTAGAAAATCTATATTTTCAATTTCAAAATGAATTACTTTTCCTGTTTTAGTGCATTCAAAATGACAATGACTCCTTTTATTTGAGGAATATATTGCCTTTCCTTGACAAGTATAAGAATAAATTAAATCTTTTTCTCTTAAATCTTTTAGAAAACGATAAATTGTAGCAATCCCAATCTTCTTATCAATTTTAGAAACCTTCTCTAAAAGATCTTCTGCACTAAAAAATTTATTAATTTTTTTAACTTCCTCTTCTATTATTTCTTTTTGTCTTGTTTGCCTTGATTTCATCTTATTGATAATGATACCCAATAATATTTATAAAGTTAACGATAAACATTATCATATGAAAACTAAATTAATAATCATAATTACGATTCTAGTATTGCTATTTACAGGATGCAGTAATAATACTACAGTTACTGAAAATAAGAATCAAGAGACTGTTATTGCGACAACTTTTTTTCCGTTATACGAAATAACAAAAGAAATTACAGGAAATGACTTTAAAATTGTATCTGTAATACCAACTGATGTTGAACCTCATGAATATGAACTATCAATAAAAGAAATTAAAAATTTTGAAAAAGCAGATTTATTTGTAACATTAGGAGTTGGATTTGTTAATGTAGAAAACAAATTAATATCATCAAGAAATAATATCAATATAATAGATTCAGCAAAAGGTCTAAGTTTTATAGATATACAAAATGAAAATAATAATTTCTTCAATGATGAAACTGGAGTTGACCCCCACATTTGGGTTTCTCCAAAAAATATGAAAAAGATTGCAACAAATATTTATAATGGTCTTGTAAGTAGATATCCTAACAACAAAGATGAATTTGAATATAACTATAATCAATTAATTGCAAATTTAAATTTATTAGATGAAGATTACTCACAAGAACTTTCAAACTGTTCAAAAAATGTAATACTTGCAACTCATGATGCATATTATTATCTGGGAAGAGATTATGGATTTCAAGTTTATTCAATAAGTGGAATAGAACCTGAGAGTGAGCCAAATCCTCAACAAATTGCAAAAATTGTTAAAATTGCAAAAGAAAACAATATCAAGTATGTATTTTATGAGGACTTTGTGTCTCCTCAAGTTGCAAAAACAATTGCCTCTGAAGTTGGAGCTGAAGTTTTAATATTAAATCCTGCAGAAGGTGGCGATGATGGGGACACATATGTTAGCATCATGCAAAGTAATTTAAATAATCTAAAACTTGCGTTACAGTGTAGCTAATGAAAAACAATATACTAGAAATTTCAGATTTATATTTTTCGTATAACAACGAAAACATTTTTAAAGGAATTTCATTTGAAATTGAAGAAGGAGATTTTGTAGCAATTGTTGGACCCAACGGGGCAGGAAAATCAACTTTAATGAAACTAATTTTAGATATAATAAAACCAAAATCAGGAACTATAAAAATATTTCATAAAAAATATTCTGAATTAAAAAACAAAAATTTGATTGGATATGTTCCACAAAGAGTTACAATTGAAAAGACTTTCCCTGCGACAGTCTCTGAAATTTTATCTCTAAAAGGAAAATTTGATAAAAAAATACTTGAAAAGATAAGTATAAGTAATCTCTTTAATAAAAAATATATGGATCTCTCTGGCGGACAGCAACAAAGAGTTTTAATTGCATTTGCACTTATTTCTAAACCTAAATTATTAATTTTAGATGAACCAACAGTTGGAGTTGATTCTAAGACTCAAAAAGATTTTTATTCAATGTTAAAAGAGATAAATAAAAACAATAAAATTACAATTCTTTTAATAACACATGATGTTGGAGTTATTCCCTCTGTTGCAAAAAAAGTGATGTGTATAAATCACAATCTTTGTTGTCTTGATCATGCTAAAAACACAAATGAAGTTCTAAAGCAGGTTTATGAAGAAGACATAACAATTCATCATCACGACCATTCGCACCATAACCATAATTAATTAAAAATGTTAGAGATACTAAGTTACAATTTTATGATTAAAGCCCTTTTTGGTGGCTTAGCGATTGCCATAGTTTGTGCTCTTTTAGGTCCATTTTTAGTTTTAAGAAGAATGTCTCTTTTAGGAGATGGAATGGCCCATATATCTTTTGGAGGAGTTGCATTAGGAATTCTTCTTGGAATTAATCCTTTAATTTGTGCATTTGTTTTCTCTGTAATTGGAGCTTTATTTGTTCAAAAATATATAACAAAAAATGAAAATGCAGATGCAGCAATAGCAGTTATTCTATCAACAGGAGTTGGACTTGGAATTATTATAATTGGTCTTGCAAGAGGTTTTAGAACAGACCTCTTTAGTTATTTAATCGGAAGTGTGTTAACTTTATCAACAACTGATTTAATAATAATTTTTAGTGTTTTAATTATAGTTCTTCTCTATATATTTAAATTTTACAAAAACTTAGTTTTAATAACTTTTAATTCCGAGCTCGCTTATTTATCTAATTCCAAGACAAAAATTATAAATAGCATTTTTACAATACTAGTTGCAATGGGAGTTGTTATAAGTATAAGAGCAGTTGGAATTTTACTTATCACTGCACTTCTAGTTCTACCTACATTATCAGCTATAAAAGTCTCAAATTCATTCAAAAAAACTCTAATAATTTCTGTAATTTTTAGTGTTATTGCAATGATTGTTGGAATTTTCATATCATTTTATTTAAACGTTCCACCAAGCGGAGTAATAGTTTTTATTCTTCTAATAATTTATATCTTAACACACTTTTACAAATAAGAAATTTGATTACCAAACACACATATCACCAAAAACTACTTCTTAATATTTTTCCATTCTCTAAAACTAATAGACATTCAATATCTTCATAATATTTATCAAATTCAATCTTTTCTAGAATTTCTTCAGAATTTAATTGAATAATATATGTTCCTAACGCATCAAGTAAATAACATTTTTTCTTTTCTGATTTTAAAGAAATTGTTAGTACATCTGATTTTTCTCCAACAATATGCGACCCACCTTTAAATATTTGTTTGTTATGTCCAGAGGTAATAATAGAACCTTTTTTAAGAACAATACTCTCAAAACTTTCTTCTTCTAAAAAAGGATTTTCAATCTCAACTTCTTTTTTATTTTTCCCAAAACAAACCATGTCACCTCTAGCATCAATTAATATATCAATTATTTCTGAACCATATTTTCTAATTGTTTTTTCTAAAACCATGTCAATAATATATCCCTTCGCAATTCCACCCATATCAATAAGAACCTTTGGAGATAAAAGAGTTATTTTATCTTGTGTAATCTTAAATATACTTTTAATTTCTAATTCAAAAGAAGAATTTACTTTTTTATTCTTCTTTCTTTGTAAAATATTTTCTCCATTAAAAACGTTAAACTGCCCTTTTGAAATCTGAAATAATTTTAGAGATTCTTCTAATAAAAATGCTATTTCTTTTTGAAATTTAATTTCTCGTTTCGAATTTAAAATAGACAAATAGGAATCTTTATCAAAAAAATTAAAGATGCCAACTAATCTTTGAGTCTCTTTAATCATATATTCGAAAATTTCTTTTTTAAGAGATTCAGATTTGTTATTTAAATAATAATAAACTTCACCACCCATCAAATTAATTATTTCATAAGCCATTTAATTTATATTTGATTGTTCTAATGGTGTATTTTTAGAAGTTACGATTTGTTCGTTGACATTTATTGGATTCTCAGTTTCAGGTTTTCTAGTTTGAATTCTTTTTTTAAAAAATGCAAACAAGGTCAATTCAAAAACTACAATAATTGCAATAATTGCATAAGTTTTTCCGAGTGAAGAAAAAACAAACCAAGAACCAGAAAAAAAATAAACATAAGATA
>Ga0114931_10001655_pt1 | contig 28407 bp, 29 predicted proteins | sample 2SBtaG_FD_89579 | JGI IMG/M metagenome (GOLD analysis project Ga0114931, IMG submission 89579) | Deep subsurface microbial communities from Kolumbo volcano to uncover new lineages of life (NeLLi) - 2SBTROV14_V59a metaG | ecosystem: Environmental > Aquatic > Marine > Volcanic | place: Kolumbo... | reverse complement strand
TGTTCGAGTCCTCGGAGTTCGTATCGGAAAACGAGTATGCCAGTGATACCGACAACCAGTTCATGCACGAGGTCTTCGGTTATGACGGGACCGACGTCTTCCCGGCCTATGATCCCGGGATCACCCTCGAACTGGAGGCGGAACGGTGGTCTGCGTCTGCCATCTACATGCGGGCGCGCAACGAACAGCGCAGGCACTACGACTATTTCGGTGGCCGAGTGGCCTATCAGACCGAGACGGCCCTGGGTGAAGGCCACTACGGTCTGTTCGCCATCATCACCAGTCCCGCCTTCCCCAATGCGGACAGCACGCGGGAGAACGAACGTCTCAGGGGTGGAGGGATCTCCTTCGATCAGGCCTTCGGGGAGATCCTGGGCGGTTTCGTGCGCGTCTTCTACATGGACGACAACGCGGTCACTGACTATGACCAGATGTATTCCCTGGGTCTGAATATCGATGGCCGGCTGTGTGGGCGCCCGCAGGACAATGCGGGAATCGGTTATGCCTACCTGCACGGCCCGAAGGGATCGGAGGCCAGGCGCAGCCATGTGGCCGAGGCCTATGTACGCTTCCAGCTGACCCCGTACCTGGACCTATCCCTGGACCTCCAGTTCGAGGGGGACAAGCTGCGTCCCGAGGGCGACGGGGGCGAGGCACAGCCACCAGACAACCCGCGCGCCTGGATCCCGGGCATCCGGGCCAGCATGGTCTTCTGACCCGGACCCCTCGCCGGGGCGGGTCACTGGCGCCGCATCTGCGGCCAGGCCCGCGGCCCGCGCAGCTGTGTCGTGGCGAGGAGCACCAACAGGAGGGCGAGCCCGCCCAGCACGGGGCGCAGATCCCTGTCCATGGCCACCCATCGCCCCCGCCCGGACTCGGTCAGCGACCCGGCCAAGCCGGCGGGGCCGCCCAGACGCAGGTAGTCCATGCCCTGCTCGTCGGCCAGCCGCCTGAGATAGGCCTCGTGCAAGGCGGAGAGGTGCTCCCGCCCGCCCCGCCGGGCCGCCTCGCCGATCGGTGCCGGTCCCGCGTCGACCATCTGCTCGCGCCCCTGCCCGGCCGGCCGGCCATAACTGTAGACATCCGTCTGCATGACCTCGTCCGCGCGCCAGTACCCGAGGCGTCTACCGGCCCGGTCCAGCCTGGGTATGGGGACGGGGACCCGCCCACCGACACCCACGATGAGGCCGCCTCCGCCACCGCCGGCGGGGAACCGTGGCCTGAGCCTCCTGTTGATCGGGGGGGCCTCGTGTCCGTCCGTGAAGAAGACCAGATGGGTCGAGCCGCCGAGCGCACGCACGATCCTGAGCCCCGAATAGAGGCCCTTGGCGACCTCACTGCGCGCCCGCCAGGCCATCCGCCAATCGAGACCCGCGAGGGACTGGGTGAGCTCGGAATAGTGGGTGCAGACCTCCACCGGCTCGAACAGCAACAGGCTCCGGTGGGCGGTGAATACCCCCACCCCCACCTCCGATCCACAGGGCAGACGTCTCAATGCCCGGGCCGCAACCTGCCTGGCGTACTCCAGACGTCCGATTCCGGGCGGCACCTGCCCCATGTCACGCACGTTCATGCTCTGGGTGATGTCGAAGACCCAGACATAGCTGAACACCTCCGAGCGGCCCCGCCAGGTGGGGCGGGCGAGGCACACAAGGATCAGCGCGAAGGCCGCCAGCAGGGCCCACACCCGCCAGTCCCGCAGCGCCCCGTGGAGCCGGCTCACGGCAGCTCCGTGTAGACCGGCACCGCCCCGGCGGCCTCCTGGCTGCGCTGCGGCATCACGCTGGCGGTGGCGGCCGGTTCCAGCTCGTCGGGCGAGAGCTGCAGGGCACGCTCCAGATTGTATTTGGCATCCCAATAGCGGCTGTGCTGCGCCAGCAACTCCCGATAGTCGTGCTTGGCCAGCTCAATCAGAGGCAGCGCGATATCCAGGTCACCGCGCTCCCGGGCCGCCCAGGCCCGGCGCAGATACAGGTTGGCGCGATTGTAGCGGGCCGCCAGTGCCAGCTCGGGCACGGGCGAACGCCCCACCTCCGTATACAGGGAGACGGCCTCATCCCAGTACCCCTCGCGCTGCGCGACATAGGCGGCGGCAAAGCGCCCATGGGCCGAGGGATACCCGGCGGCGCGCCCGTAGGCCCCCGCCGCCAGTGCCTGGTTGAATCCGCGCGCGGCCATGTAGGCCTGGAGCTCATGGACCCCGGCGGCGAGCAGCCCGAGCAGAACCACCGCCACGACACCGGCGACTGTGTGCCTGCCGATCATCACCACTCCCGGATCAGAGAGAGCCTGACCAGGATCAGGGCGCCCACCAGGATGGCCGTCAGGCCATACAGCCGACCGCTCAGATCACGCCTGGGGTGCCGTTCCCGATAGCGGATCGGCAGGCGCTGCAGCCGCCCGACGTCGGCGATGGCCCTCTTCAGGGCATCGCGATCCTCGGCCGTGTAGACCCGGTAGGGCACCCCGGTGTCCACGAAGAACCGGTGCAAGGCCTGTTGAGGCGGCCCCTGGGCACCGCCATCGAGCGGTTCCTCATCCAGGCCGGCGCTGTTGCGGGTACGGATGTATACCCAGTACAGGACCACGTGACTGCGCCGCAGCCGCCTGGAGAGGGCCTCCTGGGCGATCGGCCCGATCCGGGTCGCCCCGTCCGACACCAGCAGTATGATCCGTGATCCCAGAAAGGGCCGGTGATCGAACAAGCGCAGGGCCTCATTCAGGCCGACCCCGACATCGGTCTCGGCCAGGCCGCCGCCCACACCGCCCGCACCGATCGCCGCCTGCACCATATCCTGCTTCCGGGTAAAGGGCAGGACCACAATGGGACGGCTGCTGAAGGCGATCATGGCGTACATGTCCTCGCGTCTCCCGGATACGAATTCACTGAGCAGCCTGCGCGCCACGGCGCCCTTGGACTCACCCCTGGGCATCGCCATCAGGGGGACCGCGGGCTGCGAACGGGTGTAGAAGGGCTCATCCATGCTCCGGCTGCGGTCCAGCAGCACGATGATCTGCGCCCCGCGCCCGACCCGCTCGACCTCCTCGGCGGGCCGGTAGGGTCCCGCCAGTGCCACCACCGCGGCCGTGATCGCGGCCACCGGGACCAGAGGGACGGCGGCGGCCCACAGCCGGGACCATCGATCACGGGGCACGAGCCCCAGTGCCGGATGGGCCAGGACCGGAGCCGGCCTGGTGAACAGCGGGAGCAGGCCCGCCGGGAGCAGCAGCAGCACCCACAGGTGCTCGAATCCGAGGCTCACGGCCGCGCCCTCTCCAGGCCCCGACAGCGCCGGCACAACGCGCTCAGGGCCTCCACATGCCGCTCATCCACGCCCACCCCGGGGCCGGCGCCGAAGAACACGGCTCGGGACAGTGCGAAGAAGTCCTCCAGCCGGCCCCGCATACACCTGAAGCGGGGAAAGCGCGCGACGAACTCGGCAAGATCCTTCTCCAGGACCACCCGCCCGGCGGTGCGATTGATGGCCTCGTGCACGGTGCGCAGTGCGGCCTGGAGCCGACGCTCGGCAGGGGCCTGCCTGCCGAGCCGCTTCAGCGCTCGACAGGCCCGGGCGAAGGGGGCATTGGTACGCAGCCACAGGGGCAGGATCAGGTAGACAACGGCCAGCAGGGCGCACAGGACCAAGATCCCGGCACCGATTCCCGCCAACCGCCACACCCCGGCGGTGGTGGGTATGGGCAGCGGGGGCCGATCCGGCTGCAGGCCCAACACCCCTGTGCGCGAGGCATCTCCCGGCAGCACCAGGGGTGAGACCGTGACCCCCCGGCTCGGAATCGTAAGGGACACGGGCTGGCCGCCGTCCGTCACGGACAGGGTATGGACAGGAATGTATACGCGGGCCATCGCCGGCGGGACGGACATGATCTGAAAGCGCAGTCCGAGCCGGTAGCGGGTACCGCCGCGAAGGGGCTCCGTCTCCACCGCCACCGCGCGCAGGGCCAGCCACAGGTTGAGACGCCCGGGGTGCGGCAGGGCATCGGTCTCCAGGCGATAGGGCGTGTTCAGGTCCAGGATGAAGCGCTCGTCGAACACATCCCCGATCACGTAACCGAAGGGGCGGGGGAGCTCGAGCGCCGTGGAGCGGATGGCAGTGGCGGCGCCCAGCGACCCGGAGCTGAGCACGAGCCAGGCCGCCAGCAGGGCCCTCATGGGAAGAAATAGCGGGTCACTCGGTCCGCCGAGAACCCGCCTTCCAGCCACAGCGGCGCGACATCGCAGGCCTGGCACCGGCGCTCGAGCTCGTCCCGCCACTCACAGTAGCGGGCGCGCACCCTGCGCCGCAGGGCAGCCCGCATCAGGAGGGTCCGGCGGCCGGCCGACTCACTGTCGGCGAGATACACCAGCCCCCTGCCTGCCGGGGCGATGGCATCCGGGGCATCGGCGATCACCACCGGGACCACACTGTGACCGGACAGGCCGTCCAGCACAGCCTCCAGCACCCACGGGGGGAAGAAGAAGTCCGAGGCCACGAACACCAATGCACCGCGTGTCCTGATCCGGGCTGCGGCCTCCACCAGCCCCTGCGAGCCGCGCCCGGCCGGTTCGTGGCTGCGCAGCCTGCGGGCAAGCGCCGTCCCGGCACCGTGCCCCGGAGGACAGCCGAGGCCATCGCGAAGCCCGGAATCACAGGCCATGACCCCAAACCGGTCGCCTGTACGATAGGCGGAGTAGGCCAGGGCGGCGACGAGATCTGCCGCCACATCCAGCTTGCGGTGTCGGCCCGCCCCGCCCATGGAGGCCGACACGTCCACCAGCACATGGACCGTGAGTGCGGCGTTCTGACTGTAGACCCGGACCAGAATTCGCTCCAGGGGGTCTCGCGCACTCGCCCGAACGTCTATCCGCCGGGGATCCGGGGCGTCCAGCAAGGGGGCGTGACGGGCAAAGACAAAACCGCCCTCCCGGTCGCGGCCCCGATGGTGACCGGGGCGGACGCTGTGCGCCCGCCAGGGGAGGCGATAGTGGATCTCATCGCTCATGCCGTCAGGGCACACAGACCTGCTCGAGGATCTGCGTCACCAAGCGGGATGCGATCTCGGCGCGGCGCATCTCGTAGACTGGCCTGAAGACGATACGATGGGCAGCCGTCTCCCTGAAGACCGCATGCAGATCCTCCGGCAGCACGGCCGTGCCACCTCGCAGCCAGGCGACCACGCGGGCGGCACGCAACAACATCCCCGTCGCCCGCGGGCTCATTCCCGCCTCGACCACATGCCCCATATCGACGTCATCGATCACCACGCCATAGTGTTGCGGGTCGCGTGTCGCCCGGCAGATGTCCAGGGCATAGTGCTGGAGGGTGGGACTGGCCTGAATCTCGCCCTGCAGGTGTGCCGAGAAGCGATTCAGCCCCTGGTAGTCCAGGACCCCGGGACGGACCCCTGCGATCAACGCGTCCGCATCGGCAAAGCGGGTATCGAACATGAGTTGACGCTGCAACTCGCGGTCTTCGGGCAACTCGATCAGGAGCTCCATCATAAACCGGTCACGGGCCGCGGAAGGCAGCTCGAAGGTCTCCTCCCGCTCCAGGCGGTTGCGATCGGCAAAGATCTGGAGGTGGGGCAGCTCGTGCTCCCGATTGAAGGCCGTGATCCGGCGCTCCGCCATGGCCCGCAACAACAAGGAGTGGACCTGCGGGCGCGCTCGATTGATCTCGTTGAAAAAGAATACCGAAAGGGCATCACCGTGTTTGAGCAGGGGGCCGGGGCTCACCCGGGGCCTGCCCGCCTCGTTGATGTAGGTGTAATACACCAGGTCCGAGGGCATCAGATCGATCGTCCCCTCGACCCGCTCATAGCACCCGCCGATCGCGCGCGCCACGGCTCGCAACAGGGTCGTCTTGCCCACACCCACATCGCCCTCGAGCAGCACATGGCCGCGGGCGAAGACCGCGACATTCACCAGCCGGATCTGTCGCGCCAGCCCGATGACCGCCCGCTCGACCTCCTGTTCGAGCTGGAGGGCCCGGTCATGCCAGTCCTGAAGCTGGGTGTCAGCCATGCCCACTGTTCCGCACCTGATATGCCCCGAAGCCATCAATGCCCTCGTGGACCGACTCACGTCGGCAAGGGCCATTTTCGGCAATCGGCGCACGGGACGCAATCCATACCGGTCGCCGCTCCTGGTCCGAAGGCATCCGAAAACCCGGCTGAGACGGGTAAACGACGTTGAAAAGCGGGGCCCATAGCAGGATCATGGCGTGGACTGAGGCACCCATTCGGAACCACCGGAGGAATCTATGGAGATCAGACCACGAACACACTACCTGGCAGCCATACTGTGGATAGCGGCAGCCGCCCCCCTCTACCCGTATCCATTGCAGGCCGAAGAATCGTTTTCGGAGGCGAACACCCTGTTGTTCCTGAGCGACCACCTCCACAACGTCGCGCCACCCGCCACGCTGCACTACGATTTCCGCAAGACCGGGTCCAAGAAAGACGACTTCACAGACTCCATCGATATACAGGTCACCCAGCCCCAGGCGGGGGGTGGCCGCAGTGTGGAGATGAGGTACTTCAGCGGGGATCGCGAGCGCTATGTATCTCCGATCGACAATGCCCGCGGCAACCCGGTCATCATGCTCTTTCTGCAGCGCGATGTGCGCGAGATGCAGCGCCAGACCCAGCGTGGCTGGCGCTATTTCCAGAAGCTGATCAAGTTCGCGCTGGAGGACGCGGTCGCCGTACGGACCGTGTCGATTCCCTACGCCGGGAAGACCGTACAGGGACAACAGATCCGGATCATGCCGTACACGGGGCTCCCTGAGGGCTCCCGTGCAGACGGATACCGGGACAAGACCTATCTGTTCACCTTGTCCGAGGGGGTGCCAGGGACGGTCTATGAACTCAGGACCACCCTTAGCGGCGGCGCCGAAGAGCGCCTCATCTATGCCGGTGACCGCGCGGCGCCGGGGCAACAGCTGTCCCGCAGCACACAGGGATCGGAGTGACTCCGGAGCGATGTCGACTCAGCGCCTCCGGCTCCGATGGCCTCGATAAGGGAGGCTCCAATCCATTCACGGCCCGGTCGCTGGCAGGCGCAAGCGCCCGGCTGTGCGTTACCCGGCTGGCCCATGGCGCGGGCCAGGGGCGGCGGTCGGCGCCCCGGTCCGAACGGTGGCGCCTCACCCGCGGCTCGATCCGGGATATACGCGGCGCACCGGGATTTTCGGCATCCAGGTCCCGTATCTCCGGGCCGATGAGGGCGTGGGACATACTTGACATAGAGTGACATGCCTGCCCATTTCCGCCTTGTCCTGCACCCGGGTCCACGCACCCTGAAGACCGAAGACCCAGGTGCGACAGGTATAGGTCAGAGCTGGCTACGGTGCTTAGTCCTGGCCCTGGTCTTCCTGTCTCAGGCCTGCCTGGCGCAGCAGCTGCCGGAGCACGCCTATCCGCGAATCACGACCAAGTCCTTTGACGACACGGTGTTCGACCTCAAGGTCGCCATCTCCGAACACAACTTCCGGCTTACGGCCGAGAACCGCATCGGTGATGCCATCGCCCGACGCGAGCACATACCCTTCCCACGGGCGAGCGTATTCTCGTTGTGCAATCTGCACTATGCACAGAGACTGATCGAGATCGCGCCAGACTATCTGCTGCGCATGCCCTGTCGTATTGCGGTCCGCCGCTCGGCTCAGGGTCACACCACGATCGCCGCACAGTTGCTTCCGGAGGACGACCCGGCAACGGGCAGCATCGCCATGGAGATCAATAGGATTCTCAGGGCAATCGTGGACGAGGCATCGGAATGAGGTATCCAGTGCCGTGGCTTGTCCACGGCATCGGCTGGGACTATAGTACGTGGGGTGAGCAAAGGTACATTCGGCGACATGCCCTGCGCTGGACAACTGATGGGCCTTACGGCCTGCGATGCGCAGAGTCAGTTCTAGAACAGGGAGTGCTGTCGCCTACAGCCGGCCGAACCCGGCGTTATCCTGGAGGTTCCCCACAATGAAACTACATACTCTTGGCATCGGATGTGCTCTCGTCCTGGGTACCGCTGCAGCACAGGCGAATGACTACCCTACCCAGGCTCGGGTCGAATATGTGATCTCCTGTATGAATAAACATGGTGGAGAGAACTACGATACGCTGTATCCATGCGTATGCGCCATAGACCGGATAGCCGAGCAGCTACCCTATGAGCGCTATGTCCATTCTGAGACCATGAGCTACATGATACGGACACCGGGCGAGCGCGGTGGCGCCTTCCGGGACGCGCCCGGTGCGCGAAAAGAGGTCCGCACCTTCGCCAGAGTGCGGCACGAGGCGGAGCAGGCCTGCTTCGTCAACCCGGTGAAGAGCACGCACCGCTAGGCGTCTGGCCGGGCAGTCCTGGACCTGCTGCGAAAGTACAGCGGTCCCTCTTTCCGCCCCTGTTCGCCACTCGCGGCCCACCATGGGCCTCGAGCGATCGAAAGACGGACGTCGCTGCGCCGCCTTCCCGCTACGATCTGCATGACTCGGACAGACGCCTGGTCCACCGTGGGCCCCGTCACCCGCCCGCCGACACCCGCCTCAATCCCGCGCCGGGGTGCTCACACAGGCCCTGAGACCCCCGGATGAGGGCCACGCCGACACCGCAGCTGTCACACGACCTCGTGCGGATCCCGGCAGACGCCGGACCGGCCGATCGACTATTTCCTGGGGAGCTTCTTCGGACGCCCCGGAGGCAGGACACCGTCCGAACGCGCCTTGAGATAGGCGTAGAGATCCTCGTAGTGCTTTGACACGTTGGGATTGTCCTTCCAGGGCGGCATCACCCCGATCTGGCCCTTGTATCCGTTGGCCACGGAATGCATGAACCGCGCCTTGTCGAGCCCCTTGAGTCGATCCACCAGGCTGGGCGCAAAGGTGCTGCCCACGGCATCCTGGGCGTGGCAGACATGGCAGAAGGAATGATAGGTCCGCCAGCCCTTGAAGGTATGGATATCGACCTTACACTGGCTGGCGTTGGTCGCATCCGGGGCGCACTCCACGACGTAGGGCTTCTCCCCCTCTTCGGCCGCCTGAACCTGCCCGGCCATCCCCCACAAAGCAACACCGAGACACCCCCCCAGCACGGTCACGGACAACAAGGACCTGCAGTTCCTAGCTCTTTTCATAGACACCCTCCTCCAGATCGGGCAAAGAATTACCATCATCATTGTACAACACCGTTCGCGGGTCGCAGCAAGGATGTCGCGCAGGACGCCTCGGATCTCGGCCATGCCGTACAGTCTCTACCGGCTTGCGGACCGGCGCCCCGTGGTGCCAGGCGCAGCCCCGTGACCACCCCACCCAGATAAAGGTCCCGGGCCCCATGAGTATGGAACCCGGGACCCGGGACTCACGCCAGACCCGGTCTAGGGGCCTGCCGGACTGGGCGACACGCCACTGCGCCGGTGGGGGAAGGGGCCCGGACATCCCCGCCTTCTCCCACCTTGCTCGCTGCAGTCGCCCAGATGTGGCAGATGCCTAGTCCGGGAGGGCGAAGACGGTCAGCACCCCACCCAGCTGGGTGTAGTTCGACAGCTTCTTGTAGGCACCTACGGCACCCAGGCCCTCTGAATCACCCTCCAGGCCTGCCGCCATACCGATGCCGGCCCAGCCACCGATCCCGGAGAGCACCGCGACATATTGCTTGCCGTTATGGGTGTAGGTGTTCACGTTGCCGATAATCCCTGACGGGGTCTTGAAGCGATACAGCTCCTTGCCGGTCTTGGCATCGACCGCCTTGAGATAGCCCTCCAGGGTACCGTAGAAGACCACATCACCTGCGGTGGCCAGCGCGCCGCTCCATACCGAGAAGTGCTCGGGGATCGTCCACTTGATCTTTCCGGTGCTCGCGTCCCAGGCAATGAAGTTACCCAGGTTATGGGAGCCATCACCGGTGACCTTGCCCGCCGGGTACATGCTCAGGATGGCGCCCACATAGGGCTGGCCGGCCACATACTCGACCTCGAAGGGCTCGTAGTCCATGCACACATGGTTGGTGGGCACATAGAACAGTCCGGTCCGCGGGGAATAGGCGGCGGGCTGCTGGTCCTTGCTGCCCAGCGCGGCAGGGCAGATATTGGTGGTGTTGACGTCCTCACCATTCGCATCCGTGCTGTAGCGCTTGACCACCTGCGGGCGTCCGGTCTTCATGTCGATATGGGTCGCCCAGTTGACCGCCGGATCATACTTCTCCGCGACCAGCAACTCGCCGGTGACCCGGTCGAGGGTGTAGCCGAAGCCATTGCGGTCGAAGTGCACCAGCGCCTTGCGGGGCTTGCCGCCCACCTTGAAGTCCGCCAGGATCATCTCGTTGACGCCGTCGTAGTCCCACTCGTCGTGGGGTGTCATCTGGTAGACCCACTTGGCCACCCCCGCGTCGGGATCGCGGGCCCAGATGGTCATGGACCACTTGTTGTCACCCGGGCGCACGACCGGATTCCAGGTCGATGGATTGCCCGAGCCGTAGTAGATCAGGTCCAGCTCGGGATCGTAGCTGTACCAGCCCCAGGTCGTGCCACCGCCGATCTTCCACTGATCACCCTTCCAGGTGTTCAGGCTGGAGTCCCTGCCCACGGGCTTGAGCATGCTGGTGGTCTTGTTCGGATCCATCAGCATCTCGTCGTCGGGGCCGGTGCTGTAGGCCTTCCAGGCCAGGGAGCCGTCCTTGATGTTGTAGGCGGCCAGGAATCCCCGGACCCCGAACTCACCGCCACTGATACCGGTCAGGACCTTGTCCTTGACCACCACCGGCGCGTTGGTGTTGGTCTCGCCCTTCTTGGGATCTCCGTTCTTGACGCTCCAGACCTTCTTGCCGGTCTTCGCATCCAGGGCCACGAGGGTGGTGTCGGCCTGCTGGAGGAAGATCTTGCCGTCGCCATAGGCGAGGCCGCGGTTCACCGTATCGCAGCACATCACCGGAATGGTGTCGGGATTCTGCTTCGGCTCGTACATCCAGTTGATGGTCTGATCGTCCAGGTTGATGGAGAACACCTTGTTGGGAAACGGTGTATGCACCCACATGGTGTTCCCGATCACCAGGGGCCCGCCTTCGTGCCCACGCAACACGCCGGTGGAGAAGGTCCACGCGACCTGGAGTTTGCCGGCGTTCTTGTTGTTGATCTGCTTCGGCTCACTATAGCGTGTACCTGAGTAATTGCCGCCCCAGATGGCCCAGTTGTTTGGATCCTTGGTGAGTTTCTCCACCTCGGTGTTGGCTTGTGCGACACCGATCGCGATGGGAATCGCGCAGGCCGCTAAAAATGGCAACAACTTCTTCATCTTTTCTACCTCCTGATTACAGGTAATTTGACTTGCAGGCCGTCCTTCCCCGGAAGGGGCGATTGCATTGAGTCGTCGCACGACCATCCGCCCCAGCACAAGCTATGCAAGTGCCACGCCAGCACCTGTGCCGACCCCGCCTGCCCCTCGTGGTATCTATGCGCGGGTCCATTTTCCTGTATGAATCCGTGGGATTGGGCGGATGGCCCCGGGCCCGCCCGGGGGCCGGAGACGCCCCGTCTGCGCACCATCGGCCTGGTCTGTTTCAGTTATGTCACGAACTGTTCCAGCACAGATCCGGGACTTGCGGCCCTCCCTGCGTGGCGGGTCCGAGCCGCGAGGGTCCTCGCTCGCCAGGGCGGTTCACGGCGGCACGACCCGGACTGTGACCGCCTGCCGCCGTCGCCCCACCGTCCGGATTGGCGCAAACCTTGCTTTGCTATTTTTGTTAACCTGAGTTCATGGTCCCCTCTATGCGCACGGCACAGCGAAACCCCGGGCCCCCACCCTGTTCGGCGCGGGCCATCCCCTCTCGGCCCATGGGCGGCGCGCGAGGGATCGCCGCAGTGCTCCTATACGTCTTCGTGCACACCGGGCTGGCGGCGGTGGAGGACGGGACCGAGGGGACACCCTGTGCCGAGCTCGCGGAGATCGCCGAGGGGGTCCATGTACGCCCCGGTGTCGTCGGGCGGGTCTTTGTCGAGAGGCAGATTGCCAATATTGGGTTCGTGATCGGCACCGAGTGTGTGGCGGTGATCGATACCGGGGGCAGCCTCGAGGAGGGCCAGGCGCTGTCGTGTGCGATCAGGCGGCTGACGGCCGTGCCCGTGTGCTATGTCATCAACACCCACGTCCATCCGGATCACATCCTGGGCAATCTGGCCTTCAAGGGCCCTGGCGTGCACTTCATCGGCCACCAGAACCTGCCCCGGGCCATGGCACTCGTGGGCCCCACCTATCTGCGGCGGGCGGCCCGCTTCGCCGGCCAGGCCATGGACGAGAGGCTGATCGTCCCACCCGAGCGGCTGGTGCGCCCCGGGCAGCCGCTGGAGCTCGATCTGGGCGGAAGGACCTTGCGTATCGAGGCCCAGGGCCGGGCCCATACGGACAGCGATCTGATCGTCGTCGACGAGAGATCGCAGACGCTGTGGCTGGGCGATCTGGTCTTTGTGGAGCACATCCCGGTTCTGGATGGCAGCGTGCTCGGCTGGCTGCAGACCCTGGAGACGCTGCGGGCCCGCACCGCCCGCCAGGCGGTCCCGGGCCATGGCCCGCCCTCCGTCCCCTGGCCCGGGGCCGCGCAGGACACCATGCGCTATCTGTCGGTGTTGCGCAACGAGGTCAGGGAGTGGATCGCGAACGACGGCACCCTGCAGGGTGCCCAGGACCACGCAGGTGAAGCGGAGCGCGATCGCTGGGCCTTGTTCGACAGCTATCACAAGCGCAATATTGCAGCGGCGTACCGGGAACTGGAATGGGAAGACTGAGGAGGCGAGAGATGATCAGGGCAACACCCGAGACGCGGCCCCGGAGACTGGCCCGGACCCTCGCCCTGATCGCCGCACTGGCGGCGGGGCCGGCCTCTCCAGGTGTCGCTGACCCACAGGACACACCCTGGCACAACGGACTGCGCCAGGCCTATTTCGGGGACCGGCCGATCCTCGAGACCGGGGAGGTGATCCGCCTGCAGGCACCGGAGCGCGCAGAGGATGCCGCCTTCGTGCCCATCCGCATCGAGGCCCGGATACCCCAGACCCCCGAGCGCTACATCAGGACCGTCACCCTCATCATAGACAAGAATCCCTCCCCGGTGGCCGGGGTCTTCCATTTCACCCCGCGCAGCGGACGTGCCGACCTGGCCATGCGGGTCAGGATCAACGAATATACGCCGATTCGCGCCATCGCCGAGACCAGCGAGGGCAAGCTCTATATGAGCCAGCGCTTCATCAAGGCCAGCGGGGGCTGTTCCGCACCGGTCGGCACGGATCTCGACGAGGCCATGGCCAGGCTCGGCCAGACCCGCCTGAGGCTCAAGGGCCCACAGGCCCCTCACAGCCCGCTACAGGTCCAACTGGCGGTCAGACACCCCAATCTCACCGGGCTGCAGATGGACCAGGTCACCCGCCTCTATGCCCCGCCACGATTCGTCAACTCGGTGGAGGTCAGCTTCGAGGGCAGCCCGGTCTTCTCGGCCCGCACCGACATCTCGATCAGCGAGAACCCGAACTTCAGGTTCTATTTCGTCCCGGACCGGGCCGGGGAACTGAAGGCCACGATCCATGACACCTCGGGTGCCCTATTCACCAAGACCCTATCCGTCTCGCCGCCCCGGTCGACCGCCGGCGGACGCTAACCATCGGAGATCCACCCATGTCGATCCTATCTGATCAAACCCGGCCAGTGCAGCGGTGGCTGGCGCGGGCCGCCCTGTCACTGACGGTATCGGCCGGACTGCTCGGCAGCGCGCTGGCAGATACCCAGCGCAGCGCCTTCCGGGTATGCGCCGACCCGAACTACCTGCCCTACTCCAGCCGCAGTGGCGAGGGGTTCGAGAACAAGCTGGCCGAGATACTGGCCCAGAGCATGGACCTGCCCGTGACCTATACCTGGTTCCCTCAGCGCATGGGCTTCATCCGCAACACCCTGCGCGCGAAGGATCCGCAGACCCAGGAGTACAAGTGCGATGTGGTCATGGGTGTACCCGACCGATATGAACTGGCGGTCACCACGGACCCCTATTACGAATCCACCTATGCCCTGGTATACCTGAAGGACAGCAAGAGATTGGGGCAGGTCCACTCCGGCGGTGAGCTGCTCGGACTCAGCGAGGACCAGCGATACGACCTCCGGATCGGGGTCACCGAACGCAGCCCGGGGGCGCGCTGGCTCGCCAAGCACGGCATGTATGGCCAGATCGCGGCCTATATCGCCCAGTCCGGAGACCCGGACGAATATCCCGACCAACCGATACAGGAGGACCTGCTGGCCGGGCGTATCGACGCAGCGATCCTGTGGGGTCCCATTGCGGGTTACCTGGCCCGGCGGGCCGGCGCCGACAAGGTCGTCCTGGTGCCGCTGCAGTCCGAGCCGGGGGTGCGCTTCAACTATGCCATTGCGGCAGGCGTGCGCTTCGGAGACAACGCCTGGCGGGATCAGCTCAATGAACTCCTCAAGCAGAACAGCGCCCAGATCGCTGCGCTGCTCGAGGCCTACAACGTGCCTGCAGCCACGGGGCACGGCGCCTCGAGCGCCGGGACAGCGGACCGCTGACTGACGCGGGGCCCTCAGGTGTCGTGCAGCTGGGTCACGGGAATACCGTATTTCTTGAGCCTGCGATAGAGGGTGCTGCGGCTCATGCCGAGCCTCTCGGCGGTGATGGTGACGTTCCAGCGGTTGGCCTCCAGCTCCTTGATCAGGGCCTCGCGCTCCGCGCGCTCGAGGGGGGAACAGGGCACCGGGACCACCGCCTGCCCCACCACCTCCTCGCAGCCGCTGTCCGCGGCACTGGGCGCCACGGCCGGACACGGCGCGGCCCCATCCGGCGGGTAGGAGGCGATCGCCTTGGGCAGATCGGCCAGCCGGATGGTGTGATCGTCGCACAGTGCCAGAGCGCTGCGAATCACATTGCGCAATTCGCGGATATTGCCCGGCCACGGGTAGCGCAGCAGCTGCCTGAAGGCCTCGCCGTCCACACTGATCGGGACATCGGTGTCGTTCTCGCTGGCCAGCGCGCAGCGCAACAGGGCCTCGAGATCGGCCCGCGCCCGCAGGGGCGGCAGTTCCAGGGTGATACCGTTGAGCCGGTAATACAGGTCCTCCCGAAACTCCCCACGCGCCACCAGCTCGTGCAGATCGCGGTTCGTGGCACTGATCACGTGCAGGTCCACCGCGACCGGCTCCTGGGAGCCCAGCGGCAGCACCTCCTTCGATTCCAGGACCCGCAGCAGCCGGCTCTGCAAGGTCAGGGGCATGTCCCCGATCTCATTCAGAAACAGCGTGCCGCCACTGGACTGCTGGATGCTGCCGCGCATACCCTCGCGACGCGCGCCCGTGAAGGCCCCGGACCGGTAGCCGAACAACTCACTCTCTATGAGGCTCTCGGGGATCGCAGCACAATTGAGGGCGACAAAGGGCCGGTCCGCTCGCTCGCTGGCGCAATGCACCGCGCGCGCAAAGACCTCCTTCCCCGCCCCGGTCTCGCCGGAGAGCAGCATGTAGACATCCTTGTTCACCAGGCGACGCGCGCAGCGTGCATTGTAGGACATCTGGGCATCACCGCCCTCGAGGCTGTTCAGGTCCAGGCACAGGCCCTTGGTGGCGGGCCTCACCACCACGGAGCCGCGACTCCGGGCCATGCCCGGTCGAGCCCGGACATGGGACTCCGGTCGGCGCATCAGGGCCAGATAACGCCGGCCGTACTGGGCATCGAAGACCGGCCAGATGTTGTAGGGCTGACTGGCGGCCCGCTCGGCCAGGACCTCCGGCGTGATGGCGAAGACCTCCTCGAGGTTGCGGCCGACGAGCTGCTCCCGGTCCGCGTAGCAGAGCTGGGTCAACGCGTTCTCATTGACCGCCACGATGCGCCCGTCCTCGCCCAGGGCCAGCATCCCCTCGTTGACGATGCCCAGCAGCTCCGGTCGGCTGTGGAAGCGCAACAGAGTCGCATCTCTGAAATGGCGTTGGAAATTACGGTGTTCGATGAAGCCCGCCGTCATCTTCATCAGGGCCATGGCGTGCACATAGGCCTGCCGTGAGTCGCGGGTGTTGCACGAGGTCATATCGAGCACACCGAGCAGCTCACCGAAGGGATCGCGGACCGGGACAGAGAGGCAGGTCAGGCCTACGTGGGCATCGTGAAAGTGATCGTCCCGGTAGACCGTCACCAGTTTCCCACTGGCGATGCAGGTCCCCATCCCGTTCGTCCCCTGGCTGTATTCGCTCCACAGGGCGCCGCGCATGAGTCCCTTGCGGTTCAACAGGGTCTCCAGATTGGGGTCGCACACATAGTCGAGGATCACCGCCTCGGCATCCGTGAACAGGACCGCGCAGCCGTAGTCCGCCGTCTGCTCGTAGAGGCTGCGACACTCGGACTGGGCGATCTCCAGCAGCCCTCGCATCTGCTCACGCCGCTCATCGAGCGCACGCCGTTCCAGCACCTCGACCCGGGGCGTACTGACCGGGTCCAGGCCGTGGTCGCGGACACAGCGTCCCCAGGAGGCGACGATGGCCGGTGGATAGGCCCCCGCGCCCCCCCGGGACAAGGCCCCAAAGATGTGTCTTGCATGGGTGGAGGGCCCCATGCTGCCCATCTGATTAGCCATATTCCTCTATATCCTGACCTGTGGTGGGTGCTTCCGGGTCCTGTGTAGACCCGATCTTTTTTTATTGTGTCTATTCAACTGAATAATTATAGGACAATCTCCGCCATCGGGTGGGGCCTGCGCCTCCATTGATACAGTCTGTGTCATTCGGGCGGGAGGCTGAGACAGGGACAATCCCTGCCCATGTGAGTACGCCTCTGCCACTCAGGGAGGCTCCGATCCCTTCATGGCTCAACTGCCGCCGGCCGCTATCGCTCCCCCGTGCGTCGCTCATGGTGTGGGCTGAGCGTCTGTCCGAGTCATGCTGGAGCGACTGTGCAGGCGCCACGGTGGTCTGTTTTTCCGATCCTTGTGCCCCCCCTGGGCCTGAAGAGATCCAGACACCGGCCGCGCTGTACACACCCCCTCGCTACGGTCCACATGGCCCGGACAGGGCACCAGGGCCGGCGCCTTGCTCTGAGGCCCCTCACCACCCGCTCCGCAGGACGGATCAGGGCTTCCTGCCTGATTGTAGCAAGGCCGGGTCCCCCTGCCATGCGTAACACTACGTATGTCTGGCGCACTCGGTATCTCGCCTCCGGGTCCCGCGCCCACACAGGCATGGGCGCTGGAACCCCTGCCTCACCCCTAGCTCCCGGCACCGGGGCGAACCGCAAGGCCCGCTGCGCCAGGGACAGGCACCCGGTCACCGGGACCCCGCGTGCAGGGTGCATCGACCCGGATGGGCGGCCCGGCCAGGATTGTGGTGCGATATCTGCTTGCCTCCGGAGAGACTCAGGGCGGTGCCACGTGCGGGAGTAGTGGATGGGAAGGCGGATGCGCGCAGAGACCGAACAGGTACCACATCTGGTCCCTGGACACCGACTGCACTGGGATGACCAGCAGCATGGTCCCGTACTGCTGTATCCCGGAGGCCTGGTCCCCCTGGATACCTGGACCAGCGAGGTGTTGCGCAACTGTGACGGGACCCGCACCGTAGGTCAGATCGTAGACGCCCTCCGGGCCCGCTACCCCACGGGCGCCCCGGGCACCAGCGTCTGCCAGTGCCTGCACACCGCCATGGAGAACGGGTGGATCTCGCTCGACGAGTGAAGACTCAGCCCGGGCGTTTGATCTTCTGCACCATGCCGCGCTGCGGGTCGTAGCCCAGGACCGCGGCCACGAAGAACAGCACCAGCGCCCCGGTCACCACCCCGCACGCCAGCGCGTTGAACTGGCCGTAGAGGGCGAAGCGGATGAGCTCGACGGCATGGGTGAAGGGATTGAGGCGGGCGATCTGATAGACCGCCTCGGCACCGGACTCCTGCAGCTTCCACAGGGGATAGAGGGCGGTCGACAGGAAGAACATCGGGAAGATCACGAAGTTCATGGTCCCGGCGAAGTTCTCCAGCTGCCTGATGTATACCGAGAGCAACAGGCCCAGGGCACCCAGCATCATCCCCACCAGGACCAGGGCCGGCAGGGCATACAGCCCGCCCGACCAGGGGATGTCGACCTGAAACAGGGCGCACAGCAGCAGAAAGGCATAGGCCTGGACGACCGACAGCAGGGTCCCCGCCAGCAGCTTGCTCAGCAGCAGATACCAGCGCGGCAGCGGGGCAGTCAGGAGCAGCCTCATGATCCCCATCTCCCGGTCGTAGACCATGGCCAGGGAGGACTGCATGCCGTTGAACAGGAGGACCATCCCGAGCAGGCCGGGCACGATATACACCTGGTATTCTATATAGGTGTCATAAGGTGGAATGATGGAGACACCGAAGACGTTCTGGAACCCGGCCGCAAAGACCACCAGCCACAGGGCCGGGCGGACCAGCGCCGAGAACAGCCGCCCATGCTGATGGAGAAACTTGAGCAGCTCGCGGCGCGAGACCGCATACAGCGCCAGGGCGGCGTGGCCGGGGCCCATGGCGCTCAGGATCCCCCGCCACCGAGGTTACAGTCGACCTCTTCGGGGCCGAGACCCAGGGTGTCCAGGTTGTTGCGTGCGTGCAGGAAACCGGCCAGCGGGACCCGGCTCACCACCCAGTTGGAGGTGGTCAGGAACAGGGGCTGGCGCAGCTGCCCGTTCCAGGGGCGGAACGAGAGCCGGTAGCCCTTGAAGCCGTCGAGCACGATGTCCTTCCCCTTGAGATAGGCGACCAGCCGATCGAACTCGGTGCCCCCGGTGCGCACAACCGCCTCGGTCAGGGCCTTCACGCCCATCCAGGCCGCCCAGTCGTAGCCCGTCATATGGCGGCCGGTGCGCTTCATGAACCGGTTGTTGAGCTGGGGAGCCCCGTGGCGCTCCCAGGCCCAGTGCCACCAGTCCGGGACCAGCCCGGCGCTGCCGACCACCGGCCGCGGCCGCTGGATCTGATAGGGTACCTCGCGGGCGAATTCCCCGTCCGTGTCCACCACCGCGACCACATCGTAGTCGCGCCCCGAGGTCAGGAGCAGGATATTGTTCCGGTTGCGCTGCCGGGGATCGCGTCCGAGCCGAAAGGGCCGCGTGTCCACCACCTTGAGCCCGAAGCGCCTGATCGAGCGCTGCAGTGCGGAGTGGAGGTCCCGGTCCTCGTCCCGCCCCCCCTTGAGGACCAGGACATCGCGCCACTTCCGCGACACCAGGTACTGGGCCAGGGCGTCGCTCAACATGGCGCGGCTGGGGGCAAGGTGCAGCAGATTGGCCTGACACAGGTCCTTGCGCAGCCGGTCGCTGAGGGCCGAGACGTTGAACAGCAGCACCGGCAGGCCGCGCAGGTGGGCGGCGAGCCCGATCAGGGCCGCATCCGGGAGGTCGGCCAGCACGAAGTGCACGCCGCCATCCACCAGGGCGTCCACCGCGCCCTCCAGCTCGGCGAGGGTACGGCCAGAGACCCGGCGCAGCTCGAAACCCACCCCCACGCCGGCCAGCGGGAAGCGGGCCTCCCTGAGGGCCACCTCGGCACCCGCCACCGGCCGCCCCCAGGGCTGGCCCTGGAGCTGGGCCTCCATGCGCTTGCTCTTGTAACGGGGGTCCCCGTCCAGCTCCACGTAGCCGATGGTGAGCACGGCCTTGTCCGCCGCCGCGGCCGCCGGCGCCGTCCCATACAGGCCGATCCACAGACACAGAATCCAGGCCAGTCTCATGCCCTTCATCGCTAGTCGTCCACCGCCACGGTGTACGGGACCCGGCCCACGGGCACCGAGCGCCGGACCTTCAGGGTGCCGACATCGATCACCGACAGATCGTCGCTGCGCCCGTTGGTCACATACAGCGTCCGCCCGTCACGGCTCAGGGCGATACCCCAGGGGCGCCACCCGACCAGGATATAGCGCCTGACCCGCAGGTCCGGCACGTCCACCACGGCCACATGGTTGGCCCCGCCGAGGGTCACATAGGCCGTCTTCCCCGCCCGGTCCAGGACCAGCCCCACCGGGGTGATGTCCTCGGGGCGGAAGCCCTTGGGCTCGAACCCGAGGGTGTGGACCACGCGGTCATCGGCCGTATCGATGATGCTCACATTCCCGCTCAGTTCGTTGGTGACCCACAGTCGCCGGCCATCCGGGGTCAGGACCAGGCGCCGCGGGCGGTTGCCCACCACCACGTTGGCACGCACTGCCCAGTCACCGGTGTCGATCACATGGACCATGTTGGCGACCTCCGAGGTGACGTAGACCGTGCGCCCGTCCGGGCTGGCCAGCACGCCCTCGGGCTCCTCCCCGACCTCGATCTCCCGCACCCGGCTGCCATCGCGCAGATCGAAGACGGTGAGCAGGGCGTCGTCCTCGTTGGAGACATAGAGCAGGCGCCCGTCGGGACTGAGATCGAAGCGTTCCGGATCCTCACCCACCTCCAGGTGGCCGCTGACCTTCAGCGTCGCCACATCGATCACATCGATGCGGTCGCTGTCCCCGCACGCCACATAGAGCCGCTTGTGGTCGGGGCTGAAGCGCATGCCCCGCGGGCGGTCGCCGGTCGGGATGTCCTGCACCTTGTCCAGGGAGCGGCCGTCGAGGACGGTCACCAGGTTGTCCTTCTCACTGCTCACGAACAGATAGCCGGTCCCGGCGGCCCCGGCCGGAGCGGGCGCCCCGACCACGAGCAGGGCCACGACGAGGATCAATCCCGCCAGCCCGCCCGAGTCACGCCGGACCGGCCGCGCAGGCGGCACAACGGTCCGGTCTCCCGATCCATTGCGCCGCCTGGTCCCCACCACCCCCCTGAGACGATCCAGAAAACGGCCTCGCTGCGCCGCTCTCTCGCTATCTCTCGCCTGACTCGGCCAGACCCCCAGGCTCAGACCCACTCGATCCTCCATCACTCCTCCTCGGTCTCGGTTAACTCCAGAAAGGCCGCGGCCAGGGTACCGGTGTGCACCCGCCGGGCAATCTCGGCAGGCCGGTCCTCGGCGATCAGCCGGCCGCGGCACAGGACCAGCACGCGGTCCGCCGCCTCGGCCTCGTCCACCAGGTGGGTGGCCCACAGCACCGACATCCCCTGCCCGGTGCTGAGCTCGTGCACATAGTCCACCAGGGCGCTCCGGGAGGCCGGGTCCAGACCGACCGTGGCCTCGTCCATGAACAGGATCCGCGGCCGGTGGAGCAGTGCGCGGGCCAGCTCCACCTTGCGCCGGTTACCCCCACTGAGGCCTCGGCATACCCGGTCGGCACTGTCCTGGAGGCCGAGCCGATCCAGTTCCTCGCGGATCCGCTCCCGGGCCAGGGCCGGGCGCATCCCATGCAGGTAGGCATGGAACAGGAGGTTGTCCCGCACGCTCATGTCCAGATCCAGGGTCGGCTGCTGGAACACCACTCCGATATGCCCCAGGACCGCGATGGCCTGGCGGCGGATGTCGTGGCCCTCGACCAGGATCCGCCCCCCGTCCGCCACATACAGGCCGGTCAGGAGCTGGAACAGGGTCGTCTTCCCTGCCCCGTTGGGCCCCAGCAGGGCGATGAACTCCCCCCCATCCACCTGAAAGGAGACCCGGTCCAGGGCCAGCAGCGCACCGTAGTGCTTGCTCACCGCCTCGACCACCAGCACCTGCGCACCGCCCGTCTCCCGGTCGCGCATCACCCCGCCTCCCCAGGGCCCGCCAGACCCTCGCCCACAGACTCGCGGCGCCCGGTCAGGCCCGACAGCAGGTCCGGGTGCTCGGCGAGCAGGCGGGCATGGAGCTCACACACCGCCGGGCCCTCCGGATCCCGGGGTCGGGGCAGGGTCAGCGGCAGTGAAAACACGATCCGCCCCGGGCTCCCCGACAGGAACAGGACCCGGTCACCGAGGGCCAGGGCCTCACGCAGGGCATGGGTGACGAACAGGATGGTCGCTCCCGAGCGCCGCCACAGGTCCAGCAGCAACCCGCGCAGCCGTGCCGCATTGGGGGCATCCAGGGACAGGAAGGGTTCGTCCATCAGCAGGATATCGGGCCGGCCGGCGAAGGCCCGCGCCAGGGCCACACGGCGCTGCATCCCCCCGGAGAGCTGGCCGGGAAAGGCCGCCTCGAAGTCGGCGAGTCCGACATCCGACAGCAGCCTGCGGGCCTGTCCGGTGGCGGTCGAAGAGTCCTCCATGACCAGGCGCAGGTTGTCGAGCACCGTCAGCCAGGGCATCAGACGCGGGTCCTGAAACATGAAGCCCAGGCGTGTGGCAGACCTCCGGGTGTGCAGGGACACCTCGCCGTCGAGGCCGGTATCCAGGCCGGCGATGATATTGAGCAGGGTGCTCTTGCCGGCGCCGGAGGGGCCGACGATGACCACGAACTCCCCCCGGGCGGCCGAGAAGTCCATATCCTGCAGCGCACACACGCCCGTGCCCTCATAGGTCTTGCGGCGGATATGGACCTCGAGCGCCGGCATACGCTACTGGGCCCGCCACCGGGTCAGGTGCCGTTCCAGCGGGCGCATCAACAGCCACTCGACGACCAGCACCACGGCGGCAAAGGCCAGCGTGTAGGCCAGGATGCCCTCGATGTCAAAGAACTGAAAGAAGGTGCCCAGTTGAAAGCCCACCCCGTCACTGCGCCCCAGGAGCTCGACCACGAGCACGATCTTCCAGATCAAGTCGAGCCCGTTGCGTGCCGCGGCCATCAGATAGGGATAGAGCTGAGGCAGATAGACCCGGAACAGGGTGCGCAGCGGTGAGATGCGATAGACCGTGGCCACCTCCATCAGCCGGGGGTCGATCGCCCGCGCGCCCTCCCGCACCGTCACCACGACCGTAGGGATCTTGTTGATGGCCACCGCCGCCACCGCCGCCACCTCGGTCAGACCGAACCAGATGTAGCACAGGATGATGGTCACCAGGGCGGGGATGTTGAGCCCCAGGATGACCACCCCGTCGAGTACGGCGTCCCACGCCCGCGAGCTGCCCATCAGGATCCCTATGCTGGTGCCCACCGCCATCGACAGGGTGAAGCTCACGACCACACGCAACAGGGTGATCTGGAGATCGGCCCACAGGTTGCCCTCCCAGAGCTGATGCCAGACTGTGACCAGGACCTCGGTGGGCGGGGGCAGCAGACGACTGTCCGCCGCCAGGGCAGCGAGCTGCCACAACACGAAGAAGCCGAACAGGGACAGACCCCTGACCCAGGCCTCCGGGAGGTGGAGACTCACTGCGGGCACACTGCCGTCTCATACCCTGTCCAGAAGGTGCCCTCACTCAGCGCGCTGCTGCGCCCCACCAGCGCCCTGCCCCCCTCGCGGGCGAGGATGGCAAAGACCTCTTGCGCGGCCTCACGCCCGGCCTCTCCGGGGCAGGGAGGGATCCCGGCCCGGTAGGCCTCACGCAGCACACGCAGGGTCCTGTCGTCCGGGGCCCCGATCACCGGGCGCAGCCGCTGCCACTCCTCGTCGGACCCGGACAGGATGCGATGGGCCGCGGCCACCGCGCGCAGAAAGGCCTGCACCTGGTCCCGGTGGCCGTCCGCCAGTGCTCGTGGAATACCCAGCCCACCAGGGGGAGGGGCGCCTTCACGCCCAGGCCGCGCAGGACCTCGCGTACAGAGATGAGGGTGTCCATGCCTGCGGCCTTGAGGCGCGCGGCGTAGTGCCAGTAGTTCAGCACCGCCGGCAGCTCCTTGCGCAGGGCCAGCTCGTTGAGCAAGGGGGGGCCGCAAAGGTCGGTTCCACGATCTCGGCCAGGTCCTGCCCCAGGGTCTTGCGCCCATAGGCACGCAGCAGCAGCCAGCTCTTGTCCAGAGGACCCCCGGCCACGCCCAGCCGCCGCCCCTTGAGATCTGCCAGTCGGGTGATACCCCGTTGCGGGTCCACCATGACCGCGCCGGCGGCAGTGGAATAGGGGGCGAAGGTATAGTCGCGACCCAGTGCACGTTGCCGCGAGACCCAGACCCAGTCGGTCACGATCATGTCGGCGGCACCGCCCTGAATCGCCACCTGTATGGCACTCTTCGAGGCCAGGGGCACGACCCGGACCTCGACCCCCTCCTGCTTCGCCAGCCCGTGGTGGAGCACCGTATCCAGGACCCAGCTGACCGTGCCGAACTTGAGCACCGCCACCCGAACGGGCTGCGCCATCGCCACGCCGGCGAGGCACCACACCAATAATACGAACCACCTCATCCAATGCATCTCCTTGAGCATAGCCCCCGATCCAGGCCGTACGCGACCCCGGGGACCGGCCGGCCCCCGTGCCGTGCCCCCCATTCCGACCCGGGCCTGCGCTGTCTCAGGCCGGATCAGCCAAAGAGCCTGCCCAACAGCCGCTGCAGGATACCGGGCCTGTCCGCCGGCCCGGAGCCTGCAGCCGGCCGCGCCGCACGCTGCGGCGAGGGACGCGCCTGCTGCATGCGGCGCATCGATTCGTAGTGGCGGCTGAGCACCGAGTCTTCAGGGACCTGATCGTAAGTGGATATCGACATGGTCTCATCCTCCTTATATCGTGGCGGGGTGCCCGTGTGCGCATTGACACAGACGACCCGATGATTATAAACGAATGCATAGCCACTCACAGACGCCTGTGGGGGCATCGAGTGCCGGGGAGGCCCCTGCCCGCAGTGGGGCGCCCGACGCCCTTCTCCCCCTCAGCCTGAGGATTCTCTTGCAATCCCCGGGCCAGGTGGTGGCATCATAGGCCCAGGCACCTCGAGGAGATGGATTCGAAACATGGACAAGTCCGCTCAGCACAGCAGCCAGACCTTCGGGGTCCGTGTCGAGCCCGCGGAGCTTCGATTCAACGCAGCCCATTTCATCACCTTCAACGACAGCTGTGAAAATCTCCACGGACACAACTTCCACGTCCGGGTGGAACTCACGGGCACCAACACCGCGGATGCCTTCGTGGTCGACTTCGTGTGGCTGAGCCAGGTCGCGGCCGAGATCTGTGCCGGACTGCACGACCGCATCCTGCTGCCCGGTCACAGCGCCGAGGTCCATCTCGAGGTCCGGGATGATCAGATCGAGGTCCGCTGCCACGACAGGTACTTCAGCCTTCCTGCCCTCAACTGCGTGGTATTGCCCCTCCCCAACACCACCGCCGAGATGCTGGCCGCCTACCTGTGCGACCGGCTGGCCGGCGAACTGGCCAGGGCCGGGGCCATCCACGGGCTGCATGAGCTGGAGGTCGCCGTCGAGGAGGCAGACCGTCAGTGGGGCATCTGCCGGCGCCCGCTGGACCGCCAGGGCTGACGCGCCTGTCCACACCCCGCACATGAGCGAGCACATCCTCTTTCTCACCGGGAGGCTGGCCGAATAGAGCCTGCGCCGGGTCCTGGAGGAGATGCAGCCCACCGAGTTCCGTTATACCGTCCACCAGATCGGGGTCAAGGTCGCCGCCCTGATGACCACCGACATGGTTCGGCGCCGACTCAAGGACACGGCCGGTGCCGACCGTGTCGTCCTGCCCGGACGCTGCGCGGGTGATATCGATGCCCTGGCTGCCCATCTGGGCATCCCGGTGGAACGCGGTCCGAACGAGCTCAAGGACCTCCCCCAGTACTTCGGCAGGAAGGGCCTGGACCGGGATCTCAGCCGCTACGCCGTCCAGATCTTCGCCGAGATCGTAGACGCCCCCCGGCTGTCCGTGGACGAGATCGTGGCCCGGGCGCGGCGCCATGCGGCACACGGGGCCGACGTCATCGATCTGGGCTGCCTGCCGGACACCCCCTTCGGGCACCTGGAGGAGAGCGTGGTCGCCCTTGGGGCGCTCGGCCTGACGGTCAGCGTCGACTCCCTGGTCCCGGAGGAACTGATCCGGGGTGCCCGGGCGGGGGCACGCTATCTGCTGAGCCTGAACGAGGAGACCCTGTGGGTGAGCGAGGAGGTGGAGGCCATCCCGGTCCTCATCCCGGCCCCCGACGGGGATCTGCGCTCTCTGCTCAGGGCCATCGAGTCCCTGGACAGGCGGGGCCGGGCCTATATCGCCGACCCGATCCTGGAGCCCATCCACATGGGATTCACCGAATCCCTGGTACGCTACCACGGCCTGCGCCGGCGCCTGCCGCAGGCACCGATCATGATGGGTGTGGGCAACCTGACGGAGTTGACCCATGCCGACACCGCTGGGATCAATGCCCTGCTGATGGGCATCGTCTCCGAGCTCGGTATCACCCATATCCTGACCACGGAGGTCAGTCCGCACTGCCGGCGGGCGGTGCCCGAGGCCGACCTGGCCCGCCGTATCCTGTTCGCCGCCCGCGAACAGGGCACCCCGCCGCGCCACATCGACGACGGCCTGATGGCGCTGCACGAACGCAGGCCCTTCCCCTATACCCTGGACGAGATCGAGGCCTTCGCCGCGGCGGTCACCGACCCGAGCTTCAGGATCCAGATCAGCGACCAGGGGCTGCACATCTACAACCGGGACGGCCTGCACAGCGCGCGCGACCCCTTCGAGCTCTACCCACACCTGGCGCTGGGTACCGATACCGGCCACGCCTTCTACCTCGGGGTGGAGCTGGCCGCGCCCAGATCGCCTGGCAGCTCGGCAAGCGCTATGATCAGGACGAGGCCCTGCACTGGGGCTGTGCCGTGGATCCCCCTCGGGACAGGGCCGGAGGACTCGGGCAGCCGGGCCCGACCGTGCCGAGGCGGCGGCCCGGGAAGGGCAAGAAGGTATAATCATTGCAATAGCTTGAGACTACGTGGCCAGAGGGCCGAAGATCCAGGAACAACAGGACTCGGGGTCACCGAGCAGGTGCGACAGGTACAGTCTATATGAGTGACAGGCCCGCATATCTCCCCCCTGCCCTGGCCGCCGGCCGGGGAGCAGCCATCCCGGGGCGATGCGTGTGGCCCGTGAGACACACATCCCACGAGTGGCACATTCCGTTGCGAGTCTGCGCGCCCGCGCCGACGGTGGATTCAGACTGACGACATGATCCGCGAGACCATTGTGACCACCCGGCGCGAGGATGGGGGCACCCATATCGCCCCCATGGGGATCCACATCGGCCGTGGAGACCTGGTCATCGCCCCCTTTCGGCCCTCTGCGACCCTGGACAATCTCCACCGCGAGGGTGGCGCGGCGATCAACTACACCGACGACGTACGCATCTATGCCGGCTGCCTGACCGGCCGCCGGGACTGGGCGGTATACCCCTGCCAGCACATACCGGGCTCACGCCTGGAGGACTGTCTCGCCCACACCGAGGTCCAGGTCACCCGGATCGAAGAGGACGCCCTGCGCCCGCGTTTCCACTGCCGCATCGTCCACGAGGCCACTCACGCCCCCTTCCAGGGCTTCAATCGGGCCCAGGCCGCCGTGATCGAGGCCGCGATCCTGGTCAGCCGACTGCACATGCTCCCCGAGGACAAGGTCACGCGGGAGATCGACTATCTGCGCGTCGCCGTCGACAAGACCGCAGGGCCCCGCGAGCGGGAGGCCTGGGACTGGCTGATAGGGGCCCTGCAGGCCCATCGGGACCTGCGGCTCCAGGAGGGCGCGGGATGACCCAGCTGCTGGCCAGCGTCTGCGACCCCCACGAGGCCATGATCGCCCTGCGCGCCGGCGCCGACCTCATCGACCTGAAGAACCCCGCGATCGGCGCCCTGGGCGCACTGCCCCTGGTCGTGATCCGGGAGACGGTTCGGCGGCTCGACAATTTCCCAAGCAGCGCCACGGTGGGAGACCTGCCTGCGGATCCGGCCCTGATCGCCGAGGCGATCCGTTCCACCGCGGCCACCGGCGTCCACCTGGTGAAGGTGGGATTTTTCGGCGCCCGCGGGGACCGGGGCTGCATCGAGGCCCTGGCCCCTGCGCTCGAGGGCGGTCCGCCGGTGGTCGCGGTACTCTTTGCGGACCGCGATCCCGAGCTCTCGCTCCTGCCGGCGATCGCCGCGAGCGGTTTCGTCGGAATCATGCTGGACACCGCCGACAAGTCCGGCGGCGGGCTGCGCGCCCACGCCAGCCCGCACGACATCCGCAGCTTCGCCGAGACCGCCCGGGCGCTGGGCCTGTTCGTCGGCCTGTCCGGATCACTGCGCAGCGAGGACATCGCCCCCCTGTCCGTGGTCGAGCCGGACTACCTGGGGTTCAGGACCGCATTGTGCCGCGGCGGGCGCGCCGGTCCGATCGATGTGAAGGCCGTACGCACCGTGCGGGCCGAGATCGATCGTCTGCACAGGCACCATTGAACAACAACGCCTGCCCCACACAGACCGGGGCCTCACACGGGAGGAGAAGATGCAAGGTAACTACCCACACCCTGCAGGAGCCGCCACCGCTATGGGCTGTTTCTTCCGGAAAACGCCGTAGATACGTCCCTGTAGGCTCGACGGCGGCTTGCGGCGCTCCACATCCCTGCTGCGCTGGCAAGACCGGGGTCTGCCATCCATGGCAGACCCGTTCGGCCGTCGGAGTGTCCGCTGGACATTCCGA
>Ga0114931_10001654_pt1 | contig 28425 bp, 13 predicted proteins | sample 2SBtaG_FD_89579 | JGI IMG/M metagenome (GOLD analysis project Ga0114931, IMG submission 89579) | Deep subsurface microbial communities from Kolumbo volcano to uncover new lineages of life (NeLLi) - 2SBTROV14_V59a metaG | ecosystem: Environmental > Aquatic > Marine > Volcanic | place: Kolumbo... | reverse complement strand
GTTGTGTCATCACCAAGCTACTCTGTTGACAATCTGGAGATACAAATACAAATCGGTAATTTCACTACCTACCTCTCGACAGACACATCAGGTATCATCAATTACAAGATGCCATTTGATCTTTTACCAGATACCTACAATCTTAGTGCAAGTTATGCAGGAGGTTCTCTCTTTACAGAATCAAGTTCAATATCGTCGTTTCGAGTACTCGGATCAACGATTGATCTCACATGGATCGAGGAACCTTCCTCAATAGCATATGGAGATAGCTTGAGTTTTAGTTTCAGATTAAGTGCCAACGGAGTCGTTCTAAAACATATCAATGTAACTACCTCCCTGGGATCAAGTACTTGGCTTTCAACAACAGATAATCAAGGTGTTTACAGATTTAATCGAACAATCTTGGAGGTGCTTGAAAACTCAGATCTGAGAATATCTGTGCAGCAACCTATTGGATACGAAGATCTGGTAATTAACCGGACAATCTCAGTACAGAAGATTGGATTAAATGTCCTATCTGACAATCCATATCATGTAAACTACACCGACTCAATAGATGTGAGGATTCAGGTGGTGGACGAACTCTACAGGAGTGTCCCCAACGCCAAGGTGACTGTCTTCTACAGAGTAAACAATGGCTCGGATTGGATCTACTTACTAGTTGAGCAAACAGATAATCAGGGATATCTCACTATTACAGTTGATACATCCCAGCTTGGAGGATTTGCAGGACAGTCAATTAGTTTAAAATTCGAGATACAGCACCCGAATTACCTTTCAAATGACTGGATCACCATATTTATCAAAATTCAGTCAGAGGAAATGGACTTCAGTTTATCGGCTCCAAATGCAACCTACTACTCAAAGAACTCTGTGATAATCAAGGTCACAGATGATGATCTTCAGCCTCTAGAGGGGAAGAAGGTGGTCATCGAATCCTCTGTCAGAGGTATCATTGCGAATGGTACAACAGGAAAGGATGGGAACGTCTCTCTTCTCCTTGAGTCTCGAGGTGACTCAAATGAAATTTACACAGTGACAGTCTATGACTATACTGGGAATTTTGTCAGCTTCTCAAAACTGCTCAATATTCAATTTCAGAAGTCACAGGGGATAATTGCCTCCTCCTTTGTGAATTATGAGGGACAGCCAGGGATTGAATTGGATCTTAGAACCAATTCCTTCTACATAATAGATGCACAGATCACTGTCTTCTACAGTGATGATAATGTAAATTGGATACTTTTAGGATCTGGTCTTTCAACCAATGGAAGCTTTGTATTTGATACCAAGCAGTCAACAGCAGAAAGATATTACAGAATTGTACTACCAGAATCCGATACATTTCTTGGTGATGTGATCGAGGTTAAAGGTATCCTGTACACCATACAATTTGATGTACATGACACTTATGTCCAATACAGTGATGGTTTCAGACCAAATGTTACACTTGTAGAAGACCCCGGGTTTAAATTCTCAGTGAGACTTCTTGTCGATGGTCAAGCATTTGATATCCCTTATGACGGACTGGAATTTCCAGTTATGTGGATAGATCTTCCTGTTGGAGATTATCAACTGAATTACATCATTGCAGATCAGGGATGGATAAGAGGTGACAATGTTTTGTCGATCCTACACGTGATTAGAGAGAATATTGTTGTCAGTGACACAGTGATATTTACAACGATCAACAGTACAGAAGATGTGACATTTTCAATTTTTGATGACGATGGAAATCCTGTAGCCGCTTATGTCACTCTAACTGTTGTGATTAATGGAGATACAATCTACCTTGGTAATGGATATGCCAATGCAGATGGCTTAGTCACTTTTCAGGTTACCATCCCAGGAGATTGGGATGTACGAAATTACACAGTAACCGTTGCTGCAAGTAATGGTGCAAATTACAGAGGATATCAGGGTGACAGAAATATGTATGTTAAGTACCCTGTACTTCTTGAGATCAAGAATCTGGATACTCTTATCACAATTTGGAGTCAAGGGATAAATCTTGAAGTACAAGCATACAATAGCTACACAGACTCATACATTGGTGGATTGCAGATCATGGTTGTCTATGCTGTCAATGAAGTCAATCCAGAAGATGGTTATGGAATTCAGTACTTCGAGATCACAAATATTGGAGGAACTGCGATATTTCAGGGAATGTTTCCTTGGCTTTATTACAGTGAATATCCATTTAATGCACCAGAGTATGGAGTTCTTCTCGGGAAAAACTCTCACATCTACATTATTGTTATGGATAATTTCGAGTACCAGACCACGCAGCTAATTCTAGATTATGATCAGGATTTCTTCTACCAGTCCCTAATTGTCGATCCTAAGATCCATGCAGATGAAACTACCCTTATGCAGACTTTGGATGTGGATATATCTCTCGAAAGTAATTTTGGAGAAACTAACATCGACTACATTTGCCAAGGAGAAAATACTCAAATTCAATACAATCTCTTCCTTCAGGGAACTAACAGAACTGTAGCAATGGACACTGGAGAATTAGGATGCAGACAAGTAGATGATATCTGGCACATCTACTATCAATTAGATACTCGTGGACAATGGGAGTTGGTTCTTACAGAAACTCACCCATTGATTGATTTCAGAAGTAATGAAGTGATTGTTCCAATCGGTTGGAACAAGACTATAGCAAAGTTCAATTTCAATGATGGTGATATTCTACAGTTTGAGTATGGTCAGGAGCAGCTTACTGGAACAGTGACAACTGTAGATGGACGGTTAATCAATAACATAGATGTATACTTTAGCACTCCTTTTGTAAATTATGATCTGGTTTATTCAGAGAATGGGAGTTTCACAATCACCTTAGCTAAGGAACTCTATATTCCAAGTAACACTTCATACAAGATCTCACTGAGTCTTAATGATCCAAACCTCCTTCTCGAACCTACTGACATTGATATATACATTAAGATCAACTATCTGTCTTCGGATCTTGAGGTCAACATTCCTGATTTCTATGTCGATCAATCGCTTAATATCAACTTCCAATCTGATTTGAACCATGGGAATTACTCATTTGAACTTCTTAGAGGGGATAAAATTGTACTGAAGGGAGATTCATTCTCAGAGGAAATACTTGGAAGAGCCTTGGAATCATTATCCTTGTCAAGAGGGAACTATACTCTTAAGGTCTGGAGAGCAGATATGTACTATTCTCCTAACTTGCAGATTGTCTCATTCCAAGTAATTCCCATACCAGTGAGTCTTACTTTGAATATCCTAGAGCAGAATTCATCAAAGATTCTTCTTGTACAAGTCATTGATAAGAGAACAAACAAAATACTGGATTACCAAGGAGAATTCAATTTTAGTGTTTCACAGAATGGAGAGATCTACTCATTCAGTGGAAAGTCTGGAAACGAATTGAACTTCAATGGGAATTTTACAATTGCAGCATCCCTTTCAGGAGATTTTTACGGATATGGGTACCTAGAAGTGACTGATAATATCGTTGTACATTCAGCATCAAGTGATCCTTTCCAAATACCGGAAATAGCTCTTGTCCTGGGAGTAATGATCCTCGGATTCGGAGTGCCTAAAATCATAAATATGAAGAAGAAGGCAGTGACTGCATAATTTTTCACTATTTTAAACTCTGCTTAAATTGATTTCTCACATCATTTATTGGATGAATTCAGTCCGATTTATACTCTTGATTCTTATAACAATAGGAATATCCATTCCTGTAACAGCGACAACCTATGGTAATGCTATACCTTCATATAGCACCCTTTCAGTTCCTACGTCAGTAGAGACTGGATCATCGGTAGCAGTAGAAGTAAATGTTTCTGACAGCAATGGAGGCTCAATAGGTTTTGGTGATGTGAACCTTCATTATATTTCGATTAATGGTACAATCGGGAATTCTGAGTATACAGGGCAGTCCTCACTTCTTGATATACCCCGATTCACCTTCTCTGTGACGAGTAATCGTAGTGTTGATGCACTAAGAATCCCCCTTCTGAGTATCACCAATACCACTGTAGAAACTACATGGAAATTGTATCGATCATTTCTCGGAAAGAACACTGAACTCTATGCCCAAGGGGATCTCTTCAGGTATGACATAGAATCTCAGATTGCAGGAAGTCAGTCTCTCTTCATACTACCATCAAGCTACCAAGGAGGAGGTTACACCAATCCAAGCCGACTAGACCTCTCTCCTGTATATATCTACGACTTAGTTCTAGATGAGGGACTTTCAAACAAGATGTACTTTGAATTTCCCTACTCGAATACAGGAGTCGTAGAAATGACAGATGATACCTCGACCTTCAAGAAGTTTCTGGGAATTGATCTTCTGCTAGAGAATGTGACCACTAATTCAGTCTCAAGTAACGGTATTTCAACCTCTTGGACTCCGACAATTAGCGGGACTACATGGATCCTCTCATCTTATAATGCACCGTACATTTATGGTCCCTCATCTGCTGTGGCACAGATACAGGTAAATGATCCATCGATCAATAGTCTAACTGCGAATGATACAACTACTGGAAAAGGATCTGATTTTACTTTGTCTGCTATATTGACAGATCAAAGTGGTTCACCGCTAGAGGGATTAAGTGTGGATTTCAAGATTCTTATTCAAGGAACATATTGGATCTTGGGAAGTAATACAACAGATGCTTTAGGTGTAGCACATCTTACTGTTACTAAGTCACTAGAAATTGGGGAGCATACTTTCATGGTGGAATCACTCGTCTCTTCTAGTCGAATCTCAGATCTCGGAAAATTGACTGTCATCCAACCAGCTCTTTCCTTACAAGCAGGATCTGCGAGTCAGACCTATGGAGATACTAGAGCAAGAATAAACGGACTTGTGATCAACAGTGGATCGATGAAACCCGTTGATTCTGCAGTTGTAGAGATTTGGAGAAAAGGTGCTCGGGTCAATGCTACATTCACGGACAGTTCAGGAATGTTCTCTCTCACTCAATTAGTAAACGAGAATCCTGGTATTTACACAGATTATTTCTTGATTAAACTCATCAAAGTAAATTATACATCATCAGAATCAAATCTGAATCTCACTGTTGAGAAAATAACCCCTAGTTTGACTTTTCGTGTCAATGGGAAGGGGGTTGAATTTGTCAAATATACCGATCAACCAGTTATTTTCTCAGGTACTGGATCAGGAGAATTCACCAATGTCGAACTCCAGAAGATGCTAGGTAACTGGAGCACCATTATGACCTTCAACTTCACAGACACCTTCATATTTAACTACAGTGAGAGTGTTCGTGGGAACTACCAGTATCGTCTTTATTTCGGAGGTAACTCAACACATAATGAGATAGCAACTCAATCTACATACCTCTATATAAGTGAGGGCGATGGCATCATCACAAGAGAAGGCTTGAATTCACTTTCTAACGAAATGGGGACTTCGTCAGATCCTATTCGAATTGAGTATGATAAAGGGAAGGATATAGGTGTATTTGTTTTTGATGCAAATGGGATTCCAATTCAAGGGGCAACTGTAGTCTACTACCTTCCTGTCAATTACACCTCCTCTCTCATCACAACACAGATAAATCGTACATCCGATTCAAACGGATGGGTAAGCCTTGCATACTTCCCATCGAGATCACTCTACGATGCAGCCAATAATGGATTAGCTAATATTCTTGTAGAAGGTTATCACAACGATTACATCATTGCTGCCCAGATTCTTTACTGGAAAGTTACTGGAACCCAAATCCATCTTAATGCCACACTTCCAAGTCCCAAATATTCAGAAACAGCTCGAATTTCATTTGAGGTTGTGACTGACTCAGGTAGAAGTGTGGAAGCAGGTACTTCATTGGATTTGACTATTGAAGGGAGTAACTATACTATCCTTACTGATGCTTCAGGAATCGCTTACATCGATTACAATTTTATGAAGACAGGACTAGTCACCTTTACAGTTGATCATAGTTCAGCAGAGAATTATCCCTACAATAACACCTCAAAATCATTTACCATTGAAGTTCAGAAGGGAAATCTGACAATAATTTCTTTTGACTCTATAGCCAGTGCTGGAGATACCAACACTTTCACTGCTTATGTAGAGGATTCATTTGGAAATGTTGTCACACGATTGGCATCTCTCTACTATGGATCAAATTTGCTTGGTAGCGATATGAGTACAGGTGGAGTAGCTCAAGTGGACTACCATGTAATCCTCACCCTTGGAAATTACTCTCTCATGTGGAAAATTGACGAAGATGCGAATTATCTGGAAGCTACTGTTAATTTCACTCTTACTGTGAATAAAATCAACACTTACCTTGATTTCAACTTCAAGAACACTGTTGCGTATGGTAGTCGCCAATTCATGAATATATCATTAGTAGATCCTTGGAATGCTGCGCTCCTCAACCAGCATGTAATTGTAACTATTGGATCTAATATCTGGGATGTCGTAATTACATCTGGAATAACACAGTTAGAATTTACCCCGAGTTATGAAAGTGGCTCTCAAACTGTTATAGTTAGTTATGCAGGAGCTGGCAATTACAACTCTGTCCAAGGTGAGAAGACGATATATTACGAGACAAACACATTGCAATTACAGTTCATCATACCGATTAATACAACTAGTTACTACGCAGAGGATCTATTCTTCTCATTTCGGATGATAGATTCTGAAGGAGATTTCTATATCAACAAAGAAGTGAATATTACTATAGATACTGTACCCTACTCTTATCTCACTGATTCGGTCGGTATAATAAGATTCAACGAGACACTGAAATTGAGCTCAGGAGTACATTCAATCTCTATATCTTTGTCAGATTCAGGATACACCTTCCCTGGGTATACCCAAGATATTCTCCACCAGAAAAGATTTCTGGATGTAGGATCAAACCAACTTGCAAATTCGTCATTGAGTGCCGGTCAACCACTATCTGTCTGGATCCAACTTACAAACGGTGGAGTAGGAGTAGGTGGAGCCGAGGTTAATGTCACCATTGGAAGTCTATCCAGAATGTACACCACTAATAGCTCAGGATATGTGGATTTCACAATTACTTATGAGGAGATCGTAAGCACTCTTGGAACTCTTCACAGTGGGGATACATTTACATTACAAGTATTTTACTCACATTCAGAATACGAGATTCCGAACTCTGCTTTTAGCTATATAGTACTTGCAAAGGATCTCAAACTCTCCTCAGAAACACCTGCTGTTACCTATAATACATCCTCGCAGGTACTGATATCTATTGAGGACAATCAATCAGTTCCTGCTTCTAATCTCTATTTGAAAATTGAGGATGGATATGGATTCTCTGTTCTGCTGCTTACTGACATCAATGGTCAAGCTCAATTTACTTACACAGCCAGTTCCATGAATTTGGTAAAGTTTAGTGTAACTGTTCTCAATGCAGATGTAAATCTGGATCTTAATCAGTTCGATGTTTTTGTGGAGAAAGCAGCACCCATACTCTCCTACGAATTACTTGAAAATGAATCTCATGCACTTATCGGTATTAGTGTCGAGACAGGTGGAATTCCCTTTACAACAGAAGTTCAACTGGAGGGATGGAATGGATCTACATGGACAATCATCGGTGCTGGACAGTCTGATGGAGGAAGAATTGTCTTTCACTTGGATTCATTCTTTGACCAGTATAGAGCTATGATTCTCGAAGATACTTTCACAAAGAGCGCAGAGTTACTTTTCACTGGTCAGTTCCAAACTCCTTCACTATCAGTTGCTGATGGCACAGTCCAGTTGGGAGAGAATGCAACACTAGCGGTCATCTCAGATATACCAATCTCAGGAACTTTACTGATATACACATCTGTAAATGGATCGAATATCTACCTAGGAACACTTGAACCAAACGTCGTTGGTACAATCTTCACATCTCTCCTTGATGAAGGTAACTACACAATAAGAGTGCAGTATGATGGAGTAGCTTGGACAAATAGTAGCTCTACCACATTCTTGCTTGAGGTTGATCAACAGATCCTCTCCATTGAAACAAATTTGGATGGACTGAGTAACAGACAGACGAATTCTGTTGATGTCCGGATCACTGATAGTGCATCTGTTGTTCAAAACGTCAAAGTGTACATAGAGTACTTTGACGGGATGTGGATCTCTCTCGATTCACAAACTACTAATGTAAATGGTAAGGCAACATTCGTTTTCTATCTCAATGTTGCGAATAAAGAAATTCTAATTAGGATACGTGCAGATCCTATCAGTTCTCTTGTAGGGAATTCAGTATCATTCTCAATCCATCTCATTGAAGATACATACTTCAGGAATATATCTGTTAGGGATGGAACGTACACCGATGGTGGGAATATTTCTGCAATTCTCTCCGACTCCGATGGCAACCCCCTCAGTAATCAGATGATCTTTATTACGGTTGACTCACCAGGAGGTACAAAGATCTTGAGCTCATCTATTAGTGGTGAAGACGGCTCTGTCTTCCTCACTCTTCCAGTAGATCTATCTCCAAACAATTATAGCATCTACCTACTGTACAATGGATCGCTAAATTATGCTTCTAGTAGAGTTTTGGTAGATTACAAAGTTTCACCAGAGATTGTTGAAATCGGGATCATCTCAGACATACAATCTTATTCCAACCGTACTTTGCTAATAGAATTACGAGATAATGATGGGAACTTGCAGAATGGAACAGTTAAGTGGATAGTTTTCGATCAGAACCATCTTGTTACATCAGAAGGTAGTATTATCGTTCTTGGTAGAGGAACCTTGGTACTCGATCCTATATACGGTGAGTATACCCTTACGCTCAAATTGTCAAAATCTATCAACTTCCAAGCACTTAATTCAAAAACAGTAGAATTGGGATGGTCTCAAGTATCAGATATCGAACTTGGTACTAGTGAATTTGTGTATCCTGTCTCTAAGATTACAATCACTGTCAATGTGACAGATGCTAGTGGCAATCCAGTTAACCATGCAATTGTGAAGTACTACGTAAATGGAACAGCAATCACAGGGTCTGGTTTTACTGATGAGTTTGGACAGTGGACAATTACAATAAATGGAACTGATGTAAATGCTGGAGAATACTTACTGCATGTCTTTGCATCCAATACTGAAAATTCTGAAGATATCGAATCTACTGCATATATTGTTGTAGAGGAGGGATACATTCATCCAACTATCGCTATAAATGACACAGAATACCTCACAGCTATTAATCCGGTTCTTGATGGAATATTACCGGAATCTAATGTGTCAGTAGAGATCTTTCAAAACGGAGTAGCAGTCTACATTGGAAGCTTGGCAAAAGTTCCATACTCTCTGGATGCTGGGCAATACACATTCACGGTATCAATTGAAACTCCGAATTACCACAGGGTCAATTTAAGCGGTCAATTTACAGTCAATCCAAAACCTGTAAATGTCCAAGTATCTTATGAAATCGTTGGTGATACGGTCCAGATAACAGTACGTCCTGAAATTCCAGTGGAAGGTCGTTATGAAGTAACATTGACTCAAGGGAGTACTGTATTCAGAATGACCACAGAGAACACAACATTCTCCATCCCAATTGGCTCTGGAGGTATTCTTAGAATTTCAATAAATGGGAACTACAAGGGTGAATTCAGTACCAAAATTGCTTTCCCAGAATCAACTGCTTTACACTCGTCCTCAAGTCCCATTACAGAGATTATATTTATAGGCTTTCTGGGAACGCTCGCAATTGCAGAGCAGAAGTTCAAGATTCTAAAAAGAATTCTTACAAATATCAGATTACATTGAGAATTTCAACGTTCTCTAGTCATAGTTATTTGAGTCAAAGACATCGAAGAGAAGCCTAAATTTGCAGGATTCTCTATTGAGAAAGAAGGATATAGTCATCATCTCGATATCATCCACCAATTGGTAGACAAAGTACATATCACCATTTCTTTCTATCCTTACTGATCCATTGTCGTCTGGTAGGAGAAGCCTAATGACATCATTGACCGTCAATGCTGATTGTGGAACATCGACGAAGCCAAAGTATAGGCTTTTTCTCAGGATTTCAACTTCATCTTGGACATCACTAAATCCCCTAATATCCACGTACTGAAATGAACCATTTTGGTATATAAACTCCAACAGACCTCTTTTCATCTGATATAGTGAACGCATATGGAATGTCCAGCCAACTTTCGTGAAGAATCTCATGCGTAAAGTAAATAACTGATTACAACAATATTCACTTGAAGATGGTCAGAGAGTTGGTAAACAAGATTGAAGCCTCATTTCAGAGAATAAAAGATCACCCTAAATTCATCATTAGAAACAGGGTATACTTGGGAGGCGGAGACTACGGTGAGGGACTTGTAAGAGTTCATGAGAAATTCACAGAGATCAAACGAGGAATTACAGATATTCCTGCTCAAAGCATGGAATACAATATGTCGAGTGTGAAAAAGATTCTGAAAAATATAGAAGAAACTCTTGATCTCTTCAACCAATTTGATATCAAAGGAATGGAGGCTGATTCTGCAAAGAAGTTTATTACTGTTGCGAGTATTGAGGTGGATTCACTCGGTGAGAAACTAAAAGAAATTGCTACAATAGATGTGAGCAGTATACCAACCTCTGATATGGTAGAGCAGGAGAAAATTGAACACCTCCGAAGTAAGATTGAGGACAACCTCAATCAAATAACAAAATCATTTGAATGGAAAAGCTACACTGCACAAAATGCAAATAGCATTGAGGGCCGAGAGAAAATTACAGAACGGACTGAATTGATCCCAAAGTGTTTAGTTCTAGCTAGTAAACTTTCGGACAGTAAGAATTTGAGTCTATTATCAATTCTCAGTATGCACTACAGAGATGCAGCTGCGAAGAATTTAGAGACAATTGATCTGAATCTACCTCTCCTCTCATCTATCTGCCGAATCTTTAACTTATATGAAGAAGGTAAATTCAATGATGACAAACTTACTGCGGAAGCCTTTCGGAAGGACATAGAGCACATGATAAATACCAGGAGATTAGCTTGGTTAGCAAGCATTCATCATTATTATGTAATTTCAAATGATGAGAAGATCCTCATGAAATTCGTTGAAGAATTCTACAATATGAGCCGCGATCCAAAGGATCAATTCCAGAAGACATTGACCATTGTCGCTCGATCACAGAAAAACCAGCAACTTGATGATATTACCGTGAAATATGCGAATCTTGCAAGCACAGTACTCAGCTTGAGAGGGTAAATTGAGGAGATGGGACTTTCTGAATTAATTAATTTAATCGAGGAAATAGAGAGTATGACTATCTTTGACACTATTGACATCAATGACCTGTACCATCCAGAAAATATCGATATTTCTCATTTAATTAATACAGTATCTCAGCAAGTAAATAAGCTTAAAGAATTAGCACAGAAGATTATTCTAATTGATGAACTCAAAGAGGATTTATTTACAATGATTCAATTCACAGATTTTGAAGCTGAATTACAGGATCAAGATGATCTCGTAGCTTATTTCAGAAAATTCTAAGAGAGATTTGCTTAATACATTAATTCTATTGGAGGATTATTAGCTCTTCCGACGTCTTATGTATACTGCCATGAGGACGGAAGTAAATAGTGCTATTGGTAGCTCAAATCCAGGAAGACCTAATTCAGGTGGTCCTGTTGAAGTTCTTCCATTCTTTACAGTAAGAGTAATTGTAAGAGTAGCGGTATTACCTGAATTATCCTTTGCATTTACAGTTAGTGTATAATCCCCGTCAACATTCGTCGTAGTATCCCATGTGGTAGAATACTCATCACCACTTGCAGTCATTGACTTGACTGTACTATCTGGTAAAGTGAGAGTTACCTGTTGAATCCCATGATCATCTGTCGCTCTGACTCTGATATTGACAGTACCATTAACAGTGGAATAATCCGCTGGACTCAGTAGTTCAATACTTGGATTTTGAGTATCTACCTCATTTGAACTCTGGATCGTAAATGCTCTTATCTCAGATGTGACCACATGCGTGTTCTCATCAACATCTTCTGCAACAACCTTCCATGAGTAGGATCCACTCATCCAATTAGAGACATCTATAGTTGTAGTGTATTGACTCGTATTATTGTCACGGAACATGAAGAACTCAGAACCGCTTCCAAACACGACCTTTACTGACTTCAGACCCCAGTCATCTTGGACATCAGCAGTGATAGTCAGAAGAGGAGCCTCAGTAGTATTGATTACAAGATTATTGTCTGGAGCGATAAGGGTGATTGAGGGAGGATTTCCAACCTTGATATTATCAATTCTCAATACAAGAGTGGAGAAACTCCAGTGACCATCATAGTCCAAAGTCTCAACAGTCAATTTCACCTCTTCATTCTCAACACCCATAGTAAGTGTATCAAAATCAAATTCGTACATAGTTACCTCATCTATGCCTACAGTTACGGTGTTGGTAGCATTGATAATATTTCCTCCAATATTATTCCAGAGAATAGTAGCATATGTTCCAACATCGTCTGTGACATTGAAGTGGAGTGTGACAATACCACTCACATCTGTATGATTGAGAGCAGATTCTGCCCATGTAATAGTTGCCGGAGTATAAGTGTCATCATAATTGTCGATTGTAAATTGTCTCTCTGTAGTACCCTTATTTCCAGCATTATCAAAGATCTCGGATCTCATAATCCACTCACCATCTGGATAGGAAGTTGTGGGTAAATTCGCGCTCCAGTACTGTGTGTAAGTAGGATCCTGCATCATTGGTATCTGTATATTGAATATTGGAAGATCAACTGGTGCATCCACTCGGTACATGCTTCCCATAACACTTGCAATTCCACTGGATGGGAACCTCTGTAAGAAGTGGGTTCCGTTCCAGTAATCTAGCCCTGACTGGTCACTTGTCCAAGTACCTATGTTTTCAGTTCCAGAGAGCACCTGCCCACCAAGCTCAGAATGATCGGTCCAAAAATCACCCATAGCTGCTCCATTGTCATAATAAAGATCACCCCAAGGAGATTCAATATCTACCGTATCTGGGAGATATTTCACATCATAACTCACATCAACATTTCCCAGAGGAGCATAGGGTACTCCATTATCGTCCTGTAGTTGGGGATTTGAAGAGAAGATCTGTACTTCGTATCCGAAAAAGCTTCTTCCATTATCATCCCATGACCATCGGCCAGTCCACCAATCAAATCCATTGTTCTGATCTGGTTGGAAGGATAGTCCATTCCAATTTCCATCAAAATATGTTTCCGAATGAATTGAGAGAATACTAGAATATTCATTCCAAGGGATAACCCCTCCAAAGCTCATCAATGGTAAATTGAAGAGGGAGAGAGTGGGACGCAACTGGACATCTTGAGTGAACATTGGGGTGGGGTTTATCTCGCCCCGCCCGAGTGAGTATGCACCGATACCTGCTCGCATATAGGGACCATATATGTCTCTATTAAGATTCCAGTAGAATGTGTCCATCTGATTTAATGCAACAGCTTGCATGGCTGCTGATCTCTGGTACACTAATGTACTATTAACCATGTCTATGTACTCTGTCTGATTTATGAAACCATCAAAAGAGACACTAAGAACAGGTTGATTCTCTTGGGTAGATTCATCCCACCACATATCATTAGGATTAATATTAGTATGATTAAAATTGAGCCCAAGAGTTGACAACTCATTTGCAATCTGTTCAGTTGTTGAATTAGCAATAGTTTGATTATAACCTGAGGGGAAGAAGACATCCATCCAAATCCCATCATGCCCAGGAATTACATGTACGGATTGATCTACATGTAGATTCAATCCAAGAATATCATCAAATATGGTGGCGTTAGGAAGGAGGGTTGCTAGAGGTGAAGCTCTTTCAGTTCCGTACACCACCAGATCTGCCCTACCATATCCTATCGGATCAATGTTATGCCAAATTTCTTCCCTATTCTCCCTATTCCAAGGAACAAAAATATAGTCAAAGCTAAATGTAATATCAGAATATGATCCTCCTGTAATCTCTACATGGATTCCCCAGATATAATCCTTATTATGACTCTCTGCAGGAGTATTCTTCTGTATCCAGACATTGCTAGTTGAGGTATTTCCAATGGAATATTGAAGATTCGATACATCGGGTAAATTATGATCTAAGCGTAGCATTCCATAAGATGAGGGTTCAAATGAGGAGATATGAACCAAATCTTTGAGAGAAAATGAATGTCCTCCCTGGAGAGAACTGACTTGACTATTAAAATTCAAGCCAATAGTGGCAGCTAGATCATCCCCCTCATTCCAGAAATTGAAATTGAGACTGTCTGCTTGGTAGACATCTACTGTGGCTGCAATGCCTCCAATGTCCCTTGGGACAGAGATATCAATGATGTCCTGAAAACTTATCCAGTCAACATGACCATCAAAGGTCACCCTTGTCCTGTAATGCTGGACACCATTATCATAAGAATCCTCTGGAAAGGATCCAGTGAATACGACATCATAGAAATTTGCATAGCTTCCGAAGGCATTTACCATTGCCCAAGCCAATGTCTCTGCTTGGTCTGCATCATTGGTAGCAAAGTTCAAATTAATATTCAGGTTCCGATCATCTGGAGAGTAAGATGGTCCAGTCCAGATGTCACCCCACTCAAACACATTGAGAAGATTATCATCTGCAAGACTGTTTAGATCATATTCTCCAAAATTGAGGATATTCCCCTGTAATTCAGCTCGAGCATAAATTGATCCATCTGAATGGACATCAGTGTAGATATGCTCCTCATACCAAGGATTCACCTGATATGTTACTTGGCTTACATTGACAGATGATTCTCTGGCTCCTGTATCCAAGAATGAATTTGTTCCTCCAAATAATAGTAGCAGAACTATAAGTATGGAAGTAATATTATTTCGCATCATAACACCTGTTGTATGTGCTATTCCTCTTAGAATATATAAAACTAGCTTGATTAATTGAAAAACAAATTACAGTTCCATATCAGGGAAGGAGAAAACAAGTGATGAATCTACTCAAAAATTAAACATTAGTTACAGTACAATTGATTTTCGGGTTGGAGAAAAGAATTATGATTTGAAGATATTTAACCCACAAATCATGACAAATAAGTACCGTGAATTTATTGAATAAGCGGTATATTATCTCTTTTGAAAGGGTTTCTCAGAGGCATATTTCTCTGCAAGTTTATAGAATTCTGTCATATCATACTGCAACGCCCCATCATTTACAAGTATTTTCCCATCTACAATAACAGTGGATACCTCCCGCTTAGTTGCAGTATAGACGATATAGGATATTGGGTTGTACAGTGGATATGCATTTGGTTTATCTGTATCAAGAAGTACTATATCTGCCTTGTATCCGGGTCGGATAAGCCCAACATCCTTATAACCTAACGTTCTTGCACCCATTAGAGTTGCCATCTCGAAAACCTTTGTTGCAGGAAGTAGTGTCGGATCATTGAACTTGGCTTTTTGATAGAATGACGCCAATTTCATTTCAAGGAACATATCATGTCCACCTGTTGCAGGGGAGCCATCTGTTGCGAGTCCTACATTGTTACCCATCTCCAGATAATCTAAGATTGGAGCAATCCCCGATGAGAGCTTCCCATTTGAACTAGGATTGTGAGAGATGTTTACACCGGTTGACTTGATGAGATTCATTTCAATTTGAGAGGGCCAAATACAATGTGCAAATATGGAATTTTCATGCATTGCACCGAATGAGTCCATAGCCATGAAATAAGTCATAGAAGTCATCTTCTGGACATCTGCCACCTCATTCAGATTCTCTGCGACATGTGTATGAAATAGAAGACCGTTTTGACGTGCAAATTTAGCAGATTCAGTCATAAGCTCATCTGTGCAAGCAATGATGAATCTTGGGGTGATTGAGAACTCAATTCTTCCTCCCTTCGGGTATTTCATACTCAGATCACGAACCTCCTCCATGATTTGTACCCGATTCTCAAGAAGACCATCTGGAACATTCCTATCCATCAACATCTTACCAACCTTTCCCCGTATTCCTGAATCGACTGCAGCTTGGAGACCCAATTCTGAATATTTTGCAGTAAGCATGTCATTTGTTGTGGTAATACCAGACATGAGCATCTCTGCATATCCAATTCTACACGAGGCATAGAGTTCTTCACTCGAGAGTGAAGCCTCCCCTGGAAGTATTACTTGATTCAACCAATCGAGAAGTTCCAGATCATCTGCTGCACCTCTAAAAAAGGATTGAACTGCATGACTGTGAGTATTGACGAATCCTGGAATAACCAACTTACGAGAGTTCCCAATTACTCTCAAATCAGGATACTTCTCAGAAATCGTAGAAAAGTCACCTACATCTTGGATATACGATTTCTGTATGTAGACTCCACCATCGTTAATTATTTCTCCATCAGGATTAACTATCTTACCTCTAACAACGAAATTTTCAGCTATTTCCATTGAACCTTATAATCTATTGAGACATTGTATAAATGGTTATTCATTAATATTCACTGAATATTTCATTGAATATAGTGGGAAATTGCTTGTTATCCAGTTTGTCATCGAGTATTGTCGCAAATTCAAGGAGTTCCAAATCCCTACCATACTTCCCAACAATTTGTATTCCGAAGGGTAGTCCATCTATAAGAGTCACAGGTAAAGTGACGACAGGATGACCTGAGACTGAGAATGGAGTACAGTAGGGAAGGGTTGCTTTCCAGTAATTTACGTATTCTCCATTGATAAGAATCGGGGAATGGTTAAGATTATGAGGGAATGGAAGAGTCGGGGTTACTGGAAGAATCCAATAATCGACTGTTTTGAAAATATCATCCACCATTTTTCGGACCTTTCTTTTCTCCTCAATAGCCCATTCAACATCCTCAGATGTACTAAGAAGATTCGGATTGACATGATCTAGGTACTCGTGATCTAAATGAATGTAAGAATTTGCAAGAACACCTTGGACTTTCGTCAATCTCTTGAGATCAAATGCAGGATTAATGTCACATACCTTATAATTCAATTTAAGAAATTCTCGTAAATTGCGTATGTTGAAAATTATTCGATTATCCGTCTGTACACCTTCAAAGAATGGAGTTATACCAATTATTGGTGCGCCACTTTTCTTCTCTTGCTTGACATTAAGATACTCGAGAACACTTTCCATGATGTAGCTGAGATCAGAAGCTCTTCGAGCAAGGAATCCAACAGTCAAGTTATATCTCTTCACATCAACTGGTTTTAACGGTGGAAGCACTCCACCAACTGGAAGGATATCCTCTGTTGGTTTGATGGAGCAAACATGACAAAAAGCAGCAGGGATACGCAGAGATCCATTGAGATCAGTCCCTACTGAAAAGATGTCAAATCCCATTGCAGTTGAGACAGCTGAACCACCTGAAGAGCCTCCTGAGGTAAGTTTTGGTGCGTATGGATTATTAGTCGGGGGGAGGATGTCGTTGAAGGTCTGAATATCTAATGAAAATTTAGGACAATTAGTTTTAGAGATGACGAAACCTCCGAGAGCTCGAAGAATCGTTACAATTTCAGCTTGTCTGCTAGTTTCCATAAGGTCAGTTCCAGCAGTTGTCACAATTCCTGAGGTCAAGATTGTATCCTTCACTGAGAATGGAAGTCCATACAAGGGTCTGGCACTATTGGGATGGTTCTTCTTGCTATTGTCATCAAATATGTATCCAATACTATTTGCATCTATATCGATATTGATCAGTGCATGGAGTTTCTGATCGTACTCATAAATTCTTCCGAGTATGAGATCATAGAGTTCAGTATACATCAATGTACCTTCTCGAAGGTATTGTAACAGATGTACTAACTCAAGGGTCATTCTTCGATCTTCTCCAAGATACTCATCCAGAAATATGATGGGTCTTCTACCATACAGTAATGTCCACCTTTATCCAAGGTCAACTCTTGAGATTGTGGGAATTCCCTCTTCAGACGCAAATGCTCTTCTTCTGGCCAAAGACTTTCATTCGCCCTTATCAAGAGACAGGATCCATGATACTTGCTACCTATTCCCTTCATATTATACTCATCAAATTCTTTGTGCATCAAGGCATATGCCAATAAACCCATTTTGTAAGAGGATTCCATCAAATACTTCGCCTTAGTGTAATTTGGTGTGCTGAAGTGCATGGCAAAACTCTGGTAGAATTTCACTTCGAGTGCAGTTGCTGAAGCGTTCATCTTGAAGGGTTCGAGAAGGTCTTTGATCTGATTGCTGAATCTCTCTCGGATATTCCAAGCTAATTTTTGTCGATATTTACTGTCAACTGCGGTCTCGAAAAGAACCAACTTCTCTACATTCTTCCTGTGCCACATAAGAAATTTGAGTGCAACAAACCCTCCAATCCCATGAGCAAAGAGAATCACATTCTTGTGACCAAGACTCTTTCTTAGATTATTAACATCATTCGCAAAAGTCCTGAATTTCAGCTGATTTTTCCTCTTACTATCATCCGACCGTCCATGATCTCTGAAATCCAAGGAGACAATAGTATTTTTGTGATCAATTACTGTGAGACTAGTTCTCAGATAATTTCCATCAAGTGGAATTGTGTGCAATAGGTAGATAGGAGTAGCTTCTGGATCTATTCCCTCAATGATCTCATAGTATAGTTCCATTGTCCATTCGAACAGTTGATGCACAGCTCTTGAATGAATCGATTAGTGACTAACACTTTCTACCCTCAATAAATCTTTAACTGTCAATGGCTCTAAGCAGAGTGGACAGCAGTTCCTTGAATTCAACCAAGATGTCATGTGCTCCAAGTGACCACCTTGATAACAGTATTTACAAATAACAATTCGGGTATTTGCAGACCATTTTTGGAAGCATATAATACAATTATCAGAAACAAGTCTCTCGTCTAGATTTGTGATCCACTCATTGTACTCATCTGCACTATTGAAATCCGTTGGACTGATTCTTTTGCGGAGATCCGAAAGGTGCCGAATTACCTCATGAGTCTTCTGCTTACCCAATCTCCTATTACCTACAATAATACCGTTCCTCTCTATTTTCTCTATGAAGTTGCCCAGATCTGAAGAAATTTGCTCCTTTGTGTTCTGCGTGAAAGTATTAGCCTTGTGTTTTGCTCTCTTGAAGTATCCTATGAGTTTTCCTTTTGTACCGCTCAGTGAATTTCCACAGAAACTGCAGAAGTTTGCACCTTCTTGATTCGATCTGTTGCAATTGGGACAATTCATCAATATATCCCCGGGAACTCATCTGGGAGCACTGAGAAATTAAATGGGTACAATTCCAAATGAGTAAGTACCCTTTCTGAAATCTCAAAGAACTCTGTTACTATTTCTGAATTAACGACCTCTTCGTCCGAGTCCATCAGATTATCTATTATTTCCACTACTCGCTCAATCATAGAACTAGGAAGATCGACATGCGAAAAAGCTTTGGTGATGAAGAACCTATCGTCTGATGGATTGTCTGGCTGTATTTTTAATAAATACCATCGAAGACCATACTCCAATGCATCGTACATTGTGGCAATCGCATGATAATCCTTCCCCTCATCCCGCCTCCTATACGCAGAACGGATGTGAACCCGTGCTCGGTCAAAACCCATTTGGATCTCCTCAGCATCCTCATCGATAATCCTGAAATGGGGCATAGATAGTTATAGTACACCTTCCTTTTTATTTCCTTTCAGCAAATAGCTAATTAATTGCAATTTCTGTGCTATATTTTTACGATTTTTCTGTAGGAGTAAGCTGCTGAAGAAATCAATACCGTAAGTGTAAAGATTATATTTCCAATAATTATTACAGGTTGATTTACTTTTGGGGTGAAACTATGTCCGAAGATAATGAGGGTATTCGAATTGATGAATAGATCAATGAAGAAAGAAGAGAGAATCTGACCAACAAATGCACCCATGACACCAAAGATCATGAGTGACTTTGAAAAACTGTATAAGGTCCAAAAGTGTGAAAATCCAATTGTTCTCATGATACGAAGTTCCTTTATAGATTCCTCTGTTACAGATGAGAGGAATATTGACACATTCACAAATGATATGATGAAAACTATCATCACCTCTGTGATGAGAATAAGATTGATAATAGAGAGTGAACCTTGAAGGTAGGAGTTTAGATACTCAGAATTCTGGGCAAGACCGTACTGCCCATTTCTCAGTTGAGGTTTATTGTAACTACTGCTAAACGATTGTACAGCTTGAGCATTCTTATCAATAAAGTAAACAGTAATTAGCTGTGTGCGAGTCGAGTTCAGATTATAGATTTCCACGTATTCAATTAAATCGCCCTTGAAATGGAGCTTCAAATCTCCAATCGGAACATTTGGAACTACCCATGAATTCGGATTTGAAGTGAGTTTAATTGGAGGAGGTAGCTTTCCAATCTTAAGATGAGTCAGTGTTAATTCGATTGTGGTATCTCGAGGTGTCTCATAGAAAACAATTCGAATATTTTGAGTGACAATTGGAAATGCAATATCAATAGTCACGGATTGATTAAGGAGCAGTGTGGTATTGTATGAAAAGTCACCTTTCTGGAAGATGAAGTCATACACCCCAGGTGCAAAAGTCAAGTAATCACCTCTTTTTATATTTGAGATTGTCCAAATTGTAGTCGAATGTGGCTTGTAACTCGCTATTCCTGAAAATGCCCCACTCGTTCCTAAATTAGGAATTGAATACGTAAAATTGACACTGAGTTCACCAACGAGCACTTTATGAGAAACATCTGACAGATTAATTATGTCAAAATACTCTAAGTTTCCATAAGGGTCGATGACTTTGTATGAATAAGAGGTACTTAACAATTCGACATCTATTTCACTTTGAGATGAATTGAATGGAATGGAGTGGATATACTCTGTATTCTCCTCAGTAATTATCAATGTCCCGTTAAGGCTTCCAGAATCTGTTCGATTTGTGAAAGTGAAGTGGTGAATGAGTTTTTGCTGATTCATTTTTATTGATCTTTTTAATGAAAATACCTGCCCACCTAAATCAAGCCCAGCAAAACTCACATCAATGTTTTGAACCAATGTTTGTATCTCGATGTAATCAAGGAAATTACCTGTAGTTATCGTCCCATTGAGGTAATCTATACTGTATTGTGCTGATGAAAATTTAGAAACAGAGACAATAGATTTGTTTTTATCTGTTATGAGTGCTCCTATGAAATTAATTGGAGGAATTGATGATAGAGAAGTAAATACATCTCCTCCTGAGTAATATGTCATGGAATCAGAGAATAAGACGATCTGTGTCGAAGGAATATCTTCAAGAAATCCATTCAGAAATTCAATTCGTGATCCAGCAAGTTGATAATTACCACTCTTTGGGATATTACGTCGAAGAGTGTATGATGTTGAATTTTCAGAAGATGAAATATTAAGTATGCTCTGACCGAATGGAAATCGTAAAACTCTTGTTTCTCCTTCAGAGAGATCTATACTAAGGTAATTGGTTCCATTTACCCAGTCTAAATCTATGTGGAGGTCTCCTGATACTGATATAACCGGATATGATTCATTGAGTATAATACTTGGGATTTGGTATTTCAATTCAGGAAGAGAAGTGCTATTTGACACATCATCTAGTCGCAGATTTAGAGTCTCAATAAATCTAGTATGTAAATTCACAAGTTTGAATTGGTAAATACTCAATGTATTGGGGACACTAATAAGACGATTTGCCACAATCTGCTGAGAAGTACTAACTAGAGTTATTCTGTAATTCAATTGACTAAAATTAAGTTGGATGAGATCACCCGTGTAAATTAAGGAGGTGTTTATCGCGTTATCCTGTTCATCTGTAAATGAGACCTCATCAAAATAGCTATTTACAGGGATGAAAGAAAGAGACTCCCCATTATCAAAAATTACCTTATTGCGCGCAAGAAAATCTGCTTCATTTGCAAAATTTGGTTCAATGGAGTAAATGCCATTTGACTCATTTTTGAGGATCCATTCAGGATCACTCAAATTAGGTATCTCTTTACTCCAAAATTTCATCGAGTCATGGTTTCTTAGAGCAATATCAGAAGGAGCCAACCATCCAATTGATGCAGTCGAGTTATCTCTTATAATGTGAATAAAGGTGCTCAATTTAGTTCGAATCCAAGATGTCCCAGATACTTGTATAGTGTAGAGTCCCACAGGATCTGGTAATATTATTTTACGAGTATTGTTATCTTCAAGAATAGACCAAGGAATACCGTTTATCTCGACCTCCAAAGACTCGGGTAAAATTGAGGGAATATCTAGCAGAATATTCTCTGAGGAACTATAATGTGCATAGTCTATCAAGTCTATTGAATCAGATAATTCATATCCTGAATCAACAGTGAATGACCATATAATTGAGGGCTGACCATAGAGTACATTATTCACAACCAATGTGTGCAGTCCATCTGAAGCGTTTATATGGATTTTGTAATATTGATTCGAACCATCGCTCTCAAAGAGTAGATTACCATCAATTAAAACTTCAAACACATAGTTGAATGGACCTAGCTCAATATTAAATGAACCTTCTGGAAATATTGATCCATTGACCAAATCGGAGCTTCTAAGAGACTTGTAAGGAATTGAGATGTCAAAGATATCGTTTTTAGTTGAGTTGACGAAAATTGAATATACTCTCGAAAGATCGTAATAGTAGACTGTAAGATTATAGTTTCCATATTGAAGAAGAACAGATGTAGATCCATTTTCGTCAAATGTTCCTTGACTCTCGTAATTCAGGAGATCAGAATGAATATTGTATTCCAGATCGGGAACATTTTTTCCTTGATTCAAGATGGTTATTCGTTTATTGAATTGTGAATTGTGTATTTGTACTGTAACCCCAATATCATTGAAGAGTCCAAAGTAATTCGTAAAATTTGTTGGGATGATGTACCCATCTTTTGATACTATCTCAATTCTGTACACATTTGGTGTGAGGTAGTACGTAGAATCCTCTTGAATCGTCTGAGAGAGTATTGGATTTGCTGATGTATTTGTATATATTCTTATTCGGTAGTCTTTGTAGTTCTTTGAGACATTCCCGAGTATGAAGTGGAATCTCAATGTGTATTCTTTCAATGCGATCTCAAAAAGTTCCTCTTCAGAAACAATGTCTGGATTGTATTTGACCCTTATGTGACCAACTTGATATAGCTGTGCTGTGGAGAGATAGCGAGCAGCAGAGAGAGAGATAAGGATCTCATCAGCATAAAATGAATTCCTCAAAATTCCAACTACATTGACTTTAATGCTCTTCTCAGTGATAATTGATTCGAGAAGAACACTATCCCCAATCTGAAGATGAAATCTCTCTGCAATATTTGAACCTATCACTGCTTGTGTACTGACTATCTGTGTAAGATTCTGAGGAGATTCAAGTAGACCATTCTTGTCAAATGCACGTAGTGCAGGTAACCTTCCTCCTCGGATGTACACTGGATAATCATTGACCACCACAGGTTGAAGTATCTCTGCACTCGTAAATTCCACTCCCGGAAAATCAATTAAGGACTGTTCGAGGATTTCTGGAATCACTGATGTGAATGGTGTCGTTACATCTGGATTGTATATTACAACGACATTCTTCTCATCTCCAAGAAAATCAGTGCTCACACTGTTGAGGTCATAGATAACTGAGAGCGATCCGACGAAAATCGTGGAAGAGATAATAATGACGATTATGCTATTAATCATCCTCTTTCGAGGTATGATGACTTTAAGTCCAAGATAATCAGTTAGTGTTCCTATGACTATCTCCTCCAGAATCTGTTGTAAATTGGAATAATTGCAGCACCTACTGCAATTATCTGACTTTCCATTATTCGCTGTAGTGCTTGGATAAGGTAGAGCTTGGAAGGAATGAAGATTCCGATACCAAGTAGAGTCAGAAGGGAAAAAGCAGAATTCACAAAAATGAAGGAGACTAGAACTCCAAAAACCGATCCTATTAATCCGATTAGTGATGCCTGACCTGCAAATAGCATCACCAATTGAAAATTAGTAAATCCAATCGATTTCATGACTCGTATCTCCTCCTCTGATTCATCAATAATATTCTTAATGAGAATTGCAATTGACATGAAACTTAGGACTGAGATCATCAGGTAAAGGTAGTACATGATGCGTACTATTTGAATTGCAGAAGCTTGTATGAATCTATCCTTGCCATTTGAGAGTTGGATTTTGATACCAGAAAGTTCATTTAACGCTTCTATAAGTGGTTTGTCAACTGATTGCTGTGAGGTACGCATAAGAAATTGATTCTCTGTAAAGTTCCCTGCGACTGATATATCAAAGAGAAGTCCAAAGAACTCTCCTGAATTAATTTGGGAATAGACATTTGTGGAAATATTCTTCTCTAAAATTCCACTATTGATTCTCACCATTTTGTCAAGAAAAATCCCTTGCTCTCCAAGATCAAACACATTCATCTGATCTATGTAAATTCCAGAGTTATTACCCTTAAGTCCTGCTATGTTATTGTACAATGGAAATACAGAAGGCAGGAATTTACTGATATTCACTATGGTGATAGGAAGTGGATAAGAGACATTGTTCTGAGAGAGGATTGCATCACCCACACTCATAAACATCGATGCTTTAACTCTGTACCTCTCTGCTATTTCCAACAATTGACTTCTTAGATTATCTGAAAAAAATCCTTCATCAGGAAGGACGTGAATAGTATTAGAGCTCGCTGTTGTTGGAAGAACTGCAATATTGTCTATTTGAGAAGAAAGTACATTAACCATCTGGATTGTACCCGAAATCGCAATTATCCCAATCGAGAGAATCTTGATTGCAGTCACTGTCCTGCGATGATTATGAACAAAATATCGAAAGATCAGCGAGGTGTTCACAGTTTGAGGTGATTTCATATCTATAAATTGCTTTTGAATTTCTACACAACTCTAAAGAGCATAAATTCAGAATTTTCATATACCAATTCCCCATTATTTTCAATAATCGATAGGAAGGGATACTTCTCTTTCATCAAATTGTAGGTCTCATAAAAATAATGAGCAGGTTTCATTGCAACTAATAGTCTGATATCTTTATTTATAAATTCTGAAATGACTTTTTGGGTATCATTCGAGTAAAATATCGAGTTGGATCCAGCATCAAACTCTAACAAGCCATCAAGTTCTTGTAATTCTAGAAATGGACGATTAAGATAATACTCAAAACCTGGGAGATTGAGACCCATTGTAATATCCGAGGATGGATAATTCATTTTTTCTACAGCTGAAAAGAGCTCCCGAACAGCTAATCTATTATCATAAATGAAGTTATCAGCGTATTTCGTCCTGTCAAAACCTGAAATTGCAAAAAGACCCCCATCTAGCATATAAGGGCCCATTATTCCTGTCAAGGAGAAGCCGATGAGTAAATTTGTAAGAATCACCTGTCTCCTAGGAACCTTTACCTTCTTCAAATCAACTTTCAGGATATTCTGAATCTTAATAGGGTCATTCACAAAAACTGCAAAGTATATGAATAATGCATTGAATATTACAAGGTATACCATCGTTTGGATAACATTATGGTGATATTCATAAGAAGGGATATTGAAAAACTTAGTGGCATACTGGAACGGAATAAATGGCCAGTACAAAAGACTACTTGAAGCTAATGGAACAAAGAAGCCAACAAATATGTGCTTAGGAAGAATGTCATATTTAGAGTCATTGAGCAACACTGTGTAGAATTTTCGATTTGATGATTTGATAAAGAAATCAAATGTTCTCAGCATTCCGTCAATTGTCAGGAAGGAGAGTGATATCCAGATGATGGAGAGATACCGAACTGATACTGTAGAGAAATAGGTGAGCCACATAATATAGAAAAATACCAACCAAGTCAGCATCATCCCGAGTTTACTTTCTTTCCTATGTCTCACTGTATTTACTATCGAAAATATCCTGAAGAAGCCAAGAAAACCATTCATTTGTGATGCGAAGAAAATCGTGAAAACAGACATAAACCATGAAGATGCATGTGCATTCTCGACATATACTTGGGTGATATGCTGAATCCCCGCATATTTCCATTGTACATTAAGAGATGAGATACTGAAATACAGGTTGTAGAGAAAATCTCCAGCACCTTTGACTCTCGTTATCTGCCAGATCCAAAGAGCTGCACTCATAAGAGGAATCACTAATCCCCAAGTGTACTTAATAGTGGTTATCTGAGAGAATTGCTTGTCAGATGCTACAAGATAGATGAGAAGGAGTCCAAAAAATGCCACAACAACTACTGTCCAAATATAGGTAGAAGCGATTCCTTTAATGATTAAGAAGCTCACAAATGCAACTGTAAGTGGTATTTTGATGAGTAAATTGATCTTCTTACTCTTGACAACTGGAAAGAAGATAAAGATTGCTGGAAGGATTGTGAATCCGGATATCTTAGAAGCAATAGCTAATGAAGCAGAGATAGACCCGAGAATAATGTAGTATCTTCCTTTCTTCCGATCTAACCCGACAGGCTTTCTGAGGAGGTTTGATCCTTTATAGAAGAAAAGAATAGTCGCTGAATAGTAGAAAGTCACAGGTAATTCTTGGTAGTAAATATACTCTCGAAATGTCATGAAAAATGCAGGAAGAGTAAGTATGTGGAGAATTACCAAGAGAGAAAATTTATCGCCAAACCCAAGTTCCTTTCCAAATAAGTAAGTCACACTCAGTATTCCAATAATAAAGACAATTGGAAATAGTTGTGAATCAAAATCTGAGGTGAGGTAGTTGTCATATGTATAGAGCAATACGTTTAGTGGTGGTTTAAATGGAGGGAGGAAATTCAGATAATTTACTGCAAAGGGAATCTCATCTGAATTGTAGAAATACCTTGCATTGGGAAAATAAAAGTGAAGCGCATCCCATCCCCTTGGCGGCATAATAAAATTTACAAGAGTTATCGATCCTACTATTCCGAAAATCACATAGATCAGAGCTCTCTGGATATCATACACATGTGTCGATTCTCTTCTGAGCTCAATTTTTCTAAGACTCTCCCTGAAGTTTGTTGAACTCCAAGAACTCTCAATATTTTTGATTTTTGAGAGCAATTGAACAAGATAAGCAATAATTGTAAATCCATTGAAGAAGAAAAAGAGGTACACTACCTGATCCAGTGAATCTCTAACAAGAACCCCTATTACGAGCATGGGAATTATCAGTACCGATGTGCCAATAACCAGTGATTCTATGAAGACGTAAAGAGGGGAAATCTTCTCATTTCTAAACACAGAAAATTCATTGCGCAGATAGTATCCTGGAATCAGAATGGTCAGTACCAATAGGATAGCCTGAACGAACAACTTAACAATTACTTCAAAGGTGATAATAAATACTTATAGAATCATTAGGAGTGCATTGATTGACCTTGTATCCGAAAAGCTCTAATCTGTTAAAATGAACTTCAAATGATGTTAGATGTGATCCTATTTAGGAGTAATGAGATCGAAATATACGATACTGATTTGCAGAAGGAGGCTGAAAGAAGAAGATCTCGATTCTTTTTCTTTGCTTTCTTAGCTATCACCTTGTTAGGGATAATAACATTTCAGCAGATTTATTTCTCAACTCCTTCAATTCTCCTAAATGTTTTCATCATCTTATTATCAATGACAGGAGAACTCTTGCTCATTCTTGCAATCTTAGAAAATCTTCTAGAATTGAATTACACCGGTCTAAGTGCGATGAAACTCTATTTCAATAAAAAAGGGGTCGAACGACTGGTAAAGTTGAATCGAATTTCCTTGTTCTCAGACATTTATTCAGAGGAGGAGGTAAGAATGAGCCAAGCAATAGGGCTAAGAATTATCGAGGAAAACCATATGGTTCACCGCACTCCATTTTGGATACTTCGATCATTCTTGACGGACGAAGAATTATATTTCAATGGATATATTGTGGAAATAGTGTATGATCTGAAATCAGATGGAATTCCCATCTTCAGAAGCTATGATGCTGAGAGTATTCAAGAGCTTATACTTACCATAAGAGAAATCATCCCAAATATCAAGAATTTAGAATTTAAAAGATGTGAAAAGGTGGATTCAAATCAGAACATACGATATTTTGATTACCATTCAATGTCCCCAGAGGTGATTCAGGAGTTTAATGATCCAAGAGTAACCCTTCCGAAGCCTATTAGAGACTTCCTTAAAGAGAAGTACAAATTGCTAAAGTAAGAATGTTGTATTACCCTTCTATCATACATTCACCACCTCTACAACCATTTTAAGCTTATACCTGAACAAGAGTATCATCTTGTTTTTGATTTTGCGACTTTACAAACTTCTGCAAGAATCTTCATACATTCTTGAAAAGCCTCAATTGCTCTTTTTCCTTGTCTTAAAGTACTCACAACTATGAATCGAT
>Ga0114931_10001653_pt1 | contig 28426 bp, 25 predicted proteins | sample 2SBtaG_FD_89579 | JGI IMG/M metagenome (GOLD analysis project Ga0114931, IMG submission 89579) | Deep subsurface microbial communities from Kolumbo volcano to uncover new lineages of life (NeLLi) - 2SBTROV14_V59a metaG | ecosystem: Environmental > Aquatic > Marine > Volcanic | place: Kolumbo... | reverse complement strand
GGGAGGAGCCGCAGTCCCGCGCTTCGAGCGGGCCTTTGCGGACCTGGTCGGCGTAGACCACGCGGTCGCGATGCCCTCGGGCCGCGCGGCTCTGCTGTGCCTTCTCGAGGCCCTCGACCTCGAGGACGGGGCGGCCGTCGTCGCTCATGCCGTGGTCTCCCCCGGGCGCACGCTCCAGCCTACTCGACGTAGCCGAGCTTCTGCAGCTCGAGCCCGGTCCCGTGGCCCGGCGGTGGCTCCTTGCCCGTCTTCGCGGCGAGGTCGCGGAGCGCGGGAACCAGCGGGTCGTCGTCGGCGGGCAGGGGTTGTTTCTCCTTCGGATCCTTCGCGAGGTCGAAGCGGACCACCTTGCCGTCGCTCGTCCATCGGACCTTGTCGGTCCCCGACCACATGGCGACCTGGGTGATCCGGCCCCAGGGGGAGTGGAAGAAGCGCCGCCAGCTCGGGCTGGCGTAGGCGACCGCGGCCACGGGCTGGGCCGGACTCGGCCAGTGCCCGGTGAGCACCCAGTCGTGAACGGAGCGGATAGCGAAGGGCCCATCGGGGAGCCCACCCGCGCCGCGGCCGAGGGCGAGCAGCGGGACCCGGGTCACCGAGTCGAAGACGGTGCCCCCGTGACCGACGAACCCGTGGTCGCCCAGGTACTCGCCGTGGTCGCTCGTGACCACGAGGCGGTCGGGGAACCCGCGCTCCTGCTCGATCACGCCGAGGACCCCGAGCACGGTCGCGTCGTCCTTGCTCACGCCGTAGTCGTACACGTCGATGTTGTGCTCGGCGATCTGCTTCATCTTCTTGGGCTCGAGGTGGCCCTTCATGTACTTCTGGCGGATGTCGCCGGGCTTGCGCGAGTGGAAGGCGAGGCCCTTGCGTGGCGGCACCCAGCCCAGCCCCTTGGGAGTGCCGGACCAGGGCTGGTGCGCATCGGCGATGTTCACGAACAGGAACAGGGGCTGGTCGCGGTCCTCCCGCGTGAGCTCGTCGCGGAGGCGGACGAGCATCGCGCTGCCCGAGAGATCCCCGAAGCGTCGCGCGAGCGCGACGCGGTCGAAGCCGCGCTGCAGGCCGGTCGAGGGCCGGATGATCGGGTTGCCCGAGACGAAGACCGTCTGGTAGCCCCTGGCCCGCATCTGCTCGGCGAGGGTCGGCACGTCCTTGTCCAGCGCCCACAGGCGGTCCCTGGCGCGGGTGCCGGCGGGCGGGAAGTGTAGCCCGTGGTCGGGGGTGGGCAGGCCCGTGAACAGGCTGCCGTGGCTGGGAAGGGTCCACGGGGCGTCGCTGTAGGCATGGCAGGCCACCTTCGCGCCGCGCTCGTCGCGGAGTGCCACCAGCGCCGGGGTGGTGGGGCGGGGGTACCCGCACACGGAGGTGTGGTCGGCCCGCACCGTGTCGAGCACGATCACCACCACCGTCTCGGGTCGCGATTGGCCGCAGGCCGTGAGGAACAGCAGGATCGCGAGCAGCGGGTGTCGCAGCACGGGCACACCTCCGGACCCCCTCGCTTACCGCGGCCGCGCCCCACTCACCACTCGTCGGGATAGGAGGGTGGCATGCCTTCCGTGCGCGAGTGGCTGGCCGAGGTGCTCGGCGAGGTGGACGCCGCCCTGCTCGGGCGCGTGCACCTCGCGGTCTCCGTCGACACCGAGCGCGTGCGCCGCTGGCTGCGCGCGGCGGACAAGCCCTTCGTCGATCCCGCCGGCTGCGAGCTCCCCGAGGCCGGGCGCCTGCGGGAGACGGGGGCGTGGGTGGTCGAGCAGTCCCGGCTCAAGCTCGCGGTGGTCGGTGGCCTCGCCGGCTTCGGCGGCGCCGCGTCGGTACCGCCCGAGGCCCTCGCCTCCACGATCGCCAGCCTCCGGCTCGCCCAGCGCCTCGCGATCGTCTACGGCTTCGATCCGGCCTCGGACCGCGGGGAGATGGCGGTGTGGCGCGCGCTCGCCGCCGGCTTCGAGGTCGACCTGCCCGAGGACGGCCCGGTGGGGATGCGGGTGAGCCAGGTGCCCGCCGTGGTCGCCCGGGGCAGCCAAAGCCGCTACCCGGCTGGCGCTCTGGCCACCGCGGTGATGCGCCAGACGGCGTGGAGCATCGGGCGTCGCCTCTCCCGGTGGCTCGCGCTGCCGCTGGTGTCCGCCGGCGTCTCGGCCGCGGGCGCCCACCGGCGGATCAGCGCCGCGGGCGAGCGGATGCACGCGACCCTGGAGCGGCTCGCGGACGCGCCCCCCGTCGACCCGGCACGGCTCCAGGACGCGCTCGAGGTTGGCTGACCGGCCCGCACGCGACCCGGCGGTCGAGGACCTGCACCTCGTCGTCGACCTCGCGCTTCGGCGCGGCGCCGACCTGCTCACCGCGGGGGAGCGCCTCGTCGTCGCGCGGATCCGCGGGCTGCGAGGACCGGCGGCGAGTCTGTACGCGCGCCTGACCGCCCGGGTCCCCTCGGTCTTCGTGGAGGACCGCCTGGAGGCGCCCGGCGTGGAGGACCCGGCGGCGGCGGTGACGGCGCTGATCGCGGCGGGGCTGGCGGATCGGCTCGTGCCCTGGCGGCACCGGATCGAGGTCCTCACTGCGGCGGAGCTCCGAGACCTCGCACGGGACCGGGGGCTGCCCACCTCGGGGCGCAAGAGTGCGCTGATCGAGCGCCTCGTGCCGCATCCCGCGCCCCTGGGCCGGCGCTTCGTGCGGGTCCGGCACCGCGGGCTGCTGCGCCGCCTGGAGCAGTGGGCCTTCCTGCGTCGGCGCCCCGATCGCAGCGCGCTGGTCGTCGAGCGCCTCGGGCACGTCCGCTGGCCCGAGTACACCCCCACCGGCGGCCGGATCCTGCACGCCCGCCGCGCCGACCTGCGCGCCTGGGAGGCCCTGTGGGCGGGACGCGACACCCTTCGGCCCGAGGCGCTGCTCGCGGCCCTCGACGCGCGCGCCACCTGGCCGCCGGGCGGTCTCGACCTGCGGCGCTCCCTGCGCCGGCGGATCCTCACGACCGCGCGCGACCTGGAGCGCGCGGGCGACCCGGCCGGCGCCCGCGCCCTATACGCGGGCCTCGTCGAGGGAGGCCACGTCGCGCCCGCCCGGGTCGCGGTGCGGGTGGCGCGCACCCTCGAGGCCGAGGACCGAGCGGAGGAGGCCTGGAGGCACCTGCGCGCGGTGCTCCCCGTGGCCTCCGGCAGGGCTCGCCTCGCGATCCTCCGCAGTGGACGGCGGCTCGCGGCCCGGCTCCGGCGCGGGTGGGCCCCCGACCCGCCACTCCGGGTGCCCACCGAGCGCCACCTGCGCCTGCCCGCCGCGCCATCGAGGGGCGCCCGCCCGCGGTACCGGGGCGGGGCGCGGCAGGGCGTCGTCGAGGAAGCGGTGATCGGCTTGCTCGAAGCCGAGGGCCGCCGCGCCCTGCACGCCGAGGGACCGCTGTGGACCACGCTGTTCGCGCTCCTGTTCGCCGACGCCTACTTTCTCCCGGTGCCGGGGATGCTCCCGGTCCGGTTCCTCGCGGGCCCGCTCGACGCTGGGACGCCGTCCTTCGCGCCGCGCCGGCCCGAAGCGGTGGCCGCGGTGCTCGACGCGGTGTCGGCGGGGGAGGCACCGGCGCGGGTCGCCCGAGCCGATGCGCGGTGGCGGGATACCTGGCTCGCGGGCGCCGCCTGGTCCCGGGCGGGGTCGGAGGACCTGGTCGCGGTCGCCGAGGGGATGGGTCCGCAGGGCCTGCGCGCGGTGCTCGAGGTGCTGCTGCGGCGGGGGTGGCGGGCGAGCCGCGGCCTGCCCGATCTCGTCGTGCTCCCGGGGGCCCCGGCCCGCCTGCCCGGCGCCCTGCCTTCGCGGGTCGGGGACGGCCTGCTCCTCGCTGAGATCAAGGGCCCGACCGACACGGTGCGTGACGAGCAGGCCCTGTGGTTCGACCGCCTGCTCCGGGCCGGAGCGCCCGTGGAGCTGTGGCACGTCACCCCGACTGGCGAGGCGACTCGCTGACCTGCACCGGGGTGCCGAGGGGTGCGAGCGCCCAGATCTCCTCGATCTCGGCGTCGTCGACCGCGATGCACCCGAGGGTCCAGTCCGCGCTCCCGCCGCGGCCGTGGATGCCGATCGCCCCGCCGAGGCGGGTGCTCCAAGGGGGGCGGGTGCCCGCCGCGTCCGCGGTGCGGATCGCGTCCGCCTGCGCCTCGGTGACGAGCCCGGCCCGCAGGCCCCGGTCGGCGTCCGCCGGGTCCGGGTAGGAGAGCCCGAGGAACAGGTGGTAGTGGCTGTTCGGGTTGCGGCTCACCACGGTGAGGTCGCCGTCCGGGGTGCGCTGGTCGCCGCGCTGGACCTTGTCGCCGGAGGGCGCACCGCCCAGGCCCACCCGGTAGCGCTCGAGCCGCGTGTCCCCGCTGAACAGGTCCAGCTCGCGCGCCGACTTGTCCACGGTGATCCGCACCTGCGGCGGCGGCCACGGCAGCCCGTGCGTCTGGGCCGCCTGCTGCAGCGACCACGGGTCGGACGCCGCGAGCACCGGGTCGGTCGCGGGCGCTGGGGGCGCTGGGGCCGGGATCGCCCGCGGAGCCGGGTCGGCGGCGCAGGCCACGAGAACGAACCACATCCACATGCTCGACTTCGACTCCCGGAGGCCCGGGCGGTTCCCCAGGTTGACCCGATCGCCTCGGACGGCGTACGCTTCCTGCTCCCGGAGGAGGAGGCTCACGTGGCCATCGACAGCGTTCCAGCACGGTTTTTCGCCCAGGCGACCCAGCGTACCGACCAGCCGGCGTACTACGTCCGGCAGAACGGCGCGTGGCAGCCGACGACGTGGAAGACCTACGTCGACGAGGTCCGGTCCGCGGCCCGCGCGCTGATCGCGCTCGGCTTCGAGCCCCACGACCGCGTCGCGATCCTCGGGTTCAACGCGCCTTCCTGGGTGATCGCCGACGTGGCCGCCATGGCGGCGGGCGGCGTCCCCGCGGGGATCTACACGACCTGCTCGCCCGAGGAGGTCCAGTACATCACCGACCACTGCGAGGCGAAGCTGATCTTCCTGGAGGACGAGGGCCAGTGGGAGAAGGTCGCCGCCCAGCGCGAGAACCTGCCCAAGCTGCAGCACGCGGTGATGTTCCGCGGCGCGCCCGCGGTCGACGATCCCCTCGTCCTGTCCTGGGAGGCGTTTCTCGCCAGGGGCGAACAGACGCCCGCCAGCGCCGTCGACGAGCGGATCGCGGCGCTGGAGCAGGACGCCGCGGCCACGCTGATCTACACCTCGGGGACGACCGGGCCGCCCAAGGCGGTCACCCTGACCCATCGCAACCTCGCGTGGACCTCGGGGCAGGCGCTCACCTTCGTCCACGCGGCGGAGACCGACTCGAGCCTGTCCTACCTGCCGCTGTCGCACATCGCGGAGCAGATGTTCACGGTCCACGTGCCGGCCACCGCCGGCAGCCGGATCTACTTCGCCGAGGACTTCACGAAGGTCGCCGACAACCTGCGCGAGACCCAGCCGACCATCGTGTTCGGCGTCCCTCGGGTGTGGGAGAAGTTCCACGCGGCGGTCACCGCGAAGCTCGCCCAGGAGACGGGGCTCAAGGCGCGGCTGCTCCGGTGGGCGCAGGACGTGGGCCGGCGAGCCAACGACGAGCTGAACCAGGGTCGGGCCCCAGGCGGCCTCCTCGGCCTGAAGTACCGCCTCGCCGACCGGCTGATCTACAGCAAGATCAAGCCGGCCCTCGGCCTGGGCAAGCTGCGGTTCGCCGCGAGCGGTGCCGCGCCGATCGCCAAGGAGATCCTGGACTTCTTCGCGGGGCTCGACATCGTGATCCGCGAGGTCTACGGCCAGTCCGAGGACACCGGCCCGACCACCTTCAACGCCCTCGGGCACACGCGCTTCGGCACCGTCGGCCCCGCCTTCCCCGGGGTCGAGGTGAAGATCGCCGACGACGGCGAGATCCTGGTGAAGGGTCCGAACGTGTTCGCCGGCTACCTCAAGGATCCGGCGGCCACCGTCGACACGCTGATCGACGGGTGGCTGTACTCGGGCGACCTCGGGGCCTTCGACCAGGACGGCTACCTGACGATCACCGGGCGGAAGAAGGAGATCATCATCACCGCCGGGGGCAAGAACATCGCCCCGAAGAACATCGAGGCGGCCCTGAAGAACCTGGAGCTCGTGAGCCAGGCGGTGGTCATCGGCGACCGGCGCAAGTACCTGTCGGCGCTCCTCACCCTCGACCCGGACGCGGTCGGTCGCTTCGCCGAGGAGTACGGCATCGACCCGTCCGCGGCGCCCGCGCACCCCAAGGTGCTCGACGCGCTGCAGAAGGGCGTCGACGAGGTGAACAAGCTGTTCGCCCGGGTGGAGAACATCCGCAAGTTCCGGGTGCTCCCCGAGGACTTCAGCGTGGACGGCGGCGAGCTGACCCCGACCATGAAGGTCAAGCGCCGAGTGATCAACGACAAGTACGGCGACGTCATCGAGTCCATGTATGGGGAGGACGGCGACTGAGGCTCGCACCCGGATAGGGGAGCCCCATGGACGTCCTGATCACCGCCGGGGCCACCCGGAACCCGATCGATGCAGTCCGCTACCTCTCGGCGGCGTCCTCGGGGCGCACCGGGGTGACGCTCGCCCGCGCCCTGGTCGATCGTGGCCACGACGTGTGGCTCCTCGGCTCGCCGGAGGCCCGCCTGCGCGGTCCCGAGGTGCCCGGCGAGGAGTACGGCTCCACCCGCGACCTGATGGCGCGGATGGAGGTGTGGGTGCGCGAGCATCCCGGCGGGGCGGTGGTTCACGCCTGTGCAGTCGGCGACTACGAGGCCGATCCCGACGCGAGCAAGATCCCCTCGGGCCGCGAGACCCTGCAGATCACGCTGCGGCCGACGCCGAAGATCGCTGACCACGTGCGCGCGTGGGGGCTGAGCGGTCCGTACGTGACCTTCAAGGCGGCGCCGCCGGAGACGACCGAGGCGGAGCTGGAAGGGATCGCCCGCCGGCAGCGGGAGCGCACCGGGTGTGACCTCGTGTTCGCCAACGTGCTCGGGAGGCTGTCGAGCCTGGTGCTGCTGGTGGGTGAGGGCACGCGCCGCTTCCATGACCGGCAGGCCGCGATCGAGGCGCTGACGCGCTGGCTCGACCCCTTCGAGTGACGCGGTCAGCAACCGCCTTCAGGTAGGCAGTTCAGCCGCCGCGTGAGTCGAGGGCGCGCTGGGGGGTCACGCTGGGGGGTCGGCCTTTCCGACCCGGTCTTCAACTGCCCCACGACCATCACCACCACCACGACCACGACCACGTCGGGTCGGCGGTGAAGGGCGGTGGGGCGATCCGTTCGGGGTGGGACGCGCGGAGGAGGCCGCGCTGGCGTGGGGGTGGCGCAGGCAGCGGGCGTCTTGTCAGCGGCTGCCCTTCGCGGCCTCGTAGACCGCTTCGTACTCGGGGACGCGGCCGTCCCAGGAGAAGTCGCGCGCCATCCCTCGTGCCTGGATGCCGCGGAAGGCCGCCGGGCGGTGGCGCCAGGTGTCGATGCCGCGCCACAGCGCGTCTCGGAAGTGGTGGCCGTCGGGCAGGTGAAAGGTCCACCCGGTGCCCTGCGTGCCCTCGTCGTCCGCCGGGTCCACACTGTCGGCGAGGCCACCGGTGGAGCGGACGACCGGCGGCGTCCCGTAGCGATGGGCGTACATCTGCGACAGGCCGCAGGGCTCGAACAGGCTCGGCATCGCGTACAGGTCGGCCCCGGCGAAGATCTGGTGCGAGACCTCGTCCGAGTAGCCGATCCAGGCGCGCACCTGGTGGGGGAACCGGTGCTCGAGGTGGCGCAGGGCGTCCTCGTAGCCCCGGTGGGCCGGGACCGCGGAGCCCAGCACCACGACCTGCGCACCCTCGGACTCGACGAGCCACGGGATACTCTCGACCAGCAGATCGACGCCCTTCTGGGGGTCGAGGCGCCCGACCGAGCCCACGATCGGCGTCCTCGGGTCGGCGGGGAGCCCCAGGGAGGCCTGCAGGCCCGCCTTGCAGTGCTGCTTGCCCTCGAGGTCCTCGGGGCCGAAGGGCGCGGCGAGGTGCGGGTCCGTGCCCGGGTCCCAGGCGTCGGCGTCGATGCCGTTGAGGATCCCCGAGAGGCCGTCGTGGCGGTGCCGGAGCACCCGCTCCAGCCCGAAGCCGCCCACGGCGGTGGTGATCTCGCCGGCGTAGGTGGGCGAGACCGTCGTGATCCGGTCCGCGAAGAGCAGCCCGCCCTTGAGCAGGTTCAGGGCGCTGTAGTACTCGAGGGCCCAGGGCGCGAACCACCGCGCGGGCAGGTCGAGCTCGTCGAAGAGCCGCGCGGCGAACCGGCCCTGGTGCATGAGGTTGTGGATCGTGAGCACGCTCGGCGTGCGCTCGAACAGCCCGAGGGGGCGGTAGACTGCCTGCAGGAGCACGGGCACCAGCGCCGCCTGCCAGTCGTGGGCGTGGAACACGACGTCCTCGCCGAGCGGCGCGCCGCCGAGGGGCACGTGGCGCGCGGCCTCGATGGCGGCGCGGCAGAGCACCGCGAACCGGAGGTGGTTGTCGCCGAAGGCGCCGTGCTCGTCGCCGTACAGCCCCGGCCGATCGAACATCGAGTGGGTGACGAGGAGGTGGTGGGTGCCGTCGGCGTCGCGCTGGTGCAGATAGCGCACCTCGTGGCTCGTCCCGGCCCCGGCGACGCCGACCGAGACGCCGGTGTCCTCCGCTCCCGACGCGTCGACCGAGCCGTAGCGCGGCGAGACGGTGACCACGGTGTGCCCGGCCCGCGCCAGCGCCGCGGCAAGCTCTCCGACGACGATCCCGAGGCCGCCGGTGCGCGAGTAGGGGCTCACCTCGCTCGAGACGAAGACGAGCTTCACGCCGACTCCCGGGCCGCGGCCCACCGGGCGGCTGCGCGTGCAGGGCGGCGGGGTGCCGGGGTGCGCGCGCGGTCGGTGCGCAGGGGCTGCAGCGTGGTGGCGCGGCGCCGCTGCGGGTCGGCGGCCAGCGCCGCGAGCAGGCCCACCGAGGTCCACACCGCGAGGAGCGAGCTTCCACCGTAGGAGAAGAAGGGCAGGGTGACCCCCGTGAGCGGCATGAGCCCGAGGATACCCCCGACGTTCACCACGACCTGCCACAAGAGCTGGAGAGACAGCCCGGCCGCGAGCAGCCCGCCGAAGCGATCGCGCGAGCGCTCGGCCACGAACAGCCCGGTGGCGACGAGCGCGAGCAGCAAGCCCAGGCAGAGGAGCGCGCCGAGCAGGCCCCACTCCTCGGCGAGGTGAGCGAGGATGAAGTCGGTCACGTACTCCGGGAGGAACCCCAGCCGTCCCTGGGTCCCCGCCTCGAAGCCCCGGCCCAGGGGGCCACCTGCGGCGACCGCCGCGAGGCTCTGGAGCGTCTGGTACCCGGCGCCAGACGGATCGGCCGACGGGTGCAGGAAGGTGAGCACCCGCGCGCGCTGGTAGCTCGCGAGGCACATCCAACCGAGCGGTGCGGCGGCGGCGCCGGCGGCGATCCCGCCCGCCACGAGCCACCGGGGCAGCCCCGCGACCCACAGCAGGGAGAGCGCGCCGAGTCCGAGCAGGCCGACCGCGCCCATGTCGGGCTGCGCCGCGATGAGCACGACCGGGGTGCCCACGAGGACCACGACCCCGCAGGCGCGCGCGAGCCCGCTGCCCCACCGGGCCGCGGTGGTCCGACGCAGACCCACCCGGAGCAGCGCGCGGCGCAGGCCGCGGGTGAGCCCGCGCCGCCGCGGCGGTCGCGCCAGCTCCGCGGCGAGGGCCAGCGGCAGGCCGAGCTTCATCAGCTCGGAGGGCTGCAGGCGGAAGGGCCCGAGGGCGAGCCAGGACCGCGCCCCGCCGGCGACAGTGCCGCTCACCAGGGTCGCGAGCAGGAGCACCAGCCCCGCGCCCCACACCGCGTAGGCGTACTGGCGCAGGCGCTCGACGGGGATCCGCGACAGCAACGCGAAAGCCGCGACGCCCACCAGCGCATGGGTCGCCTGGGCGGCGAACCCGGGCCCGATGGTGCCGTCCAGGCCGAGGTCCGCCGAGTACAGGTTCAGCAGCCCGAGCGCCGTCGACGCCGAGGCCAGCCCGAGCAGCAGCGCGCGCCTCACTTCGATGCCCCTTCGGCCGCGGCGACCTCCGGCTCGGGCAGGATCCCCTGCGCCTGGCCCCAGGCGGTCAGGATCTGCTTGGCGACCGGCGCGGCGTAGTGACTGCCGCCCCCGGCGTGCTCCAGCACCACCGCCACCGCGACCTGCGGGTCGTCGACGGGCGCGAAGGCCACGAAGAGCGCGTGGTCTTCGGTCGCGGGGCCGGGGTGCTCGTGCTTGACCCGGGCGGAGACGACCTGGGCGGTGCCCGTCTTGCCCGCGAAGGCCAGCCCGTCGATGCGCGAGCGGCGTGCGGTGCCGTGCTCGCCCATCACCACCGCCTCCATGCCCTTACGGACCTCGGCGAGGTCCTTCGGGTCGAAGCCGGTAGAGTGGGTGGGCAGTGGACCGCCCACCTGCATCGTGGCGCCGTCGGGGGCCACGACCCGGTCCACCACCCACGGGGTGACCCGGTTGCCGCCGTTGGCGACCGTGGCGGTGACCACCGCGAGCTGCAGGGGCGTGACGAGGTCGATGCCCTGGCCGATCGCCGCGCTTGCGGTGTCCCCGATGGTCCACGGCTGGTGGTACAGGTTCTCGAGGGTGGTGGGGCTGGGCACGATGCCCGACCGCTCGTCGTTCAGGGCGAAGCCAGTGGCCGGCCCGAGGCCGAGGCGCCGGGCCGCGTCGGCGATGACGTCGGGGCCGATCTGCAGGCCCACCGCGTAGAACCACGTGTCGTAGGACTGCGTGATCGCGGTGATCAGGTCGACCTTGCCGTGCCCGGAGTGCTTCCAGCAGTGGAACCGCCGCCGGCCCACCTGGTAGCCGCCGTTGCAATCGACGGTGAAGTCCGCCGGAACGCCGGCGTTCAGGGCGGCCACCGCGGTTACCATCTTGAAGGTGGAGGCGGGCGGGTACAGGCCGCGCACGACCCGGTCGAGGAGCGGCCGGGTCTGGTTGTCGGTCAGCTCCTTCCACCGCGCGCGGTCGATGCCGTGCACCAGCTCGGCGGGGTCGAAGGCGGGGCTGGAGGCGTAGGCGAGGATCGCGCCGGTATGGACGTCGAGCATCACCGCCGCGCCCGGCCGCCCGTCCAGCGCCTCGACCGCCGCGTGCTGCACCCGCTCGTCCAGGGTCAGGTGGACCTCGGCCCCGGGGACCGCGGGGGCCTGCTCGGCGCGGCGCTCGACCTGCAGCAGGTCTGCCCACGGGCCGGTCCCGTGCACGGGGCGGCCCAGGGCGTCGACCACCCGACCGGAGCGCCCGGGGACGCCGGCGAGCCAGGGCTCCAGCGCGCGTTCGAGGCCGCTGCGCCCGACCTCGTCACCGGACCGGTATCGGTGGCTGTCGAGGCGGAGCAGGTCTGACGGGCCGACCTCGGAGAGGTAACCGACGAGGTGCGCGGCCTCGGCGCCCACGGGGTAGGTCCGGGTCTCGCCGGCCTGCAGGTCGGTGCCGGGCAGCAGGTGCCGCCGGGCCGCGAGCCACGCCTGGGCGGGCTCGTCGAGGTCGCGGTGCACGACCCACGCCCGGTGGCGCTCCAGGCCCTTGCTCGCGAAGGCGTCGTCGAGGCGCTCGCCGGCGGCCGCGTCGAGGACGGGCGCGAGTGCGTCGCGCAGGGCGACCGGGTCGGGCACGTCGGCCGGGCGGACCACGAGGGCCACCGTGGCGCGGGTTCCGGCGAGGACCACCCCGTTCCGGTCGAGGATCCGCCCCCGTGGCGGGGTGACCCGTCGCACGCGGATCGCGTTGTCGAGGGCGCGCGCAGCGAAGGCCTGCCCCGGCCCGATCTGCAGCCAGGCGAGCCGCGCCCCGAGCACCGCAAAGGCGACCACCGCCACGGTGCCCGCCTGGCGCACCCGCCGCCGCAGGCCGTCGAGGCTCACGCCGCCCTCGCGGTCGAGAGGCGAGTGCGCGCTCGCTCCAGGCCGAAGACGAGGCTCGCGTGCAACGCGGTCCACAGCACCGTCGCGGCGACCGCCACCGCGGTCTGGCCCGGCCCGGGCGTCGCGCCGCCGGTGGCGAGGAGCAGCCGCACCCCGAGGACGGTGGCGAAGGTCGCGGCGACGAGGCCGGTGCGGGTGACCACCCCGTCCCGGAGGCTCGAACCGGCGGCGATCGCGAGCAGGGCGGCGGCCGCGTACAGCCCGGTGCGCTCGAGGGCGACGTCCCCGGCGGCCGCGGCCGCGATCGGACCGAGGGCCACTGCCGCGCCGATTCGCGCCAGGGGCGGCCAGGGCCGGTGAAGGCACAAGGCGGCGACGAGCGGCAGGAACGGATCGACCGGGGCACCGGTCAGGCCGACGACCAGCCAGGCGATCCCGCTGAGCAAGGCACCCGCGATCATCGGAAGGCCACCTCGGGCCGCTCGGTGCGGCCGGTCACCACCAGCACATCGTCGAGCAGGGCCGGAGGGGCCACGGGTCGAACCTCGATGGACAGGAAGGGCGTGCCCGGGTCGGGCGCGGCGGAGACGACGACGCCCACGGGCAGGTCGGGCGGGAACACGCCGCCCTGGCCGCTCGTGCGCACCGGCGTGCCAGGCTTCACGTCGAAGCGGGAGAGGACGTGGTCCATGGCCAGCGCGTCCCCGGTGCCGCGCAGCATCCCGTGCGGCCCGTCCTGGAGCACCCCGTCGAGGCCGTGGGACGGGTCGGTGACGCACAGCACGTCGGCCCAGCCGTTGCCGGCGGCGACGACCTGTCCGGCGAGGCCGTGGGTGTCGATCACCGGGAGTCCCGGCTCGACCCCGCGCTCCACACCGGCGTCCAGGCGCACCGTCTGCCGCCCGCCGCCGCCGCGGGCGACGACCCGGGCAGCCACGCCCGCGAGGCCCTGGCCTGCCGAGGCCTGCAGCAGGTGTGCGAGGCGGAGGCGCTCGGCGTCCAGGGCGCGCATCTGCTGCAGCTGGAGGCGCAGGCGGTCGTTCTGCCGCTGCGCGTCGTCCAGGGCCCGCACCAGGTCAGCGGTGTGGAGTTGGAAGCGCCAGGTCGCGCGCGCGCGCTGCGCGAGCACCGCGACGCGGGCCTGGGCGGCGGTGGCGAGGCCGGTGAGGTCGTGGGCGCGGCCCGTGCTGACCACGGTGCCGACGGCCAGGGCGGTCAGCAGGCCGACCACGAGGGCGGGCCGCAGCCACGCGCGCCGCTGCACCGGGTCGGGGTGGCGCAGGCGGGCGGGCGCGGCGTCGCGGGTGTCGCGGGTACGCGGACGCAGCACGACCCGCGCCGGGCGGAAGTCCTTCTCTAGGACGAAGGCGCGCGGGACCGGCCGATCGTTCAGCACGCCACGGCCTCCAGCAACTCCAGCTCCTCCAGGATCCGTCCCGTGCCCTCGACCACCGCGAGATCGGGGCGCTCCGCCTGGACCACCGCGAGCCCGGTCGCCTCGCGCAGGGCGGCGGGCAGGCCACGCAGGTGGCTCCCGCCGCCGACGAGGACCACGCCGTGGTCGACGATGTCGGCGGCCAGCTCCGGCGGGCTCTCGTCGAGGAGCGCCCGGATCGCGTGGGCCACGGCGGCGATGCCGCCCGACAGCGCGTCGTGGACCGCGTGAGCGGTGACCTCCACCGTCCGCGGCACGCCACGGCGGAGGCAGCGCCCGCTCACCCGGCGCGTCCGGCCGCGGGTGGGCGGCAGGGCCTCGCCCAGCTCCACCTTGAGGCGCTCGGCGGTGGGCTCCCCCACGAGCAGGTCGTGGGCATCCCAGAGGTGGTCGGCGATCGCGCGGTCCAGCCCCCTCCCGCCTCCTGGCACGAGCCGGCTGCGGGCGACGCCGCCCATGCTCACCACGCTCGCCTCGGTGGCGCCCCCGCCGAGGTCGACCACCAGGTGGCCCGAGGGGCGCTCCACGGGGAGCCCTGCGCCCAGGGCCGCCGCGAGGGGCCGCGAGACGAGGTACACCTCGCGGGCGCCGGCGGTCTCGCAGGACTCGCGCAGGGCGCGGCGCTCCATCTCGGTGGTCCGGTGCGGAATGGCGACGACCATCTTCGGGCTCACCCAGGTGTTGCGGCCGTGGACGCGGCGCACGAGGTGCAGGAGCAGGGCCTCGGCGACCTCGTAGTCGTGGATCTGGCCCTGGCGGACGGGCCGGACGACCTCGATGTCCCGCGGCGTGCGCCCGCACATGGGGCGGGCCTCCTCGCCGACGGCGATGACCTGCCGGCGGCCGCGCCGGTCGGTGTGTACGGCGACCAGCGTGGGCTCGTCGCACACGACGGAGCCGCCGCGCTGGTAGATGCGGGTGGTGCTGGTGCCTAGATCGACAGCCAGATCCTGGCTGAACAGGCCAAGGACGGCGCTGAGCATGTTGGACCGCTTCGGGGGTCGAGACGCAGGGGAGGGGAGCGGGGAACGCGGAGGGGGCGGGCCCCGGCCGAGGCCGACCGGGGCCTCTTTCATAGCACTGCCATGGTGGTCCATTCAAGCGCCTTCACCCGGTGCGCCGCGTCCCCGTCCGAGTATGCTCGTGGGGTCCACCCTCGGAGGACACGATGGAACGACGGCTTCGCCGCGTTGCGATCGCGCTCGGCCTGCTCACACTGGGGCTCCTGGCCTGTCACAAGGTCCCGTTCACCAACCGGGTCCAGTTCAACCTCGTGCCCGACGGCGTCATGGACCAGATCGGGGCCAAGTCCTATCTGAACACCCTGCAGCAGAACAGCGTGGTGCACGGAAGCGCGGCGAACGGCGTGCTGAACAAGGTGGGCGCGCGCATCGCGACGCAGGCGAGCCAGCCGAAGTTCAAGTGGCAGTACAACCTGATCGACTCCACCCAGGTCAACGCCTGGTGCCTGCCCGGCGGGAAGATTGCGTTCTACACCGGCATCCTCCCCATCGTGCGCGACGAGGCGGGCATGGCCTTCGTCATGGGCCACGAGGTGGGGCACGCGGTCGCCCGTCACGGCGCCGAGCGGATGACCACCCAGCTCACCCTGCTCGGGGGCATGGCGGGGCTGGAGCTGTTCCTGTCCAACCGCTCCAAGCTCACCCCCGCCCAGCAGGCGGGGATCATGGCCGCGATCGGGCTCACCGCCGAGGTCGGCGTGATGCTGCCCTACTCGCGGCACCAGGAGTCCGAGGCCGACGTGATCGGGCTGATGTACATGTCTGGCGCCGGCTATCCGCCTGGGGAGTCCATCAAGATGTGGGACCGCATGGATCAGCTCGCCGGGGGCAAGAAGGTCCCGGCCTTCCTGTCGACCCACCCGTCCAACGCCCAGCGAAAGCGGGTGCTCTCTGGCTGGATGGACAACGCGCGCAAGCGCTACCAGCGCAACAAGCTGCGGTACGACACCCTGAAGACGCTCTGGCAATAGGCGACTGCCTGCGCGTCGGGGCCTTGAAGGCGCGGCGGTGCCCGATTATCCGGCGTGGCTGGGAGGTCGATCCATGTCCATCCTCGAGTCCATGCGGTCGGGGACCGATTCCACCGCGATGCAGGTGGTACTGGCCCTCGTGCTGGTCTCTTTCGTGTTCTGGTACGCGCAGCCGAACGGCGACACCACCAAGGTCGTCGCCACGGTCAACGGCACCCGGATCATGGATACGGACCTCACCCGGGCCTACCGTCAGGCGGCGCAGCGCTACGATCGCTCCCTGTCCGACGACGAGGCCGCGGCCCTGCAGGAGCGCGTCCGCCAGCAGCTCATCGACGACGAGGTCCTCCGCCAGGAGGCGCACCACCTCGGCCTGACCGTGAGCGACACCGAGATCGCCCGCGAGCTGCTGAAGATCAAGATCTTCAAGAACGAGCAGGGCCTGTTCGACCAGCGGATCTACGCCCAGTGGCTACGCCGCAACGCCTACGCCAGCCGGTCGGACTTCGAGGAGCAGCTCCGCAACGACATCCTGCGCAGCAAGCTCCGCCAGCTCGTCTATCTCGGGGTCACCGTGAGCGAGCCCGCTCTGAAGCAGGCGTTCATCGAGCAGAACACCCGGGTCGACATCCAGTACGCGCGCATCCGTCCCCAGGCCTTCCGGGACGACGTGAAGGTGTCCGACGCCGGCATCGACGCGTTCATCAAGGACAGCATGGCCCGAGTCAAGGCGGTCTACGACGCGGACTTCAGCCGGCTGTACGACATCCCGGGCAAGGTGAAGCTCACGATGATCCGGTTCCAGCTTCGCGACGACGGGCCCGGCGCCGCCGACCTGCGCCCGCGCCTCGAGAAGCTCGCGAAGCAGATCCAGGGCGGCGCCGACATGGCCGACCTCGCGCGTCGATACTCCGAGGACGCCAGCGCCGCCAAGGGCGGCGATCTCGGCGAGATGGCCGTACCGCAGCTCTCGACCCCGGTGGCCTCGGCCATCGAGAACCTGAAGCCGGGCGAGCTCGGCGACATCGTCGTCGAGGACAACCACGTCGACGTCTACCGTCTCGACGAGCGCGAGGCGGCGCACATCATCCCCATCGAGGACGTGCAGAAGAAGATCGCCGAGGGGCTGATCCGCCAGGACAGGGCGCCCGCCCTCGCCGCGGACTTCGCCGAGAAGGTGCTCGCCCAGTGGAAGGCCGACGGCAAGGCTCCCGACGAGCTGCTGAAGGGCCAGCAGATCAGCGCAGCGAGCACCGGCCCGATCCCGATCTCGGGCGGTCAGCCGAGCGCCTTCAGCCCGCCGGACGAGATGCTCCAAGCCGCGGCCCAGAAAAAGAAGGGCACGGTGCTCCCCGAGGTCTACAGCTTGGGCGACACCCTGTGGGTGGGCGAGGTGGCCGACCGCAAGGAAGCCGACCTCGACATGCTCCGGGACGACCACGACATGGTGCGCGAGATGGTCCTCGCGAAGAAGCGGCAGCAGTTCTACCAGGGCTGGATGGACTCCCTGGTCGCACAGGCCGACGTCCAGTAGCCGCACGGTCGGCTCCGGGCCCCGGTCGCCCGAATACGGCGTCGCTCCGTCGGTCGTGACCGGAGGGTCCTGTCGTTGCCGCGCCTCAGAAGTGTTGACGAGTCAATGATAATACGTGGATCCACGTGAAGGATCGCATGCATATCGAAGGATTTGCTTGCAGTCTCGTGACACACTGCTACACTTTGCTTGGACCCGCCGGGCTCGGGCGGGCCGACCGGACGAGATGGAACCCTCCCCATCCCCCCGATCTGCCGCGCCGGCGCCGCATGCCCCCCCATCCCCCCCCCAGAGATACGGCGCCGGCGCGGCTCCCCCCCCCTCCCTCGACATGACCTCCCTTCCCGACAGACTCCGACCTCGCCTGTCGCCCCCCGCCCGAGCCCTGGCGGCCCGCATCTACGGGCTCACCGCCCATGCCGCGTGGCGGACGATGCACCCCGCCACGCGCCAGCGCTTCCTGGAGGCGCCTCGTCCCCGGCCGCTCCCGCGGCTGTACTACACCGCCGCAGACGGCTGGCGAGCACCTCTGCTCCACCTGACCGCGGCGGCGGGGGGTGCGGGAGAGCCGGTCGTCCTCGCACACGCCCTCGGCTTGTCCAGCGAGGCCTTCCGGTACGGGCGTGGGCCCACCCTCGCCACCCGTCTCGCGGCGGCGGGGTTCTCGGTCTACCTCCTCGCCCACCGCGGTGACGGCTCCGCGCTGCCCCCGGAGGGGGCGGCGGGCTTCGACTTCGACGACGTGCTCGAGCGCGACCTTCCGGCCGCCTTGGAGCGGGTGCGGGCGCACGCCGGCTACCCCGCGGTGCACTGGGTGGGGCACGGCCTCGGCGGACAGCTCGGCCTGGCCCACGCAGCGCGGATGCCCGACAGCCTCGCCACGGTCACCGCGATCGCCGCGGCGGTGCGCTTCGACGCGCCCGCTTCGGGCCAGCGCCGGGCCGCACTCGCCCGAGCGCTGTTGCCCTCGTGGTGGCACCTGCCGGCCCGGGCCGCCGCGCGCGCGGTCCTCCCATGGGTCGAGGGCGAGGGCGGTGCGCGCCTGCGCGGGGTGCTGCGCTACGCCGCCGAGGACGTCCCCCTCGGGCTGCTCCGTCAGGCGGCCCGGTGGCTCGAAGCCGGCGCGCTAGTCGACCGCACCGGGCTGCTCGACTACCGCCTCGCGCTCGCGGACGCCCGCGCGCCTCTCCACGTGGTCACCGCCGCCGGGGACCCGGTGTGCCCACCGGCCCACGCGGCGGCCGCGCTCGGTCGGTGGGGGGGGTCCGATCGCTCCCATACCGCACTCGGCGAGGGGTGGGGCCACCTCGATCTGCTCGTCTCTCCAGCGGCGGACACCGCGGTCTTCCAGCCGGTGGTGACCTGGCTCGAGACCCGGCGACGGGCCGCTTGGGGGAAGATCCGACGACGGCCCGTGCTCGGCTCACCCGTCCGCTAGCACCCAACCTTACATGGACCGCCCGGAGGCAGCAGGCAGGCGAGGGCGCGGGCCGTCGTCGGTCAACCGGTATGACCCGTCCGCGGTCTTCGGGTGTCCCTCGTCGGACATTTCGTGACCCCTCGCGTCGAGCCCTGACGATCCGCTGCGGATGGGGACGATCAGTCCCCGTCGAGCACGGGCTGCAGGGCCGCGGCGGAGGCCACCGGCATCGCGCACACGCCGTGTCGGCACACGTAGGCGAGGGGGGCGCCCTCCGGACCGGCGGGCCGATCCTGGAGCAGGGTGTAGCGGTCGGCGGCGTCGCTGCCTGGCGGGAGGACCGCGAGCACTCCCTGGCGACGCCAGCGGCGGTTCCAGGCGCGGCGCATGGCCAGGGTGTCGGGGTGGGTCGGCTCGCCGGCGATCACCAGCTCCAGGGGGCCCTCCGAGGGGCGTGCGGCGAGGGCACGGACGACGCCCCACAACTCCGGCGCGGCCTGGGGCGCGCGCTCCATCAGGCCGCTCCCGGCCTCGAGGAGCCGATCGAGCCAGGCGCGGTCGAGGTCGGCTCCGTAGGCGAGCAGGCGGCGGAGCACCTCGGCCATGCGGCCGTTCCCCGAGGGCTCGGCACCGTCCTGGAAGTCCTTTCGCCGCGCGATCAGGTCGGGCCGCTCGCGGGCCTGGAAGAAGCCGCCCTCTGGATCGGCGAGGGCGTCGATGGCGCGGCGCGTGATCGCGAGGGCCGCGTCGAGCCACCGGATCTCGTCCGGACGCGCCTGGAACAGGTCCAGCAGCCCGTCGGCGAGATCGGCGTGATCCGCCAGGGTGCCCTCGGCGTCCCCTGCGGGGATGCGCCGCACCGCGCCGTCGGCCTCGATCGCGGAGAGGAGCGCGTCGGCGCAGGTGGCTGCGGTGTCGACCCACTCGTCGAAGCCGAGGAGGCGCCCGGCCTCGGCCAGGGCCCCGAGGGCGAGGCCGTTCCACGCGGTCACCCGCTTGCGGTCCAGCGCCGGCCGCGGCCGCCGGTTGCGCACGGCGAGGAGGGCCTGCCGGACCGGTTCGGGCGGACGCCCCTTCGGCGTGGAGAGCACGGTCCGTCCGTGCTCGAAGTTGCCCTCCTCGGTGATCCCGTAGGGGAGGGGCCCCTCGCGGAGGACCGCGCGCGCCTGGGCGGCGGTGAAGGTGTAGAAGAACCCCTCGCCGCCCGGATCGTCGGCATCTTCGCTCGACCAGAACAGGCCGTCCCCCGTGGCCAGATCGGCGCGCAGGTACTGCACCGTCTCGCGGGCGACGCGCACGCAGGCGTTCGCCTCCTCCGGGTCGAGGGGCGCGAGCCAGGCGGCGGCGCGCGCGTAGAGCCTGAGGAGCTGCGCGTTGTCGTAGAGCATCTTCTCGAAGTGCGGGACGGTCCACGCCGGGTCCACGCAGTAGCGGTGGAAGCCGCCTCCCAGGTGGTCGTACAGCCCGCCGCGCCGCATGGCCTGCAGGGCGCGGACCATCGCATCGCGGGCTCCGGGCAGCGCGTCGTGGGCGCCGAGGAGGAGCAGCTCGCAGGTGGGGGTCTGGGGGAACTTCTGCTGGCCGCCCAGGCCCCCGTGCCGGGGGTCCTGGGCCGCGACGAGCTGTGCCACGGCGTGGTCGTAGCCCTCGCGGTCCAGGGCGGCGCCGCTCTTGGGCAGGGTGTGCCCGAGGATCCCCGCCACCTGGTCACCGGCCTGGGCGATGTCGGCGCGTCGGGTCGTCCACAGGTCGTGGATCCGCTGCAGCACGGCGCGAAAGGAGGGCATCCCGTAACGGTCCCGGGGCGGCAGGTAGGTCGCGCCGGCGAAGGGCCGCAGATCGGGGAGGAGGAACAGGTTGGCGGGCCACCCGGCGTGCCCCTGCAGGGCACTCAGCGCCTCGATGTAGAGCGCGTCGACGTCCGGACGCTCCTCGCGGTCCACCTTGATCGCGACGAAGTGCTCGTTGAGGTATGCGGCCACGTGCGGATCCGAGAAGGACTCGTGCTCCATGACGTGGCACCAGTGGCAGGCGGCGTAGCCGATGGACAGCAGGATCGGGCGGTCCGCTGCCCGCGCACGGGCAAAGGCCTCCTCGCCCCAGGGGTACCAGTCCACGGGGTTGTGGGCGTGCTGCAGGAGGTAAGGGCTCGACTCGCCGGCGAGGCGGTTCGTCCACGCAGGCGGCGTGGAGGCGCCTTGGAGGTCCTCGGGCGTGGCGACGCGGTACATGGCGGCTCCGGGACGCGGGTGGGATCTTGGGGTTGACACGTCAAGGCGGCGGGACTACGCTGGCAGCACCTCGAGGGGGCATGAATGCCAACGTCGAAGAGTCGCGAGCGCGTCGCGAAGAACTTCGTGAAGCGGTACGGTAATGCGGGTCTGCGAAAGCTGCTCACGGCGCTGGCCGCAGGCGAGTCGGGCCAGGTGATCGCCGAGGAGTTCGACGTCAGCCGCGAGCGCGTGCGCCAGTGGAAGAACATCTTCGGCCAGGTGGTCACCCACTACCAGGTGCACCCCGAGGTCATCAGCCTCCTCGAGTCCGAGAACGAGGCCGCTTGAACCAAAAACGGAAGGGTCGTTACGTGGATCGTGTCCTCCGATGATGGAGGTGCCCCATGACACGCTTCCTCCTCGCCCTGCTCGCGGCCGCCGCCCTGGCGGCCCCCCCTCCCAGGCCCGGTGACGACCTGCCCTTCGGGGAGTTGCGCCTGTCGGGCGACCCCGGCCAGGACGTGATGGTGCTCCCGCGCTGCGACGACTCATGGAACGCGCCCGTCGGACGTCTGTCCCTGGAGCTGCGCGGTGCTTCCTTCTACGTCCATCAGATCGTGGTGCGGGTGAACGACGGCTCGTCGCGGACCCTGAAGGTCGACGACACGCTGTATCCGCATCGTCCACCGACCTTCGTGAGCCTCGGCACGCCCGCCTGCGTCACCCGCATCGAGTTCCGGCCCGAACCGAAGGTGCCGGTCCCGCCGGTGCGCAAGCAGCCCGTGGTGCGGATCACCGGTGAGGTGGCAACCCCGGCGCCCCCGGCGCCGCCCCCGGCACCGGTGGTGCAGTAGGGGTCACTCCTCGCCGGAGGCGGCCTTCTGCTTTCGGCGGGCCCGCTTGTCCTTCCAGCGCTGCAGCTTGGCCTGGTAGGCCTCCTCGTCGCGGTCGCTCCACGGGGCGACCTCGTCGTGCACCTCCAGGATGGCGTCCCCGAAGTCCTTGACCTGCCAGCGGCGGACGTCGTCGACCGCGACCATCTGCTCCTTGGTCAGTGGCCGTGCGCGGGCGATCTGATTCAGTGTCGAGTTGGAGATCACCGAGACCGGCGTGAGCCGGGCGTGCGTACGGACGAGGTCGTTGCGCCACTGCTTGAGCGCGCTCATCGCCCGGTCGCCGGCGCGTCCCCGGAGGCGTGGCGGCGGGCCCTTCGGCGGCGCCGGCTTCTTCTTGCGCTCGTCGCGGCGCGGGATGGGGAAGTCGTCCTGCAGCCCCTTCTTCACGCAGTCGATCAGCTTATCCGCGTGGCGGCGCTTCATGCCCGTTCGTCCGGGCAGTGCCTTGTCGAGGGCCTTGCGGTCCTTCGGGCGCGTCTTGGCGACCTTCACGAGATCCTGGTCGCCGATGACCTTGAACACCGGCCGATCGAGCTTGCGAGCCTGGGCGTCGCGGTACAGGTACAGGCGCTTGAGGATGCGCAGCCCCTTGGCGTCGAGGCTCGTGGCCGTCTTGACCTTGAGGTAGCCGTCCTCGTCGAAGGGTCGGGCCACCCACTCGCGGTGCTCGAGGATCTCGCACTCCTCGGTGACGTGGTCGAGGCGTCCCCGCCGCTGCAGCCGGCGGATCAGGATCTCCCGGAGCGCGGGCAGCCAGTGCGAGTCGCCGCGGGCGTACTCGATGTGTTCCGGACGCAGCGGGCGGCGCGACCAGTCGTGGCGCTGGTACTTCTTCTCGATCTCGAGCCCGAAGAACTGGTCGATCAGGTCGGCGAGGCCGATGCGGGGCAGCCCGAGCAGCTGCGAGGCGATCATCGTGTCGAACAGGTTGTGGAAGACGTAGTCGTAGTCGCGCTTCATGCACACGACGTCGTAGTCGGCGCCGTGGAAGATCTTCACGATGCCCTCGTCGGCCATGATCGGGGCCAGGGGGCTCATGTCGTCGATGGAGAGCGGATCGATCACGTAGTCGGTGTGCAGGTCGGAGATCTGCACCAGACAGACCTTCTCCTGGTAGGAATAGAAGGAGTCGCTCTCGGTGTCGACGCCGATGGTCGGGGCCTTGGCGAGGGTCTCGGCGACCTTCGCCAGGGTGGCGTCATCTTCGACCATGACGAGCGGAGTGTCCTCGAACATCGTTTCTCGCGCGGTGGGGCGGGGCGCCCTCACCTAGCGGGGTGTGGTCGCCGCGGCCACCGCCACGTGCACAGAGGTGCTTGCCGTGTGACGTTGAAGGCGTCAGACGGAGTGGGACGCAATGCATCCAGAGGAACTCCCGGTCGCCGCCGCTGCGGAGCGGATGACCGAGCACCTCGGCGCACCCCCGGCCACCGCGTTCGTGCTCGGATCCGGGCTGGGTGTGGTGATGGATCGGGTCGAGCGCGAGGCCGAGGTCTCCTACGACGTGCTCGGCTTGCCGGTCTCCACGGTGGCGGGCCACGCGGGCCACGCGATCACCGGGCGCCTCGCCGGGCACCGGGTCGTGATCCTCTCGGGACGTGTGCACCTGTACGAGGGGTACCCGGCCGGCGAGGTGGTGCGCTACGTGCGCGCCCTGCACAAGTGGGGCGTGGAGCGGCTCGTGCTCACCAACGCCGCGGGCGGCATCGCCGATCGGCTCGCGCCGGGCGATCTCGCGCTGATCACCGATCACGTGAACCTCCAGGGCGACAACCCGCTCATCGGCCCACCCTTTGCCGAGCGGTTCCCGGACATGACCGGCGCCTACGCCCCGAAGCTCCGCGCGGCCCTGCGCGCCGCTGCCGAGGAGGCCGGCGTGCCCCTCGACGAGGGCGTCTACGTCGCGCTGTCCGGCCCCTCCTACGAGACCCCCGCCGAGATCCGCTTCCTCCGTGCGATCGGCGGCGACCTGGTCGGCATGTCCACGGTCCCCGAGGTCATCGCCGCCGCCGAGGTCGGCCTGCCCACGGCCGCGATCGCGCTGGTCTCGAACCGCGCCGCGGGCCTGACCGACGAGCCGCTCTCCCACGAAGAGGTCACCGAGGCCGGCAAGGCCGCAGGCGCCCGCCTGGCCAGCCTCCTCGAGGCTTTCTGCACTCGGATCGACTGACCCCTACCGGGTCGCGATGGCGTCCATCTCGACGAGGACGTCCTTGGGCAGGCGGCGGACCTCGACCGCGGCGCGGGCGGGCGCGTGTTCCCCGAAGGCCTCGGCGTACACGGCGTTCATCCGGGCGAAGTCGTCCATCGATTGCAGGAAGACGGTGACCTTGACCACCTGGTCGAGGCTCGAACCGGCGGCCTCCAGCACCGCGGCCAGGTTCCGCAGCACCTGCCGCGTCTGGTCCTCGATCACCCACGGCACCATCTGTCCGGTGGCCGGATCGATCGCGATCTGGCCCGAGCAGAACACGAACCCGTTCGCCACGATCGCCTGGCTGTAGGGGCCAATCGCGGCCGGCGCCGCATCCGTCGAGACGATCTCCATGGCGACCTCACACGAAGGAGTTGTTGATGACCTCGCCCATCCCGCCGGCACCCGGCACGATGTAGGCCTTGTCGGTCAGGCCGCGCTCCTCGGCCCACCGGCTGCCCAGCCTGGTGCGGAGGACCTCGTCGCTGGACAGCCCGCGGTCGAGGCGCAGCGCGAACACGTGGACGTCGGGGTAGGTCGTGGTGATCTGGCGCAGGTACTCGGGCGTGACCATCAGGTGGCAGGTGACGATGCGCGCCTGCTGGCCGGGCACCTTGTGGTGGTAGTGCTCGATCACCCGGCTGATGCTGGAGCCGGTGGCACCCATCGGGTCTGGGATCAGCACGGTGGCGCCCTCGACGGGCCCGCCGATCTTCGAGCCGGAGAGGTCGACCCCCGTGACGTGCCCCGACTCCGGGTCGGCGACGCGCTGCAGGTACAGGTGATCGACCCGCACCCGGTCGGGATCGAGGATCTCGAGCATCGCGCGCTGACAGGTGGTGGCCGGCAGGATCCCGGCGCGGGCCACGTCGACGACGACCACGTGGTGGTCCGGGTCGACGATGGCCCCGTCGTAGTGGGCCCGCGGCTCGATGGCGGTCATCCGGGTGGGGAGCGAGACCGCCCTGGTCGGCAGCAGGTCGACCACGCCGTGCAGGAGGCGCCAGTAGGCGCTCGAGATCAGGTCGTGCAGCACGGGTGGCTTGCAGTCGGGGTGTCCGATGCGGGCGAGGAGCGACAGGGCCCAGGCGTCCGCCAGGACCCGGACGCGCTCGCCGTAGTCGTGGTCGATGGAGTGCCCGGGGCGGGCGGGCTCCAGGTACGCGGTCTCGGGCATGGGGGCTCCAGGCTCAGAGGCTGCCGAGCATGAGGTCGACGATCCGCAGGAGGTCCTGCAGGGCTCCGTTGACGACGAGGCGGGCGCCGAAGGCGAGCGGGACCTCCGGGTCGCGCCCGACCGGGCGGGCGACGAGCAGGCCGTCACCGACCCCCGGCGTCTCGAGGGTGCGCAGCAGCGGGCCCATGACGTCGCGATCGGCGAGCAGCACGCCCACCTGGTCGAGGACCACGAGGTCGGGGTCGTCCCCGAGGATCGGGCCGACGAGGTCGAGGCCCTGGGCCGCCTGGGTCTGCCGGTCGGCGAGGAGCGGCCCGGCGTGGGCCACCGCGTCCCAGGTGCCGTCCTCGGCGACGATCACCTGGGCGAGCGGCTTCACGGTCTCCCAGCCGGTGCGGCCGTTCCGCCGCGCGAAGAGCCACTCCGCGAGGCCGAGAGCGTCGTGCAGATCGGGGGCGCGGTCCTGGCCGGCGGTGATGCCGTGGCGGGAGGGGTCGACGAGGACCGGGAGCAGGTCGGTGAGGTCGCCCATGAGCGGCTCGTCCCCGAGATCGCGCAGGGCCTCCTCGACCGGGGGCACCGCGCCCGACTGGTCCAGGGCGGAGGCAAGGTCGACGAAGGCCGGGATCTCGTCGTGGTCGGCGTGCTCGAGGACGTGCAGCGTGTGGACGAAGAGCACCAGCACGTCGTGGGCCCGGTCGCCGGACATCACGTCGATGGCGTGCAGGTCGCCGACCACCTGCCGCGTGAGCGCGGGGCACACCCCCGAGTCGGCGATGCTCGTCATCAGGCTGTCGGTGAGTCCCCAGCCGAGCACCGTCCCGAGGAGCCCGGCGCCGCTCTGGACCGTGTTCGGGTCCATGTCGGCCATCAGCCGCATCAGGCTCACCCCGAGGTTGCCCAGGCTCACGTCCAGGGTGGTGATCCCGAGGTCGATGCTGCAGTCCATGGGGCGGTTCGTGGCGTCGAGCAGGCGGATCATCGCCGCGAGCGCCGAGGCCTCGCCGGGCTGGAGCGTGCCGCCCTGCCGATCGACCGAGGCGAGCCACTTCACCTCGGAGGGGACCGGGGTCAGGTTGCGGCCGTCCTGCAGGTCGAGGACCATGCCGGGGATCTCGCGCCGCACGCCACCGTCGCCGAGGATCTCGTCGGCCATGGGCGTGATCGTGTCGAGCACCGGCGGCTCGCCCTTCACCCCGAGGACGAAGGCGCTGGCCGCGTCGCGCACGCTGTCGCCCGAGGCGCTGCCCCACCGGTCGTTGCCTGGGCTGTGCGCCGCCTCGATGGCGTCGCCGAGGTCGGGCAGGAGCGCGTGCACCGGGCTGGCGACCTCGCTGCGGGTCGTGGTGGTCAGGGCGTCGAGGCCGCGGACCCACCGCTTGGTCTCGGGATCCTGCAAGACGCCGCCCGCCCAGTCGGTCGCGCGCAGGTCGTCGTCGAGGACCGCCCCGGCGACCGCCGGCACGACGGGCGACAGGGGGGCGAGGAGCCCGCCTCGCAGGGCATCGGCGTCGGTGAGGCTGGCCTGGGCGCGGACCTGCGGCGCCGGACGCGCGTAGATCGCCTCCAGGGACAGGTCCATCAGCTTGTCGGCGGGTCGGTCGGGGGCCTGCAGGAAGTCCAGTACGACGCCGGCCACCCCGAACACGTCGAAGTGGGCCGCGATCATCCCGTTCACCGACCGGGCGATCTCGATGCCGGCCGGGTCGCCGCTGCGGGCATCGACGTCCAGCGCGTCCACCGCGGGACCGAAGGAGTCGAACTGCCCCTGGGCGTCGAGGCAGTCGAACAGATCGTGGACCTCGGCGGTGGAAGACTCGTCGAGGCCGTCCAGCAGGTTGACCCGGTAGCAGGGCGAGTCGGGCTGGAGCTGGTCGTACCAGGCGGGCTCTGCGTGGAGCGAGCACCCCGTGGCCGCGGCCAGGATCGCCGCCACGGTGCCGATCGCGATGGCGTGGCCCGGTCTCATGGGGCGCGGAGTGTACCCGGAATCAGTCGAACATGTAGCGGATTCCCGCGTAGGCACTCCCGCCGTGCTCGAAGGTCTTGCGGTACCGAAGCTGGTAGGAGAGGTTCGCGGTGAGGCGCAGGTTGTGGGCGAACTCCCAGCTCACTCCGGGACCCACCTCGAGCTGGAAGAACTCGGTGTGATCCGTGGTGATGAACCCGGAGCCGACCAGCGCCAGCGCGTTGAACGCGAAGCCCGTCGGATCGCCGACCGCCGCCCAGTCGATGCCCACCATGGCGACGCCGATGTCCCGCGGATCGGTGCGGACGGCGGCGACCACCTGGTCCGACGGGATCTCGGTGTTCATGCTGGCCGGGTTGGTCTCGGGGGCCTCGCGCAGCCAGTAGCCGCGGAACAGGCCGACGAGGCGATCGTCCCGGTCGCCGAGGATCCCCTCGATACCGAAGCCGCCCCCACCGATGGCCTGGGTGAGCTGGTACTGCTTGGGGGGGGCGGAGTTGTCGTAGTAGTAGGTGGACTGCGTCCGCAGGCCACCGGTGCCCAGGATGCCCAGCCCTCCGGCGTGGGCCGTACTGGCGGCAGTCAGGGCGAGGAGGACGACGAAAGCTCGGCGCATCGCGGCTCCGGATGGAAAGGGGCCAGGAAGTCCCCCTAAGTACACCGGCCCCGATTGACTTTCAACCGAATTGACGGGCTGCGGACGCCTGGCGCCTAGCGACTGCGGCGATTCCCGCCTGTATCGCCGCCCGCTCCGGTGTCGGTGGTGCTCGTGTCCGAGGTGCCGGTGTCCGTGGATCCCGTGTCCGTCGTGCCGGTGTCGGTCGCCGTGTCGCCCGTGTCGGTCGCGCCGGTGTCGCCGCCGGGGAGCACCACGAAGGGAAGGGCGTCCGACGACCCGTAGCGGTTCTGGACCACCACCGAGACGGCGCCGGGGGAGACGTCGGGCACCGTGAAGGTGACTGCCTGCGCGCAGGTGTCGCAGTAGCTGCTGCACTGGAAGCAGGTCTGGCAGGCATCGCACTCGTGGACGTCCGCGGCGGCCTGGCGGCACAGGTCGCACAGGGAGCACCCGGTGCGGGTCACGTCGCCGACCGCCGCCTCCGTGCCGCCGACGGTCACCACGGTGTCGTAGGGCTGCGAGAACTCGCGGCCGGTGATGGAGATCACGTCGCCGGGCGCGCCCTGGTCGGCCGACAGGGTCGCGTCCAGGGTGCACTGCGGAAAGCTCGTCGTGGAGGTCGCCTTGCAGCCTCCGAGGAGGGCCGCGCCGAGCAGCGCGACCAGGGCAAGAGGAAAGCGGGGCACGCGCCTACAGCTCCGTCGTGAGGTCTTCGAGGGTGCGCTGGCCGGCGGTGACCCCGGTGGCCTCCGGGGCCGTCCCCTCGAGGAACGGGTAGCGCCGTCCGCCGCTCTTCACGCGGCGACCGGTAGAGTCCTCGATCTGCGCCCACTCGATGTCGCCGGTCATCTTGAAGGGCTCGTCCTGGTCCTTCGGGATGGCCTTGCGCATGTAGTTGATCCAGATCGGCAGCGCGGTGCGCCCACCGGTCGAGGACACCCCGAGGGAGCGCGGCTGGTCGAAGCCGACCCATACGGCGGTGATCACGTTGGGGTTGAACCCCACGAACCACGCGTCCTTGTAGTCGTTGGTGGTGCCGGTCTTGCCCGCAAGGTGCAG
>Ga0114931_10001652_pt1 | contig 28430 bp, 29 predicted proteins | sample 2SBtaG_FD_89579 | JGI IMG/M metagenome (GOLD analysis project Ga0114931, IMG submission 89579) | Deep subsurface microbial communities from Kolumbo volcano to uncover new lineages of life (NeLLi) - 2SBTROV14_V59a metaG | ecosystem: Environmental > Aquatic > Marine > Volcanic | place: Kolumbo... | reverse complement strand
TTTGTTTTTAAACATTGGAAATTTTGTTGGAAATTAGAAATTATTTTATCCCTAACTCTGGATTCCAGATATTTTTTCTTTCATTGTGTTTCAGAAAAAATTCTGGAATGACAAATAGAAATAGTAAAAAATGTAAACAATGCTGTGAAATCTAACAATTTATTTATTTTTATCTCCAGAGTATTATGTTATGAGTTCATTGAATTTAAGAAATAGCCAATATAAAAAAGGAAGCCACCATAAATCATCTAGCGATAAGAACAAATTTTGTAATTTTAGAATCAATTTTTTATTTTTTTTAATTCTTATAGCGGCTGTATCAATAATTATCAGACTGTATATTTTAGGAGTTCCATCTCATGCTTATTATCAAGAATTAGCTGACAATCAACATTCTATTTTTAAAAGTCTTATTCCTCAAAGGGGAAAAATATATTTAAAAGATGGCAATAATCTTTATTTAGCGGCAGTAAATAAAAACACAAAAATGGTTTATGCCGTTCCTAAAGAAGTTAAAAATTCAGCCAGAGAAGCCGAATCTTTAGCTAAAACTTTATCTCTTGATAAAAAAAATCTGCAGAATAAGCTAAGCAAACCCGATGATGTGTATGAAGTTATTAAGCATCGCTTGAATGAAGATGAAATAGAAGCTATAAATAAAGGCAAGCTTAACGGAATTCATTTAGCTAATGAAACTTATCGTTATTATCCAACCCAAAAATTGGCCTCTCAAGTTTTAGGATTTGTTGGTTGGCAAAAAAATAATCTTGGTGGACGTTATGGGATAGAAAATTATTTTAATCTTAAACTCAAGGGACAAGCGGGAAAACTTTACCAAGATCGTGATAACTCGGGTAATTGGATTTTTACTGGTAAAAAAGAAATAACTTATGCTAAAAATGGGAGTGATGTCGTTCTTACTATTGATCATACCATTCAATATGAAACTGAAAAAATACTTCAAAGCGCTGTGGAAAAGTTTGAGGCGGATAGAGGGACAATTATTGTGATAGAACCTAAAACCGGAAAAGTCCTAGCTATGGCTAATTATCCTGACTTTAACCCGAATCAATATCAGAATGTTTCTGATATGGAAAATTTTATCAATTCAGCAGTAAGCGATCCTTATGAATGTGGAAGCGTATTTAAAGCTATAACTTTGTCTGCAGCTGTTGATGATAATAAAGTAAATCCTAACACTACTTATGTTGACACTGGCCAAGTTAAAGAATCCGGATATACAATCCGAAACTCCGATCTTGAAGCACATGGCACGCAAACCATGACTCAAGTTTTAGAGAAGTCTCTTAACACTGGGGCCATTTATGCCGAAAGGCTTCTGGGAAATAAAAATTTTGCCGATTATGTAAAAAGATTTGGATTTGGAAAAATTTCAGGGATTAATCTTCCCGCAGAAAATCCAGGTAATATAAACAACCTTAAAAATTTAAAAAGTAATATCCAATTTTTTACAGCTTCTTTCGGGCAGGGAATATCGGTGACTCCTATCCAATTAGTTTTCGCTTATAATGCTATTGCGGATGGAGGAGTACTTATGAAACCTCAAATAGTTGAAAAAATTGTTCATACCGATGGAACCGAAGAGAATATAGAACCTCAAGAAGAGAGAAGAGTTATTTCTCAAAATACGGCTAATCAAGTAACTCAAATGCTTAGAAGTGTTGTAACGAATGGGCATGGAAAAAGAGCCGACGTACCGGGATATTCAGTCGCGGGAAAAACTGGTACAGCTCAAGTAGCTAATACTGACAAAAAAGGATACGCCCAAGGAAAAAGTATCGGATCTTTTGCCGGATTTGCTCCAACAAATAATCCTCAATTTACTGTTTTAGTTAGAATAGACAATCCTAAGGGAGTTCAGTGGGCTGAATCCAGCGCTGCTCCGACTTTTGGAGAATTAATGAAATTTCTGTTAGATTATAAAAACATTAAACCAACCGAAAAATATACTCAAGCCGATTTAAACGCATTTAACCGCAGGCACACATTAAGCGATTATTTTATAAAAAATGATGAAAACAATGAGCAAACCGAAAAAAACAAACAGAAATAGCCAAAAACCTAAAAAAATTTTAATTTTGGAAAAAGCTCTCAAGTTTATTTCTGTTTTAATATTAAAAAAATATAACGTTAAAATTATTGGAATTACAGGATCTATCGGAAAAACTTCTGCCAAGGAAGCTATTTTTACTGTATTATCTGGCCATTTTAGAGTAAGAAAAAATGAAAAAAATTACAACAACGAAATAGGATTGCCTCTCACTATTATAGGATGTGAAAGCGGTGAAAGTTCTGTTTTTGGTTGGCTTAGAGTTTTTTTACATTCCATGGGAGTTTTGCTTTTTCCAATTGAGTATCCTGAAATTTTAGTTTTAGAAATGGGCGCGGATCGTCCCGGCGATATTAAATATCTAATTGATTTTATCCAATGTGATATGGCAGTTATTACAGATGTTTCCGGAAGCCATTTAGAGTATTTTAAAACCATGGACAGAATAGCTAAAGAAAAATGGAGTTTAACTCAAGGATTGAAAGAAGATGCTTTAGTGGCGATTAATATTGATAATCCAATAATTTTAAAACTTAAAAATCAAGAGAAAAGAAAAGACTTAAAATTTTTAACTTTTGGTTTTTTAGATTCTTGCGATGTTAGAGCCGCAGAAGTTTTTTATAATTATGGTAACCAAGAAAATGAAAAAGAAACAATCAAAGGATTAGGATTTAAGCTTAACTATAAAGGAACAAGCATTCCTATACGATTAAACAATATTCTAGCGCGTCATAATATTTATGCAGCTCTTGCGGGAATAGCAGCTGGAATTAAATTTGATTTAAATTTAGTTGAAATTGCTGAAACTTTGGAAAATTTTTCTCTGCCGTCTGGACGAATGAATCTTATCTCCGGTATAAAAAACACTTTCATTATAGATGATACTTACAACGCTTCTCCATCTTCAACCGAAGCGGCTTTGGAAGTTTTAAAAAATATCAAAGCTTCTCGTAAAATTGCTGTTTTAGGTGATATGTTTGAATTAGGTAGCGATATGGAATCAGGCCATAGAAGAGTAGCTAGAAAATTTTTAAAAAACGAAGGCGATATTTTTTTTGCGGTGGGAAAGAGAATGCAGTTTTCCGCAGAAGAATTACGAAGGCATAATTTTAGCGAACAACGTTTATTTTCTTTTGAAAATCCTCAAGAAGCCGGTAAAAAACTTAAAGAGATAATTAAAAAGGGCGATTTAATATTAGTAAAAGGTTCCCAAGGGATGCGTATGGAGAAAGTGGTAGAGGAAATTATGGATCAACCTCAAGAAGCGCCAAAACTGCTTTGTCGGCAAAATTTACGCTGGAAAAATACACCGTGGAAAAAGGTTTAACAAAAATTTGACAGAATTTTTAAATTTGTTAAAATGGTTAATGCGAGTTGCAATATGTAAATAATAATTATTGAAAAAACAAACAGTAATTAAAAAAGCGACACAACCTTTAAAACACTGAAATATCAATACATCTTTATGTGTAATAAACATAATACGCAGAGATGTGTTTTTTGTTCATTTTTTATAACTCCAAAGTAATTATGTTTATAGACTTTAAACTTTATAAACACCATTGCTTTGCAGTTATTGTCAGAACTTTAATAACTAAATAGTTTTTCTGAATGTCTACCTTTTTAATTCAGGAAAACAAATCACAATTTTTTGCGATTAGTCCTCGTCCCTGTCGCTCACGAGCGACGGGACAAGTCTCGATTTATTTCGAGACAATTAGAGCCTATTAAAATTAGAAATTTATTTTCTTTTCAACAAAATGAGCAAGTGGTATTTAGACGGAGTCCCGTCATTCGACGGGACTCAAAAAGAATTCACTTCGTTCATTCTTTTTGAGAGTTTGATCCTGGCTCAGGATGAACGCTGGCGGCGTGGATAAGGCATGCAAGTCGCGTGGGTTTAGACCCACGGCAAACGGGTTAGTAATGCATAGGAACGTGCCCGAAAGTCGTGAATAACCCGGAGAAATCCGGGATAATACACGATGTGCTCTACGGAGCAAAGATTTATCGCTTTCGGAGCGGCCTATGTCCTATCAGCTTGTTGGTAGTGTAATGGACTACCAAGGCTATGACGGGTAGGGGACGTGAGAGCGTGATCCCCAACATTGGGACTGAGACACTGCCCAAACACCTACGGGTGGCTGCAGTCGAGAATATTCCACAATGGGCGAAAGCCTGATGGAGCGACGCCGCGTGCGGGAAGAAGGCCCTTGGGTTGTAAACCGCTTTTCTACTTGAAAAATTTTTATGATGGTAGGGTAGGAATAAGAGGTTGCTAACTCTGTGCCAGCAGCAGCGGTAATACAGAGACCTCAAGCGTTATCCGGATTTATTGGGCGTAAAGAGCATGTAGGCGGTTTTGTTAGTCAGATGTCAAATCTTCGAGCTTAACTCGAAAACTGCATTTGAAACGGCAAAACTAGAGGAAGTGAGGGACCAGTGGAACGTATGGTGTAGTAGTGAAATGCGTTGATATCATACGGAACACCAAAGGCGAAGGCATCTGGTTGGCACTTTTCTGACGCTGAGATGCGAAAGCGTGGGTAGCGAATGGGATTAGATACCCCAGTAGTCCACGCCGTAAACGATGCATACTAGGTATCGGGAGAATCGACCCTCTCGGTGTCGTAGCTAACGCGTTAAGTATGCCGCCTGGGAAGTACGAGCGCAAGCTTAAAACTCAAAGGAATAGACGGGGATCCGCACAAGTGGTGGAGCATGTGGTTTAATTCGACAATAAGCGAGGAACCTCACCAGGGCTTGAAACTTAGCTGCATCCCGCAGAAATGCGGGAGCCTTCGAGGGTGCTAAGCAGGTGTTGCACGGTCGTCGTCAGCTCGTGCCGTAAGGTGTTCTGTTAAGTCAGGAAACGAGCGCAACCCCTATCGTGTGTTACAGTGTCACACGAGACCGCCCAGAACAAAGCGCGCTTCGCGCTTAGTCAAAAGTTAAAAGTTCGTAAAATCAATAAAGTGTTTTGCTTTATAAACTTTCGACTTTATAAACTTTATGGACTAGCGTTTAGCGAAACGCGTTTCGTTCTGGGAGGAAGGCGGGGATGACGTCAGATCAGCGTGGCCCTTTGACGCCCTGGGCTACACACGTGCTACAATGGCCGGTACAAAGGGTTGCCAAGCCGTAAGGCGGAGCTAATCCCAAAAAACCGGTCTCAGTTCGGATTGAGGTCTGCAACTCGACCTCATGAAGTTGGAATCACTAGTAATCGTGAATCAGCCATGTCACGGTGAATACGTTCTCGGATCTTGTACTCACCGCCCGTCACACCAAGAGAGTTGGTAACACCCGAAGGCCTCGTGTTAAAGCGGGGACCACGGTGGGATCGATGATAAGGGTGAAGTCGTAACAAGGCATCCGTAGCGGAAGCTGTGGATGGATCACCTCCTTTCTAGGGAGAATTGATAATAATCCAGAGTATTGCGCATTAAAGGCAATAGGTGTCAAAACCATTGCTGTGCAGTATGGTTATTATCTCGCTGGTCGATCTTTTGTCTTCGGACGAAGGAAACAGCGTGGCCTAAGCAGAGCCAAAATCTGTCAGTGTGTTTTGTACAGCACGCGTTAGACTTTATAGGACTCTAATTCTGCGAAGAATTAGCCCTGTCGTATGACGGGGAATCGCATAAGATTGTGATACTTATTTTACAGAGGCACCCGCATAGGGTGTCTTTTGCTTGCCTCGTGGGAGCCTAGCGACCTTACGGGGTTGTATTTAAAAACAGAAACTCACTGGAAATGAACTATTTCAAGGGCAAGAAGTGAGGGAAATTTTTAGGATACTGTTTCTCTGGGCTGGGCTTGCTTTTTTACAGCATTTAAGCTAGTTTATCAATACGGAAGAATTTTAGGATACAGGCGCAAAACAAGAACCTTAACAGGAAAAAGGAGGTTGAAGAATGGCAAAAATCATTAAGCTCAAGAAAAGCGTGATTGTGGCAGCCGATGTTCCTAATTTGGGAAAACTGGCAAGTCTGGCGGAAGCTGTGACGGGTGTAAACGGAATCGGCGGAATCAAACTCGGTCTTACACTGGCGATGCAGGATTTGTTTGTAGCGGTCAGTGCGGTCAGAAAAAGCCTGGGACCCACATTTCCCATCATCTACGACCATCAGAAAGCGGGCAACGACATTCCCGATATGGGCAAGCAGTTTGCAGAAGTGCTCAAGGAATCGGGAGTCAATGCGGCGATTCTCTTTCCGTTCGCAGGTCCCGCCACTCAAGAAGCGTGGACGAAATCCTGTTTTGATGCAGGACTCCAGGTTCTCACGGGTGGCGTAATGACGCACTCCCAGTTTTTGGTTAGTGAAGGCGGATACATTGCCGACGATTCAGTGGAACGGATTTACCGTTTTGCTTGCAAGTTGGGTGTCAGAGACTTTGTGGTGCCTGGCAATAAAATCAACTGGGTTAATCGGATTCGTCAGGTGCTCACCGAGGAACTCGGCGAGGAAAACTTCGTTCTCTATGCCCCTGGGTTTATTATCCAAAAAGGCGACATTTCCGAGTGCGGTCAAGCGGCGGGAAACGAGTGGCACGCCATTGTGGGTTCAGCCATCTACAAAAAGCCGACCAAGGAGGAACAGCGAGAGGCGGAAATGGAAGTAACCAGTCAGATTATCAGGTAGCTTCATATCATTCAGGAAGGGAGGTGAGAAAAAATGAATGAACAGGATGTTCTGAATTTGCTGGGAAATGTCGGTGCGGTAATCAAAGACAGCCACATCGTTTACACGTCGTGGAGACATTGAGTCAACGGATTCACATATCACGAGTATCACGAGTCCTGTCAGGCAGTATTGCTAGCAGGACTTTTTATTTATGCTTTGCATTTGCTTTTTTATGGTATTTAAGCTAGTTTATCAATACGATAAGAAATCAAATTATGATGAAAATATAACCAGTACTTTGTCAAAAGGAGAAAAAGCTATGGATTTTCGTGCAACTGCAATAATTTTAGTTTTTTGTTTTATCTTTGTTTTTTCTAAGAAAGACAAAGAATCCCTTGTCTCGTTTTTTTATAGTATATTTTTAGCAACAGCGGTGACAGTTTTTTTATATTTTTTATATTGGTTACTTTTTTCATGAAATATGGTCATTAAACAATGAGAGCCTGACCAGCTCTTTTTATTTGTCTGAATTTAACTATAATTGCGGAGTGATATACTTTTTCAATGTTCAACACAAAGGCACCCGCATAGGGTGACTTTGTGTTGGTTAAAAACACAAACTCCCTGGAAGTGAACTATTTCAAGGGCAAGAAGTGAGGGAGATTTTTGAGGTATTGCTCCGCTTCGCCATAACCTAGCAGATTGACTTTTGGTAGTTTTGATTATATCATAGAAAACTAAACGAAATAGTAACTTAACATAAGAATATATAAATCAGGGAGGTTTATAATGAAGCCAGTATATAGAATTATGGGATGGTCTCGCAGAAACGACATAACTTTTGGCAGTTGTGTCTTTTCAATTGAACTTGATGCTCGCTTTGCTGAAAAAGCCAGGAACTTTCGTTTTGAAAAACAGCACAGATTTGAAGAGCATACACGAGAAATTGTCGGATACAAATATGCTCGTGCCACTTTTCTTAATGATACGCTTTTTTTAAGGTCAATGGCTGTGGAAGGCAATTGTGCCTGTTTGGGCGTTGACGGAAGCATCTTAGATTCAGATTGGAGTAGTGGGAAATTTATTACTTATTACGGTCATAACGTGGACAGCAAAATCCAAGCATTTGACTTGTTAACCATTTTTACATACTGGGTTGATATTGTTGAAGCATTAACTTACAAATCATAGGAGGTGGTGAGATGAAAAAAGAAATGGTTTCCAGAGAGAATGTTGTATTTTTTGTTTGTGCGGTTGGAACGAGTTTGTGTAATGAACTTTTTGCTCAAGCCGTTCTGAAAAGCTCAATGGAGATGTCCCAGTTTCCGACTGAAATTGTCGGATTTCCTGGTTACATCAGAATCAGTTCTTCCGCCATCTGGAATATTGGGGATGACTGGTGGTATGGATTCGCGGAAAAAGTCAGAAACGGTTTTCTTGCAAGAGTTTCCGATGGATTTAGCAGTGTGACTGAATTTGAAGGGGATTTGGCGGAAAGGATAACACTCAAAAAGGATGGCTATACGTTTGCTTTTCATATCAAGCAATATGAACGAGATTCTGAAAATACATTTAAATTTATAGAACCTAAAGACCTTGCTGATATTCCAGACGGAGAGAAACTGGGCAGGGTGGTCTATCTGACAATTACTCCGTCGTCCGGATAACAAAGTGCAAAGTGCAACGCACAAAAACTCAAGAGGGCTTTCCTGCAAAGGAAGCCCTTTTTTTATGCAAAAGTTACCCACCTTCAGAAGCTTGACTTCCTGTAACACGAAGCTGATGTGGTGTTGTTTTAACAATTTTTACAGAGGCACCCTTATAGGGTATTTTTTTATTTTGATTGACCAGACAATCAAAATAATGCTAAATTAAAATCAGCAGAACATTACCAACCAAGGATAAATATATATAGAGAAAGGAGGGCTGAAATGGCAGACGTCATAAATCTTCAAGAAATCAGGGAAAAGAAAGTCGGCTATGAATCTTGCGACCTAAACGAACTCATCAGAAGGGCCTCGCTGGTTTGCAAAGAAAGATTTACTTTTTCCGAAGGCGAGCTCAGCGTGATTAGGGAGGGACAACTCAAATGCATTTTTGAGAGTAAAATCACACAAGAGATTTTCACTAGAAAACTCATCGGCAGTGATGTTTTCCTGTGTGGAATTTACGTCTCTAATCTTTTGACGGATTTGATGCTGACTAGTCCCGAAAGTTGGTGGGCTATTGACTACGCTGTTTCGGACGAACCAGCGGTTCTCAAAAAAGGAGGTGATGCCTGTTTTATCATTTGCGGGGTTTTCCCCGAAAGAGGCAATCACAGGTTGACCGATGTTTCCTACTACCAAAAAATGGGAGCAGGGCTCTATTACAAATTCTACAATCTTGCCAAAAGGGAAATCGGTTACCATATGAGCCAGCAATTTGAAACGATGGTAGGTGTGGTTCAAAACTGCATCCACAACTTCTGAAAGGAGGGATTATGAAGTTATGGTGCAAAAAGAAACACAGGGAAGTTACCAAGGAGGAAGCCAAGGAATGTTGTCTCAAGTAGAACGCTCGCAAAGGGTGTAGGTGTGTATAAGATTAACCCAAAAAAGGAAAGCCAACGGAAGGAGATAAGTGATGGGGAAAAAGAGAGGCGGTTTTTACAAGGGCAGTCCGATTCGGCTAAAAAACGGTGCCGTAATTGTTCCAGTCTCAAGGTGGTTCAAATCAATCAGAGAAGGGGACGAGCTCATTTTGTTCCTTCAAAATTCACGTTGGATAAGATGTGAGCATCAAAGCGACTGTATTGAAGCTACGCAAAACTGGGAAGGTTTTTCCTGCGAGAGTTGCCCTTTTGTGGGAAAATCAGAGCACGCTTTTCATTTTGATCAAGCGAGGGCAACCTATGACGCCCTTCGCTGCTATGAACTTCTGACTGCGGCATACGGGAGCTGACTTAATGTTTATTTTCTTATTCAATCAAGCCTAAGAGACTGGCAATGCTAGTCTCTTTTTATTTTGGCTCAAGTGGGCAAACAGTAGGCAACTGGACTTGCTTTGTTTCGCAACCGAAGCTAAATTGCTGTTGCTAATCCAATAAGCAAAAAAATATGATTACCAAGGCCAAGTTCAATGCCTGGGAAAAAGTCTGAAAAATTCGGCTGTTTGGTCTATAGTTGAAAACTGGAAGTGTTTGATTTAAAAAAGAAACAATGTATAATGCTCAAATTATGCGATATAATTAAAATATGGACAATGAAGATAAAATATTGGTTGAAGAATACCTGAACGGAGATAACTCCGCTTTTGAAAAGTTAGTAAAAAAATATCTAAAACCGATATATAACTTCACCTATCAATTTATAAAAGATAGGGCACAGGCAGATGATTTAACGCAAGAAACATTTGTTAAAGCTTGGAAGAATATCAAAAAATTCGACAAGGAAAAAAGTTTCAAAACTTGGCTTTTTGTGATTGCCAAAAATTCTACATTTGATTATTTTAAAAAGAAAAAAACTATTCCCTTTTCTAGTTTTAAAATCAATGACGAAAATAATAAACTGGAAGAAATAGCCGAGGATTCCGCTTTGCCCGATGAAATAGCCGAGGTTAAAGATTTGGAAAAGAGGCTTAAAGAAAAAATCGAAAAGATTCCAAGCAAATACGCCATTATTCTTCTGCTTCACTATAAAAACGATTTCACTTTGAAAGAAGTTGCCGAGATTATCGGACGACCGTATAACACGGTCAAAGTCTATCATCAGAGAGGTCTCATGCAACTAAAAAAAGTGCTTGAAGAAGAGTAATGTGTCCGAAAAGGCGGTTCACTCGTATTTAATAGTATGAGTCGAAAACTTCATAAAATTTTCAAGAATATCCTGCAAAATGAGCCCAATGATAATTTGGAAGGCTTGATTTTGTCTAGAATAGACAAGTTGGAACGGAAAAAAGCCACACAGAAAGTGGTTTTGTCTTGGTTGGGTTTTTCGTTGTCTCTTTTGACGTTTGGCTACGGAATAGTAATTTTTGGGAGCCATATTTGGAATTCCGCTTTTTGGGAAATGGCGTCGTTGGCGTTTTCCGATTCTATGATTGTTTTCAGCCATTGGAACGATTACTTTTCATCGTTAGTGGAAACTTTCCCGACTGTGAGTTTGGCTGTCATACTGGCGCCTGCTTTCGCTTCTCTGGTGTTTCTCAATTTACTGCTCAAAGCCAAAAATTATTCCAACCGATTTAATACTAATTTATTTTTAATGTAATTTAATTAAATTATCACTATGAAAAAATTTTTCCAATCCAAAGAACTGAAAATCGCTACTATTGTCGTCGGAATTATTCTGGTTCTAGTTTTAACGCTGGCTATTGGTATCCGAATCGGATTCCTTAAAGCCGGATATTCTTACAAATGGGGAAAAAATTATGAGCGAAATTTTGTCGGTCCTCGTCCGCCGTTTTCTCATCCCGGGTCTTTCGGACCAATGGTGCGAAATTTTGAAGGAGGAGATTTTCGAAACGGCTTCGGTCTTGTCGGTAAAGTCATCTCGATTACGGACAATAAGCTGATAATTGAAGACCGTGATGGCAATGAAAATACTGTGGAAATTACCAACAAGACAATTATCAAAAAAAGACGCTCCGACAAACTAAGTGTTAACGATATAAAAACAGACAATAAAGTGGCGGTAATGGGAAAACCCGATGAAAGCGGAGTGGTTAAAGCGATACTTATTCGGATATTTTAAACTCCATTCAAAGATAATCCAAGTAAAAGTATAAATTAGATGAATAAGAAAAAATACATCTGGGTGGTGATTGGAATACTAATGATAATTGGGGGATTTTATTATTGGCACAAAAAATCTAATTCAAAAACAACTGCTGTTCAATATGTCACGCAAGCGGCGGAAAAAGGAACACTGACTGTTTCAGTGACCGGAACCGGACAAGTGGAGGCTGTTAATCAAGTTGATTTAAAGTCGGTTGTAGCTGGAGATGCCATTGACGTTATTAAGGTGTATGTTAAAGATGCGCAAGCCGTTAAAAAAGGTGATTTGATCGCGCTTTTAGATAGCGAGGATGCGCAAAAATCTGTGCGTAATTCGGAATTGAGTTTTAAGAATGCCAAAATAAAATACGAACAAGCTAAAAGAGATTATAAAAAAGGTACGATAAATAAACTTAGTTTTCAGGCGCAAGAAATATCCTATCAGCAAAGTCAGAATTCTTTGGCAGATGCAAAAGAGAAGCTTCAGGATTACTCTATGCGTGCGCCTTTCGATGGAATCGTGACGGATTTAAGCGTTAGCGCTGGTGATTCAGTTTCTCGCAGTGATGTGCTGGCTTCTATTATCACTAAAGATGTTCAAGCTAATATTGTGCTCAATGAGGTCGATGCGGTTAGCGTAAAAGAGGGCGATAAGGCTATTGTTAGCTTTGACGCGTTGCCAAACTTAACCTTAACCGGAAAAATCTCCAAGATTAACACAATTGGAACTGTGAGCCAGGGGGTGGTTTCCTATGACGCCCAAGTTACGTTTGATACTCAAAGTGATTTGCTTAAACCCGGAATGAATGTTTCCGCTTCGATTATTACTGATGCGAAGGTGGATGTTTTACTTGTTCCTTTAAGTGCAATAAAGAGTAGCGGGAATAGAAGTTACGTTGAGGTGTTGAATGATGGAGACACTCCTGAAAGAAAAACCGTGCAAGTTGGCGCGAGCAACGACACCCAAACGGAAATTACCGGCGGAATAAGTGAGGGCGATAAGGTTGTGACTCAAACAATTAATCCAAGTGCTTCAAATGCTACTTCAGCAACTTCCAGCGGAGGTTCATCCGGAAGATTAAGGATTCCCGGTGTAACCGGTAGAAACCGGTAGAAAAGGTGGAGCAACTAAATTTGGAAGATAAAATACATTAGGTAGTAACTGGTAACTAGCAAAAAAAGAAAAATTCATTATGCTTATTATGGATTACAAGTTACTTATTACTAGTTACTAATCTTATGATTGAATGTAAAAATCTCATCAAAACATATATAAACGGAGAAATTGAAACCACGGCTCTCAAAAACGTTTCTTTTAAAATAGAAAAGGGAGAGTTTGTGGCCATTATTGGTCCTTCCGGATCGGGGAAATCAACCTTAATGCATATTTTGGGAGCGCTGGATGTACCGACTTCGGGAGAATATTTTTTGAATGGAAAAAAAGTTTCCGATATGGATGACGATGAATTATCCCAAATGCGCAGAGATAGGATCGGTTTCGTTTTTCAGACATTCAATCTTCTTCCGCGTACGACGGTGTTACGCAATGTAATGCTCCCGCTTTTATATTCCGGTATTCCGACAAAAAAGCGAGAAGAGCGGGCACGAGAAGCTTTGCGCTATGCCGGTATGGAAAAAAACAAATTTCTTAGTCTTTCCAACCAACTTTCGGGAGGACAAATGCAAAGGGTGGCAATTGCGCGGTCGTTAATTAATAATCCGGCGATTATCCTGGCTGATGAGCCGACGGGAAATTTGGATACAAAAACCAGTGGAATTGTGATGCAAACATTTCAAGAGCTTAATAAAAAAGGTCATACAATAGTATTGATTACTCATGAAAATGAAATTGCCACTTATGCGGACAGGGTAATTTCTATCAGAGACGGGGTTATAGAAAGTGATAAAAAAACTAGATAATTATATGTTAAACGATCTATTAAAAGAAACATTTTGGTCTCTTTCCAGCAACAAGGTACGCTCTGCTTTGACGATCTTGGGAATTGTGATTGGAATCGCTTCGGTAATTACGATGGTAGCAATTGGACAGGGAGCAAAAAATTCTATCCAACAGAATATTGAAGCTATTGGTTCTAATTTGATTATTATTATGCCGGGAGCACAAAGAGGAAGCGGAGTAAGTCAGGGAAGAGGAAGTTCTCAAACACTGACACTGGAAGATGCCAAGGCTATTTCCGATAAAGTTCAGGGAATTAAAGTGGTAGCTCCGGAGGTTTCTCGGCGCTATCAAATTATTGCCAAAGGAGCAAACACGAAAACTAATGTCATTGGAACAACTCCGGACTATCTAATTGCTCGCAATATCAGTGTTGGGTTGGGAAGTTTTTTTTCCAATCAACAAATTCAAAGGTCTTCAAAGGTGGCGATTTTGGGACCAACAACCAGGGATGACTTGTTTGGAGTGGATGTAAATCCAATTGGTCAGTCAATTAGAATTAACGGTTCAAATTTTACAATTATCGGAGTGGCTGAGGCCAAGGGTGGGAGTGGTTTTTTCAATCCGGATGACGCGGTTTATGTTCCAATTAGCAGTGCTCAGCATTATTTGGCGGGAAATGATTACGTGAGCGATATAAGTATTGCGGCGACCGATCAATCCACAATGACTACAGCTCAAGATCAAATAACGCAACTCTTGCTGAATCGGCATAAAATTTCCGATCCATCGCAAGCTGATTTTTCAATTATGAATCAAAATGACATCATTGCGACCGCCACTAGCATTACTGGAACTTTCACAATGCTACTTTCTTCGATTGCGGGAATTTCTTTGTTGGTGGGAGGAATTGGGATTATGAATATGATGCTGGCAACGGTGACTGAGAGGACTAGGGAAATAGGGCTTCGAAAAGCAGTAGGTATAAGGAAGACCTATATTAATTTACAATTTTTAGCTGAAGCAGTGGCGTTAACTTTTTTGGGAGGATTTTTCGGTATAGTTTTGGGCTGGCTCTCTTCTATGGCAGTTTCGCATTTTGTCGAAAGTCTGGCGACCGAAATATCCCTATCCGCTATCTTGCTGGCATTCGGAGTTTCGGCGGCAGTCGGAATTGTTTTTGGATTTTATCCGGCAAGAAGGGCTGCTAACTTAAGTCCTATTGAAGCCTTAAGATACGAGTAATAATTAAATTTCAAGAAATATGAAAAAACAAACATTGGCCATCTTGATTATTGCCGTAATTGCCATTGGAGTAGGAGCTTTTTACGGCGGAATGGCATATGAGAAAAAACAGCAAAAAAATCAAAGAGTGGAAAGAAGCGGAAATTCTGGAGACAGAATGATTCAGGGAAAAGGTCAAAACGTCGATAATTCTGGAGTAATGCCCAGAGGATTTAGCCGTAACGGTAAAAGTGGACAATTCGCCACAGGTGAGGTTATTTCTAAAGATGACAAAAGCGTGACAATTAAAACCAGGGAGGGAGGCTCAAAAATCATTTACTTTTCGGATTCCACTCAGATTAGCAAGCTGACCGATGGAAATTCTGATGACTTGGAAAATGGAAAAGAATTGATGATTAACGGCAAAGCCAATCAGGACGGAAGTATCACAGCTGAAAGCATTCAAATCAGACCAAGCGAATAGACAAAACCGTTGTTTCCTTCCACGAAGGTAAATTGTGTGTATCGCGAAAAAGAGTATAATAAAAAGTACTTACTCGAGTAAGTACTTTTTAATTATTAAAAACAAAAAAAATGGAAAAAACTACGAGAAAATTAACCAGAACTTCTAAACATAGTTATTGCGTTGTAATTCCCAAAGAAATTATTACTAAATATGGATGGAGAGAAAAACAGAAATTATCTATAAAAGATAAAGGCAGAGGAAAAGTTGAAATTAGTGATTGGAAAAGAAGGTAATATAAATTTTCTAAGTTGGTTGAAATAGTAAATGTGTTATAATATAGTATAATTAAGTCATTTGATTTAATCTCCCTTTTTGTCATTCCCGCGTCCCTTTTTGTCATTCCCGCGTAGGCGGGAATCCAGTGAACCAGCTAAAGTTTTAAGACTAGATTCCCGTTTTTACAGTAATAATAAAGACTAAAATTTTGTCTGAACTATGATTTAGTTTATATAAAAAATGGGAATTAATTAAAATTAGCTCAACATATAATTAAGTTGAAATTAAAATATATAAAAAAATATGTTACAAATTATTTTATCTTTGCTACTCGGTTTATTAGCCGGAACGATTAGCGGATTGATTGGAATTGGAGGCGGTGTAATAATCGTGCCGATTTTGGTTCTTATTTTTGGTTTTTCAGAGCATCTTGCCCAAGGCACTACCTTGGCTCTTATGATTCCGCCGATCGGAATTTTAGCGGCTTATGAATATTATGAAAAAGGATTTATTAATTGGCCGGTAGCTTTACTTGTTGCTGCAGGTTTTATTGTTGGCGGTTTCTTTGGTTCTAAGATTGCCATTGATCTTTCTGACGGTGTTTTACAAAAAATATTTGGCATTGCTTTGATAGCAGTGGGCTTATATATGACTTTTAAAAAATAAAATTAAATGAAATTTTTTATTTTTTGCTATAATTCAGATTTTACTATATTATATAAGTGTTATATAATGTAAACAAGCGATAGAATAAACTATAAATAATAAACTAATAAATTAGAAAAAACATATGAAAATAAAAGACATTATGATCAAAGACGTTTTATTTGTAGATGAGGAGAGGCCTATTTCAGAAATTGCCGAAATTATTTCTAAAAATAGAATCCATGGAGTGCCTGTGGTAAATAAAGAAGATAAAGTGGTAGGCATTATTACAGAGACGGATTTTTTTACTAAAGATTCTTCCAATATGGTTTATATGCCGTCGCTCATTGATTTTATTAATAGCGGAAAAATGAAATATCAGGAAGAAGAAAAAGAAACTATCCGAGAAGTACTGCATGCTAAAGCCAAAGATATAATGAGCCCTAAATGTGAAACGGTTTCTCCGGAAATGGAAGTGGCGGATTTTGTTAAATTAATTAAAGAAAGAACTTTTAATTCTTATCCTGTAACGAATCCGGAAGGAGCGTTGATTGGTATTGTAACCGTAACAGATGCGGTTAAGTTACTTTAAAAAACAAAATTTGTTTATTATATCCCGCCTTTTTTATGGCGGGATTATTTTTTATTTAAGTTAGCTCTAAATTCTGAATAAACCGAGCAAAACAATTGCCCTTTTCTTAAGAGCATATTATTATTAAGTTAGTTTAACTAAACTACTGAAAAATTTTAATTCTTCAGTGATTTCTTTAATATTTGTAAAAAAGATAATGGAAAATAAAAAAATGTCAGAAATATCGGTAGTTGTTCCTTGCTTTAATGAAGAAAAAACTATCTATTTCAATATAAAAAAAATTAATAATTATTTATCCAATTATTTTAGAGAATTTGAAATTATCGCGGTTAATGACGGGAGCCGTGATAATACTAATAAAGAACTTCAACGCGCCAAGCTAGATTTTCCTAAAGTAGTTATTATTGAGAATGCTTTAAACGCAGGTAAAGGAAAAGTGGTTAAAGACGGAATGCTTAAAAGCCGTTATGAAGTCGTTATGTTTTTGGATGCTGATTTAGCTATTCCGATTGAAGAGACGAATAAATTTGTAGCTGAGATTGAAAACGGATATGATTTGGCCATTGCTTCCAGATTTGTACCGGGGCTCAAAGTGGTCAAGCCAGTTTTGTGGTATCGGAAATATATGGAAAAAATTTTTCGACTTATCCGCATGCTGATTATTAGCAATTATAAAATCCACGACACCCAGTGCGGTTTCAAGGTTTTTTCTCGCCGCGCCGCCCAAGATATTTTTCCGCTTATGACAGTTGAACGTTTCGCCTTTGATGCCGAAATCGTTTTTATTGCCGGGAAATTTGGTTATAAAATAAAAGAACTGCCCATTATTCTTCAAAATCCAACTACTTCAAGCGTTAGAATTTATCGTGATTCTGTTAATATGTTGATAGATTTAGTTAAGATTAGGATAAATGATTTTTTGGGAAAATATAAAAAACCTAAAAAATAAAAAGTTAGAAAGTCCATAAAGTTTGTAAAGTTAAGAAGTTTGAAAAAACATTATTTGAATTCAGTGATTGATAATGAAGTTTGACAAATGGTAAATTATAACATATAATATAACCAATGAAAAGCGAGGATAGCTTACTAAATTTTTGTTAGAAGAAAAATAAGTAAGTAAGATGGAATGAAACGGTCGATCTTCCAAATTTCTAAGCTTTAGTTAACATTTTCCCGCTAAAGCGGGAGTATAATCCTTAACATCGATTACATATATGGCAGAAAAAGCAAGCGACAAAGATTTTGTTGAATATGTCGTTAAACAAATTGTAAACAACCCGGACGACGTAAAAGTTGACCGAAAAATTGATGAAATGGGAGTTCTTATAACTTTGGATGTTAATCCTGAAGATATGGGAATGATCATTGGCCGTGAAGGCGCGACTGCAAAAGCATTAAGAACGCTTCTTCGAGTTATTGGAGCTCGAAACAATGCTAGAGTTAATCTTAAGATTAACGAACCGGAAGGAAGCGAAAGAAGCGAAAGAAAAGTTAACAACGAGAAAAAGAGCATTGATGAAGTTGTTAGCGATATTAATGTTTAGAAAACTATTCATTTTATAGAGAAAAAGATCTTGCGCAAGTAAGGTCTTTTTTTACTAAAAAAATACGGGAAGTTTTAACTTTTTTATTTTTTTATGACGTGATATTATTAAATAAAGCATCAAGTCATTTAACTTAATTTCCCTTGCTGTCATTCCCACATTTTCCCTCTGTCATTCCCGCGTAGGCGGGAATCCAGTGAACCAGCCAAAAGTTTTAAGACTAGATTCCCGTTTTCACGGGAATGACAAAGACCTAAAGTTTTGTCTGAATTATGGCTTAGCATGGATAAGAAACGGAAATTAATTAAAATCAGTTATATAAGCATTCTAGATACTCTATGTAAATTTTAATAGGAAATAATTTATATGCAGTTTGATATTATAACAATTTTTCCCTCAATTTTTTCTTTTGAAGAAAGACCGGATGCTAGCGGTTATTTTAGCGCATCCATAATTAAACGCGCCTTAAAAAATAAACTTATTAAAATTAACATCCATAATTTAAGAGATTATACTAAAGATAAACATAAAACAGTAGATGATACGCCTTATGGCGGAGGAGCGGGAATGGTTATGAAAACAGAGCCAATATATCAAGCTGTAAAATCTATAAAATCAAAGATTAAAAATAAAAAATCTATAAAATCAAGAATTATTTTATTTTCTGCCAAAGGCAAGCAATATAAACAAAAAGACGCGCTGAGATTGGCTAAATATGATCAATTAATTCTTATTTGCGGACGTTACGAGGGAGTAGATGAAAGAGTTGCCCAATATGTTGCTGACGAAGAAATCTCTATTGGAAGTTACGTTCTAACCGGAGGGGAAATTCCAGCTATGATTATTGTTGATAGCGTGTCCAGATTGATTCCTGGCGTTTTGGGCAATCCTGATTCTCTTAAAGAAGAAAGTTTTAATGTTATCAATCATTATTCTGCTGAAAGTGAAGATTTTAAAAATATGGGTGAATATCCTCAATATACCAAACCTGAAGAATTTCAAGATTGGAAAGTGCCGAAAATTTTGCTATCGGGAAATCATCAAGAGATTAAAAAATGGAGGAAAAAGAAATCTAAAATTAAAAAATAATTATGTTAGAACCTAAAGAAATAGATAAAAAATTACTTTTTACGGTCGGAGCGCTTTTAATTTTTGGACTCATTATGATTGCTTCTGCTGGAATTGTATATTCCAAAGTTCGTTTTGGAGACTCATATTATTTTTTTAAGCATCAACTTTTTTATGGTATTATCCCGGGAATTTTTATACTTTATCTTACACAAAAAATTAATTATAATTTCTGGAAAAAAATTGCCTTCCCTTTTTTTATTCTTAATTTATTTTTTTTAGTTCTAGTATTTATCCCAATTTTTGGAACAAAAATATATGGCGCCAGCCGTTGGATTAAATTAGGGCCATTTTCTTTTCAACCGGCTGAAATGCTTAAACTTTCTGTTATTATTTATTTAGCGGCTTGGTTAGAAGGTAAAACAGAGAGAATAAAAGATTTTTTTGAAGGTTTATTGCCCTTTCTGATAGTAGTAGGATCAGTCAGTTTTTTACTTATCAAACAACCGGACATAGGAACATTGGGGGTAATAATTTTAATTTCTCTTTCTATTTTTTTTGTTTCCGGGGCGAAAATTTCACATATGTTTCTGATAGGCGTTTCTGGCGTGCTGGCCTTAATAACTTTAATAAAAATGGAATCATATCGAATGAGTCGATTTTTAGTTTTTTTACATCCTGAGCTTGATCCTCGGGGAATTGGATATCAAATTAATCAAGCTCTTTTAGCTATTGGATCAGGTGGCATTTTAGGAGTAGGCTTAGGACATAGCTTACAAAAATTTAATTATTTGCCAGAGCCGGTTGGCGATTCTATTTTTGCTATAATAGGAGAAGAGTTAGGATTAGTCGGATGCTTATTTTTAATCTTTCTTTTTGTTTATTTAGCGATAAGAGGGCTTAGAATAGCCAAAAATACGCCTGATAAATTTTCAAAATTAGTGGCGACTGGAATAGTTGCTTGGATTATTTTTCAGGCTTTTATCAATATAGCCGCTATTTCTGGCCTTATTCCATTGACTGGAATTCCTTTGCCCTTTATTAGTTATGGAGGAACATCAATTATTTTCTTAATGGCAGCCATCGGAATATTATTGAATATTTCTAAATATACCACAGATTTTTAACCGAAATCACTGAAGAATTAAAATTTTTTCAAAATAATTAAATAATTAAATAAATATATGCGTATTGTGCTTACAGGTGGCGGAACAGGTGGACACATTATTCCTCTCATTGTCGTTGCCCAAAAAATAAAAGAAAAAAATTCCCAAGTTCAGTTTATGTTTATCGGACCCAATGGACCTATAGAAAGAAAATTAATAGAAGCTCAAAATATTCCCGCAAAACATGTTTTAGTTGGAAAAATGAGGCGTTATTTCTCACTGTATTATCTTGTTGACATTTTTAAAATTCCATTAGGTGTTATTCAGGCACTTTGGTATTTGCTTTTTTATATGCCGGATGCAATTTTTTCCAAAGGAGGATATGCTTCATTCCCGGTAGTAGTCGTTGGTTGGCTTTATCGCATCCCTATTTTTATCCACGATTCAGACGCTAATCCCGGACTAGCTAATGGCATGTTAGCTAAGCTTGCTAATCGAGTGGCCATTTCTTATCCGCAAGCTGAAAAATATTTTCCGGCGGAGCAAGTAGTTTTAACCGGTAATCCTTTGCGTTTGGATATTGCTCAAGGAGACGCGCAAAAAGCTCGAGAGATGTTTTCTTTTACAGAATCCAAAAAAACTATCTTTATTTGGGGAGGATCTCAAGGAGCTAGAGCTATAAACAGTAAAATTTTAGATATTTTACCGGAATTGTTAAAAAGATACCAAGTCATTCATCAAACAGGCGATAATAATTTTGAAGAAGTAGAACGCAAAGCTGGAGAATTAGGAATAAAACCTGGAAGAGAAGGATACATCGTTTTACCATTTATTCAAGAAGAGTTAAAAAACATTTTAGCGCTGGCCGACTTAATTATTTCTCGCTCAGGCAGTAATTCAATTTCTGAAATAGCGGCTAATGGAAAACCGTCAATTATTATTCCATTAAAAAATTCGGCTAACAATCATCAGCGAATGAACGCTTATGCTATTGCCAAAGTTGGTGGCTGTATAGTTTTAGAAGAGAGTAATTTAGGAAGCCATATGTTGTTAGAAAAAATTAATGAAATTATGGGAAATACTGAATTGCAAGAGAAACTTAAAAATAATATTAAAACTTTTTATCATCCGGATGCAGCCGAAAAAATTGCGGACGGAATATTAGAAATGATAAAGTAGTTAAAATTTATAGACAGCTTATAAATCCGAAAAAATTATGAAAAATAAACCAAAAATGAAAGGAATAGTTTTAGCCGGAGGAACAGCTACGAGATTATTTCCGTTGACAGCTACCACTTCTAAACAACTGCTTCCAGTTTATGATAAACAAATGATTTTTTATCCGTTAAACACGTTGATTAAAGCTGGGATAAAAGACATTTTAGTAATTGTAGCGCCGGACCATTCCGGGCAATATCTAAATTTGTTGGGATCAATTTTTAAAGATCACGGCATTAATTTTTATTTTGAAATTCAAAACATTCCACGAGGTTTAGCGGATGCGTTTATTCTGGGAGAAAGTTTTATCGGAAAAGACAATGTAACTATGATTTTGGGAGACAATATATTTGAAGATGATTTTTCTGAAGATATAAAAAATTTTCAATCAGGAAGTAAAATTTTTGCTAAAAAAGTTAAGGATTGGCAAAGGTTTGGCATAGTTAAATTTGATGAAAACAATAAGGCGATTCAAATTGTGGAAAAACCCAAAAAATGGATAAGTGATTATGCTATCCCAGGCATATATATTTATGACTATCGTGTTTCCGCTTTTGCCAAAAAGATAAAACTTTCAAAAAGGGGAGAGCTGGAAATTACTTCTCTGCATAATTATTATTTAAAATTAAAAGAGTTAAAAGTGGGAACAATACAAGGAGATTGGTTGGATGCCGGCACTTTTGATACACTTTTAAAAGCCGGGAAAATTGTTAAAGAAAAAAAGATTTCTAAAAAATTTCATCCTATGATTAATGAAGCTATTCAACAATTTAACCAAAAATTAAAATTAAAATCAAAAAACCTTTTAAATATCCACGGCAAATTTTAATTTTAGCTAATGTGATATAATCTAGATACTAAATAAAACTACTAAAGAATTAAAATTTTTTCAAAATTGAACTCGAACTATAAATTTTATAACCAAAAATTTTCCTCAATCAATACGACCAATGGAAACTTTTGGATAAAATTTTAGTTCTCAAACAGGAATTTTTCAAAAATTTTAATTCTTTAGTAGTCTAAAAAAGATTATTTATGAATAAAGAAAATTATAAACTTACCATACTTGTTTCTAATTATTCTAAAGCGTCAAGAGTAGTAGAAAATGTTAAACTGCTCTTAGCGCAAAAAGTTGATTTTAGTTTTAAAATTTTTGTAACTGATACTTCATGCAATCAAGAACAAATTAGAATTTTAAAAAAGGGCCTCAAAGAATATCCGGATGTCACCTTAATTATAAACGCTACTAATCTTGGCTATGCCAAGGGGCATAATGTAATTAAAGGCAAGGAAGTTGGAGAATATATTTTTATAATCAATCCCGATGTGCTGTTTAAAGAAAACGATACTTTAGAAAAGATAATCAATTATATGGATACGCATTCAGATATTGCTATTTTGGGACCGAAGCAAATTAACGATACGGGTGAAATAGCCATGAGTGTGCGAGCTTTTCCCAAGTTTTATATTCAAGTTGCCAGGCGCACATTTTTAAGACGGTTGCCTTTTCTTAAAAACAAAGTAGCTTATGATGAAATGCGTCATTTAGATCATTCTAAAATTCAAGATGTGGATTGGTTGCAATCTTCTTGTGTTATTATCCGACGAGATTTTTGGGAAAAAGTAGGAGGATTCAACGAATATTATTTTCTTTTTATGGCAGATACTGAAATGTGTTGGAAAGCTTGGAAAATGAACTATCGTGTAGTGTATTATCCTAAGACACGCGTTTATGCTGATGGAAAAAGACTTAGCGCTGGGGGATTTGCTAAATTTTTTCAAAGCTGGATTATCCGCCAGCATGTAAAGGATTCTTTGAAATATACTTTTAAATATTTTATGAAACCTAACCCAAGAAAAAAAATATCGAAATCACTGAAGAATTAAAATTTTAATTCTTCAGTAACTTAATATTATAAAGAAAATATGAAGTCATTGCTGATAAAAATTGGAAAAGCTAACCGTTTATGGAAAAGAAGCGGATTTTGGGGAGGGATAAAAACTCTCTTTAATTATTTTATTATTTATTGCAAAACTTTTTTTGTTAGTTCAGGCGATGTTCTTTTTATCTCTAGTGGTGTAGGCGACAGCGCGCATTATCGGGCTTATAATCCTGCGGAAGAGTTGAGATTGCATGGATTTAAAACGGCGGTAACTATTTCTGATAATCCTAATTTGCCAAAACTGGCTGATAAATTTAAAGTTTTTATTTTTCATCGGACAGCTTGTAATAAATTTGTTAAAAAATTGATTAAAAATATTAAAAAACAAAAAAAAGAGATTATTTTTGATTCAGATGATTTAGTTTATGATCCTAAATATTTAGTCCGTATGGATTATTTTCAAAAGTTAAGCGTTGCAGAAAAAGAACTTTATAAAAAAGGAATTGGAGCGGAAATTATAAATGATCCGTATGTAAAAAACTGCACTACTACGGTAAATTATTTGGCTGAAAAACTCCGCCAAAAGGGAAAAGAAGTTATTATTGTTCCCAATAAATTATCAAATCAAGAAGTGAGCTTGGCGGAAGAAATTTTAAAAAAAGAAAAAAAGAAAGATGGTTTTTTGCGATTAGGATATTTCAGCGGGACACTTTCTCATAATAAAGATTTTGCCACTATTACACAGCCTCTAATTAAAATGTTGAAACGTTATCCGAAGGTTAAATTGGTTTTAGCTGGTCCTCTGGATATAAACAATCAATTAAATAAATATAAAAGTAGAATTGAAATACTGCCTTTTGTTTCGCGTAACAAATATTATAAAAATATAAGGCAAGTTGATATTAATTTGGCGCCGTTAGAAATTGGCAATCCCTTTTGCGAGTCAAAGTCAGCTATTAAATTTATAGAAGCCGGCATTTTAAATATTCCAACCGTAGCAGTGAGGAACCAAACTTTTTCTGAAACTATTAAAGATGGAGCAGATGGTTTTTTAGCGAATAACCCTGAAGAATGGTTGGAGAAGATAAATCGTCTTATTGAAAACGAAAATCTGCGCCATCACATGGGAAGAAAAGCCAGAGAGAAGGTGTTGGAAAAATATACCAATCAAAACAGTAAGAATAAAAAATACTACGATTATATAAGAAGTAAATGTAATTCTAAAATTGCTAACTAAAAAATGCTAAAATCTAAAGCTAAACAATTATCTATTATTATTGTCACATACAATGATGTTAATTATCTAAAACATTGTATTTTTTCTATTTATCAAAAATTTGCTAATTTTCCATCTTGGGAAATTATCATTGTTAACAATGATAAAAACCAAGATATCCGCCAACTACCGTTGGATTTTTCTAAGATTAAATTAATAAACCATAAAAAAAATATTGGTTTTGGTTTAGGTATAAATTTAGGCGCTAAATACGCGCAAGGGGAATTTCTCTTAATGCTTAATCCTGATACGAAAATATTAACCGAAAATGTTCAAAAGGTAATTGAAGAATTTAATGAAAATAGCAAAATTGGCATAATTGGCGGAGGAATTATTGATAAAAAAAATAAAAGTCAAGAGTGGAGCGCCGGTCAAGAAATATCTTTATATAATCTTATTAGGAATAATTTAGGGCTTAATCAAAGTAAAAATGTTTGGGGCAGTTCAGAGAAAATTAAATGTGATTGGGTAACCGGAACGGTTCTATTCATTAGAAAAAAATTATTTAATCAAATTAATGGATTTGATAAAAATTTTTTTATGTATTTTGAAGATATGGATTTATGCAAGCGCGCCAGATTGGCAGAGAAAGAAGTGATTTTATTTCCTGAATTTAAAATATTCCATTCTGGAGGGCAAAGTTATGCTGACAAAAATCTACAAAAAAAACATTATTATGATTCAATGGAATATTATTTTCAAAAACATTATCACTGGATAAATTATTGGATAGTCAAGTTGTTTAGATGGACTAAAGATAAATTTTTGCGGTATAATTAAAAGTAAGAAATTTGTAATTTGTATAAACTCAAAGAAGCTAAGCTTCCTTAAAACTATGGGTAAAATTAAAAAAGCGATTTTGCCGGTGGCGGGATTTGGAACCAGGTTTTTACCGGTTACTAAAGCTCAACCAAAAGAAATGTTGCCGGTGTTGAATAAACCGGCGGTTCAATATGTTGTAGAAAATGTTGTAGCGGCCGGCATAAAAGAAATAATTTTTGTGACTGGTCGGGGTAAGCGAGCGATTGAAGACCATTTTGATATGTCTTATGAACTTGAGGAGAATTTAGCTGAAAAAAACAAACACGATCTTCTCGAAGAATTAAAAAAAATCAGAGGATTGGCTAAATTTTCTTACGTTAGGCAGCCTCTTCAATTAGGAGATGGCCATGCCGTGCTTCAAGCCGCGCATTTAGTGGGAAATGAACCGGTGGCAGTTATTTTTGGGGATACTGTTTATGACAGTAAAGTGTCCATAGTAAAACAACTGGCTGAAACGTATGAGAAATACAATGATCCAGTTATTGGACTTACGAAAGTGCCTAGGGAAGAAGTCCACAAATTTGGCGTATATACCGGCATAAAACTTGACGAAAATAATATTGAGATAAAAGAAATGGTTGAAAAACCCAAAAACGAGGAGGCGCCAGCGTTAACCGTTACTCCCGGAGCGTATGTTATAACACCGGAAGTATTTGAAGCTCTTGCTTCAATTAAACAGGGTAATTCGGGAGAAATTCGTTTAATTGATGCTTTTGAAATAATGTTGAAAAAAGAGCGTCCGCTTTACGGACGAATTTTAGAAGGTCAGTGGTTAGATACGGGAGACCCATTTCATCTTCTCAGAGTTAGCATTTATTTAGGACTTAAACATCCTGAAATTAGAGGCAAACTAAAAAAATATCTTAAAACTTTAAAATTATAATCTGGAAAATAGTATTTTAAGAACTGTAAACAACACTAAAGTTTCTTATATATAATGGTTAAAACTATGCGCATTGCTATTCAAGCAGCGGATTTAGATGCTGATAGAATTGATGGAACACGAGTTTATATTAAAAATCTTTTAAAATATTTTGGCAAGTTGGATAAAACCAGCCAGTTTTTGATTTATCATAAAAAGCAATTTAATCCGGAACTAAGCCCGCCTAATTTTCCTAATTATAAAATTATTAAAAAAAGCTGGCCGTTATTTTGGACGCAAATAAGATTAAACGCTTCTTTATATAAACAAAAACCAGATGCGCTTTGGATGCCAATGCATAATATTCCATATTTTATTTCTACAAAAATTAAAACTGTTGTGACTATCCATGACTTAGCTTTTAAATATTTCCCAGAAACGTTTACTAAAACAGAGCTTTGGAAGCTTAATCTATTAACGAAAATAGCGATTGAACGAAGTAATAAAATAATTACAATTTCTCAATCTTCAAAGAAAGATATTTTAAAATTTTATCCAAAAATTAAAAAAGATAAAATAAAAGTTATTTATCATGGTTTTGATAAAGCTATATTTGCGAAGGAAAAAAATATAGAAAAAGAAAAAAAAGTAAAAGAAAAATTTAAAATTACCGGAAAATATATTCTTTATACGGGAGCGATACAACCTAGAAAAAATCTTGGAATATTAATTGAAGCTTTTGAAAGAATTAAAATTAAACATAAAAACAATGAAACTTGGAAAAATTTAAAATTAGTTTTAGCCGGAGAAAAAGCTTGGCTTTGGGATAGTATTTTTAAACAAATTAATGAGAATCCCCACAAAAAAGATATAATTACTCCGGGGAAAATTAATTTTGAAGATCTGGGTCATCTGATGCGTGGAGCTCAAATATTTTGTTTCCCTTCTCTTTATGAAGGTTTTGGCATTCCCATTTTAGAAGCTTTTGCCGCGCGCACGCCAGTTATTTGCTCTCGAAATTCTTCTTTGCCTGAAGTAGCGGGAGACGCGGCTTTATATTTTAACGGTGCGGATGTTCAAGAGTTAGTTGAAAAGATTAAAAATATTTTAGAAGATAATAATTTGCGCCAGACCTTAATTAAACGCGGAGTTCAACAAGCCAGCCAATTTTCTTGGGAAAAGTGCGCTCAAGAAACCTTAGAATATATTAAGAGTTCATAAAGTTAAAAAGAAAGAAGCGAAGCTTCCGGAAGAAAACTTCGCTTCTTTGGATTGTAGAGACGCACGATTGTGCGTCTAATAATACGATTGCGCGTCTAATAATGGAGATGAAAACCTCGGTTTATTCAAAAATACTTTGGTAAATGAGATAACCTATCGCTAAAGAAACCAGCAGGATAAAAATAGCCAGAATTAAATTAAGTTTGATGAGACTGTTGAAAATTAAAAGAATTGCCAAAACAACCAAAAAAATGGTTGTTTTCTTTTTTCTCTGACGCGGTGAAATTTGAATTTGGGAAAAACTGCCAACGGCATAAATAGCCAGTAAGTTAAGCGCGACTAGAAAAGTAATTTTGAGGAAGCTAATATGGCTAGTGATAATACCTGGAATCAATCCGTCAGCCATGAGTGAAAACGCGAAAAAAATCAGAAGCAAAAATAACAAATCATTAAGTAATTTATAAATGATTAGCCATGTGTTTTTAGTGGGTTGAATTTTGAACATACTTTCCAATAATAGAATTAAGAAATCCTTTTATAGATTCTTTAAAATTAGTTAAATTTATATCTTTAGTATAGTTGACATTGATTGAATTAATTTTAATAGTTTGATTGGAAGACAAGTAAAATTCGTAGTCAAATCCAAACAATTTTTTAAAATTATCTAAAGGAATTTCACAAGAATATGAATAATGATTAAGAAATTCTTTTTTTAAATTGCAATCAATAGTTTGAGTTAAACTTTTTTCTGACACTGAAACAGGAGAATTTTTTTTGAGCCAAGAATTAGCGATATCTACCCCGGGAAGAAGATGCTTTTGAGCGTCTTTTATTAGATAATATTTTGAGTGATCTGTTTTAAAGATTGTTCCATC